>Ga0172375_10000763_pt1 | contig 51992 bp, 39 predicted proteins | sample LakKiv1m_FD_114537 | JGI IMG/M metagenome (GOLD analysis project Ga0172375, IMG submission 114537) | Freshwater microbial communities from Kabuno Bay, South-Kivu, Congo - kab_092012_11.1m | ecosystem: Environmental > Aquatic > Freshwater > Lake | place: Democratic Republic of the Congo... | reverse complement strand
ACTCCCATGCCGATATTGAGCATATTCCTTTTTCCGATGCGTGATTGCATTACGCCTACCGGAACCGACAGGATGAAAAACCAGAGAAATGCTGCTGAGGGTATAAGCTGGGCTACTGTGGCGCTGAGGCTCATGTCTTTGCTTACACGGTCGACTCCGATGCCTACAAGATCAACAAAACTCATGACAAAAAATGCCATGAGAACAGGTGATATTTTCGAGATGTTGATTTTATCTGTTGCCATGATTTAAGGGTTTAGAGGTTTAAAGGTTTAAAGGTTTAAAGGTTTAAAGGTTAAGAGGTTGAAAGGTTCAATAGTTGAATAGTTGAATAGTTGAATGATTGAATAATTGAATGATTGAATAATTGAATGATTGAATAATTGAATGATTGAATAATTGAATAATTGAATAATTGAATGGTTTAGTGGTTTAGTGGTTTAGTGGTGAGGGAATTACATTAGCGGGAGGGCGTGCTGGATGTCTTTCCAGAATTTTTCGTTGAGAAGGTATGCAGCGCCTATGAAAGCGGCATCTTCCTTAAGTTCGGAAAGGGCAACCTTGCAGTTGCATCCTTCATTTTCAAGACTTTTCTCAAAGATATCTCCGAAAAGGGCATATGCATGGGAGATGTTTCCTCCAACAACAACAATTTCTGCCCCGAATTTAAGAAGCCAGGGAGCCAGGAATATTCCAAGATTTGTTCCGAATTCCGTAAAGAGGTCCATAACTCTACTGTCAGATGCAGCAAGGGAAGTAAGTTCTTTTACACCGCTGAGTTCAATGCCTGTCATTTTTTTATACCTGCCCAGGAACCAGCGTGTGGAGAAATAATCATCAGCAATATTGTCACCGTACGGCAGATGATAAACACATCCAAGTTTAGGGACCTCAGGACCATCAACAACAGGTATTCTGTTTGCAATAAATGCTGATCCAAATCCTGTACCCAGTGTAACCGACATCGATCTTTCCGCCTGCGCAGCTTTTCCCACGAGTGCCTCGCCGACAGCAAATGTAGATACATCATTCATGAACCTCACAGGAAATCCGTCGTGAAAACCAAGGCTGCCGGCAATTGCATTCTTAATATCGCGGCCATAGAGTTTCTCATATTTTGCGACACCTCTTATATAACTTATGCCTTTAACGTAATCGAACGGACCCGGCATACCGAAACCTATGCCTTTGAGTGACCTTTCAGGTATTTTATCAATGACATCCTTAAGGGCCTGAACCCATACTCCTATAATCAGTTCCGCTTCCGCCTTGTTATCAACCTCCCTGTCAGTGCGGGTTTCATCAAGGATACGGAAGGAGTCAAGATCTACCGCGGCACAGCTTATATGACTTCCACCGATATCAACGCCGATTGCTAAATTCTGCTTCATATTTTGAACAACTTTTGAATCTGATATTTCTATTTATAAATTGTTGCTGAAAGTATTGATTTTTCTTTGCAATGCAAAGAAATGACCTTAAAAACGACATAAGCTATTTTAATAATGTTGACTTTTCTCATGGCTGATTCAGTTTAATAATTGTAATTTAGATTATGGAAAATTACAAGTTTTATCATTCCTTAAAAGAGTTTTCGGTTAAGTTCATCCTTATAAAAAAATCATATCATGCCTAAGATAACAAAGGAAGATGCCCTTATCTACCATAGCAGGGGCCGTCACGGCAAAGTTGAGGTAATACCCACAAAGCCATATTGTACCCAGTTTGACCTGAGTCTTGCATATACTCCCGGGGTTGCATATCCGTGTCTTGAAATTGAAAAGTCGCCCGAGGATGCCTATAATTATACTGCAAAGGGTAATCTGGTGGCGGTGATATCGAATGGGACGGCAGTCCTCGGACTCGGTGATATAGGTGCGCTTGCCGGCAAACCTGTCATGGAGGGCAAAGGATTGCTTTTCAAGGTATTTGCAGACATTGATGTTTTTGATATTGAGATTGATGAGAAAGACCCTGAAAAGCTTATCGAAACGATTGCCAGGCTGGCACCGACGTTTGGTGGAATAAATCTCGAGGATATCAAAGCGCCCGAATGCTTTGAAGTTGAGAAAAGGCTCAAGAGCATGCTCGACATACCCGTTTTTCATGATGATCAGCATGGTACAGCAATAATTTCGGGGGCCGGATTGCTTAATGCACTTGAAATCACTGGTAAAAAGATTGAAGACATAAAGCTTGTTGTTTGCGGTGCCGGCGCTGCAGCAATTTCATGCTCAAAGCTTTATCTGTCGCTTGGAGTGAAAAAGGAGAATATTGTGATGGTCGACAGCAAAGGTGTTATCAATCAGAAAAGGAACGATTTGAATAAATTCAAGCAGGAGTTTATTACAGGAAGGAATATTGATACTCTTGCTGAAGCTGTTAAAGATGCCGATGTCTTTCTGGGCCTGTCAACAGCTGATATGCTGTCAAAGGAAATGCTTGCCTCGATGGCTGCAAATCCTATAGTATTTGCAATGGCAAATCCGAATCCCGAAATAACATATGAAGATGCTATGTCGACAAGGGACGATCTTATTTTTGCAACCGGACGGTCAGATTATCCTAACCAGATAAATAATGTTTTGGGATTTCCTTTCATTTTCAGAGGTGCCCTTGATGTCAGGGCGTATACAATAAATGAAGAAATGAAGCTTGCAGCCGCAAGGGCACTTGCCACACTTGCAAAAGAGCCTGTGCCTGAAGAAGTACTGAAAGCTTACAATGTTGAAATGCTGAGTTTTGGAAAGGATTACATAATCCCCAAGCCACTTGACCCCAGGCTTATCTCATGCGTTGCAACGTGTGTTGCAAAGGCAGCAATAGAGTCTGGTGTCGCCAGAAGGCCTATAAACGACTGGGAGGCATACAGGAAAGAGCTAGATCAGAGATTAAAGGTACATATAAAGAGAGTAGGCGAACTAAGCGAATTCTAGATCATTGATTTGATCTTTGTCCTTTCTGCCATTTGCTTCAGGACCTTCTTCTCATACATTGAAACAATAATATCGGCCGAATCCTGAATGCTGAATGAGACCCTGTTCAGAGTAATATCAAAAAGCGATTCGATGTTGGTCGTCTTTTTGTCAAGGAAAGTATGAATAAGATCATTCCTTTTTGTATCTGTTTCAATGACATATTTCTCGGCCGTCTCAGCATTCATATCCTTTTTTCGCATGACATTCTCAACTCTCCACGGGAAAGGTGCGACCAGTCTTACATGGAGAGAGTCCCTGATATCATGTGCTATTGAAACACTTCCCCGTCCGACTATAACAACGTTTCCCTCCTTACAGATCGATAGTACAACATCCTTTATTGCCTTTTTCACGCGGAGATCGCTTACAAAACCTCCTGAAAAGGCCATTATCATCTCTGAAAGGTTGGAAAGCTTGATGCCTTCATAATAGTTCTCGATCCGCTGGGTGTCGATATTGAGTTCTCTTGCTATCGAATAAATAATATCTTTGTCAACCCATTTCCATTTGGTTGTATTGCATTTCAGGTTCAGCCTGTCGACAATACTGGCTGCTATCTCGCGCGCATCACAACCGGTCTGGCGCGAAATTGTAATCACTGGTCCATCTTCGGAGGCCGGACCACTCAATACCGATTCACGGTATCTTTCATCAAAATAATCAAAGAATTTTTCCATCTGAGGGTTCTCCTTTCCTTTAACAATTTGATAGACTGAAATTTTATCACTTCAAAAACGAGATAATCCCGCTTCATTTATCAGTCACTTCAAAGACTCCTTTTGCCTTCGAATGGTAGAGATTTAAAAACTTTATAAGTTACAAAAAAAATATCGATTTCTCAAACATTTTGCAACAACAGACCAGAAAAGGGCTTTGTTGGACTGAAACACCATTAATTATGCTGACATATATTGATTTTATCTTATCTTTACTCAACAAATGAAAAATCTGGCATATATCTTAAAAATTACCTCATGAGCACATCTATTTTAACACGACCGGAACTTGTCTGGTTTATTATCGGGCTTGTTCTTTTCCTCCTGGAACTGGTTCTCCCCGGATTTGTAATCTTTTTCTTCGGAGTTGGAGCCTGGATAACAGCACTTCTCTGTCTTATTGCAGAACCTGGAATCAACCTGCAGGCAATAGTTTTTGCCACCACATCAGTCCTCTCACTTGTCCTTTTAAGGAGAATGATACAAAGGAGATTCTTTTACAGCAAAGAAGAACTGTCGAAGGAGGTTGAAGATGAATTTACAGGCAGGGAAGCTGTTGCCATCGAGGATATCATTCCAGGTAAAAATGGAAAAGTCGAATTCAAAGGGACCTCATGGAAAGCTGAATCAGAATCTGAAATCAGCAAGGGGCAGACAGTCATTATCAAAAACAAGGAGAATTTTAAATTATTTGTAGAACCAAAAAAATAGCAAACATGACACTATTAGTTACAATGGCTGCATCTTCCAGCACAACATTCATTCTTATCGGGATAATCCTTCTGGCATTTATCCTGATCTCTTCGATGGTAAAGGTAATACCTCAAAGGACTGCCGTAATTGTCGAGAGACTTGGAAAATACCGGGCTACCTTTACAGCTGGCTTTCAGATTCTGATACCTTTTATTGACAAGATAAGGTATCGTCATACACTTAAGGAACAGGCTATTGATGTTGCTTCACAGATTTGCATTACCCGTGATAATATTGCCGTTGAGGTGGATGGGATCCTTTATCTTCAGGTTCTTGACCCACAAAAGGCATCATATGGAATTGACAATTACAGGTTTGCTTCGATCCAGATTGCCCAGACCACAATGAGGAGCGTAATAGGCAAACTTGAACTTGACAGGACATTTGAGGAGAGAGAGTCGATCAATGCCACTATTGTTGATGCAGTTGACAAGGCAAGCGAACCCTGGGGTGTTAAGGTGACCCGTTACGAGGTAAAGAATATCATCCCTCCGCAAAGTATTAAAGATGCCATGGAAAAACAAATGAGGGCTGAAAGGGAAAAGAGAGCTCTTATTGCTGAATCGGAAGGTACACGTCAGGCTAAAATTAATGTAGCTGATGGCGATAAGCAGGAGTTTATTCTGAAATCCGAGGGAGAAAAGCAGAAACGAATCAACGAGGCAGCAGGACGGGCATCCGAAATTGAACAAGTAGCTACTGCTACAGCAAACGGATTAAGAGCAATTGCTAAAGCCATTTCTGAGGACAACGGGCTAAATGCCGTTAATCTCAGGATAGCAGAACAATATCTTAACGGATTTGCAAATCTTGCAAAGACAAACAATACAATTATCCTGCCTTCAAATCTTTCAGATGTTGCCGGTATAGTTGCAACAGCAACATCCATGTTTAACGAGGTGAAGGATAAAAAGAAATAGAACAAAAATTAATATCCGCCATTTTTCAATACCCCTCTGTTCAGTTTGAATCAAGAGGGGTATTCTTTTTTCTCTCAAATATTTTCATGTTCGGTCCTGAGTATAATCTCATTCTGAAGATCTTCCCCGAGATCGTTAAAATAATCACTATACCCGGCAACCCTGACAATAAGATCCCTGTATAATTCAGGATGCTTCTGGGCATCCCTGAGAGTATCGGCATTTACCACGTTAAATTGTATATGGTGACCGTCGAGACTGAAATAACTGCGAATAAGGGATGTAAGACATTTATAGCTGTCTTCATCCTCAAAAAACTGGGGGGAGAATTTCTGATTCAGCAAAGTGCCTCCGGTTCTCAAATGATCGATCTTTGAAGCTGATTTTATCACTGAAGTAGGTCCGTGGCTGTCGACGCCCTGGCTCGGAGAAATTCCTTCGGAGAGCGGTGTGAAGGCTTTTCTTCCGTCGGCAGTTGCGCCGGTTACACTGCCGAAATATACATGAGACGTTGTTGGAAGCATATTTATGCGGTGAACGCCTCCGCGTGATGCCGGACGACCATTGACGGAATCATAATAAATTTCAAATACTGTTACAGCCTGCTGGTCAGCATAATCATCATCATTACCATATTTTGGCGTATTATAAATGAGATCATATCTGAGATCTTCAAATCCATCAAAATCAGCATCAAGTGCCCTGTTAAGCTCATTCCATGTAAACCGCCTGTTGTCGTAAATATTATAACGGATCGACGTCAGAATGTCAGTGATGCTTCCCAGTCCGACACCCTGGATATAAGTGGTATTATACCTTGTTCCGCCGCAATTATAATCCTTCCCGTTCTTAATACAGTCTTCAAGTAGAAGAGAAAGGAATGGCACCGGCAGGTAATTTTCAAATGTTTTACTTATAACATTATTGCCTCTTATTTTAATGTCGGCAAAGTAATTAACCTGCTTTCTGAATGCGGAGATCAGATCATCAAATGTCTTATAATCAGAAGCTTTTCCCGTTTTCAGGCCTGTCTGAACACCTGTTCTTTTGTCAAATCCGTTGTTAAGTGTCAGCTCAAGTATTTTGACAAGGTTGAAATATCCTGTAAGCCAGTATGATTCTGTACCGAAAGCGCCTGTTTCAACACATCCCGAAGCACCGCCGTTTCTTGCATCCACGATGTCCTTTCCCTGGCGAAGCATCTCCTGGATTATCGCATCAGTGTTGAAGCAGGAAGGTTGTCCGAAACCGGTCCTGATAATATCAAGAGCTTTGTGAATGAACCTGTCGGGATTCTTTTTACTTATTTGCACCATAGAACTTGGCTGAAGGATCCGCATTTCCTTTATTACATCAAGGAGGATATATGTCATTTCATTCACAGCATCAGTACCATCGGGTTTAACACCTCCCAGGTTGATAAGGCAGAAATCTGTATAAGTACTGCTTTCGCTTGCTGTAACTCCCATTTTGGGAGGTGAAGGATGATTATTGAATTTCACCCAGAAACATCCCAGCAGATCGCTCAGTTTTTCGTCTGTCAGAGTACCTTCTTCCTTTTCCCTTTTATAGACAGGATATAGATGCTGGTCAAGTCTGCCCGGATTGAACGAATCCCAAGGATTCAGTTCAATAATGACCCCGAGATGAATGAACCAGTAATGCTGAAGCATCTCATGAACGGTTTCAGGAGCTTCTGCCGGTACTTTTCTGCAGATACGGGCCATCTCGTATAATTCAGCTTTACGGTTTATGTCATTTTCGGAAGAAGCGATTTTTTCCAGCTCTTCGGCATGGCGCTCTGCATACATAATTATCGCATCGCAAGCAATGTCCATTGCTTTAAGCTCTTCGGACTTTTCAAAAGCCTCCCTGTCGTTGAAGAAATCGAGTAAGGAAAGGCTCTCCTTTATTTCTTCCTTAAGTTTATTGAACCCTGTCGTGAACATTTTATATCCCAGCACAGTATGTCCGGGAGCCCGCTGTTCCTGGAACTCGGTAAAAATACCGGCATTATAGGCAGTCATCCATTCAGGTGTCATAAGGCTCATTATCCTGTCGCGATTGCTTTTTCCTTTCCAGAATGGGATTATCTCATCCCTGTAAATGGCTTTGACTTCATCATCGACCTTAAAACTGACCTTGGGTCTCGAATTCAGTATCTCCAGATCCTGAAGCGAATGAAGACTTATCTCGGGGTAGGTGGGTGTGGCTTTGGGTGCAGGGCCTCTCTCACCAACTATAAGTTCACCGTCGTTAATGCATATCTTTTTGTTTTTCAGGATATACTGAAATGCGAGTGCCCGTCTGACAGGGGCTGAGACTTCACGGGCTTCGTCGCTTTTATAAAAACGTGTTACCAAAAGGGCGCGCTCTGCGGTAAGCCTTTCTTCGGCATTAAGACTTTGGGTACGGAGTTTTTTTACTCTTTCTGATAATATCATATTGTTAAAAATTAAGTCTTGTTAACAGGGCTAAAGCCCATATATTTATTGTACGTCTGACCCCGCCTGAAGGCCGGGGTTTGTGCATAATCCCTCTCATGCGCCGATTTTTACTTTGATGCCTGTTCCATTAAAAAGCTCTTTAAGTTCCTTCATCCTTGCCGGAGAGGGTTGTTCCGTATCTTCCATCCTGTAAGTAAGATGAAGTTTCCTGTATTTTGCCTTTCCGGTCCTGTGAAACGGAAGAAGACTTATCTGCTTGAGGTTGTCACATTTCAATTCTGAAAACAGTTCCTTCATCCCTTCAAGAGTTTCCGGATTATCATTTTTCCCGGGAATAACCGGGATCCTGATAAATACATCTTTCCCTTCTCCAAGCAGCATTCTGAGGTTATTGAGGATCAATATGTTTGATACTCCGGTATACTCAAAATGTTTTATTGTATCAAGATGTTTGATATCATAAAGGAAAAGATCTGTATATGGCATTACTGATCGGAAGTTCACTTCTGATGAATAACCTGAAGTGTCAACAGCAGTGTGGAAACCTTTCGATTTGCAGGCAATCAGTGCTTCCAGCAGGAATTCATTTTGCATCAGAGGCTCTCCTCCTGAAAAAGTAACTCCGCCATGCGAATGTTCAATAAAAATCCGTTCCTTTTCAAGGATTTCAAGAATATCGTCTGCTGAGTAGTATTTTCCGGCAAGCTCCTGCGTGGTGAATTCTGTTTCTCCTATCTTCCTGATCTCACTTACCATCTCCTGCTCAGGAGATATCCCTTCAGGATTATGACACCACCAGCACGCAAGAGGACATCCTTTCATGAAAAAAGTAACTCTGATCCCCGGACCATCATGTATTGAATATCGCTTTACACTGAATATCAAACCCTGCATAATAAACAAGAGTGAAAAAAGTAAAAAATTTAATAGGGGAAAACGTGTGAATACTGTCTTAATAACAGTTGAAGACATCAGATATTATAAAACATAAGACAATGGTAAAGTCTACGGCCGAGACGTTGCATCATGAAACGATATCTGAGATTTGAGATCATAAGTAATTAACCGGCCGAAAGTTATGAAAAATTTTTAGAGGAATTTAACATATTAAGAAAAATATCCGGAAAAATTAACAAAAGATTAACAAAACAGGATGCAACAAATCGCTTTTACAGGCGTCTATATATTGAAAACGTTCTTTACAGGCCGTCCGGCCAAATTCTACGATCAGGTTTAGGTTAATGAAGGAAAGATCAGACTCCCAAGCTGTCTTTCCTTTTTTTTTTATCTGACAATAATCATTCAGAATTGCAAATAAAACCCTTTCATTTGTAATAACACGAAAACGCAATCCGAATTGTACCAGACAGGTAAATTATTAGTATCGGGTGCAACGAAAAGATCCCCTCCCGGGAGGGGTAGGGGTTGGTTAATGCTCAGGGCTCAGGCTTTGCAAACCGTAGCTTTAGCGAAGGTTTGGCTCAGGGCTCAGGCTTTGCAAACCGTAGCTTTAGCGAAGGTTTGGCGCAGGATAAAAATGTAAGATTATTGTAAGAAAATAATATGAAAAAGAAGATCCGGTTCAGCCTGGTTTACCGCGATATGTGGCAGTCATCGGGCAAATATCAGCCGAGGGTTGATCAGCTGAAAGAAGTAGCACCGCATATTATTGAAATGGGATGCTTTGACCGGATCGAGACAAACGGCGGAGCCTTTGAACAGGTTCAACTCATGTACGGTGAAAACCCGAATGTCGCTGTAAGAGAATGGACAAGACCATTCAATAAGGCCGGGATCCAGACCCATATGCTTGAAAGGGCCCTTAACGCTATACGTATGTACCCTGTTCCTGCCGATATACGACGGCTTATGTTCAGTGTAAAGAAAGCACAGGGGGTCAATATATCCAGGTCATTCTGCGGTCTCAATGACCACCGTAATCTTGAGCTGTCAATAAAATATGCAAAAGAGGCAGGCATGATATCACAGGGTGCATTGTCAATCACCCATTCACCGGTTCACACAATAGAATATTATATGAATGTTGTTGACCATATTGTTGATTATGGTGCCGATGAGATTTGCCTGAAGGACATGGCGGGTATCGGAAGACCTGCAACCCTGGGAGAACTTGTAAAAAGGATCAAAAAGAAGTATCCAGAGATTAAAGTTCAGTATCATGGACATTCGGGTCCCGGAATGTCAGTAGCCTCCATGATGGAGGTGGCAAGAGCAGGGGCCGATTATATCGATGTTGCCATGGAGCCGTTGAGCTGGGGAATGATACACCCTGACGTGATAGCAATAAGGGCGATGCTTGATGATGCCGGTTTTGACGTGCCTTCAATAAACATGAATGCTTATATGAAAGTCAGGTCACTCACTCAATCCTTTATCGATGATTTCCTTGGCTATTTTATTGATCCCCGCAACAGGCAGGTCTCATCACTTCTTATCAGCAGCGGATTACCTGGAGGAATGATGGGCAGCATGATGGCCGACCTTAAAGGTGTCCATCAGGGAATAAATTCGTCACTTAAAAAACAGGGGAAGGCGGAACTGACGGAGGATGAACTGATTGTAAAACTATTCAGGGAGGTTGAAGAAATATGGCCGGTGCTCGGATATCCTCCGCTTGTAACTCCTTTCAGCCAGTATGTCAAAAACGTCGCCCTTATGAATATCATACAGATGACGAGCGGCAGGGAAAGGTACGGGATGATTGACAATAACACCTGGGATATGATCCTTGGAAAGGCAGGATGGCTTCCGGGCAAACCTGGCAAAGAAATAACAGATCTGGCTGAGAAACTTGGAAAGGAGTTTTATACGGGCAATCCACAGGATGCATATCCCGATGAACTGCCATCATTCAGGGAAGAGATGAAAAAGAATGGGTGGGATCAGGGGAAGGATGATGAAGAGCTGTTTGAGTTTGCCATCCACGACAGACAATACCGCGATTACAAAAGCGGTATTGCCCGTTCAAGGTTCATGGACGAGCTTGAAAAGGCAAAGGAATCGGCCAGAACTGCAACATCAGTAATTATGCCGGAACAAAAGGGTAAGGCAACAACACTCGAATCCCAACCGAAAAAAAATGATCCTTCATTAAAGATAATTACTTCTCCTGCCAGGGGTAAAATATATTACAACCTCTACGGCGAGATCACCGAACCTTCAAAACCAGGCGATCGCGTTAATCGGGGAGAACGAATTTGTTATATCCAGACCAGCTCATATATTGAGGAAATAGTCTCACCATTTGAAGGAGAAGTAGCAGAAGTTGTTGTTCCACAAGGAGCAAATGTAAATAAGGGTGATGCCCTTTTCAGGATTAAGGAACAAAATCCGGTCAGGAATAAGAAAAAACAGGTTTAGTCTTTGAATTAACAGGGAATTTTTAATCTTTGCATCAAAGCCGGTTAAGAATTACCAAATCTCTAATGTTATGAAAAAGACCTGTATTTTTATGTTCATTATCGTTATGGCATTGACTTCCTGCAGTCAGAAATCAAAAGTTAAAAGTGATAATCCGCTTCTGAATGAGTTTGATACTCCCTTCGGTGTTCCTCCTTTTGACCTTATAAAGGCAAAACATTTCAAGCCGGCATATCTGGCGGCATTTGATGAACAGAAAAAGAACGTACGGGCCATTATTACGAATACCGATACCCCGACTTTCGAAAATACAATAAAAGCTCTTGAATACAGCGGTGATCTTCTTTCAAAAGTCAGCAGGATTTTTGGTTCCCTCAATTCGGCAAACACAAACGATTCCTTGCAGGCAATAAACCTTGAGATTGCACCTCTTTCATCGAAACACCGCGATGACATTAATCTGAACGATACCCTCTTTCAGAAAATAAAGTCAGTATATGATAACAGGGACAGTTTCAAACTTACAGACGAAGAACGGAGGGTACTTGAAGATACCTATAAGAATTTTGTCAGGAACGGTGCTGGCCTCTCTAAAGAGGACAAGGAGAAGCTCCGTGCTATCAATGAGGAGTTGTCTCTTCTTTCTGTAAAATTCGGACAGAACCTGCTCGCAGAAACGAATAATTTCAAACTCATTATCGACAAGGAGGAAGATCTTACAGGCTTGCCAGAAGGATTTAAGGCTCAGGCGGCTTCGGCAGCAGAAAAGATGAATATGAAGGGAAAATGGGTATTCACAATTCAATATCCCATTATGGAACCATTTCTCAAATATTCTGAAAGACGTGATCTAAGAGAGAAGCTGTTCACAGGCTATTTCATGAAAGGCGATAATGGTAATGAATACGATAACAATTCAATAATTGCCAGAATAGCAAGGCTCAGGGTTGAAAGGTCAAAGCTGCTGGGATATAAGACTTATGCAGATTTTGCTCTTGAAAGAAACATGGCAAAAACACCCGAAAAGGTTTTTGATTTCCTTGTTCAGGTCTGGAATGCGGCCCTGCCAGTCGCTAAAGCGGAGGCTGCAGCGCAACAAGAACTCATTGATAAGGAGGGCGGAAAATTCAGGCTCGCCCCGTGGGACTGGTGGTATTATACCGAAAAGATCAAAAAAGAAAAGTATGATCTTGATGATGAGCTTACAAGACCATATTTTCAGACATCAAATGTGATAAAAGGAATGTTTTATGTTGCAAACAGGCTTTACAATCTTGAATTCACTGAAAGGAACGATATTCCGAAATATCACCCCGATGTTGTAACATATGAGGTTACCCGTGACAAAAATCATATTGGAGTACTAATGATCGACAACTATCCAAGGGCATCAAAGCGCGGTGGAGCATGGTGCGGAGCCTACAGAGGCCAGAGCCGCGACATTAATGGTAAAATGATCACGCCAGTTGTAACAATGGTTACAAATTCAGCCCCTCCATCAGAAGACAAACCTTCCCTGCTAACACCTGATGAGGCATCCACGATCTTCCATGAATTCGGACATGCACTCCACCAGTTACTATCAAATTCGACTTACCCGGGAGTATCCGGTACTTCTGTTCCCCGCGATTTTGTTGAATTGCCGTCACAGATAATGGAACATTGGGTTCTTGAACCGGAGGTACTAAAGGTATATGCTAAACATTATAAAACTGGTGAGGTAATTCCTGCAGAACTGATAGAAAAGCTGAACAAGGCTGGCAAATTCAATACCGGATTTGCAACAGTTGAGTTTCTTGCAGCCGCTCTTCTTGATATGGAATATCATACTATAAGCGAACCCGTTGAACCGGATATCAAAGCATTCGAAAAAGCAGCTATGGACAAGTACGGATTAATTCCCGAAATAAAACCAAGATACAGGTCGACATATTTTAATCATATCTGGAGTGGCGGTTATGCAGCGGGTTATTACAGTTATTACTGGAGCGAAATGCTTGATGCCGATGCTTTTCAGGCATTTAAAGAGACTGGTGATATTTTCAACCGGGAAGTGGCTGCAAGGTTTGAAAGGGAAATTCTCTCGAAAGGAGGTACCAGGGATCCGCTGGAAATGTATATATCCTTCAGGGGAAAAGAGCCTGGTATTGAAGCATTGCTTGAGAACAGAGGACTGAAATGAAATACATCAGGACAGTTGTTATTTTATTTCTGATTTTTTCTCCCGGAACTTTTGCCGGCATTAAGGATCCTGTAGCCATAAAAGGAGTCTTTGATCTCAGGAAAAATGTCGATAAGGAATTTATCTACAGGCTCCGCGGGCATTGGGAATTCTACTGGAATAAAATGTTATGTCCTGCTGATTTTAAGGGACCTGAAAAAATTAAACCCGATTATTACGGACTTGTTCCATCTTACTGGACCGATTATCCTTCCGATTCAGTTCATACAACTCCAATGGGCTACGCAACATACAGGGCCCTGATCCTTTTGCCGGCAGGATTCAGAGAGATTATGGGATTTGACATGCCTGTTTTTGATTCTTCCTATGAAATCTATGTAAATGGTAAAAAAATGGCGGGAAACGGAACTCCCGGAAGGTCAGAGGCGGAAACTATTCCGGCATACCGGAGAAATTTTTTCAGGTTCATACCGGAATCCGATAGTATTGATATTGTAATAAATGTTGCAAATTTTCATCATCGCAGGGGAGGGTTCTGGCTTCCGATGAAAATTGGAACTTTTAGTGCCGTTCAGAGACGTCTTTCATTATCATGGGCAGGCGACTGGGTAACGCTGAGCTTTCTTCTCGGATATTCCCTGCTCTTTTTTCTTTTCTATCTGCTGTATATTAAAGACAATCTTATGGCTTTCTTCAGTATAGCAACCATCGGACTGGCCGTAAGACCGCTGTTCACCTCAAATTTCCTTATAACCTCCCTGGGCGCTGACCTGAGCTGGAGCGGCCTTATAAGATCGGAGTATCTCGGACTATATATCATTCTTACAGGATGGTACTGGTTTGCAGTGAATCTTTACCCGTCGAAGCCATTCAGGCTGCTGACTGTGATAATTTCAATAATATTTGCAGCAGCAACAATCCTGACATTGCTGCTTCCGGTAAGGATTTTCAGCTATGCGACATTCATTATCTATCCACTGCTTATACTACTGATTTTATACTGCATAACAAGGAGCATAATGGGTGCCCTTAAAAAGAACCGCATTGACATTTTTTATTTTGCCACCTTCGTGCTGCTTACATACGGTGCTGTACATGATGTAAGGTTATCGATGGGAAAATCGACAGCGCCCACTGTCTATATACTGACCTATACTCTCGTCCTTTTTGTATTCATACAGGCAGTCCTCCTTCTCTACAAATGGGTAAAATCATTTTCTGAAAAGGAACAACTCAGGAAGGAGCTTGAATATATGAACAGGAATCTTGAAATCATTGTAAGCGACAGAACCCACGAGATTAATGCCAGAAAAGAAGAAATTGAAAATCAGAATAAAAGGATAGAGCTTCAGAATAAAAAGCTTTCAGATACAATACAGCTCAAAAACAAGATCTTTTCAGTAGTAGCCCATGACCTCAGGAGCCCGGTAGTAAATATCCTTTACATGCTAAATCTCCTGAAGGATGACGAATACAAGGAAAAATACGATCTATTTGCAAATACCAGCATACAATATGCCCAGCAGGTGATAAACCTGCTCGAAAATATGCTCGTCTGGGGAAGAGATCAGGAAGACAAAATAAAGTTCGCACCTGGTCTGCATGATCTTGCCGACATCATCCTCACGAACCTTAGTATATTCAAAGAGACAGCTGATAAAAAAGACATATTGATGAATTTTACCCAGATAGGAAATTCAAAAGCCTATTTCGACCGTGACCTTATGGATATAATTATACGGAATCTTCTTTCAAATGCCATAAAATATACTCCACGCGGAGGCAGGATAAGTATACTTCTGAAAGATAAAAGTATGACAAATGAAGGAATAATACTTAAAGTTTGTGATAATGGGATTGGTATTTCCCCTGAGAAACAAAAAACTTTGTTCATCTCTGATGAAATTGAAAGCACACCAGGCACAGAGGAAGAAAAGGGAACGGGTATAGGACTGAAGCTATGTTCTGAACTTGTAAAAATAAATAATGGCAGCATTACAGTCGACAGCAGGATTGGTGAAGGTACCTGCTTTACAATAGTCCTTCCGGATAAAAAGCCAATGCCTGATCAGTCACCACCTGCTATTCATATGTAATATGGGTAAGCCGTTCCCTGTCAGTAATTTTAATATACTTCCCTTTAGTAAAAATAATTCCCTGTTCTTCAAGCTCGCTCATAACCCTGGCTATAGATGGGCGTGCAACGCCGAAATACCCGGCAAGTTCTTCTTGTGTGAGCTTAAGAGTTATTTCATTTCTGCCAGGTCCGGCTGCTTCAAGGATATATTGGGCAAGCTTTCCGCGGATGGTTTTGAAATTCAAAAATTTAATTTTTTCAGAAAGGAATTGTGACCTGTTGGAGATCATATCCAGAAAATTACCAAGTATTTTGTCATTGCTCTTAAGAAATTTTAAAAAATCGGATTTCTCTATTATCAGAAGCCGGGCATCTGAAACTGCAACTACATTTACAGGAAAGGTATTATTTGATCCGAAGATAAAAGCCGGAGCAAGTGCTCCAGGAGCAGGAATATCTTCAATTTTTATTACACGTCCGGCAATGTCGATCATCTCTCCCTTGACAATTCCGTCTATTACCATTATAAAAGATCTCACCACTTCACCGCTGTGTTCGATCAGAGTTCCAGCCCTGTATTTCTTTATCCTGTAGGGTACTGATGAAATTGCCGAGGATATTTCATTAAGGTCCATACCTCTGAATACAGGTGCATTGACGAGTATATTGAAATCCATTTTTATTTTTAAAATTAGCAATTGTAACAAATGTTACAATTTATAAAATCATATTTATTCACCTTTGACGTGAAAATAACGAATAATTAGCTATGAAAAGGGATATTCTGAAAATTGATGAAGAGCTCTGCAACGGATGCGGACAATGTGTTCCAAACTGCCACGAAGGAGCACTGCAGGTAATTGACGGAAAAGTCAGGCTTGTAAGTGAACTGATGTGCGACGGGCTGGGTGCCTGTATCGGATATTGCCCGGAGGGTGCCATATCGATTGAAACCAGGGAGGCAGAACCTTACAATGAGGTAAAGGTAATGGAACAAATGATAAAAAAAGGAAAAAACACAATAAAGGCACACCTTAAGCATCTTAAAGATCACGATGAAACAGGTTATTTACAGGAGGGTGTCGGCTTTCTCAAGCAAAACCGAGAAAAGCTTGATTTCGAATTATCAGAAGTTCTGGCCGAGGTTCATAATCATGGCAGTGATCATTCACTTATGGGAGCACATCATGGACACAGCCATGAAGGAGGAGGATGCCCCGGAGCAAGGGAAAGGATAATTGAAAGGCCGGTTAGTACAGCAGCTCCCACAACCTCTGTCGCAGCAGACCAGCCTTCGGAGCTCAAACAATGGCCCGTTCAGATGCACCTTATCAATCCAAATGCCACTTACCTTCGCGGCTCGGACCTTCTGCTTGCAGCCGACTGTGTTGCATTTTCCCTGGGTAACTTCCATAATAAATATCTTAAGGGCAGATCCCTTGCAATAGCATGTCCTAAACTTGATCACGGGACAGATGTCTATATCGATAAGCTGACAGCAATGATTGATCAGGCTAAAGTAAACACGATTACTGTTATGATGATGGAAGTTCCATGCTGCGGAGGACTACTTCAGATGGTCAGAAAAGCCCAGTCAGCAGCATCGCGCAAAGTCCCTGTAAAACAACTGATAATCAGCATATCAGGAGAAGTTCTGATGGAAGAATGGGTTTGAGTCACCGGGATAACGTCATCAACATAAAATTTGCTTTTTTTGACAAAAAATCAGTAATTTAGATATTCAGAACACAAAAACCAGGTCCTGAACTACTAAACCTGATTTTATGGCAATGGTGGAAAAACCTGCAGGTTCGGAATCTTTCCATGTTTATCTAGGCCTGGATATCGGATCGGTATCGCTTAATACAGTAATACTTGATGAAGATTTTAATATAATCGAAGATTATTACGACTATGTCCATGGCAGGCCTTTCCATGTTCTTGAAAGCAGGCTGGAATCAATATTCAATGACTTCCCGGGAATATTGGTAAAAGGTACTGCGATAACAGGTACAGGCGGAAAGCTTGCGACTGAACTAATTGGCGGTGTGTTTGTCAATGAGATCATTGCACAGGCTGCTTCTTCCTGTGAACTCTATCCCGAAGCAAAAAGTGTCATTGAGATAGGAGGAGAAGATTCCAAGCTGATAATTCTTGACAAAGATCCTTCAACCGGACAAACCGGGCTGGTGGATTTTGAAATGAACAGCATATGTGCAGCAGGGACTGGTTCCTTTCTGGACCAGCAAGCCAGAAGGATTGGGGTTTCAATAGAAAAGGAGTTCGGGGAAATGGCATTAAAATCGGTTGATCCACCTCGGATTGCCGGCCGGTGCAGTGTATTTGCAAAAAGTGATATGATCCATCATCAGCAAATTGCCACTCCACTGCATGATATTGTCGCTGGCCTTTGTTTCGCTCTTGCACGGAATTTCAGAAGTAATGTAGCTAAAAGCAAAGAAATAGGAAAACCTGTTATTTTCTCAGGAGGTGTAGCAGCAAATGCGGGAATGGAAAGAGCATTCAGGGATATACTCTCGCTTTCGGAAAATGAACTTATCATACCTGACCACCACGCTTCCATGGGCGCAATCGGTGCAGTATTATATGCCCGGAAGAACAATCTTGATATGGATCATTTTGGAGGCACGGAAAAATTAAAGGCATATCTCATCTCCGGCTCTGATAATTTCAGCAGTCTTCCTCCACTCAGGGACACTATTGCAACCTTCGATAAATCAGTAAATTTCATAACAGGCGGAAGGACGCGAATACCTGTTTATCTGGGAATTGATGTAGGATCGCTAAGCACGAATGTGGTCCTTATCGATGAGAAGCACAATGTTGTGGCAAGGAGATATCTTCCTACTGCCGGCAAACCCCTGGAAGCGATACGCAAAGGTCTGTCAGAGGTCTATGATGAAACCGGTGATAAGGTAGAAATAAAGGGAGCCGGCACAACAGGATCAGGACGTTACCTTACAGGTGATTTTATCGGCGCCGACACAATCCAGAATGAAATAACTGCACAGGCTACAGCTGCTGTAGATTATGACGATACAGTGGATACCATATTTGAGATTGGCGGACAGGATTCAAAATATATAAGCCTCAAAAACGGTGTGGTGATCGATTTTGAAATGAACAAGGTTTGTGCGGCAGGTACAGGATCGTTCCTCGAGGAACAGGCGGAGAAACTGAATATCAATATAGTTGATGAGTTCAGAACAATGGCGCTCAGATCTGAATATCCGGTCAAACTGGGCGACAGATGCACTGTGTTTATGGAATCAGATCTCAACACCTGCATGCAAAAAGGTGCCCGCAACGATAACCTGGTTGGTGGCCTTGCCTATTCCATTGTATACAATTATTTGCAAAAAGTGGTTGCAAACCGAAGGGTCGGCAACAGGATATTCTTCCAGGGGGGAGTTGCCAATAACAGAGCCGTTGTTGCGGCTTTCGAAGCTGTCACGGGAAAGAGAATTATCGTTCCACCTCATTTTGATGTTACAGGAGCCATAGGTGCCGCAATTCTTGCCAAAAGATCGATGAACGGAAATTCTAAAACAAAATTCAAGGGATTCGGAATCAGAAACGTTCCATATGAGCAAAGCATGTTCGTTTGCCAAGGATGTTCAAATCATTGCGAGATAAGAAAAGTTAAAATTGAAGGGGAGACAAGATCACTGTTTTATGGCGGACGTTGTGAAAAATATGAAACCGATGGCCGCAGGAAAAAAGATAAGGGCATTCCCGACCTGTTCAGAAGAAGGCTTGAAATACTTATGGAGGGGTTTGATTCATCACAGAAGCTAAAGAAGCCGGTAATCGGTATTCCAAGAGCTCTTATGTTATTTTATCAGCAGTTCCCTTTCTGGAGGACCTTCTTCGAGGAACTGGGATTCAGCGTAGTTATTTCAAAAGAGAGTGATAAAACACTTGTAAACAAGTCGATTGAAACGATTACTACTGAAACATGTCTTCCCGTAGAGCTGATGCACGGACATATAACCGACCTTATTGAAAATGGAGTGGATTATATCTTCATTCCTTTCATTGTAAATGCCAGGCAACGTGAGGGAAATGAAACAGCAAACTGCAACTGTCCCTGGATCCAGTCATACCCATTTATGATCAGGGCTGCCCTTAAAGGGAAATTTGATGAATCAAGGCTGCTTATACCAACTCTTCATTTCAGATATTTTGAAAGGGCACTTGTCAGCGAACTGACAGAATATTTTCACCGGAAATTCGGTAAAAAGACGAAAGAAATAAGAAGGGCAATTTTAATGGCTGACAACATCCAGACTGCATTCGAGGCCAGGCTTGCAGATGAAGGAAGGGAAATCCTTAAAAAGATCCCTTCAGGCTGCCGTCCTGTAGTGCTTCTTGGACGGCCATACAACAGCACAGATCCTCTTCTTAATCTTGGACTGGTTGAAAAACTGATTACCCATAATGTTATGCCCATTCCGGTGGACATGCTCGATCTATCGGACTACAGGATCTTCGGAAATTACAGGAATATGTACTGGCCAAACGGACAAAAGATAATAGCGGCAGCCCAGCATGTAGCCAGGACCGATGGATTGTATGCAGTATATTTAAGCAACTTCAGGTGTGGTCCGGATTCCTTTATCCTGCATTATGTCGCTGAAGAACTTAAGAATAAGCCTTTCCTGCATCTTGAGGTTGATGAACATTCAGCTGATGCAGGTATGATAACCCGCATTGAGGCATTCCTCGACAGTTTGAAAGGGGCTGAGAAAAATGCCGGAAAGGAGATTAAGGTATTGCGTCCGCGTAAAGGCAATCAATCGCCCGACAACACAAGGATACTGTATTTTCCATATATGCACGACGGTGCTTATATGATTGCAGCGGCAGCACGGAGTGCAGGTATTCCTTCAGAGGTTCTGCCAAAGCAGACCGAAGAAGATATTGCCATCGGAAGGAAATATACTTCTTCGAAAGAATGCTTTCCCATGATCTGCACTACCGGAAGCTTTATTAAAAAACTTATGGAACCCGGAGCTGATCCTTCGAAGATGAGCTTTTTCATGCCTGACCATAACGGACCATGCCGTTTTGGACAATACAATCATTTTCAAAGGATTCTTTTCGACAGGCTGGGATTTGGAGATGCAGAACTTGTAACACCCTCAAACGAAACATCATATGCGGATCTTGCCGGAAAAAAAAGCCAGCTGTTCAGGGTCAATGCGTGGAAAGGTTTCGTAGCATTTGATTTTCTGAGGAAACTTTATCGAGAGACGAAACCTTACGAAATCAATAAAGGTGAAACGCAGGCACTTTACGAAGCTTCCCTTAAAAGAATTGAAAAATGCATTGAATCCGGATCCGGAGGTCTTCACAGGGTGCTTGTCGAGCTTACATCAGGTTTTATGTCGATAAAGACTGACAAGAGCAAAAGGAAGCCTGTGGTTGCAATACTTGGTGAGATTTATATGCGCGACAATGCAGGCTGCAACGGTAACATTGCCAACCGTCTTGAAGATCTGGGAGTCGAAGTGTTAATCGGCCCGTTCTCAGAATGGATAACATATTCAACACACAGGTATACCCGCGACAGCAAATGGAAAAATGACAAAAAGGGACTTTTAAGGTCCAGGATACAGCAAATTGGCCAGGAAGTAATTGTACATCAACTTTTAAGAGGGATAAGAAAATTCACTGATGAACGGCTTGACGTTCCTCTTGATGAGATCCTGGAATTGAGCAACACCTATGTAAGCGAATTCTATGATGGTGATCCTCCCATTGCAACAGGCTCTTCAATTGCCCTGGCTTCGAGGGGCGTATCAGGAATAGCTGCAATAATGCCATTTACCTGCATGCCGGGAACTCTTGTTGCCTCGGTAAGTGATTCCTTCAGGAAAGATCACAATAACATTCCCTTCCTGAACATCCCATATGATGGTCAGGATTCGGTTGCACTCGATACAAGGCTGCAGGCTTTTGTATATCAGGTAAAGGAATACTCCGGGACGAAAGCCAAAGTGAATGTCTGAAATTTTAAGAAGTTACCCTGAATCCAAGGCTTTTAAGCAGCAATTCAGCCTCTTCTTGTGATTTCTTGAGATTTATTGTATAATATGGGAATTCGCGGCGAACAGGGTAAGTCTCCCTTTCCTTTTCAAATCTGGAAGGGTCGAACCGTAATCGAATGTCATCCTCAATAATATTATAACTATGAAAAACAGCTCTCCTTGCTATGTCCTCAATGTCCTTTACGTTGCAATCGATTGTAAAAACGGGCTGAGGAGTATCGGGAATACCAGAAGGATACCATTTTGCGAGAGGCAGATTAAACTCATCTGAAAGGCTTTTTACGGCCATGGCAGTTCCGTTGGCCTTACCGTCTGAAGAATATCCTGCTATATGAGGAGTTGCCAGGAAAGCCATGTGCATAAGCGGGATATCAATTTCGGGTTCCCTCTCCCACACATCAATTACAGCCCCTGCAATTCTTTCCTCAGCAAGTGCATCCTTTAAAGCTTCAGTTGAAACAACCTCGCCTCTTGAAGTATTTATCAGCCATGAGCCTTTACGTATCCTGTTAAACACATCGCCGGAGAACATATTAAAGGTCATGTCCTCACCTTCCATATTCAGGGGCACATGAAGAGTAATTATATCTGAATCGGCAAGTACCTGTTCTAATGTTACAAAGCCTTCACTGCCTTCACGTCTTGCCCTGGGAGGGTCATTCATAAGAACCTTCATCCCAAATGCTTCAGCTGCCCTGCATACTTTCGATCCGACATTGCCAACTCCGATTATCCCGAGTGTCTTATCCCTCAGTAAAAACCCCGACTCTTCTGCTATCTTAAGCAATGCTGAAACAAGATACTGCTGAACGGATGAAGAATTACATCCCGGAGCATTTGTCCATTTGATGTTATTTTTTTCACACCACTCAGTATCAATATGGTCGTAGCCAATAGTTGCTGTCGCAATGAACTTTACAGGTGTACCTTCAAGCAGTTCCTCCGTGCATTTAGTCCTTGTCCTGATTATCAGGGCATCAGCCTCTTTAATACTATCCCTGTTTATCCTGTTTCCCGGAAGATATGTAACTTGCGCAAAAGGTTCAAGAACACCTTTTAAAAATGGGATCTTATCATCGGCGACTACCCTTAACATGTCGGTCTATTTACAGCTGAAAGTTAATAAAATTTGTAACTTTATATAGTATTTGAAATAATGTTCGGGTGTATAATTTTAAGAGGAACTGGTTCTGCCGGCATACATAACTGATAAAGGAAAGAAACAGGGTGTTCTCACACAGCTATTTTGCCGGCAAAAAATAAATTAATTTTGGTATTCTTTTTGCTTAACACCAACTGCATTTATTGATATTTGTTTATTTAATTATTTGTATATTTAAACGTAACTAATCATTTGTGAAAATAAACTAATGGCTATGAAATCAAAAATTACCCTTATAGTCTTTCTGGCATTTGCTCCCTTAACCTTCACCAGGGCCCAGATGCCGATCATTGTTTCAGAAGACAGCATTCAGATAGGTAAAAGTGTATTGCCTGCTTTGTCAGTTACAATACCCGAATCGGAATTTGACAAAACATTGAAAGCCTGGATAAGGGAACTTCAGGCCGGAACGAAGTCAAAGGTCGTGACTGAAAACAGCGAAATGTCAATCTTTGGTGCCAAGATCAAATCCATAAGCCCTAATCCGGTGAATGTGTACAGCAAACTGGATAAGCTCGATTCAATGCTTGTGCTTTATGCTTCTTTTGAGACTAAAAAGGATGAATACGTTGTTGGCTCCACAGGTGCTCCTGAATTTGCAAAAGCAAAGAATTTTCTAAAGGAGTTTTCAAAGGCACAATATATGGATGTAGCTAAAGATCAGGCTAATACCGAAGAAAAGAAACTTAAGGAACTACAGAAGGAGCTTTCCTCACTTGAAAATGAAAAGTCGAGAATGCAAAAATCTATAGAATCGAATAAGAACAGTATTATAAGTGAAAAAGAAAATATCACACTCATGAACAATGAGCTGAATACAGTTAAAGCTGCAAGGGTAGGACAGGACAGTATTCTGGCCTCAATGGAGGAAGGCCCGGCTAAAAAGGCAAAAGCTGAGGAAATCAAGGATCTTGACAAGAGAAACAGGAGAGCCCAGAATTCAATCGAATCATCCGAAAAGAAAATCCAGCGATCAAATGAAAAAATTGAAAAAGCAACAAATTCAATTCCCCAGAACGAAAGAATGCAGGAAAAGGTTAGGGAACAGATCCTTCAGCAACAGGCCGTTTATGACAAATATGCAGAGAAACTGAAGAAAATAAAAGCTTATTGATAATCAGAGACCGCTGATCATTCGACAATTGTCATTTCATCGAGCAGGTAGCCTGCTCCGGCGAATTTATCGATAATAAAAAGTGCAAATCTGATATCGAGACTAATGTTTCGGCTCTGATCAGGATTAAAGGCCATATCACTTGCCACACCTTCCCATGCCCTGTCGAAATTTATTCCTATCAGGTATCCTTCCGAATTAATAACCGGACTTCCTGAATTACCGCCGGTTGTATGGTTGTTGGCGATAAAACAGACCGGTACTTCTCCATCATGAGCATAGCGCCCATAATCTTTTTTTGCAAACAGGTCCTTCAGTTTGTCAGGAACATCATAGTCATAAATCTCAGGGTTATCCTTTTCAATTATGCCTTTGAGTGTGGAAACCGGTTTAAAATAAACCGCATCCCGTGAATAATATCCCATTACAGAACCAAATGAGATCCTCAGGGTTGAGTTGGCATCAGGATAAAATACCCGGTTGCTCTCAAATTCCATCTGGGCCTTCATATAACGTTTATTAAGAAGCTGAACCTCCAAATTCAGCTTTGTAAGTTCAGGTCTTACGTTTTTTGAAATAAATTCCATAATATCCTTCGACAATGAATAAAAAGCATCTTTTTTTAATTTTTTAAGAGACGCTCTGTTGAATCCATTCACAAAACTCCCGAACCTTTGCTTATCAGTGAATACTGACCGGTCATACAGTTTTACCGAATATCCTTCAAAATCACTATTGCACGATTTAACCAGCCTTAAATATTCAGGAGCAAGCCAGTTCTGATCAAGCGATTCTCCATAGGCCCGAAACATGGAGACAAATAATTTTCTGTCGGTGTCCTTATCGTAGTTTTTAAAGAACTGCTCTGAATAAGCAATAAGCTGGTCTTTTATCTTTTTGATAGTTGCAATATCTGATCCCTTCTCGACCTGAGAAACCAGTTCTCCCATACTCCTTGAAAGATTCAGGGATTCAATCCCACTGAGGAACTCATTTGTGAAATTATTAACAAGAGTGTAAACTTTAAGTGAATCATAAATCCTCTTATAGGATGGAAGAATGTCTCCATAGGTCTTTGCTCTCTCAGCGTCGGAATTTATCCATTTTGTAACAGAAGCTTCATAATCCTGCTTACGGGATATTGTTTTCATCCTTTCAAGTCCCTGTATTTCCCCTATCCACTTTTTCCAGGCATTTGAAATACCTGCTTTCTTTGCAGAATACTGTATCCTTATCAGGGGGTCCGAATTCATTGCCTGATCAATAATATCAATTTTTCTGGTCCTTATATCAATAAGCCTGGGGTTTACATAATTTTTCACCATATCGATATGAAACGAAGGAACATATTCTGATGTGGTTCCGGGATAACCAAAAACCATTGTAAAATCGTCTTCCCTGACTCCCTTCAATGATATCGGGAAATAATATGCCGGCTTATAGGGTACATTATCAGTTGAATAATCAGCAGGCTTATTATCCTTGTCAGCATAAACCCTGAAAATGGAAAAATCACCGGTATGCCGGGGCCAAACCCAGTTGTCGGTGTCGCCTCCGAATTTTCCTATAGCAGAAGGAGGTGCTCCGACGAGTCTGACATCCCTGAATGTCTCATTCACAAAAAGGAAATACTGGTTACCCATAAAAAAAGGGCGTACCGAAGCTCTGTAGCCTGTTCCTTCTATTGCTTTCCTTTGAATGTTTTCAATATTTGAAGAAATGATTTTTTCCCTTTCAGCCGGAGCCATATTATCGCTGGTCCCTGCAAGTACTTCGTCAGTAACGTCTTCCATCCATTTAAGCAGGGTAACAGTTACACCGGGGTTGGGAAGTTCCTCTTTCCCCGACATTGCCCAGAATCCGTCAGTCAGATAATCATGTTCCAGGCTTGAATGATTCTGAATAAGGCTGTACCCGCAGTGATGGTTCGTTATCAGAAGACCCTCCCCTGAAATAAGCTCGGCAGTGCATCCACCGTTGAAACTGACGACAGCATCTTTCATACAGGCTCTGTTCACACTGTAAATATCTTCGGCCGATAATTTGAATCCTTTTTCCTTCATCAACCTGATATTGTACTTTTCTATAAGAAGAGGTATCCAGATGCCCTCATCCGGTGACACTGATAAAACCGGAATTAAAATAAGCAAAAGGGCAAGTGAGGTTAGCAGCTTTCTCATCGGTTTTTGATTTATTTTGTAAGTAATAGTTCCTTTAATAATTACATGGCTAAACGCTATGGATGAATTTCTGCAATTCGCGATAGACCTTTTCAACCGGAAGTCCCATTACATTGAAATATGATCCTTTTATAAAGCTGCATGCGGCAAGGCCTATCCATTCCTGTATGCCATATGCACCAGCTTTATCATATGGTTTATAATTATCAATGTAATAATCTATTTCTTCATCTGTGAGATGTTTAAAAGTCACACTTGTTGATGAACAGAAAGTGGTTTGCCTATTTTTTGAAAGAAGACTGACACCGGTAATGACTTCGTGCGTATTCCCTGATATCTCCCTGAGTATCAAGCGTGCATCTTCTTTGTCAGAGGGCTTGTCCAGTACTTTTCCGTTGCACCATACTATTGTATCAGCTGTTATGACAATTTCACCATCCCTGACCTTTTCTCTGAATGCACATGCTTTTTCACCGGCAAGATAAAGGGCTATTTCCTTACCTTTTAGATGAGGGGGATAGACTTCTGACCAGTCATTGGAAGCAAGTTCAAATTTCAAGCCCAGTTCTTCCAGAAGTTCTCTTCTCCTTGGTGATTTTGAGGCTAGTATGATCCTGTATTTGTTGATTTCATCAATACCCATATCAGACAAGATTCTGTTCGAGGATCAGTTTGGCAACTATCGAATACAGCACACCTGCTATCATCACGATCTTCATCATCCGGCTTGCATTATGAAGCTGTTTTCTTCCTGAACTTTTTATTACTTTGATGACAACATACAATAGCGGGAGAACGACTGTGGTGCAAAGATAAATAAGGGTAATTTCATCGTTCAGAAAGAAATGCCATACAAAATAAAGAAGACCAATTGTAATTGCTATAAGCAATACCGAGATCATTTTTGCCGTAAAAATGCCGGTTACCACCGGGATTGTATTTCTGCCATAAGCCTGGTCACCCTCAAAGTCCTCAATATCCTTAATTATTTCCCGGATAAGTGTGGTCAGAAAAGCAAAAATCGCAAAGCCTCCTATCCAGTAAAATATTATGCTGAGGTCAGGGGGAGAAGACGCATTCACTGCATAAAACCTGTACATTGACGGCCATTCATAGACTGCTACGAGCATCGGCACCATTCCTGTAAGTAATGCAACTATAAAATTTCCGACAAGAAACTGCCGTTTATAACTTGCTGAATAGAAATACAATAGCCCCGACACCACAAGGAAAAGCAGCCCCATCCAGAAATAGCCGGCTTTCCATGATATATAAAATCCTGCCAGTACGCCGGCGACATTAAGGAGATTGTGCCACATCATAGCTTTACGTCGCGGAATTTTCGTACCGACAATAACTTCTCCCTTATTAATAAGATCAGTTTTAATATCAAAATAATCGTTTATCACGTATCCCCCGGCAGTAATAAGAAGTGTAGCAAGCACAAGCACTGCAAAATCGTACCATGGGAGCTGAAGTGAGAGCGGCAATGCTGAACCCGGGGAGCTAACAAGGAAAACGTCTATCTTACTGATAACCGGCTCTATGACTGCATACCTCATAAGTATCATGGTAAGAGCCACGATTACAAGATTAGGCCATCTTATGAGATTGAGAAATGCTTTCATATTACCATGAAAATCCATCTGAATCCATCCATTTGTTATGCAACCGTAATACCTGTTCAATCACATCCCTTACGCACCCTTCTCCTCCCCTCTTGTCGGAAATATATCCGGCAACCTGTCTGATCTCACTATCTGCGTCTGAAGGGCAAACAGGGACACCTGCAGCTTTCATAACCTCATGGTCGGGAATATCATCACCCATGAAGAGAACGTCTGTACTGTTCAGATTATGCTTTTTGAGAAAATCATTGAAATTTTCAAGCTTTGACCTGCTGTTAAGGTAGACATCTTTTACGCCAAGCTGTCTGAGCCTTTTCTGATACTCTTTTGCATTGCTTCCGGATATAACGGCTATATGATATCCCTTTTTCACAGCCAGCTGAACTGCATATCCGTCACGAAGATTTATTGTTCGGTTAGGTACGCCGAAAGCATTAAGACCTATGGTCTGCAATGAGAGTACACCATCTATGTCAAAAACAAATGCTTTTACCCTCGACAGGTTCTCTTTAAAATTGGTCATCGTACGTTGCCTTTGAATATTTTCTGATAATTGACTCAGTTATCTCAATGTAAATTTTCTGTAATTCAGGAGAGTAAGATAGCAAATCAATATGTCTTTTAATAGTCTCTTTATCAGATCTGAATGCCGGACCAGTCTGTGAATTATCGGGGCCAAGTTCCAGCGCCTTACTAACGGTTTCATTTATAAGAGGTTCCATCACATTAAATGGCAGTCCGGCTTTTTCAGTAATTTTTTTACAGACTGTGAACATATGATTCGTGAAGTTGCATGCAAAGACCGCAGCAATATGCAGAATCTGTCGTTTTGCGTGATCTGTATAATATATATCTGCTCCAAGAATGCGTGCCAGATCAGTCATTATATCTGATGAAATCTGATCGGATGCTTCAAGAAAAAAAGGAAGGCCTTTGAATATGACCTTTCTGCCTTGTGTAAATGTCTGTAATGGATAAAAAACTCCTGTATGTTTCAGGGCTGCTGGAAAAACATCAAGTCCCAGGCTGCCTGCCGTATGAACAATTATACTGTTGTCACCACATTTTACTTTTCCGAGGACTTCTTCAAGAGCATCATCAGGGACAGCTGCAATAATGATATCCTCCGAATCGTCGAAACAGTAGTCAGATGACCATGAGGCGTTGCATGATAATGCCAGGGTCCGGCTACTATTTTCACTTTTTGAAACTATCTTGTGGATCCTGCAGCCCGACAAATGAAACTGGTGGCACAAGGCAAAAGCAACTTTACCTGCACCGATAAATGATATTCTGTATTTTTTCACAGAACAATATATGTATGCATCTTCAAGCCTGAGCTGTAGGCCCCCCGAATGTCAGCGGCAAAACAGGTGTTGAACTTTTTACCTCCTTGATCTTGCCATGCACGGCTTCATACTTTGCAATATTATCCTGCAGTGCAGCTACCAGCCTTTTGGCATGTTCAGGTGTAAGGATGATCCTCGATTTAACCTGTGCCTTGGGGATACCCGGCATTATTCGCACAAAATCGATAACAAATTCCGAAGATGAATGAGTAATAACCGCAAGGTTTGAATATGTTCCCTGGGCTATTTCCTCATTCAGTTCGATGCTGATCTGATTGGGATTCTTCGGATCTGACATAATATTCAGTTTTATTTTATCTTCTTGCTTCCTGTTCGGCTTCTACAGGGATATCGGTAATGCTTTCATATTCTTCAAGCGATCCGACAATTATGCCGTTGTACTGACGCTGGCCGGTTCCTGCCGGAATAAGATGACCGACGATCACGTTTTCCTTCAGACCTTCAAGTTTGTCGACTTTGCCAAGTATTGCGGCTTCGTTGAGTACTTTGGTTGTCTCCTGGAATGATGCTGCCGAGAAGAAGCTGTTGGTTTGCAGGGCAGCTCTTGTTATACCCTGAAGTACCTGGTTCGATGTTGCAGGAACGGCATCCCTGGCTTCAACTGTCTTCATGTCGCGCCGTTTCAGCATTGAGTTTTCATCCCTGAGCTTACGGGCTGTGACTATCATACCAGGACGAAGTGTCTGTGAATCTCCTGCATCAACAATGTATTTCTTGCCATAGATCCAGTCGTTCTCATCCATGAATTCAAGCTTATCAACCACCTGCCTTTCAAGGAATTTAGTATCTCCCGGGTCGACAATTTCTACCTTTCTCATCATCTGGCGGACAATTATCTCAAAATGCTTGTCATTTATCTTCACACCCTGAAGCCTGTAAACTTCCTGTATTTCATTGACAATATATTCCTGGACTTTTGTCGGACCTTTGATGGCCAGAATGTCGGAAGGTGTTATTGCTCCGTCAGAAAGCGGGACTCCTGCTTTAACGTAATCATTTTCCTGAACGAGGATCTGTTTCGAAAGAGGAACAAGATATTTCTTAACCTCATCTGTCTTTGACTTGATTGAAATTTCCCTGTTACCTCTCTTGATCTTGCCGAATGTAACCTCGCCATCTATTTCAGATACAATTGCCGGGTTCGAAGGATTACGTGCCTCGAAGAGTTCTGTTACTCTTGGCAGACCTCCGGTTATATCACCTGATTTTCCAACTGCCCTCGGGATTTTGGCGAGAACATCGCCGGCTTCAACCATCTTGTCGGAATCCATAACGAGGTGTGATCCGACCGGAAGGTTGTAAGTTCTCAACTCATCACCTTTTGGTCCCATTATTTTTATCGCCGGGTTCTTTGTTTTATCCCTGCTCTCAATAATTACTTTTTCCTTGAATCCTGTCTGCTCATCCGACTCTTCGCGGAATGTCACACCTTCAATAAGGAATTCATACGCCACTTTTCCGCTAAGTTCGGCGATAATAACAGCGTTGAAAGGATCCCATTCACAAATCAGTTTACCTTTTTCAACATCCTGTCCGGGTTTAATGTATAGTTTTGAGCCATACGGCACAGTATGTGTTATAAGGGCTATTCCTGTCTTCTTGTCAATTACCCTGAGTTCGGCCAGACGGCCGATTACTATATCAATTTCTCCTCTTTCAGGATCTATTTTCGGAACTGATCTAAGTTCATCGATTTCGGCAATACCGCTGTAACGTGCAACGAGCCGCGATTCTGTTGTTATATTTGATGCAGTACCTCCAACGTGGAATGTACGGAGAGTAAGCTGTGTACCGGGTTCACCGATGCTCTGTGCGGCAATGACACCGACTGCTTCGCCCTGCTGTACCATGCGTCCTGTAGCAAGATTTCTCCCGTAACATTTTGCACATACTCCTTTTTTGGATTCGCATGTCAGAACCGAACGTATTTCGACCTGCTCAATAGGAGAATCTTCAATTTTCCTGGCAATATCCTCAGTGAGTTCCTGGCCTGCTTCAATAATAAGTTCACCTGTCAGAGGATGGAATACATCATGAACAGTTGTACGTCCGAGTATCCTTTCGTACAGTGATTCCACAACCTCTTCATTTTTCTTGATCGCAGTTGCAACAAGCCCTCTCAGTGTTCCGCAGTCTTCCTCGTTGATAATAACATCCTGGGATACATCGACAAGTCGGCGGGTGAGATAACCAGCATCGGCGGTCTTAAGAGCGGTATCGGCAAGACCTTTACGTGCACCATGGGTAGAAATGAAATATTCAAGAACAGAAAGACCCTCCTTGAAATTCGAAAGGATCGGGTTTTCTATAATTTCAGATCCTGTTGATCCTGATTTCTGAGGTTTTGCCATAAGTCCTCTCATACCTGAAAGCTGGCGGATCTGTTCCTTTGAGCCTCTTGCTCCCGAATCGAGCATCATATAAACCGAGTTGAATCCATGCTTGTCGGCTGAGAGTTGTTTCATCAGCGACTGGGTGAGCCTTGCATTGACATGTGTCCAGATATCAATTATCTGGTTATAGCGTTCGTTATTGGTTATGAATCCCATGCTGTAGTTATTCAGCACTTCTTCAACCTGCTCATATCCTTCGGTAACAAATTTTGTTTTTTCTTCAGGGATGATAACATCATCAAGGTTGAATGACAATCCACCTTTAAAGGCCGATGTGAAACCAAGGTTCTTAATATCATCAAGGAATTTTGCTGTTTTTGCAGTACCGGCGAGTTTAAGAACCCTTCCGATAATATCCCTGAGTGATTTTTTGGTAAGAATCTCGTTAATATAACCGACTTCATCCGGAACAAACTGGTTAAAAATCACCCGGCCGACTGTAGTTTCGACAAGGTGGTTAACCATTTGTCCGTCAATTCTGTCATTTACCTTAACCTTTATAAATGCATGAAGGTCGACTTTGCCTTCGTTGAAAGCAATTGTTACTTCCTGTGGAGAATAGAATGCAATACCTTCTCCTCTTACTTTATCTGTTTCAGTGCTTTTTCTTCCCTTGGTGATATAATAAAGGCCAAGAACCATGTCCTGTGAAGGAACAGTTATTGGCGCTCCATTGGCGGGGTTGAGGATGTTATGTGATGCAAGCATTAACATCTGGGCTTCAAGTATTGCAGCATTACCAAGAGGAAGGTGAACAGCCATCTGGTCGCCGTCGAAGTCAGCGTTGAATGCAGTACATACGAGCGGATGAAGCTGAATCGCCTTTCCTTCAATAAGTTTCGGCTGGAAAGCCTGGATGCCCAGACGATGAAGTGTAGGAGCCCTGTTAAGCAGAACCGGATGTCCTTTCAGTACATTTTCAAGAATATCCCATACGACAGGGTCTTTTAAGTCGACGATTTTCTTTGCTGATTTAACTGTTTTTACTATACCGCGTTCAATAAGTTTCCTGATGATGAACGGTTTGTAAAGCTCGGCGGCCATATCTTTCGGAAGTCCGCATTCATGAAGGTCGAGTTCGGGTCCGACGACGATAACCGAACGTGCCGAATAGTCGACTCTTTTTCCAAGAAGGTTCTGACGGAATCGTCCCTGTTTTCCTTTAAGACTGTCGCTGAGCGACTTAAGTGGGCGGTTTGCATCAGTCTTGACTGCATTAGCCTTTCGTGAATTATCGAAAAGGGAGTCAACTGCTTCCTGGAGCATTCTCTTTTCGTTCCTCAGGATCACTTCAGGAGCTTTTATTTCAATAAGTCTTTTCAGACGGTTGTTCCTGATTATTACACGGCGGTAAAGGTCGTTAAGGTCGCTTGTAGCAAACCGGCCGCCATCGAGGGGAACAAGAGGCCTCAGTTCGGGCGGAATAACGGGAACCACCTTTATAATCATCCATTCTGGCTTGTTTACATTCTTTGATTCCCTGAATGCTTCAACAACATGAAGACGCTTAAGGGCCTCATTTTTACGCTGCTGCGAAGTCTCAGAGTTTGCCCTGTGCCTGAGTGAATATGACAGTTCATCAAGGTCGATCCGGCCGAGAAGTTTATAAAGAGCTTCGGCGCCCATATCTGCAATGAACTTGTCGGGATGCGTGTCCTCAAGATACTGGTTTTCTTTTGGCAGCGATTCGGTGATCTCGAGATACTCCTCTTCAGTAAGGAAATCAAGGTATTTTACACCGTCAGCTGCTTTAATGCCAGGATTGATGACAACGTATCTCTCGTAATAGATTATGGAATCGAGCTTTTTGGTCGGCAGTCCGAGAAGATATCCTATTTTGTTTGGCAATGAGCGGAAATACCAGATATGGGCTATCGGCACAACAAGTGAGATATGCCCCATTCTTTCACGGCGGACCTTCTTTTCTGTAACTTCAACACCGCATCTGTCGCAGACTATTCCTTTATAACGGATCCTTTTATATTTTCCGCAGTGGCACTCATAATCCTTTACCGGTCCGAATATCCTTTCACAGAATAATCCGTCGCGCTCAGGTTTATAAGTCCTGTAATTTATTGTCTCTGGCTTGAGAACCTCACCGCTTGATCTGTCGAGGATTTCTTCAGGTGAAGCAAGTCCGATGGATATTTTAGAGTAACTTGTTTTTGTTTTGTTATCCCTTCTGAATGACATATACAGAATTTTTTTTATTCAAAAATTAAAACAATAGCATGGAACGGGTTAGTCGAGTATTACGCTCAATCCCAGTCCTCTGAGTTCATGCAGCAGCACATTCAATGATTCGGGAATTCCGGCCTGAGGCATGGGTTCTCCCTTGACAATCGATTCATAAGCTTTTGCACGTCCAATGACATCATCTGATTTGATGGTAAGAATTTCCTGGAGTATATGTGCTGCTCCGAATGCTTCAAGAGCCCATACCTCCATTTCACCGAAACGCTGTCCTCCGAACTGTGCCTTACCGCCAAGCGGTTGCTGAGTGATGAGTGAGTAAGGACCGATGGAACGGGCATGCATCTTATCATCAACCATATGCCCCAGTTTAAGCATATAGATCACTCCGACTGTTGCCGGCTGGTCAAATCTTTCACCTGTACCACCGTCATACAGATAAGTCTTGCCATATTTCGGCAGTTTTGCCTTTTCAGTATACTCGGTTATCTGATCGATAGTTGCGCCGTCAAAGATCGGTGTTGAAAACTGCAGACCAAGTTTCTGACCTGCCCATCCGAGAACTGTCTCATAAATCTGCCCAAGGTTCATTCGTGATGGTACGCCAAGAGGGTTAAGCACTATATCGACTGGTGTTCCATCCTCAAGGAAAGGCATATCTTCCTGACGAACGATCTTGGCAACGATACCTTTGTTACCATGACGTCCCGCCATTTTATCACCCACTTTGACCTTACGCTTTTTGGCGATATAGACTTTTGCAAGACGAACTATACCTGCTGGCAGTTCATCACCGATAGTGATATTGTATTTCTTGCGTTTGAAAATACCGTCAATCTCCTTGTATTTGATTATATAGTTATGAAGCAGCTGTTTTATGCTGTCGTTTTTCTTCTTATCTGTGGTCCATTTATTAGGGTTGATGTTGAGAAAGTCGATATCCTGAAGCTGCTTCAGAGTGAATTTGCTACCCTTTGGAATGACATCCACATTGAGATAATCCTTGACTCCCTGCGATGTCTTGCCATTTACAAGGATAAACAGCTTGTCAACGAGTCTTGCTTTAAGGTCATCAGTGCTCCTTATAAAATCAGCTTCGATTTTGTCGAGAAGTGGTTTTTCAACTGCTTTGGCTTTTCTGTCTTTGATAGCTCTTGTAAAGAGTTTTTTATCAATAACCACGCCTTCGAGTGACGGACCAGCTTTAAGTGATGCATCCTTAACATCACCGGCTTTATCGCCAAATATTGCACGTAGGAGTTTTTCTTCCGGTGAAGGATCCGACTCACCTTTCGGAGTGATTTTACCAATCAGGATATCACCCGGCATGATGTGGGCGCCTATTCTGATAAGACCGTTCTCATCAAGGTTTTTTGTAGCTTCTTCGCTTACGTTCGGGATATCGGAAGTAAGTTCCTCAAGGCCGCGCTTTGTATCTCTTACCTCAAGAAGATATTCATCAATATGTACTGATGTAAACATATCTTCCTGAACTACCTTTTCAGATATTACAATTGCATCCTCGAAGTTGTAGCCTTTCCATGGCATGAATGCTACTTTAAGGTTACGGCCCAGGGCAAGTTCTCCGTTCTTGGTCCCATAGCCTTCTGTAAGAACCTGTCCTTTTGTCACTTTTTCACCCTTTTTGACAACAGGTGTAAGGTTGATGCATGTATTCTGGTTTGTCTTCTTATATTTAGGAAGAGTATAGCGTTTTATGTCATCATCAAAGCTTACGAATTTTTCTTCGTCTGTACGGGTATAGCGTATCACTATCTCATTCGAATCGACATATTCCACTACACCGTCGCCTTCGGCAACATACAGAATTCTGCTGTCGCGGATAACCTGTCCTTCAAGTCCTGTACCCACTATTGGTGCTTCAGGATTGATAAGAGGGACTGCCTGGCGCATCATGTTTGATCCCATAAGTGCGCGGTTGGCATCGTCATGCTCGAGGAAGGGAATAAGTGATGCAGCTATTGAAGCGATCTGGTTTGGTGCAACGTCCATAAGGTCGACCTTTGTTACTTCCTCGAAGGGATAGTCTGCTTCGTATCGGCATTTTGCCCTTGGATTTTCAAAATGCCCGTCTTTCAGAAGCGGAGCATTTGCCTGTGCAATCATCTTCTCTTCCTCTTCTTCTGCGCTAAGCCATACTATACCTTCAGGGCTAAAGTCTACCTTTGCATCTTTCACCTTGAGATAAGGAGTTTCGATAAATCCGAGATCGTTGATCTTGGCATAAACGCAGAGAGATGAGATAAGACCGATATTCGGTCCTTCAGGAGTTTCGATCGGACAGAGGCGGCCATAATGGGTATAATGGACATCCCTTACTTCGAAGCCTGCCCTTTCGCGGGAAAGACCGCCAGGTCCCAGTGCCGACAGACGGCGCTTGTGAGTCATCTCTGCCAGAGGGTTAGTCTGGTCCATGAACTGAGACAGCTGGTTTGTTCCGAAGAATGAATTTATTACAGATGAAAGGGTTTTTGAATTTATGAGGTCGACAGGTGTGAAAACCTCATTATCCCTTACGTTCATTCTTTCGCGAATGGTTCGTGCCATACGTGCAAGGCCTACTCCGAACTGTGCGTAAAGCTGTTCACCGACAGTACGCACGCGCCTGTTGCTAAGGTGGTCGATATCGTCAACTTCGGTTTTTGAGTTGATGAGTTCGATCAGGTAGCCAATAATTTTAATAATATCCTCTTTTGTCAGGATCTTGACATTCATATCGGTTTCGAGGCCCAGTTTTTTATTTATCCTGTAGCGGCCCACTTCGCCGAGATCATATCTCTTGTCGGAGAAGAACAGTTTGTCGATGACGTCCCTTGCCGTTGCCTCATCAGGAGGTTCCGCATTACGGAGCTGACGGTAGATATAGATTACTGCCTCTTTTTCAGAGTTGCATGGATCTTTCTGAAGGGTATTGTATATTATGGCAAAATCCGAAAGGGATACATCTTCTTTGTGAAGAAGTATTGCTTTTGCGCCGGAATCGACTATCATATCAACATGTTCATTTTCGATTACGGTTTCCCTGTCGAGTATTACCTCGTTTCTTTCTATAGATACTACTTCTCCGGTATCCTCGTCTACAAAGTCTTCGACCCAGGTTTTCAACACTCTTGCAGCAAGTTTACGTCCGACAAGTTTTTTGATATTTGTCTTGGAGACCTTATGTTCTTCAGCAAGGTTGAATATTTCGAGGATTTCCTTATCGCTTTCAAAACCTATTGCTCGGAGAAGGGTAGTTACCGGCAGTTTTTTCTTCCTGTCGATATATGCGTACATCACATTATTGATGTCGGTTGCGAATTCGATCCATGATCCTTTGAAAGGAATGATCCTGGCCGAATACAATTTTGTCCCATTGGCGTGAATGCTCTGTCCGAAAAAAACGCCTGGTGATCTGTGCAACTGAGATACAACAACACGTTCGGCTCCGTTAATGACGAAAGTACCTCTTTCTGTCATATAGGGTACTGTTCCAAGATAAACATCCTGTATAACAGTGTCGAAATCCTCATGTTCCGGGTCGGTGCAATAGAGTTTCAGTTTTGCCTTAAGAGGAACGCTGAATGTAAGGCCCCGTTCAATACACTCATCAATTGTATAACGAGGCGGATCGATATAATAATCGAGGAATTCGAGTACGAAATTGTTTCTTGTATCTGTTATTGGAAAGTTTTCCGTAAAGACTTTAAAGAGTCCTTCTTTCTTTCTGTTTTCAGGAGTTGTCCCGAGCTGGAAAAACTCACCGAATGATTTTAACTGAACTTCCAGAAAATCGGGGTAATCCAGCTGATTTTTCCTGGAAGCAAAACTAATTCTTTCAGTATTTTTTGAGGACATTTATAAAAGATTAAGTGAACTTATAATTAAAAGAACGAAAAGGCCTGGTCCCGAATGTTCGGGACCAAACCTACAACCCAATATACAGGTATAACTTATTTAAGTTCAACTTCAGCTCCTGCGTCTACTAATTGACCTTTAATTGCTTCTGCTTCATCTTTTGATACACCTTCTTTAACAGGACCCGGGGCAGCGTCGACGAGAGCCTTAGCTTCCTTAAGTCCAAGACCGGTAATATCCTTAACCAGTTTTACTATCTGTAATTTCTGACCACCTGCTGATTTTAGAATAACATCAAATGATGTTTTTTCAACTTCCTTTGGTGCTTCAGCGCCTGCTGCCGGGCCGGCGACGGCCACAGCTGCAGCTGCAGGTTCGATACCATACTCCTCTTTAAGTATTTTTGCCAGTTCGTTTACCTCTTTAACAGACAGGTTTACCAGTTCTTCTGCAAATTTCTTAAGATCTGCCATTTTTATAGAATTTTTAAATTGATTATACTTTTATTGTTATTCCTTTTTTGAAAGTGTTTCAAGAACACCATGTAATTTATTTCCGCCTAACTGTAAAGCTGATACAACATTCTTGGCAGGTGATTGAAGCAGGAGGATGATATCGCCGATAAGTTCCTCTCTTGTTTTCACTGAAACAAGGGTATCGAGCATATTTTCTCCTACGAACACTGATTCCTGAACGTATGCACCTTTCAAAACAGGCTTATCATGTGCTTTACGGAACTCCTTTATAAGTTTTGCGGGAGCATTTCCGGTTTTAGTGAACATGATGGACGTAGTTCCCTTGAGGATTGGATAGAGTTCCTCAAAGTTACCTTCTGACATCTCGAGTGCTTTTCTGAGAAGAGTATTTTTTACAACGATAAGTTTAATGTCGTTTTCGAAACATTTTCTTCTTAGGGCACTTGTGTCGGCGGCATTCAGCTGAGCGGTATCAGTCAGATAAAAGTGGCTGTACTCTTTTAGTTTCTCAGCAAGGCTGTCTATGATAGCATTTTTTTCTTCCCGTCTCATAATTCTTTTTCGAGTTTTACTTTACAAATTAATCATCAAGACCCTTCGGATCGATCTTTATACCGGGGCTCATTGTGCTGGAAAGGAAGAGGCTACGGATGTAGGTTCCTTTTGCAGCGGCCGGTTTCAGTTTGTTTACCATCTGGATAAACTCCCTTGCATTCTCGACGATCTGTTGTGCCTCGAAAGAGACTTTTCCTATAGAGGTATGAATGATTCCGCTTTTATCAACCTTGAAATCAATCTTACCCTGCTTCACTTCTTTAACAGCCTTACCGATCTCCATGGTAACAGTACCACTTTTCGGGTTAGGCATCAGTCCTCTCGGACCGAGTATACGACCTAACTGACCCACTTTACCCATTACGGATGGCATGGTTATGATAACGTCGACATCTGTCCAACCGCCCTTGATCTTTTCGATATAATCATCAAGACCAACATAGTCAGCGCCTGCGCTTTTTGCTTCTGCCTCTTTGTCGGGAGTGCATAAAACAAGCACGCGAGTTTGTTTACCTGTTCCGTGAGGAAGGGAAACAACGCCGCGGACCATCTGGTTGGATTTCCTCGGATCGATACCTAACCTTACATCCAGGTCGATGGAAGCATCAAATTTCGTTGTGGTAATTTCTTTTACCAGCGATGATGCTTCTGTCAACGTATAAAGCCTGGTTCTGTCGAGTTTTTCGGCAGCAAGCTTCTGGTTTTTGGTAAGTTTAGTCATTTTTTCTTCGAATTAATTATTTACCGGGAACACCTTTTATTGTTATTCCCATACTTCTTGCAGTTCCAGCTACCATCTTCACGGCTGACTCGAGTGTAAAACAGTTCAAGTCTTCCATCTTATCCTTTGCAATTGCAGTTACCTGATCCCATGTTATTGAAGCTACTTTTTCCCTGTTGGGTTCCTTTGAACCTTTCTTGGCTTTTGCAACCTCAAGAAGCTGAACTGCAACCGGAGGAGTTTTTGTGACAAAGTCAAATGATTTGTCAGCATAAACAGTAATAACAACCGGTATGACTTTTCCAGCCTTGTCCTGGGTTCTGGCATTAAATTGCTTACAGAAATCCATTATGTTCACACCCTTTGAACCAAGTGCAGGTCCGACAGGTGGTGATGGATTAGCTGCTCCGCCACGTATCTGTAACTTTATTAGTCCAGCAACTTCTTTTGCCATAATTTAAAATTTGCGTGTTTATTGCGAGAGCTTGACGGTTATTCAGGAAGCATTATAAATATTATAACCGTCAATATCTTCAGTTAATTTTCCTTTTCTACCTGCATAAAACTAAGTTCAAGGGGAGTTTTTCTTCCGAAAATCTTGACCATGACCTTAAGTTTTTTCTTTTCCTCGTTCACTTCTTCTATAATTCCGGTAAAGCTGTTGAATGGTCCGTCTATTACTTTTACAGATTCACCTACGAAGAATGGAACATTAAGTTCCTCATCGCTTGCATTCAGTTCATCAACTTTTCCGAGTATCCTGTTTATTTCCGATTTTCTGAGCGGAACAGGTTCTCCATCCTGTGATCCGAGAAATCCTATTACGTTGGGAATATTTCTGAGAAGGTGGGGTATTTCACCGACCAGGGCGGCTTCAACAAGCACATATCCCGGGAAGAAAGTTCTTTCCTTGCTGATCTTCTTTCCTGACCGGATCTGATAGACCTTTTCGGTGGGTATAAGAACCTGAGATACATATTCCTCAAGTTTCAGGCGGGCAACTTCGTTGTCTATGTATTCCTTAACCTTCTTTTCCTTCCCTCCAATAGCACGAAGTACATACCACTTCTTAATGTTATCGCTCATCGGAACAGATCTTCTGTTTAAAATAACAAACTGTAAATGAATTCCATTATCCTACTGAAGCCAAGGTCCATTACGGCAACGATGACAGCAATTACGAGAGTTGCGACCAGAACCAGAACACCACTGTTCTGAAGTTCGCTCCATGTCGGCCAGGTGACCTTATGAATGAGTTCAGTATAAGATTCCTTTAAATAAGTTTTAATGCCCATTTTACTTTTTTTATCAGCACGGGAGGAGAGACTCGAACTCCCGACACCTGGTTTTGGAGACCAGTGCTCTACCAACTGAGCTACACCCGTGTTTTAACAGTTTGATGATCAGCGATGCATCGTATTTTTACGATGCATCGCGATTTTACAACTGTATATATCCAAAACCTAATTTTATTCAATAATTTCAGTTACAGCGCCGGCACCGACTGTTCTTCCACCTTCGCGGATTGCAAAACGGAGACCAACGTTAAGAGCGACAGGGTAAATAAGCTCAACGGTAATTGTTACGTTATCGCCCGGCATAACCATTTCGCGTCCTTCAGGAAGAGTAATCTCTCCGGTGATATCGAGGGTCCTGATATAGAACTGCGGACGATATTTATTATGGAAAGGAGTATGACGGCCGCCTTCTTCTTTCTTCAGAACGTAAATTTCAGTCTTGAATTTGGTATGAGGTGTAATAGTTCCGGGTTTTGCCAGAACATGTCCCCTCTTAATTTCTTTCTTATCAACACCTCTGAGAAGGAGTCCAACGTTATCACCTGCTTCACCCCTGTCGAGGATTTTGCGGAACATTTCGACACCTGTACATACTGTTTTGCGTTTTTCAGCGCCAAGTCCGACTATTTCGAGTTCATCGCCTGTAAGAACTACACCTGTTTCTATACGGCCGGTTGCAACAGTACCGCGTCCGGTGATTGAGAACACGTCTTCAACCGGCATGAGGAAAGGTTTCTGGTTATCACGCGGAGGAATAGGGATATAAGCATCGACTGCATCCATAAGCTCCATTACTTTTTCTTCCCATTTTGGTTCACCATGCATTGCGCCAAGAGCAGAACCGCGGATAACCGGTGCAGTGTCACCGTCAAATTTATAGAAATTCAGAAGTTCGCGGACTTCCATTTCAACAAGATCAAGAAGTTCTTCATCTTCAACCATATCAACCTTGTTCATAAATACGAGAACCTTTGGAACGTTAACCTGTCGAGCGAGGAGGATATGTTCGCGGGTTTGAGGCATTGGACCATCGGTGGCGGCTACAACAAGAATAGCGCCGTCCATCTGGGCAGCACCTGTAACCATATTCTTAATATAGTCAGCATGGCCGGGGCAGTCTACATGTGCATAGTGGCGGGTTGCTGTCTGATATTCAACGTGAGCAGTATTGATTGTAATACCCCTTTCCTTTTCTTCCGGAGCATTATCAATTGAATCGAAATCCCTGACTTCAGAGAGACCTTTCTTTGCAAGAACCATGGTGATCGCTGCTGTCAGAGTGGTCTTACCATGATCGATATGACCAATTGTACCAATATTCACATGCGGTTTTGACCTGTCAAATTTTTCTTTTGCCATAACTTCAAGCTTATTAAAATTAAGTTTATTTATATCAGTTATAAAATCATTTTTCAGTTGAGCCGGAGAGGGGAATTGAACCCCTGACCCCTTCCTTACCAAGGAAGTGCTCTACCCCTGAGCTACTCTGGCATCAAAAAGTGAGCGGGAGACGGAGCTCGAATCCGCGACCCTTAGCTTGGAAGGCTAATGCTCTACCAACTGAGCTACTCCCGCTTAATATCATTAAAGAGTTCCGTAATTGTATCAAAAGCCATTCTGCTTTACGGCAGTCCCTGCTAGTGTGGGGAGAGCAGGATTCGAACCTACGAAGGCATTTGCCAGCAGATTTACAGTCTGCCCCAGTTGGCCGCTTTGGTATCTCCCCCCTAAACAGAGTCAAACTCCTATGACACACATTTGCATCTTTCTCAAGAGCCGATGAAGGGATTCGAACCCCCGACCTGCAGATTACAAATCAGCTGCTCTGGCCAACTGAGCTACATCGGCAATTTTAAAGAACGTCCCGATCAGGCATAAAACACCCTTAAAAATCGGTCTGCAAATGTATGAATTAAAATTTCATTTATCAAAATAAATCAAATTAATTTTAAAGGTCATTTTCCTAGTCGCCTCTCTTCTTCTGGTTATATTTGGTAATCTGCTTTTTAAGGGCATCAATAGCCAGGTCTGTAGCCTCTTCAAACGACTTGCTCTGCTTCCTTGCAAACAAGGGTCCACCTCTTAAATCAAGCTTAATTTCGCTTATTTTATTCTTTCGCTCCTGATCCTTATCAAGCCTCAGGTACACTTCAGCATTTACTATTCCGTCGCCAAGCTGGGTAAGCTTTTCCAGTTTCTGATGAACAAAATCTATGAGCTTTTTGTCAGCATCAAACCGCACTGAATGAATCTGAATGTTCATGGTAGTACCTCCTGTTTAATTAATTAATAGTTAAGCCCTTGGGTGAGCCTGTTTATATATTTTCCTAAGTTGTTCGAATGAATTGTGTGTATAGATCTGTGTTGCCGACAGATTTGCATGACCAAGTAACTCCTTTATAGAATTAAGATCAGCTCCCCTGTTGAGCATATGGGTCGCAAATGAATGCCGGAGTATATGAGGACTCTTTTTTTCAATTGTAGTGACCATAGCCAGATATTTCCGTACTATATTATAAACATATTTATCATAAATCTTGTTCCCTTTATTGCCAATAAAAAACCATCCCTCTTCCCTGTGTGGATAATTCTCATTCCTGACCTTAAGATATTCATCAAGTCTGGCAGTAAAAGGTTTTAAAAGAGGGATTATCCGCTGCTTGTTCCTTTTTCCTGTAACCTTCACAGTACCACTTCCAAGGTCGACATCCGCATCTTTAAGGCTTGTAAGTTCAGACCTCCGCATTCCTGTCGTATAAAGCATTTCAATAATAATGCTGTTCCTGATGCCGGCAAAGTCATTACCAAATTCATAACCGTCAAGAAGCTTTTCCATGGCACCCTCAGAAACAAATTCAGGCAGTTTCTTCCTGATCTTCGGAAGCACAACCTTTTCGGCAGGATCGCTGGCCACATAACCACATTTATATAAGTATCTGAAGAATTTTCTCAGGGAAGATATCTTCCGGTGAACGCTTTTTGCAGAATATCCTGAGTCAACAAGGGAAACTATCCACGACCTGATATCACCAGTTGTAATATCACACGGATTTCCTGAAAAACCGTCGGAATTCAGATGATTTTCAAATTGTTCAAGATCATTGATATAAGATCTTACAGTGAGCGGCGAATACCGCTTTTCAACCTGGAGATACTGTAAGAATGATTCCTTATAATCCATAAAGGAACCTCCTTAACATTTAATATTTATCAGATAAGCGTAAGAATTATTTATTCCTCGCTTTCCTGCATCTTCTGAACGTAAATAGCCTTCTTTATCTCTTCCCTGCGGCGAACTGAAGGCTTCACAAAAGCCTGACGTGAACGTAATTCGCGGATTACCCCAGTCTTTTCAAATTTCCTTTTGAACTTTTTAAGTGCCCTTTCTATGTTTTCGCCTTCTTTTAACGGTACTATGATCATAACAAAAATCTTGTTTTTAAACGAGGCGCAAAGTTAGAAATAGAAATAAACTTTTCAAAACTTTTATGGCAATAATTTTAACATCGTTTGAATTATTTATAGGATTTAACATATTATTTATGCAGATATTTCTCATAATCGAATTTAATAAAGTTACGCAATAAAAACGGCGTTTCAAAACAATTATGTGTTAATTATTGGTTAAAATCATCTCCCCAAAACTCACCCTTTGAAGGTGAAATAAGTGAGATCTACAGGCTTTTTTCCAATAAGAAATCATTCGTATTTTTCAGTCAGAATTCCAGGTAGGCTTTAATCTTCCCGAATGTCTCGTCTGAAATGAGATTATTTTTCCTCATGTCCTCAACTCCATTTATCCTGCCACTCAGCCGGCGGTATTTAAGGATAGCATCAACCTCATTCTTTTTAAAATACGGATGCCTTATAAGTTCTTTATATTCAGCCTCATTGACCTTGATTTTTCTTACCAGGAGAGAATCTGCAAAAACCCTTTTACAAATCAAATTATAAGTCTCTTCCTTCAGGCCGTAAACTTCCCTGAGTTGCTGAACAGATACAAATCCACCCAGCAAATTTCTGTATTTGATAACCCTTGCCGATAAAACCGGACCTATTCCCGGTAATGCCACGAGTGAAGCAGAATCGCTGAGATTAAGTTCAGTCATCTGATGTTTTCCCAAGGACCTGTTGCTTAATCCCGGTGTGGATTTCGTTCGCACTGCTCCATATGTTGTATCCTGAATAAAGGACGCGAATGAGATATCAACAGGTATTTCCTCAATGCTTATTTTTCGGGATGGGACTATGTATCTTATTATTAAAACCAAAATTATAATTACAAGAAGCATAAATGTTGACCTTCTTTCACTTCTTGTAAAGCCAAACCAGTTTCCGGCGAATTTTATAAAAGACGACATAATACTAAAAAAAGCAGAGAGACGACAAGATGCAATTTATGCATTTTTCATCAGGAAATCAATGGTTTGGAAGAATAAATTAGTCGGGATTAATAAGAAAAGCTAATCAGAAAGGATAACCGATGCCAAGAACCACAGTGAAATCGTTTCTGAAATTATAGGGTCTGTTATAGACAATCCATCTTGAACCATCAGGAATAGAAGGATCGCGGAGCTTAACGCCCATATCAACCCTTCCTGTAACGAATTTAAAGTCAAGTCTAAGTCCGGTACCTGTGCCTACTGCCATATCCCTGAGGAGCCTGCTAAACCTGAATTCGGCTCCCGGTCTCGCGGCATCTCTGTTAAAGGTCCATATATTTCCAGCATCTACAAATACAGCCCCTTCAAGTATCCAGAAAAGTTTGAATCGGTATTCGGCGTTTGCTTCCAGTTTTATATCAGCTGTCTGGTTTAAAAATTCAGATTCTTCGGGAAGATAAGATCCGGGACCCAGTGATCTCACCTGCCAGGCCCGTATCCCGTTAGCTCCACCTCCGAAATACTGCTTTTCAAAAGGAATGGCTTTCGAATTTCCATATGGAATGCCAAGTCCGACAAAACCTCTGTATACAATTGAGCTTACATCATTCAGGATCACATTATACCGTGCATCAAAATCTGTACGAACATATTGAGCGAAGGGCTGCCCGAAAATTCTGTACGATCCGTCTACCTTGCCTGCGCCAGCTACCCTGCTTGCCACTGAAAGCATATTACCAGCCATCTCGGCATTAACGCGAAGAAACCAGTAGTCCCTCGATTTCTGGATCTTCTGGTTGTTGAATATGAATGAATAGCTTGCACCCAGTATCATCACATCCCTGTAACTATAGGCCAGGTAAGAAGATGCCTCTATCTTTTCCCTGAAAGCTGTATCGATTTTTAACAGTTTTACGACGTTCAACTGCAGGGGATTGACAATATGCGACCTGTAACGATTTCCCGACCAGCTATAACCAAATGTGGCATTTGCGATAGTCCTTGTATAAAAAGGCATATTTTGATAGTTATATGCTGCAAGGATTGTGGATGTCGGATTAAAGTTCCTGACAAATTCTTCACTTTTCAGGAAAGGGAAAAGGAACCTCGGAACTCTCAGACTTGTTTCAAACCCGTATTCCTGAGTACTTCTGAGCCTGGCATTTTTCTGTGTAATAGCTTCAAATGCCCCTTTCAGTTTCATGCTGAATTGTTCAGCTCCGCGGAAAAGGTTTTTATGCTGATATATCAGGTTAAGTGCGCCGCCCAGGTCACCTGCAGTGTTGGTACCTTCAATTTCAATATTGAACGATTGCTGGCTCAGCAAAGTGAGTTGGATGTGGCAGTTTAGGTATTGCTCACTTTCCGGGCTTCCGGCAGGAGGATCCGTTTCACTGAAAAAAATATTTATCAGCCTGTAGGCCTTAAGTGCCATAAGGTGACTCTGACTTTGTTCAGTATTGGTAATATTATATACTGCACCCGGCCTAAGATAAAGAGACTGTACTATCAGGTCATATTTAAGCTGCTCTCTGGCCTTTGAAGTCACAAAGAAATAACCTTTATATTTTATAGTATCAAGTGTCCTGAGATATGCTTCTCCTCCTTCAAGAACATCTTTTGGAACAAAATCGGGATAGATATAAATATCCCTGATCCTGTAGATAGGATGTGGAAGATAAGTCACACGCCCGTACATATCAGCCTTTGATAATGCCCTGACATCGTAATAGATATTTACCTGTCTTTTCCCAAGCGTGCTGTCGACCCTGAATGATATAAAATCGGACGAGAAACCATAAAAACCATGATTTTTAATATAGCGCTCAAGCCTTTTGAGTTCAGCCTGAAGGACATCAACATCATATGGCTTTCCTCTCTGGATAAGGCAATTAATTGAATCAAAGTAGAACAGCTTTCTTATAGTCGTATCTTCAATCTCATAGTAAAGATTACGGATAGTATATGGGGTTTTTAGGTCGACCTTATAATAAACATCTGATTTTCTTTTATTTGTCTTTACTGAATCAGTAACCTGGCCGTCAAAGTAACCTTTGGAATTTACGAATGTTAATAGTTGCTCCCGGCTTTTCTCAGCCTCCAGACTATCATAGATAACTGGCTCCTCACCTATATTGCGAAGCCAGCCATGAGGCCATTTTTCCTTATTTATATTTGAAAGATTGTATAATCCGAGATGAAATCTTGCACCAAAGATCTTTTTGTTTGGTTTTTGCTTTATATACGGGGAAAGTTCGGTTTCGGTAATCCCCTGTCTGTTTATCCCAATATGGTTACTGTTCAGAAGAGTCTTTCCCTCAGGAACATATTTAGTAGGATTACATGAATATAAAAGAAAGGAAAGGGAAATAAGGAGCAGAAAAGCCCTGAACAAAATATTTTTTTTATTTGAGCAGCTTTTTTTCAAAATTTGTATCTGAATGCCGGAAGCAAATATATCAATAATAAAAAATAACTTTGAATTGTCATTATCATTATTAATCGCTGCAACATTCTTAGCCCTTATTTAAATATTAAGAGACCTATGATCAGCAAGAACAGGATCAGACAGATAACGGCCCTCCGGAAAAAGAAAGAAAGGGATGAGAACCGGATCTATGTGATTGAAGGGGACAAGATAGTAAGGGAATATTTGAAATCGGGAAAAAGTATTAAGCTTCTTGCAGCCAAACCGGAGTTTATTTCCTCTCTTAAGCAGTATGAAAGGGAACGAATCGGGGAGATTGAAACCTGCAGCTATGATGAACTTAAAAAGATAAGCACTTTGACAACACCGCATAATGCACTGGCACTTGTGCCCTACCCTGCAAACCCGCCTGATACTGATGAAATTCTCAATGAGTTATCTGTTGCCCTCGATTTTGTACAGGACCCGGGTAATCTTGGAACAATAATCCGTTCAGCCGCATGGTTCGGGATTAAAAATATTGTCTGTTCTCCCGACTGTGTTGACCTGTACAATCCAAAGGTCATTCAGGCAACCATGGGCGCCATACTCAACGTTAATGTTCACTATATGAACCTTGAGGAATTCCTTAAGACGGCAAATTATTACGGATTGCCTGTCTACGGAGCCATTCTGGAAGGCAAATCAGTTTACGATGTTACAATAGAAAAAAAAGGAGTGATCCTTCTGGGTAATGAGTCAAAGGGAATATCTGAAGTACTATCACCATACATTACAGACAGAATTTCCATTCCAAAGTTCAGTGACGCCATGTACGGCATAGAATCGCTGAATGTAAGCATGGCAGCATCCGTGATCTTTTGGGAGTTTGCAAGAAGAACAAAGCAGCTTAAGTATACCCAGCCATAAAGGCAGTTATACAAATAGTTATGTGGTTCTCAGATAAGGTTATATTTGGAAGCTATTGCTTCTGCCGCTTTTATGCCATCAACTGCCGACGATACAATCCCACCTGAATATCCCGATCCTTCACCGCAGGGATAAAGTCCTGAAACTGAAATATGCTCAATAGACACCGGGTTACGGGGAATCCTGACAGGCGATGAGGTTCTTGACTCCACTCCAAGGATTATTGCATCTTCGCTGATAAATCCTTTCATCATTTTTCCGAATTCAGTAAATCCTTTCTGAAGCTTTTCACATATAATCCCGGGCAGCCATTCATTCAAAGGTGATGATATTACCCCTGGAAAATATGATATTCGCGGCAGGGTTCCGGAAACCCTGCCGGCAACGAAATCAGTAAGTCTCTGGGCAGGAGCCCGTTGGGTCCTGTCGCTGTTTTCCCAGGCAAGTCTTTCAACCTTCATCTGGAATTTCAGTCCGGCAAGCTCGCCAAAATGCGAATATTCAGGAAGGTCCTCAGGTCTGATCTCTACTACAATGCCTGAATTTGCAAATGGAGAATTCCTACCTGAAGGAGACATCCCGTTCACAACAACTTCAACCTGTGATGTTGAGGCCGGAACAATGAATCCTCCCGGACACATGCAGAATGAATATACTCCGCGGTTATCCACCTGCTTTACCAGGCTGTAGGAGGCAGCAGGCAAAAAGGATCCTCTTGGTCTTCCATGATATTGTATTGAATCGATAAGATCCTGAGGATGCTCAACCCTTACACCCATGGCGAACGTCTTCCGTTCAAGCAGGATTCCCCTGCGATGCAGTAAAGAATAAATATCACGAGCCGAATGACCGGTAGAAAGAATTACATTTGGTGAGAAATATTTCTCATTTCCATTTGCAATGATTCCTTTAACATAACCATTGTCAAGGATAAGGTCGGTCATTCTGGTTTGTAAAAGTATCACACCTCCGTTTTCTGTGACAGTCCTTCTAATATTTTTGATTATACCGGGGAGTTTATCGGTTCCAAGGTGCGGATGGGCTTCATAAAGAATTTTTTCATCGGCCCCGTGGAGGCAAAGAAGTTCAAGAATCCTTCTGTTGTCGCCCCGCTTTTTTGATCTGGTGTATAGCTTTCCGTCAGAAAAAGTGCCTGCGCCACCTTCTCCAAAGCAATAATTACTGTCAGGATCCACGATCTGTTCACGGCTTATTTTCGCGATATCCCTTTTCCTTGACGAGACATCCTTTCCCCGTTCAAGGATTACAGGTCTCAATCCAAGCTCAATGAGCCTGAGTGCGGCAAAAAGACCTGCAGGTCCGGCTCCAATGATAATTACTTCAGGGCTGCTATCGACACTCTGTGATCTGAACGGGTGTATCAGTGGTTTTGTCTCCTCATCTCCAGTAAAAATTTCGACCTCAAGGTTCACCTTTATTTCTTTCCTTCGTGCATCAACCGATCTTCTGATAATACGAATAAAGGATACACCGGAGGCTTTCAATCCTGCCGCCGATGCAGCAATGGTGCGCAATTTTGATTCGTTGGCAGCGGTTTGAGGGTTAAGAGCCAGATTTACTATCTTCGGCATTGCTATTCAAAATGGAATGCAATTATCCAGATCTGCGACCGCATCTTTTCAATTGCATTTGAATATTCAGGGAACCCCGGAGCCGGATCATGGACTATCACATCCCTTAACCCGTTCGACATCTTTAGTTCGACGGAGAATTTAAAGTAAGGCAGGTAAAAATCAAGGCCAGCACCGGCTTCGTAATAAAGATCTGACCTTTTCAGTCTGATATATACAGGCCTTTCATCATCGTACTCTTTCTTTCCTGCAAGATCATACCTATAGTTAAGGCCCCCTATCACGTATGGTCTTATATTATTGAGTCTGTCTCCCTTGTATTTAAGGAGAAAAGGGAATTCGAGGTATGACGACTCGACCCTCTGCTTTTCATTGTATATCGATTCATATACATCTCCATCCTCAGTCTGCTGTATTGTATAGAAACGGACGTTGCGCTGTCCGAATGAGACCCCGGGAAGAAATCTGAAGTCAAGATATTTGGCAGGTCTAAGATTGGTGACAATTTGGATATTTATTCCGGGATTAAGTATAGAAACCTCCGGATTTAGGTATTTCCCGGCATTGGAAGGAAGCGGCATTTTGCTGGGAGTAATGTTGAAATCCATTAGGTTCATACCAAGGCTGAATCCGAAATGAAGGAGCTTGTCGTCGTACCACGAATCATTTTTCGGTTTCTGTTTCTGCCCGGATGATTCAATGTGGAACAGGAGGAACAGACCTGTAAATAATATAAATAGGAGTCTTTTTCTCAAATATTCCCAGGCAATAATTTGATTTGATTATTCCTTAATTTTCTTTTTCATTTTAACAGTTCTGCTGACCCGAATCATCAAAATGGCTTTCATTTACGGCAACAGGCAATCTTCTTTATAACTTGATAAAAAAACAAATATTGCATTTACTTTACAATCCCCGTATAAATTGTAGCAATACCGCATGTAATACGGATTTGCTCTGTTTCAGAAAATCCTGCCTCCTCCATCATACTGATAAATTTTTCCTTATCGGCAAATTCCATAACAGATTGATTCAAATAGCTATAAGCCCCTTTTTTGCCTGAAAGAAGAGCACCTGTAACTGGCAGTAAATTCCTGAAATAAAAGTTATAAACATGTTTAAAAAGCTTCCCTTCAGGTTTTGAAAATTCGAGTACTGCAACAATTCCCCCTGGTCGTACCACTCTCTTCATTTCTGAAAGACCCATTACAGGATCAGAAAAATTTCTCACCCCGAATGCCACCATTGCAGCATCGAAGGTATTATCGCTGAAGCAGATACTTTCAGATTTACAATTGATGAGTTCTATTTTTTCTCCGAGACCTTTTTTCCTGATCTTCTGTCTTCCTTTCTCCAGCATTTTTTCGGAGATATCAATACCTGTTATCTTTGAAGCTCCCATTTTAGCAGCTGTGATTGCCAGGTCGGCAGTGCCTGTTGCTACATCTATAATTGATGGATTTGTAAGTCGGCAGGTAATGATCCTCACAGTCCTTTTTCTCCAGTATTTGTCAATACCGAATGAGAGAAAATGATTGAGAAAGTCATACCTGTGTGCAATGGAATCAAACATTGATCCTATAGTTTTCGTGCTTTTATCCATTTGCAACTCTGAATCATTCATTTTAAAACCATGCAGCAAAGATATGTTAATAGGATCACAATATTCGCCCGGTTTTCCTTCTTTTATGACTCAGCATCCTGTTAAAAATAAAAATCACGACCTGACAGATGAGTATCAAATACTGGCAGAGAAGGCAGAATTTTTTTTAAAGCCGGGAATAATTTTCCATTTCAACCTGTCTTTAAAGTGCTACATTTGTTGCTTTAATAAAGTCGGGATAAACTGACATTCCATTGTAACACCTTAAACATTAATTAATTTACTAAGAAAAATCACATTATGAAAAGAATCTTACATTTAGCTGCTGCAGCACTACTTGTCATATTTGTAACATCTGTTACATTTACCGGATCTGCTGCTCCAAAAAAACAACTCGGCATTGCCACCTATTCTGTCAAGGGCCTCGAATCAGACATTGAAGGGTCATTCAAATCTCTTGCTGATGCCGGTTATGTCGTAATGGAAATATCCAATTACAATACTGCCAGCGGAACTGTTGCAGGATTCAAACCTGCCGATTATGCTGCACTTGCTGAGAAATACGGTCTCGACATTATATCAAGTCATGCACGTGCAAAATT
>Ga0172375_10000760_pt1 | contig 52084 bp, 49 predicted proteins | sample LakKiv1m_FD_114537 | JGI IMG/M metagenome (GOLD analysis project Ga0172375, IMG submission 114537) | Freshwater microbial communities from Kabuno Bay, South-Kivu, Congo - kab_092012_11.1m | ecosystem: Environmental > Aquatic > Freshwater > Lake | place: Democratic Republic of the Congo... | reverse complement strand
TATTTTGCATTCATCAATCCCCGAAAGACAAAACCAGAATAGAAAGAGGGTAAATATGAGTTACAAAGCGATTATCTACGAACCGGGTCCCGTTGCCCGGGTGAAATTGAACCGTCCCGGTAAGCTGAATGCCCAGAGCTGGACGACGCTGCTGGAAATGGACGATGCTTTTAACAAAGCTATTGCCGACCCGAACGTGGGTGCGATAATCCTTTCCGGTGAGGGGCGGGCGTTTTCCGCCGGCCACGACCTGGATTCTCCCGAACAGGTCGAAGACAGAAAGCAACGGGGCGCCGGACTGAGCGGCTTTAATTCTACTGCTCAGACTAAGGATATCTATGTAGATATGCACATCCGCTGGCGTGATTTACCCAAACCGACGATTGCGATGGTGCACGGCTACTGTGTTTTCGGCGGGTGGATGATTGCCGCCGCGATGGATATCATCTTTGCCTCCGAGGATGCCATGTTCATTCCTACCTACGGCGATTATTTCACCACGCCTTACGATGTTGGCGTGCGCAAAGCCAAGGAAATTCTTTTCGAGAACAAGTTTATGACCGCCCGCGAAGCGATGCAGTGGGGATTTGTCAATCGTGTTTACCCCGCCGCCGACCTCGAAAAAGAGACGCTGCTCTATGCCAAACGCGTGGTGGAAAGCGGACAATTCTACAACCGCACCGTTAAAAATGCCATCAACCAGTCACAGGATATGGTGGGCTTTTCTACCTTTACCCGCGCCGTGGGCGATTACTTTATCCGCAACGACCCCACCCCGCGCCCGGCGCAGCCCACCGGCGGCGACCCGACCCAGGGCCGTTTCCGTGGGCTCGCCTCCCGCGCCCAGCAGTACCTGAAAGAGGATTACGGCAAGCCCAGCCCGATGTTGTAAAGATGACTTTTCCGGAAGAAAATTACGAGCGGCAGACTTTCACCGGCCTAGCGCTTACGGGTGAAATAATCCGGGTGAAAACCTTCGAAGAGTGCATTTTCGAGGATTGCCGTTTTCTTGCTGTTACTTTTGAAAAAACCCGTTTCCAGGAGTGTCGCTTTCAGGGGTGTGTCATCAGCGCCGTCAATTTTGCCGGCTGCCGGTGGCTGCGTCCCGCGTTTAGCCGGTGCAAGGTTATCGGTATCGATTGGACACGGGTGGCGTTGCTGAAAGAGCCGGTGTTCCAGTCTTGCCAGCTCAACTACTCTAATTTCAGAATGCTGGCGCTGCCGAAAACGAAGATGGTGAATTGCCAGGCTCTGGAAATGGAGTTGGCGGAGGCGGATTTCACCGGCGCGGATTTCACGGGCACGGATTTTACGCGCAGCCGTTTTTTTAAAACCAATCTCGCCGGGGCGGATTTACGCGGCGCTAAAAACTATGAAATCGATATCAACAACTGAAATATCAAAAAAGCCAAATTCTCTTACCCCGAGGCGTTCTCTTTATTACATCATCTTGACATAACTATCGAATAACTCGTGATTTGTCCCCGTACCAGCAAAAAATATTTTCTAAAAAGTATTGTACCGTGCCGTTTTGCTTGGTAAAATTTGAACGGTAATTATTTGGGTGGAGGGAAATATGGCGGTTATCACCATCCGGGGACAGTTTGGCAGCGGCGCGCCGGAAATCGGTAGAATGCTGGCGATGAAAATACACGGCGATTACATTGACCGCGAGGTCATCAGTGAAGTCGCCGGGCAACTGAAACGCAAAGAGAATACCGTTGCCGAAAAAGAGACCCCCAAAGCCGGGTTATGGGGCCGCATCGGCGCGGCGCTGGCGCGCGGCTATGCCCCGGTAGGGGTGCCGATGGGTGTCCCGGAAGCCGTGAACCCGCCCATTCCCGTTTACCTCCCCACCTGGGAGTCGCCGCTGGACGACACCCGCTATTTGAAAGCCCTGGAAAATGTGATTAAAGAACTGGCGGCGACGCAGCCGGTGGTCATCCGCGGCCGCGGCAGCCAGTTTATCCTGAAAAATTATCCCGATACCACTCACATCCTGCTGGTGGCTCCCTTGGAAATGCGCGTCAAGCGGATTATGCTGGAGATGCAGCTCACTGAGGACGCGGCAAAGAAAGAAATCACGAAATCGGATAGCAGCCACCGGGAGTTTATCCGTCGTTATTTTAAAGCCGACCTCGAGGACGCCACTCATTACGACCTGGTTATCAATACCGGCCGGTTTAATTATGAGGCGATAGTTGACATAATAGTAAAAGCCACCGAATTAAAAAAATAGACGAGCTGACAAGCTATTTTTGTTTTTTATATCTCAGGTATGCCTGCTCTATGGTCCGTAGCGCGTCGGTCCGGTTTCCCCAGCCGAGAATGCCTACTTTTTTCGACTCCAGTTCTTTATAAACCGCAAAGAAATGCTCTATTTCCTTCAATAAATGCGGCGGCATATCCTCAAGGTCGTTCAGGTGATTCCAGTTGGGGTCGGATACCGGCACGCAGATGATTTTCTGGTCGGGACCTTTTTCATCGACCATCTTGAACATACCGATAGGTTTTGCCGCGATGATGCACCCGGGGAACGTGGGCTCCCAGACCAGCACTAGGGCATCCAGCCCGTCACCGTCTTCTGCAAGTGTGTCCAGAATAAAGCCGTAGTCGCTGGGGTAGTGCACCGCCGAGAATAACATCCGGTCGAACTTGAGCCTTTTATTCGTCTTGTCGTACTCGTATTTATTACGGCTGCCTTTGGGAATTTCTATCATCACATCCACGGTTACGGCAGTTTTTTTCTTTGTCATCGTTATCTCCTTTTATCCTGGGTACATAAATATTATACCCTTTACAAAAAAAGAGAGGGGAGAATACTTCCCCCCCTCTCTTTTGGTGATATAGGAATGATTAACTAGGCGTGCGCCATCAGCGCGCCGTCCACGTACATAAATTGCCCTGTGGTGAAGTCGGTGGCATCGGATGCCAGGTAAACGACTACCGCGCCGATGTCTTCCGGCAGTCCGTAGTGCTTGGCGGGAATGTACTTTGCCAGCGGGTCGGTTTCGCTGAACGCCTCTTTTTTATCAGTTTTGAACCAGCCGGTGCCAATGGCATTTACCGTAATGCCGTCGAGTGCCCATTCCAGGGCGAGGGCGCGGGTGAGCTGCAAAATACCTCCCATTGCCGCGCAGTAGGCGGTGCTGTTCGCCATGCCCCGTTCCGCCAGGCAGGACACGATGTTGATAATGCGGCCTTTTTTCTGCGCCAGCATCCCCGGTCCGGCGGCTTTACAGGCGTTGACGGCGGCAACCAGATTGCCTGTCATTACCGCCTGCCACTCGTTCTCCGAGGTGTCCAGAAAAGGCTTGCCCAGCCGGATGTCGGCGGCGTTTACCAGGATGTCGATTTTCCCGAGCTCGCCCGCAATTTTGGCGACGGCATTTTTCATCTGCGTCAGGCTGGTGGCGTCCGCCTCCACCCCCAATCCCCTTCTCCCGGCTTTTTTAACTTCCGCGGCCGCCGCTTCCAGCCGCGCCGATTTTTTACCGATAATCGCCACGTCCGCGCCGGCCTGCGCTAAAGCCCCGGCGATGTATTTTGCCCAGTACGGGCTTTCTCCGGTGATAATGGCTTTTTTACCCTTGAGTGCAAATCTTTTTGCGGTCATAGCAGTTCCTTCTCCAGTTCGATAATCGGGGCGTAGCCGGTGGTAGCGAGACTTCCCGCCAGTCCGCCGCCGTCAGCGATAAAGGTAGCGCCGGTAATGTAATTGGACGCGTCGGAACAGAGGAACAACCCAAGCGAGCCGATATCGTCGGGTACTCCTTGAGTGCCGGTCGGTACGAACAGTTTCCGGGCGCCTTCGCTGCGGCGCGCCAGCATCGTGGCTTTGAGGTCGGCGGGCTGTAAATCCGCGGTGTCCACGAACCCCGGCACCAGCGTATTCACCTGTACGTTAAAAGGCGCCCAGCTTAACGCCAGCGCCCGGGTCAACCCCAGGATGCCGGCTTTAGCGGTGGGGTACATCACGCTGTTGCGCATTCCCCGGAACCCCAGCCCCGCGCCGACGTTGATAATCTTGCCGCTGCGTCTTTCTACAAAGTATTTCCCGATAGCGCGGGAGCAATAAAAGGCGCTGGAGAGGTTCACGTCGATGCCCTCGTGCCACTGTGAATCGGTGATATCCCAGATCTCCGCCGGGAGTTCCTTGCGCACGATACCGGCGTTGTTGATGAGGATATCCACCCTGCCCATTTCTTTCAGCGCAGTTTCAATGAGCCGGGTGCATTGCGCGGAATCAGTCACGTCGGTGGAGACCGCCAGCCCCCGGGCGCCGGTTTTTTTCACTTCGGCAGCGGTTTCCTCCAGCGGAGGTAAACGCCGGGCAGCGACCACCACATCGCAGCCTTCTTCCGCCAGGGCGCGCGCCATGGCTCTCCCCAGCCCCGTGCCACCGCCCGTAATTACGGCGACCTTCCCCTGTAATGTCTTTTTACCTGAAACCATAAATACTCCTTTAGTCTAATGCTTGTTAAATTTTAACACAGTAACTGTTGGCGGAGAATGGATACCTTTAGAAATAGCAGATGTCGGTGGTTGACAAAATTAGGTTTAAGATATATTATTTAAACATATCACGATGTTAAGAAGCACGCTGTAAGGTTTCGTCTTTACGGGGTGCTTCCTTCCTTTTTAAGGGTTACGTTTCTATATTCAAGCTTACTTTTTAAATTGTCTAAGAAGTCAATTTTGTTACCTGCGGCATTCCTTAACAAGCTTGAGCTCCCGGCTAAGCAAGGAGAAATTACTCTTTCTAATTTGTCTACTTTTATCAAGTGTCTTACTAAACAACTAAAATCACCACCACTGGTTACTATTACGGCTTTATCATAATCATTTAGATCAATCATTGCCTGCAGTACCATTTCGGCATCACAATTACCTTTGATTTTACCGCCTTTAAGGTGAAGTGTTGGTTTGAATATCAACAGGTATCCGTAAGACTGCAATGATGTGTACAATTCACTATTTGTCTGAACAAAGCCTATGAAATAATAAGCTCTCGAAACTTTATATTTTTCTTTTAAATATACATTAAATCTTTTGAGATCGAGTATCCAGCTCAAAGCTTGCATAGTCATATGCAAATTAGTCCCATCAATGAAAGCGTAGTTGCTGTTCTGGGTTGGCATCAAACCTTCTTTTTCTGGGTTATTTTTCACTCGTAACCGCTACCCGAATAATATATTTTACTCAATAAATAATATTCTGCTTTTGGTTTTAAGTCAATAATGATATGAAAATACCCCCTACCCAAGCCGGGGTTTCTGTGCTACAATCCTGCTGAAACAAGTTTGCGAAGATACTTGAAGGAGGGCTTTGATGACAACGGATGTGCGTTACCGGATTGTACGGACCCTGCGCTGCAAGAATCTCAATGTCCCCGGGACCCTGGGGAAACTGACGACTGCCATCGGGCAGGCGGGGGTAGAAATCGGCAATATTTCCACTGTACACCTGGGACACCACTACACCATCCGCGATATCGATGTCCTCGTTTCCAGCGACGGAGCTTTGCAAACACTCATCGACCGCGTGGCGCAGTTGCCGGACGTCACCATATTAGAGGTGCGTGATGAGGTGCTGGAGCTGCATAAAGGCGGCAAAATCAAGATGGTCAGCGCCACGCCTATCAATACGCTGGACAAGCTGCGTAAGGTCTATACTCCCGGGGTCGCCGAGGTCTGCCGACTGATTGTGGAGCGCCCGGCGGCTCAAGACCGTTACACGACCATCCCGTATAGTGTCGCCATCGTTACGGACGGCACCGCCATCCTGGGGCTGGGGAATATCGGTCCGGTGGCGGGGATGCCGGTAATGGAGGGCAAAGCCGCCCTCCTGCAGCAGTTGGTAGGTATCAGCGGCATCCCGATTTTGCTGGATACTCCCGATGTGGAGACGGCGGTGAATACTATCAAACATATTGCGCCCACTTTTGGCGCGATTCACTTGGAGGACTTCGCCTCGCCGCATTGTTTCGAAGTGCTGGCACGGCTGGAAAAAGAGCTGACGGTGCCGGTGATGCAGGATGACCAGCAGGGGACGGCGGTAGTTTTGATGGCGGCGTTGCTCAATGCCTGTCAACGCACAGAGAGAAAAATTAACGATTTAACCGTCGGCTGCATCGGTTTGGGAGCGGCGGGCTTGATTATCGCGCAGTTCATCCAGCGTTATACCGGCAAACCGGTGCTGGGCACGGCGCGGACGGCGGCTTCCGTTAAGCGGCATACTGACGGCGGCGGCATTGCCTCAAACCTCGATGAAATTATGCAGAAAGCCGATGTTGTCGTCGGCACCACCGGGGTCAGCGGACTCATCCCCAAATCGAAGGTGAAAAAAGGACAAATTATCTTCGCTCTCTCCAATCCCTTCCCGGAGATTACCCCGGATGACGCGCTCGCCGCCGGGGCGGCGTTAGCCGCCGACGGGCGCACAGTGAATAACCTGCTGGGGTATCCCGGCATTTGGCGGGGCGCGCTGGACGCCAAGGCGAAGAAACTGAATTTTGAAATGTACACGGCGGCGATACATGCCATTGCCGCGGCGGCAAGTGATGGTGAACTGGTGCCCAACTCGCTGGACCCGAGGGTGCATTTGATGGTGGCGCACGCCGTAGCGAAGGCGGCGGTGGATTCCGGCGTGGCGCAGCGCAAACTGGACGACGATTACTTCGAATCCACCCGGCTGGAGCCCCCGGCGGAGGTTTAAATACTAAACACTGAGAGCGTAATTGAGGTATATCCGCGCCGCATCCGTGACCTGGTGGAACGGTACGGACTCTTCCGGGGTATGGGCTTCTTCCAGCCTGCCGGGGCCTAACACAATGGGGTCGACACCCGCAGTCCAGAGGATGTTACCGTCGGAATGACTGCGGAAATCCTGCGGCGCCCACGGTCGTTTCATTTTGCGGTAGACTCCCTGCAGTTTCTTTACCAGCGGTCTTTCGTCAGAGATGCGGTAGCCGGAATAGGTATCCCAGAACTTTAAATCGGCGGTCAGCCCGCTGATTTCTTTGTGGGAAAACTCCAGCAGCTTTTCCAGCTCGGTTTTGATGACCCCGATGTGGGAGTTGGGCGGCAGGTGAATATCCAGAAAAGCCTCGCAGGCGTCCGGCACTACGAAGCCGCCCGGGAACCCGGATAATTCCCGCAGGTTGTAAACCAGCCCGTGCTTATTGCCGGCGGCGTATTCGTTGAATTTCAGCAGCAGCTTGAGCATCGTTTCAATGGCGTTTTGCCCGCGTTCCGGCATCGAGGAGTGGGCGCGCTTGCCCTGGGTCCGTAGAATCACTTCCAGGTAGCTGTAATGTCCCAGGCACGGCGCCAGGTCAGTCGGCTCCCCGATGAGTGCCCACGGGAAATGGTATTCTTTAATCAGCTCCCGGGCGCCGGAGTTATCTTCTTCCTCACCGACGACCAGCGCCAGCCCCACCGGTTTTTCCAGCCCGGCTTCACGCAGCGCGGTGATGGCCTCAATCATGGCGGCGCAGCCCGCTTTCATATCCGCGGCACCCAGCCCGTAAATAATCCCGTCGTCCTCGTAATAACCGAAGTCTTCGAGGTCGTAGGCCGCTACCGTGTCCACGTGCCCTATCAAGCAGAGGTCGGCTTCGAAGCCGTTATCCGGGAAAACCATTAGGTTGTAACGGTTTTCGTCCACCGGCTGCCGGCGGACTGCCAGCCCGTACCGCGTCAGATGATTTTCCGCAAACTCGAGGATTTCCTCTTCTTTACCGGAAGGACTGTAAATATCCACCATCTCCCGGAGCAATGATTTCAACCGTTCCGGATTAATGCGCGGCGTTTTTGCTTTGACCATTAAAACTTACCTAACAGCCTCTTTTTTACTTTGTGGTCGGTGGCTTTTTTCTCGCGTTTGGGCGATTCGTGGTTTTTCCGGGTGATGGTCTTCGTCAACCAGATGTGCTCGGCGCTTTCATCGAACTCCAGCGATTTAAAGAAGCCGATGGCTTGCAGGTTTTCCGCGTCCGTATCGGCGATAATCATTCTAACCCCGTCTTCGATGAAAATATCCTCCAGCTTGTTATACAACCGGTGCCCGAGGTTAGTTCCCTGAAAGGCATCATTCACGCCAATCCAGCTCACGTAGCCGTATTTTTTCCAGGCGGTGCCCTCTTTTTCGATAATGTTGGCGAGGATGAAGCCGACAATCTTTTCCTCGCACTCCGCCACCAGGCAATATTCCGGGTCGTTGGTAAAATAATCGGTTACTTCCCAGGGGTCCCAGGTGCGGTAGAGAATGGGGAAGTCCTCGCTGGTGAAAAGGGCTTCTCCCAGATGGTAAACTGCCGGCACATCGTCGATTTCCATCTCCCGGATATCGATTTCCGGCTTATGTTTATCAGTTTCGTCCAGTGACATAATACTCCTTAACAGTTGTTATTGATAGCAGCGTAGTTTCCGGGTAACGGGTGGGTTATTTGATAACCCCCACCAGTTCCAGCCCGCGGATAATCATATTTACGGCAATGGCGGCAAGCAGCAGGTTGAATATCTGTGATAGCGCCCGGATGCCGCCTTTGCCCAGGAAGCCGGCGATGCGGTTGCTGAGGATAAAAACTACCCAGGAAATAATCAGATTTAACGCTAGGGAAATCATAATAACATATAGCGGGTAATCGATTGCTAGGAGCAGCAGCGTGGTAATGGTAGCCGGACCGACGACCAGCGGGGTTCCGATAGGCACTACCGCCATCATTTCCTGCTTGTCCCCTTCGATGCTGCGGCCCTGGAGAATATAGCGCAAAGACAGGATTAACAGGATAAGACCGCCGGAGATGGTGAATGCTCCCACGGGAATTCCCATCGCGTTCAAAATGAGTTGACCGAAGAACAGGAATATCACGCCGAGAACGGTCGCCGTGCCGATGCCGATGTTAATCATCCGGTGATGCTGTTTTTTCGTCAGCCCGTCGCTGAGCGTGATGATAATCGGCAGGTTGCCGAAAGTATCCACCGCGATGAAAAGCGGGATGAAAGTGGCGATAAAATCCAACCAGAACTGACCCATTCGTTTATCCCCGGCGCGTTTAAATTTTATCCACGCGCTTAATGTAAATCACCTCGTCGTCATTGGGAGCGTAAAAATCAGGTATGCGGGCAAGCTCGGTATAAAGCAGGTCGATATAGAACTGCCTGGTCTTATTATAATTGGGTTTGGAAGAGGTCTCAACTACTACCAGCCGGCCGCCGCGGTCGCGGATATCATTTTCTGCGGCGGTCATTAAATCCCGGCCGATGCCCTTGCCCTGCCGGCTGCGGTCCACGGCAATCCAGTAAATATCCCAGGTGCTTTGAGTGAGCGGCGTTTGCCCGTAGCAGACATAACCATTTACCGCCTTTTCTATCTCCGCCACCAGTATAAAATAACCTGATTCCCGCGGGGCTTCGATAAAAGCGTCGAGCAGTTCTTCCGCTACATCTACTTCAAAAGGCAGAAACTCAGGCGTGTGCCGGAGAATGTTCATCACCGCCGGTTTGTCGTCCGGCTGCAGCGGGCGGATTATGGTCTGGCTCATTATTTTGCTCCCAGGCGAACTGTATAATTTTCCCGATAAATTCAGTATAACTCATTCCGGCGGCGGCGGACTGGCGCGCCGCCCCGGTGCCCGGTGAAATATCCGGGTTGGGATTCACTTCAATCACGTGGATTTTGCCATCGGAGTCCATCCGCATATCCACGCGGGCGTAAGCCCGGCAGCCGAAGAGGCGAAAAACCTTGAGCACTACGGTGGCAATGGCGCGCCGTTGGGTGGGGGTGATGTTGGCGGGGCAAACCGCTTTGGTGGCGTGAAAATACGGGCTGTCCTCGTTCCATTTGGCATCGAAAGTAAGCACCCGGGGCAGATTGTCCGGCAGATGGAATTCCATCTCGGAAATTGGTAGAACCACCGGGCGCCGGTTGCCGAATCCGCTGGCGTTGAACTCCCGGCCGTCCACAAATTCCTCCACTAGCGCGTCGCCGCCGTAAGCCGCGCTGATTTTTGCCACCTGACGCTTAAGGGATTCGAAATCGTTGACGACACTCTCGGCAGTTAGCCCGTGAGAGGCGTCTTCGGCGCGCGGCTTGACGATACAGGGATAAATGAGACGGAAATCATCGATAGTCTTCGGGTCGAGGACCTGGAAATCCGGCGTCCGGACGCCGGCGGACTTTAGTACAGACTTGGCGCGGGCTTTGTCCAGTGCCAGCATCAGCACCGAACTGGTGCATCCGGTGTAGGGGATGTGTAATTGACCGGCGATTTCAGGGACCAGGGCCTCGGTTTCCGGCCGGCCGTCAAAGCCTTCGAAGAGATTGAAAATCAAGTCGGCTTTCAACGCGACGACCTGGTTTTTAATTTCAGTTTCAGGCGGGCTGAGCGGCAGGATAACTACTTCGTGATTGAGCTCGCGGATGGCTTTCTCGACGGCGCTCACGGCATCCAGCACGCCGACGACGGCGGGCTCCTCGCCCATGGCGGAGTAACGGCTGACGTCCGGTTTATTATGGACGATGGCTATGCGGGCGCACATAAATGGCATCTCTCCAGCGCGGCATTAAAGACGGCGGCAATTAATCCCTGATGCGTCTCGCCCAGCTTCTGCGCCATAATAATCAGGTCGCTATAATCGCCAAGTCCGGGCAGGGGATTTATCTCCAGCATATAGGGTATGCCGTCTCTGCTCACTCTGAAGTCGATGCGGGCGAAGTCGCGGCATCCCAGTATCCGGAATGTGCGGAGACTCGCCTCTTCTATTTTATCCAGAATTGATTTTTTTATTTTTACCGGCGCCTCGTAATCTACCAGGTTTTTCCAATCCCGTTTGACTTCCACGGAATAGACAAAACGCTGGCTCTTTTGACGCGGCACGATGCGCATCATTCCAACGATTTTCGGTGGGGTGTTGCCGATGACTCCCACCGTGATTTCGTCGCCGTCGATAAACTGCTCTACCATCACCGGCTGCCGGTAAACGGCAAGCATTTGTAAAATACTCGCCGAAGCTTGCGATGCCGAATCCACCAGTGAAGTCCCGTGCACGCCTTTACTGGAGCCTTCGAAAGCCGGTTTGGCGATAGCGGGAAAAGGAAACGCTTGCCAGTCGATCGCCGCTAATTCGTCCGGGTTATTGATGGTCAGCCAGCGGGGAGTGGCAATACCTTCCAGCGCCGCCAGTTTTTTTGTCAGCGGCTTGTCCAGCGCCACTGCCAGGCAAAGCGGGTCCGACCCGGAATACGGGAAATCCAGCATTTCGAGCACTGCAGGCACCTGAGCTTCGCGGCTGCGGTATGTCCCGCGGCCTTCGGAGATATTGAAAACAAAGTCCACCGGTTCACGCAGGATATTGGCAAGGAAATCAGCGCCGCCGCCTAGTTTCACAGTAGTATGCCCGCAGGACTCAATGGCTTGCCGGATGTACTCGATTGTTGATGGCGAGTCATACTCTTCCAGCGCGTCGTCGGGCGCCGCGTTTTTCAGGGTCACAGATTGTTTAAGGTCGTATGCTAAGCCGACCCGCATCTTTTACCCCTACTCTCACGCCGACTTTTACCGGCTGTTTTACCGGCGCGGCTTCAGCCGCGGCAATAATATCTTTCATCTCCAGTTGCTCGGCGCCCGGGTTCCGGTAACGGAAAATGTGCCCGCTGTAGTTGCGGATAATCATTTCACCGCCGGTTTTCGCCAGCACGTAATCGGGCTGCAGCGGCACTTTGCCCCCGCCTTCCGGCAGGTCAATCACAAAATGCGGTACGGCTAACCCTGAGGTATGGCCGCGTAACCCCTGGATAATTTTCAAACCGGTTTCCACGGGCGTGCGTAAATGCTCGGTGCCCTGTACCTCGTCGCACTGGAACAGGTAATAAGGACGCACCTTGATTTTCAGTAGACCCTGGCAGAGTTTTTTCTGAATATCTACCTCGTCGTTGATGCCGCGCATCAACACGCACTGGTTGTTTACCGGCACGCCGGCGCGCAGCAGCCTGTCGCAGGCTTGCGCCGCTTCCGGGGTAATCTCACGGTAATGGTTGAAATGAGTATTCAACCAGATTGGTCCGTATTTGGAGAGCATATCGCAAAGCTCGGCATCGACCCGCTGCGGCAGTACCACCGGGAACCGGGTGCCGATACGGATGATATCGATGTGGGCAATCTGGCGGATGCGTGAAATAATGCTTTCCAGCCGCTCGGTGGAAAGGGTGAGCGGGTCGCCGCCGGAAACAATGACGTCACGCACTTCTGTGTGCTTGCGGAGATAATCGAGCATCGGCTCAATCTGCTCGTTGGTGCGCACCCAGCCGCCGTGGTGCCATTCGCGCTTCCGGGTGCAGTGGCGGCAGAACATCGGGCAGATATCGGTCAGGACCATCAGCGCACGGTCCGGATACCGGTGCACCAGCCCGGGGACCACGGAATCCCTTTTTTCTTCCAGTGGGTCTTCCATCCCCAGAATACCCATCGTGATTTCCTCGATGCAGGGGATGGCTTGTTTGCGGACAGGGTCGTTTCGGTCCGCCAGGTCGATAAGCGACAAATAGTAAGGCGTAATCGAAATAGGATACTTGGCGGTTACAAGTTTAAGCTGGGCGATTTCTTCTGTAGAGAAAGGAATGAGATGCGCTAGGTCGTCGATTGACGTAATACGATTGCGGAAATGCCATTTCCAATCGTTCCAGTCTGAAGCCGGAACGTGATTGTAAAGGGAGTTGTTACCGTGTACGAAGCTTTTACCGGGAGGTTCTTCGTCCGTGGTACTATGTGTGTTCACGTTTTTACTGGGAGGCTCATCCACCTCTTCGGAGATAATGGTATTGTTGGCGATTGCCGATTTGGTCACCTGATTTTCACTCCTTTTTTCTGCTTTCAAGTGTCGGGATAACTGGTTAGGTTATCGGCGAAAAAATATCCTTATTTACTCTATATAACATCTGTCAATTTATCTGTCAAGAGGGGGTCACGTTCAACCCTAAAAAATATTTTTTTAACCCGGGGAAATTTGCTGTTTTTAACCTTTCTTATTTTTTAAAATCCGGTCGATTTTACCGGCGATTTTTTTTAGTTTGCCGGGGTTGACATCGTCTAACAAAATTGTCCTTGCGTTGAAAACCGGGACGTGACGCACCTCTGTGATTTGGGTTACCAGCAGGGCGACGAACAGCAGCCGCACGAACCCGGAAAGGAGGAAAATGGACAAATATTGGCTCCCGGCAACCGGCGGCAGTATCGGCAGCACTAACCCGCCTGCCAGGGAACCCAGACTGAACCCGAGGAAACTGAGCGAATTGTAGACAGCGATATACCGGGAGCGGTTATCCGGAGGCGAAGCATCGTATATAAACAGGCTGCTGGCAAGCTGAAAACCTGCCCAGGCAAAGCCGGAAAAAACTTGCGCGGCGATGAGCCACCAGAAATTCTGGCTGACTGCCCAGGCAACCGGGATAAACGGCACCATAAAAGCGGTGATTCTGAGGATGATGATATTGCCGGCTTTATCCGTGCGTTTTCCCCACCACGAGAGGAAGACGATTGTCGCTATGCCCGAGGCGGAGTTGATGATACTGTAAATTACGTAATTGAATCCCAATTCCTCCAGCATGTAAGGCGAGAAAAACGGACCGGAAAGCATCACGGAAAAATTGAACAACGCGCAAAAGATAATGAACTTGCCGATATTCGATGATGGCAGCGTTTTACTGATTTCCCAGATACTGGTGTGAACCTTCTTGGCGATGGTGGCGGTGACCGGCTCGACCATCTGCGAAAGGTAATAGAACGAGACAATACGAGCTGCTGTCGCGCCCAGAAAAATTACCGCGAAAGCCAGCCGGGGATTACCGGTCAGGATCTGCAGGATACCGGCGGCGACGTAGGCAAAGACGCCGGAAATGATCCCGGCGATGCGGTTGCGGTTGCCGAAAAAACGTCCCCGGATATCTTCGGGCACCAGGTCTGCCATCATACTGCCCCAGGCCGGTTGCGAAATGGCATCGAAAATGGTGCTCAGCGACATAAAAGCAATCAGCCACGTGACCTGATGGCTGGAAAAAACAAAAGGAATCAGTAATATCGGCAGCCACATCATGGCGTGCAGTAATCCCATCAGCATTACCAGCCGGCGGCGGCTGCCCAACCTCTCCGAAAACATCGGGCCGACGAGCTGCGCCAGGCTCATCATCCCGTTGGGAATGCTGGATAACAGCCCGATTTGCCCGGTAGTGGCTTTCATCACCAGCGCAAAGGGAGTAATGTAATTCTGGGTAAGACCCTGCATCACGGCGTAAAAACTGCCGTCGAGGATACTGGCTTTGAGACTTCTTCTGACCTGGGTTTGTGTCAAAGAAGACGTAGATTCGCCGGCTCGCGGCTGATTTTCCGGGGTATTCGAACTAGGCATTTACCTGCCTGTGTAATTACAAAATAAGAGAATTCGACTTTACTTAAGGTAGTTGCAGGAGGTTAGAACAAATCGGAATGGACGCTATTTGGCGGGAGATTTTGGTGATGGAGCACTCTCCCCGGTTGTGTTTGTGTTCCGGGGCTGGTTTTTTAATCTCTGGTAACGTTGTATCACCTGTGCTGTGTAACCGACGATTGCCACCAGTATGGCCAGCGCGAGTACAACTATTAAGATGATTAAGATGATACCTAAAACCACTAAAGATTCCTTATACCTTATTATACAAACATTAGTGGACTTATGACATTTTGTCAAGTATTTGACACCTTTTGTTCACAATATCGGTACTTTTGCGTAATGGTAAAATGGAACTATAATTTACAGAAATTCTGAGAAGACGTTGGAGTTTTTGTTAGGAGGGGATGATGCGTATTCTGGTAACAAACGATGACGGCATCCAATCGCCCGGTCTGGAGGCGCTGGCAGCCGCGATGCGGGAGCTTGGGGAAGTACTGGTAGTCGCCCCCGATAAGCAGCAGAGCGGCGTGGGGAGTTCGGTATCTTTACATAACGGTATGACGGTCAGCCAAGCGGAGTTTCCTGTAACTGATGTTCGGGCATACGCGGTCGGCGGCACGCCCAGCGATTGCGTGATGCTCGGGCTGCGGAGACTGACCGACGCCCATATTGACCTGCTGGTCTCCGGTATCAATCTGGGTCCGAACGTCGGACGGGATATCCTGTATTCCGGCACGGTGATGGCCACCCTGCAGGGATATTACCGGAATATTTCGGCGATAGCAGTCTCTCTTTTACCGCTGACGCGCGAGGAAAAACTGGATTTCCGTATTACCGCTAATTTCACAAAGTCGCTGGTGCAAAGAATACAGGCGATGGGGGCGCAACCGGGCGCCGTGTTGAATGTCAACGTTCCCAACCTCCCGAAAGAACAGATTAAGGGAGTGCGCACTACCCGTACCGCGGGCACCGGTTACGTGAGCCTCAACGCAAAGCCGCAGGCGCAGGGGGTTAAATACTCGCTAAAACTGGATAAAAACATCGAAAACAATCTTGAAGAAGACACCGATATCTGGGCGATACATCACGGCTACATATCCGTGACTCCGCTGCAGTTCAATATCACCCATCACGGCGCCATACCGGGTCTCGACGAACAAATGAAACAAATTAAAGATATTTGTTAGATTGTCCTTGACATTATAATGTCAAAATGTCAAAATGTTGTGGTACTAAATCAGAGGAGGAATTTATGCCCTCGCAGACGAAACGGACTACATTGTATCTCGACACTAATCTGCATACAGCGCTACGCTTGAAATCAATCGCGGTCTCACGGTCACTCTCGGAGATTGTCAACGAAGCCATCCGCCAGAGCTTAGCTGAAGACGCTCAGGATATTGAAGCTTTTGAGTCACGTGCCCGGGAGCCTTTGCTGAGCTATGATGAAATGGTAAAAAAGCTGAAAAAAGATGGCCGGATATAAAATCTATTTCCGCGCTTCGGTTGCCGATGATTTTAAAAGTATCCCCAAAAAGGACGCAGGGAGGATTGTGCAACGTATTGAAAACCTGGCGGTCAATCCGCGGCCTGCGGGCTGCGAAAAGCTGACCGGGCAGGAAAGATACCGTATCCGCCAGGGGCGTTACCGGGTGCTTTACTCTATTCAGGACACAGACTTGACAGTATGGGTGGTAAAAGTAGCCCACCGAAAAGATGTTTATCGGAGTTAAGAATGAAGACTATAGATTTACGTAGTGATACGGTGACGCATCCGACCGAGGCAATGCGGCGGGCGATGTACAGGGCAGAGGTCGGGGATGATGTTTACGGGGAAGACCCTGCGGTTAACAGGCTGGAAGAACTGGCGGCTGCCAGGCTGGGTAAAGAAGCGGGTTTATTTGTAGTTTCCGGCACAATGAGCAACTTGATTGCAATTCTGGCGCAAACTATCCGCGGCAATGAGGTTATCATGGGGAGCGAGTCGCACATCCTGCATTATGAGGTCGGTGGGGCGTCCGCGCTGGGTGGCGTGGTCCTGCGCACGGTAAACAATCAACCCAACGGCGAAATGAATCTGTCCGAAATCGCCGCCGTAATCCGCGGCACCGATATCCATGCGCCGCCCACCGCGCTCGTTTGCCTGGAAAATACCCAGAACCGCTGCGGCGGTATGGTTTTAACGCCCGCATATACCGCGAAAGTGGTGAAACTGGCGCGTCAAAACGGACTCAAAGTGCATCTTGACGGCGCCCGGGTGTTTAATGCCGCGGTCGCGTTAAATGTCCCGGTAACTGCATTAACAAAAAACGTAGACTCTGTCGGCATCTGTCTGTCCAAAGGGCTCAGCGCGCCGGTCGGCTCTGTTATCTGCGGCACGGTGGAGTTCATCGCACGCGCCCGGAAGTGGCGGAAGATGCTGGGTGGCGGCATGCGGCAGGCGGGCATTATCGCCGCCGCCGGGATCGTGGCGCTGGAGACCATGGTCGACCGTCTGGCGGAAGACCACGCCAACTCCGCTCAACTCGCCGCCGGGATGAGAAATATCGAGGGCATCGTTGTCACCCAGTCTACCGTGCCGACCAATATTATCTTGTTTGAGACGGCGCCCGGGATTGACCCGGATAAATTCTCCGTAAAGATGAAAGCAAACGGGGTCTTGCTCAGTCCCCGGGGCGGCAACAAATTCCGCGTTGTGACCCACCGGGAGATTTCTTCTCAAGACATCACCAGGGCACTGGCAATTTTCAAGAAAACCATCTTAGCCAGTCTCTAATTCATAAAAACTAACCTTATCCCCGTAATTTCGTTATATTAAACGAGTAGTCCTTGACACCCGGGAGGTTTGGTTATGAAACGTTTTATTTTAAAATCGGCTATTTTACTCACGATTATTGCGTTGTTAATTGCTATTTTGCCAGCCTGTAAGGCGTCGTCGGCAGCCTCCAGCTATGTGGCGCTGGCGCCGAAAGTACTGCGCAGCGGTTTCACGGAATCCATTGCCGTGGCGTTGTTCAACGGCAGCCAGTCCGCGAAGGATACGGTGGAAGTTGCACTGCTGCAGGATGGCAAAAAAATCACCTCCGTCAAAGCCGTGATTAACGGCAAAGGCACCGTCAACCTGCCGGTGCCCCCGGTAGCTGACGGCAGCTACGAACTGCAGGTCAAAGCCTCCAAATTTACCGATAAAACTACCGTCGCCGTTGAGAAAAGCTACCTGGCTTTCGTGGAAACCGATAAACCAATCTACAAACCGGGACAGACTATTCACATCCGTGTGATGACGCTCGACCCGGAACTGAAACCTATCTCCGAGTCGGTGACCGTGGAAGTGATCGACGCCGAATCAATTAAAATTTTCCGCACGGTGGTCGAGACCGACGAATACGGGATGGCGACTGTCGATTTACCGCTTTCCACCGAGCCTAATCTGGGCGTCTGGAAAATAAAAATCACCACCGAAAAAGCCAAAAACGAATTGGATGTCCGCGTCGAAGAATACGTCTTGCCCAAATACGACGTCAATGTCGAATTACCCAAAGAATGGTTCCTGGTCAACGAACCGATTACCGGTAAAATTACCTCGGAATATACCTTCGGCAAACCGGTGGACGGCGAAGTAACCATCGAAGCTGTCAAATATATTGGGCAATGGAAGACCTACGCCACCGTGACCAAAGCGATTGACGGCGCCGTGGACTTTGAAATTCCCGCCGCGGGCTACATTGCCGGCACCCCCGCCGCCGGCGGCGACGGCAATGTCCAAATCAATATCACCGTCACCGAGAAAGCTACCGGCTACGTGGAGAAGACCAGCCGGCTGCTCACGGTGGCGGATAGCGCCGTAAATTTGCAAGTCATTCCGGAGGGCACGGTTTTTAAATCGGGGCTTCCGTTCAGTTTCCTCATCGTGACCGAGACCCCCGGCAATACCCCGGTGGAGGCGGCGGTGGAAACTACGGTTACCTATGTTAACGATAAGTTCGAGGACTTCCAGACCGAAAAAAAGACGATTAACACCGTGAAAGGTACGGGCGCGCTCGAAATCAATCCGCCGGCAGCCGCGATTGCCATGATTATCGAGGCAAAATCCGGAGATGCTTATGTCACCAGAAATCTGCAGGCTTCCTATTCGCCTTCGGGGAGCTTTATCCATCTGGAGCAGATTACGGACGGCACCCCGGCGGTCGGGCAGAAAATTACCTTCCGCGTTTATGCCACGAATACCGCCACCCAGTTTTATTACGAGGTCATTGCCCGCGGCGCGGTGGTGTTTTCTAATTACACGCGCAGCCGGGAAATTTCCTTCAATACCACGCCTTTGATGGCGCCGAACGCCCGCATACTGGTCTACCAGATTTTACCCAATAGCGAGATTGCGGCGGATTATCTGCCTTTCACCGTGGCGGCGGCTTACCCCCAGCAGGTCGTCGCCAGCTTCGATACGGCGACCGCGGCTCCCGCCGAAGCCGTGGAACTGAACATCGAGACCGAAGGTCCGGCCAAAGTTGGTATTGCCGCCGTGGACAAATCGGTTTTCATACTGGCGGAAAACCGCCTGAATCTGCAGCAGGTTTTTGACCAGTTGGAACAGTTATATATGGATCCGCAGGCAGAAATCCACGAGGTCTCCTTCTACCCGAATGTTACGACCGTGGGCACCAAGGACGTATTCGCGGATGCCGGCGTGCTGGTAATGACCAACCAGCAGTTGCCGCAGAGTAAAGATTACCAGGTGCAGCCCAATGAGAGCTTCTGGTCCAAGCTGTGGCGGTTCTTCGGAGTGAATAATTTCGGGATGGCCGAAGACGCCAAGGGCGGTATTATGCCGCCGCAGGCGGTAGCGCTGACTACAACCACTGCTACCACTACTTCTCCCGGCGTCACCGGGCTGGCGGAAGTGCAGCGGGTGCGGCAATTCTTCCCCGAAACCTGGCTCTGGACGGAATTGATGACCGATGCCAGCGGCAATGCCACGCAAACCGTAACCGTGCCGGATACTATCACCACCTGGAAGCTGCGTGCCGTGGCCATCTCTAAAGAAAACGGGCTGGGAGTTGCGGAAAGTGAGTTGACGGTTTTTCAACCGTTCTTCCTGACGATTGACCTGCCTTACTCCGCCATCCGCGGCGAGGAATTCCCCGTGAGCGTGGCAATCTACAATTACCTGGACACGGCGCAGACTGTACAGGTTGATATCACGGAAGATAGCTTGTTTGACTTGCTGGATACTGCCAGCAAGACGGTAGAAATCGCTCCGAACGATATCGGCAGCGTGCAGTTTAAGATTAGACCGAACCAAATCGGCATCAAAGAAATAAAAATCACCGCCCGCAGCCCGCAAGCCGCGGACGCCGTCATCAAGACCATCATCATCGAGCCGGAGGGCGTGGCGCGGGAAATCGTGGATAACTTCACCCTCGCCGGCGGCGTTACCAAAACGCTGGACACTTCTATCCCGGACGTAGTGGTCGCGGACTCCGGGCGTGCTTACATCGCCATTACTTCCAGCTTCCTGACGCAGACTATCGACGGGCTGGATGCCCTGTTGCAGATGCCTTTCGGCTGCGGCGAACAGAATATGATTGTCTTTGCTCCGGATGTATTCATCACCAAATACCTCGAGTCCAGCGGACAGTTGAAACCCGAAATTATGGCGAAAGCCGAAAAGCTGATGATTACCGGCTACCAGCGGGAACTGATCTACCGCCGTACCGACGGCTCTTTCTCTGCCTTCGGGATGAGCGACCAGTCGGGCAGCCTGTGGCTGACAGCGTTCGTGCTCAAGAGCTTTGCCCAGGCAAAGGATATCATATACATTGATGACACGGTGCTCATGGCGGCGGCTAACTGGATTACCTCCCATCAGAACGCGGACGGCTCTTTTGACGCGGTCGGGTTCGTGCATCACCAGGAAATGCTCGGCGGCTTGACGGGGAAAGATGCCCTGACCGCTTACGTTGCCATTGCTTTACTGGAAGCCGGGGAAAAAACCGCCGCCGGTAAAGCGGTGCAGTACCTGGAAACGAAACTGGCGGCGATGGACAGTCCCTATGAAGTGGCGATTACCGCCTACGCTTTGCAACTGGCAGCCAGCCCGAAAGCCGGTGAAGCCAATACCAAACTGATGTCATTGGCAAAAGAAGACGAAAACGGGTTGCACTGGGGCGCCGACCCGGTGGTGGAACCGGTCGCCGACGGCGGGGCAAAACCCTTCCTGCGGGCTTACCAGCCGGATATCAACCGTGAAGCCTCTATAGAAACGACTGCCTATGCCACCCTGGCGCTGGTCAAGCGCGGCGATGCCTTTAATGCCGCCAAAGCTGCTAAGTGGCTGGTCTCCAAGCGCAATGCCTACGGCGGTTACGGCTCCACTCAGGATACCGTAGTCACGCTGCAGGCTTTGATTGAGCACGCTATGGCCGGGCGCGCCGACGTCGACCTGACCGTGACGCTCAAGGGCGTTAGCGTCGATAAGACGTTGAAAATCAACGCTGCCAACTACGATGTTTTACAGATGGTGGAAGTGGGTATCAACGACCAGGTGACGATGACAGTTACCGGTACCGGTGACGCCATCGGGCAGGTGGTGCGGCGATATAATATCCCGGCGGCGGACACTACCCCGGCGGCGCAGATGCTCAAGGTGGACGTGAACTATGACACCACCGAGGTCGAGGTCAACGACCAGCTAACCGTGAATGTCGGACTGGAATTTAACCCCCTGCCGGAATTGCATATCGCCGAAGCCGGGATGATTGTGCTGGATGTTTCCATTCCCACCGGTTTTGAGGCGGTAAACGAAACTATTGTAACAATAGTTTCGGACAATCCCAACATCAAGCGGTACGAAATTGCCGGGCGCAAGGTCATTTTTTACATCGAGAATATGAAGCCGGGCGAATCGCTCAACTTCAGCTTTAAAGTCAAAGCCCTTTACCCGGTCAAAGCCAAGGGTGTTACCTCTTCCGCCTATGCTTATTACAAGCCGGACATCAAAGGCGAGACCCTGAGCGCGGCAGTCACGGTGCGCTAATAGCAGTCAACGTTCAGCCATCGGACCCTCCTCATGTCCCCTCCCTCCGGGAAAACCCCCGGGGGAGGGGATTTTTATTTGTTAGTGTCCTGTAAAAGTGTTAAGATTATGGAAATATTCTTTGGAATTGCTTTGTGCTTACGGATAGATTCGGTACCTACGAAGTTTTAACCGGCTACGAGGGGCAGGGCAAATGCTGGTGGTGCGGGGAAATATTCCCCGATAAACGAGCCCGGCGGTTCTGCTCGGTGAAATGCCGTCGGAAATACGAGAACACCTTTTACTGGGCGTGGGCGGCGCGCCTGGCTTTGCGCCGCGCTAAATATTCCTGTCAGGAGTGCGGCATACGGGGGAGACGGCGTTTACACGTGCACCATATCATCCCGCTCGTCGGCGGCAACCGGATGAAAAACGTGCTCAACCGTCCGGACAACCTAGTCGTTCTTTGTAAAAAATGCCACCAAAAACAACACAAAAAAATAATCAAGCTTCAAGTATCAATAACCAAGTAAAAAATAAAACTTGAAATTTGGCTATTGATTATTGTTTATTTATTTGCTTCCGTTATACAATGAATGCCACAGGAGCGATATGACGGAAAAAGTACCGCGTCTCACGGAGACTGTTCACGGTTCTGGTTGAGCTTGTAAAATCGGGCCGGGGGACCTGGCTCAAGCTCTCCGTGGACTGAAATTCACGTCCGACCCCAACCTTATCACCGGGCTCGAAAGGTCCGAGGATGCCGGGGTCTATAAACTCACCGCCGATTTAGCCATCGTGCAGACGGTTGATTTCTTCACGCCCGTGGTGGACAACCCCTACGATTTCGGGCAGATTGCCGTCGCCAACGCCCTGAGCGATGTCTACGCCAAGGGCGGCAGACCGCTCACGGCGATGAACATCGTCTGTTTCCCGGTGGGTAAAATGGATATCTCCGTCCTCAATAAGGTACTTAAAGGCGGGCTGGCGAAAATGCGCGAGGCCGGGGTCATCCTCGTCGGCGGGCATTCCGTGGACGACCCGGAAATAAAATACGGTCTGTCTGTCACCGGCGTCATTCATCCCAAAAAAGTGGTGAAAAATAACGGCGGCAGACCGGGTGATTTGCTGGTGCTGACCAAACCGTTGGGTATCGGCATACTCACCACCGCAATTAAAAGTGGACTGGCATCGCCGGGGCTGGTGCGCCGTGTTACCAAACAACTGGCGACTTTGAACCGAGCCGCTGCCGAAGCGATGATGCAGGTCGGTGTTCACGGGTGCACGGATATCACCGGCTTTGGCTTTCTGGGGCATGCCGGCGAGATGCTGGAAGAAACCACGTATGGAATGGTAATCTACTCATCTCAAGTACCCTATCTCAAAGAAGCCCGGGAATTTGCGGAGAACGGCGTCATGCCCGGCGGCTTGCACCGTAATCGTGATTATCGGAAAAATATGGTTAGCTTTGAAAAATCGGTGCCGCTATATTTGCAGGATATTCTTTATGACCCGCAGACATCGGGTGGGCTGCTGATTGCGGTAGCAAAAACTAAAGCGAACCGTTTGTTACGAGAGCTAGCAGTCCGTGGCAATAAAGAGGCATGCATTGTGGGTGAAGTAGTCGCCTCACCACAGCGCCGGATACTGGTCAAATAACACAAGGTAAATCAGAATGTCATCACTGGTACATGAAATTACCGCGAATGTAAAGGTACTTTATACTGACACGCCGATCCCGGGCTACGAAAGATACATTGGCTCGTACCTCTGCCGGGGGCGGCGGAATGCCATTATCGACCCCGGTCCTAAGACGGCTGTCCCCGGCTTACTGCGCGCCGTTTCTGCCGCCGGTTTGACCCCGGAACAAATCGATTATATCGTTCTTACGCATATCCATATTGACCACGCGGGCGGCACCGGCACGGCTTTGAAAATGATGCCCAACGCTCGGGTGGTGGTGCAGGAAAAAGGCGTGAAACATCTGATTGACCCGTCGGCGCTGACCAGAGGCAGTATTGAAGTTCTAGGTGAACTGGTGCAGAAATACGGGGAAATCGAACCGGTGCCCGCGGACCGGATTTTAACGGCGACGGACGGCGCCCGGCTGGACCTCGGCGGCTCCAACCTGGAAATTGTCTTAACTCCCGGCCACGCGGCGCATCATCTTTGCGTTTTCGAGCCGGAAGAAAAAGCGCTGTTTTCCGGCGACGCCGCCGGGATTTTCCACGACGGTTTGCTGCGTTTGACCACCCCGCCCCCGTTCCGCCTTAAAGAAACGCTGGAGTCGCTGGACAAAATTAAAGCCCTTGACCCGCGGGTGATTTGTTACGGTCATCTGGGTGGCTACGATAATGCCGTGGAACGTATTGACGAATTTATAGACCAGTTGCTATTCTGGTACGATTACGCCCAGTCCCAGGCGAAGCAGGGAAAAACCGTGAAAGAGGTGCTCGACGATTTTATCGCCATCGAGACCAACCTTAAAAACCATATGGAACGTCAGAACGAAGCCGGCCGCCGGCGGGATTACGCGCAGCTCACCAACAGCGTGACCGGTATTATGACCGCTAGTAGTTAATGATGATGTCTTTCAGCCGCCGCTTGGGCACGTGGCGCACGCCCTGATTGTCCCACCAGCCGGTCATATCGGTCTTTTCGCTGTCGGCTTCCTCGAAGGTATGGGTTTCGGCAGGTTTGCCGATGGTCACGACCAGCAGGATTTCGAATCTTTCCGGGATTTGTAAGTCCCGCTGTAAACCCTTGCGGTTGACCATCCCGATCATACAGCCGCCCAGTCCTTTTTCCGCCGCCCCCAGCAAAATTACCTCGGCGGCGATGCCGCAATCCATCTCCGGTACGCCGTAACCGCGGAGCAGCGAATCAATCATGATTACGATGTAAGCCGAGGGTCTTTTACCATCCGGCGGATTTCCTGCCAACCCGATGTGCTTGTGAATCACCCGGTTCATTTCAGGAGTGTAAGCGATAAAATACTTCAGCGGCTGCCGGTTGCCGGCGGAATTCGTGATTCGAGCCAGATCTACCAGTTCCAATAATGTCTCGCGGCTCACGGCGACGCTCTGATCGTAAATACGTATGCTGCGGTTTTTATTTACCAGGTCTCTGAACATATGCTTCTCCCTGCTTTCATTATGCGGGAGAAGGCGGGAAATTTACAAATATCCTAGCGTTCGATGCCGGCGCGGGCGGGCACGTCTTTAACGTAATAGTGTTTGATCTCGGTCATTTCCGTAACGAGGTCGGCTTTTTGTAAAAGCTCCGGTGGGGCGTAGCGGCCCGTGAATATCAATTCCACTCCCGTCGGCTTCCGGGTGATGAAATCCAGCATTTCAGCGACTGTTACCAGATGAAAATAGTGGGCGGTGTTGATTTCATCGAGAACGATAATCTGGTATTTGCCGGAGAGCATCGCCTGCCGCGCTTTTTCCAGTCCCCGCTGCGCCATTTTCACGTCAGCGGGGTCGGGCGGGTTTTTCACGTGGAGAAAGGTGTCTTTGCCGTATTGCTCGATGGTAATGTAATCCCGCGTCATTTTCGCGGCGTTCAGTTCCCCGTAGAGCTGTCCTTTCATGAACTGCCCGATGTAGGTTTTCAAGCCGCGGCCCGCGGCGCGGAACGCCAATCCCAGCGCGGCGGTAGTTTTTCCTTTGCCGTTGCCGGTGTACACCTGTACATAGCCTTGCCGCAGGGGAGAATTGTCGGTAGTCATAGTGAGCCTTTGCCTTATTTTTTCCGCGCGTCAACTAATTTATAGGTAATATTCTCGTCCGCGAGCTTCTGTAATAATGCCGGCGATTCGCTGACGGTACAGATAATTGCGCCGTTTAATCCGGAACGGGCGGCTTCGATGGCAGCCGCCGTAATGCCGTAAAAATAGTCCGGTTTTCCCCCCAGTCGTTTAAAGGTTACCAGCGCTTCCGTCCCCAGCGCGGCGGTAAAGTCAGCCTTTGCCAGTTCCCGGCGGACTTTCTCCTGGTTCACCCGGGCGGAGCCGCCGTTCTGGATATCAGGCACTTCGATAATAGTCACGGTGCCGATTTCCAATGAAACGATGCCTTCGATATCGGTAACGCCGATGTCCATTCCTTGCGCGGCGTCCGCGGTCGCCGTGCCCCGGGCGCCTTTACCGTTGTATTTCGCGGCGACCAGCAAACCATCTTTCATTACCAGTCCTACCGCTTGTCCTTTCTGGATATCGGATTCCGCTACCGCCGCCCAGACAACAATTTTGGTTAACGTGCGTTCGGCTTCACCGGTATATTGCTGGAGTTCGCGCAATGATTTTAAAAGCCAGTTCACGCCTTCCTTGGTCAAACGGTACCGGGAGCGCCCGTCTGAAACAAGCCAGCCGTCTTTTTCCATGTTGTTGATATACTCGGAGACCGCCTGCGAAGTGACCCCGATGCGCCCGGCGATGTCTTTCTGCTGGATAAACGGCTGGTTGGCGGCGATTTCCACCAGGATTTGAAATCTGGTCGCCTGGTTTTTATTGCGTAAAATCTGCGGCATATATTCTCCCGTTGGTAGTTATCATAGCGGTAAAAAAATTTTCCGTCAACCCTTGACAACACAAGTACACTAGTATAAAATCAATTAAACTTGTTTATGGAAGGGGTAAATATGAAACGGCTTTTCTCACTTCTGGCGGCTTTAATTTTACTTGTCGGGGTGGTAGGGTGTAAGACCGGGGACAAAACGGTGGCGACCGTGAACAGCAGCGTGGATTATGCTACCGGGTTCACTATGGAAAATCTGGAAAACGGAGTGAGAAAACTCACCGACGGCGAGAGCCAGACTCTATTATTAATCCCGGCTGGTGCAAAAGTGCCGTCAGGCTATGATAGCGCCGTTAAAATTAACATCCCGGTGAAAAAAGTGGTCATTCTCTCGGTCACCTTCGGGGCTTTGATGCGCCCGCTGGGAGTGATGGATAGCCTGGTGGGCAGCGGCACCGTCGAGAGCGAGTTATATATCGAGGAATTGAAAACCCGGTATGCCAGCGGGCAGATTAAGTACGTGGGAGCCGGGGGCATGGGCGATCCGGATTACGAGGCGGTGCGTGCCTTGACCCCGGACCTGGTGATTCTTTCCACCGGCTACCCGGGCGCCGTGGACGTGTTCAACAAGTTAAAAGGGATGGGCATCAACGCGGTGGTGTGCAACGACTTTTTGGAAAATGACTATTTGGCGCGGCTGGAGTGGATAAAATTCATTGCCGCCTTTTACGGTAAAGACGCCGCTGCTAACGAGCATTTCAATACCGTGAAAACGAATATCGAGACCATCAACAATAAGATACTGCCGCTTTCCTACGCCCCGAGCGTGGTCTGGGCGAGCATTTTTATGGGTTCGGTGTATGTTTCCGGCAAGGATTCCTATATCGCCAAAGGCTTGCGCAATGCCGGGGCTTTCAATGCCTTCTCCGAGTTGGAAGGCAGCGGTTCGGTGACGGTCAATCTGGAAGAATTGTACGCCCGGGCTAAAAATGCCGAGTACTTTATTTATGCTTCCACCCCTCCCTACATCAATAACATTCAGGAAATCGTCGACCAGAATCCCATTCTCGCGGATCTGTATTCGATTAAAAACGGCAAGGTATACTGTTTCCAGCCGTGGTATTTCCAGATTGCGGATAAACCGGATGAAATTATCCAGGACCTGGCATTTATTTTCCACCCGAATCTGTTTCCCGGCTACGAATTGAAGCATCTTATGCTGCTCCCGGCGAAATAATTGATAAGAGTGTTGAATACGAACACCCACGATAGCTTTTTAGGAAAAAGGTGGCGGCGTTTCGCCCTGGTAATGGCGCTGTTCCTGCTGGGGGTAATATTGTTCCTTATTCTGAATATTACCCTTGGCTCTATCAATATCCCGCTGCCGGAGACCGTGAAAATTCTTTTTCGGGCGGCGGATACGGATACCGCTTACCAGTCTATCATCTGGCAGATTCGCCTGCCGCGGGCTTTAGGGGCGCTGCTCAGCGGCGCGGCGCTGGCGGTTTCCGGCTTGTTGCTGCAGGTGTTTTTCCGCAACCCTATCGTAGGCCCGCATATTCTGGGCATTTCCTCCGGCGCCACTTTTGCCGTGGCGCTGGCGATGATGGGCAGCTACCTGATCGGGATGACCTACGTCAGTCCTTTGACCCTCAGTCTGGCGTCGTTTCTCGGCGCGATGGTGGTGATGGTTATCGTCATCGCCGTCGCCAGCAAAGTGCGGGACGTAATTACGCTGCTCGTCATCGGGTTGATGACCGGCTATGTCGCCAGCGCGTTAAGCAGCTTTCTGATTGCCTTCGCCCAGTCCGAGAATGTTTTCCGCTTTGTCATCTGGACGATGGGCAGCTTTTCCGCGATGACGTGGGATAAAGTGTCGCTGCTGGCGGGGGCGGGAATTATACTACTTATAGGTTCCTATCTTTTAGCCAAACCGCTGAACGCGTTTTTACTGGGAGAAAATTACGCCCGGAGTCTGGGAGTAAACGTCAAGATGTTCCGTTACCTGGTCATCTTTTTCTCCTGCGCGCTGGCAGCCATCGTGACCGCGTTCGCCGGCCCGGTGGCATTCGTCGGTCTGGCGGTACCGCACCTGGCGCGGCTGGCGCTCGGTACCTCCGATAACCGCGTGCTTATCCCGGCTTCCGTTCTCGCCGGGGCAGCCGTGACCCTCGGCTGCGATTTGCTGGCGCGGATGCTGTTTTCTCCGGTAGAGCTCCCGGTAAGCGCCACCACCTCGCTTTTCGGCGCGCCGCTGGTGATATTCTTCCTGATTAAAGGAAAGACCGCCTTATGATTATTCGGACCGATAAACTCAAGGTAGGTTACGGTAAAAAGACCGTCGTTTCGGATATCAATCTGGCGCTGCTGGCGGGTCAGTTCGTGTGTCTGTTGGGACCTAACGGCAGCGGCAAATCCACCATACTAAAAACCTTGGTACGGATGCTGGCTCCCCTCGGCGGCGAAGTTTTTCTGAATGACCATAACATTCACGAACTCAGCAGCCGGGAGATTGCCAGGACCACCGCGGTAGTGCTGACGGAGCCGGTGTCTCCGGGCTTGATGACGGTCTACGATATCGTGATGCTGGGCAGGCATCCGCATACCGGGTTTATGGGCAAGCCGACGGCGCTGGATACTGAAAAAGCTCTGGAAGCCCTGCGGCGCGTTAATGCGGCTAATCTCGCGGCACGTTATTTCAGTGAGTTGAGCGACGGCGAGAAGCAGAAGGTGATGCTGGCCCGGGCTTTGGCGCAGGAGCCGAAGCTGATTGTGCTCGATGAGCCGACCTCTCACCTGGACGCCCGGCACCGCATCGAGGTGATGCTGATTTTGCGGCAGTTGACGCAGGAAAAGGGCGTGACGGTGATTGCTTCTTTACACGATATCGATCTGGCTTTGAAAGCCTGCGATGTGGCGGTGCTGGTGAAAGACGGAGAAATACTGGCTTGCGGTGTGCCGGAAGACGTGCTGCACGAGGAGATTGTGGCACAGTTATACGGACTGGAAAACGCCAATTTCAGCGCCCGGCTGGGTGGGGTAGAACTTAAAAGCCGGCAGCAGGGGGCGGTGGTCTTTGTGGTGGCGGGCGGTGGTACCGGCGCCGGTATCTACCGGGCGCTGGCAAGACAGCGATTGTATCTCGCGACGGGTATACTCCCGGTGAACGATATCGATTACCAGATTGCGCAAAGTATCGGGCTGGATGTTATCTCGACCCCGGCTTACGAAGCTCCTCAGGAAGCGTCTTATCAAGCGGCGCTCCGGCAGGTAAAACGGGCAACCTGCGTTATCGATTCCGGGTTCACTGTCGGCAGCCAGAATTTACCGAATTTGGAGTTGCTCCGGGCGGCGCTCGCCGCCGGAAAAACTACACTGACGTTGCGTTCTCCGGATGAAGCCCGAGCGCTTTTCTCCGCCGATAGATTACACTGTGCCCGCGATTATTTCGAGTTAATCAGCGCCATCCGCAAAACTATCGGGTAAGGTTGCCAGGTACCCGCTCGCGGTTTTAGCTCCGCTTCCCCTTGATATTTCATATTCTATTCACTAGAATAGAATCGCATCATTATTTTAAAGGGGAAGGAAATGCCGACACAGACGATCAGTTTACCTGGAAAGATTCTTTTTGGTGCCGGGAGCCTGGCGGAATTGGGTAAAGAAGCGGCGGTTCTCGGGAAAAGAGCCATCATCGTTACCTATCCTGACATTGAGAAGGTGGGCGTTCTCGGTAAGGTGATAGCCGACCTGAAAGCCAACGGTGTTACAGCGGTGGTTTACGATAAAATCGAACCGAATCCCCGCAGCACTACCATTGACACCGGGGTTGCGGTTGCCCGCCAGGAGAAAATTGACTTGGTCATCGGTCTGGGTGGTGGCAGCGCGATGGATGCCGCCAAGGGTCTCGCCGTGGCTTACGCCGGCGGCGCGTCCGTCTGGGACTACGTTATCCGCCAGGCGAAAGCCTGCCCGCAGACGCCGCCGATGATTCAAATCCCCACGATGGCGGGTACCGGGTCGGAGATAAATCCTTATGCGGTGATTTCTCATTTTGAATCGCATGACAAGCGGGCGCTGGTTTCCAATTACACGATTGCCAGAGTCGCTATTATTGACCCGGAAATTACGCTCACGGTGCCCGTGAAACAAATCCGCGCCGGGGGCGTGGATATCTTCTGCCACATCGTCGAACCGTACATCACCGACGCCCGTCCCAACCAGTTAAGCGACGGTATCCGTGAAGCCGCGATGCGCACGGTGGTGGACAACCTGCCGCTGGCGCTGGTGAATCCGCAAGATTTGGAAGTAAGAACGCGTTTGTCCTGGGCGAGTACGCTGGCAATGTCGTCATTAATGTATCTGGGTGGCGGCGGCGGTTTGCTGACGATGCACGACATCGAGCACGCTTTGAGTGGTTATTATGATGTTACCCACGGCTTGGGGCTGGCGGCATTGCTCCCGGCGTGGATGAAATTCACCTACCCTGCAAGAAAAGAACGGTTTGCTGCCTTGGGGAAAAATGTTTTCGGACAGGTGGATGGCATTGCTGCCACCGAGGGATGGCTGGAGAAGGTTGGTTTGAAAGTAAAACTGCGTGACACCGGCGCATCGCTGGACAAAGCTGATGAAATTGGCGCGATTGCGGAAAAAGGCGGTTGGGGATTGAAATATAACCCGGTGCCTTTGAACGCGCAGTCCGTTGCGCAGATATACCGGGACGCGTATTAGTCACCGATTTGGTTGACAGGGCTTGTGAGTGGCGGGGGTATTCCCGTTTGCTTTTACCTCGTGCGGCGAACTATACCTTTTATGAGCGATTTCATCACTATCCCGTATGATATCGCATAAATCGAGTTCTTGATATGGGGGGCTTTGTGCATATATCCCTGTGTCCTTAGTGTCAACCAAATGCAGGCGATACGAGGGCGGGAATCCAGAAAAATATCGTATCCCGAATTACACTCAGGATGACGTTGGTACAATTAGTACATTTGAACTAGTTATACTTTTGATTTATACTGAATAAGCTATTAGCTAGAAGCTGTCAACGATGGAATTTCAATTAATTTCCGATTTTCAAATGACCGGCGACCAGCCGCAAGCTGTGGACAAACTGGCTGACGGTTTGGCACAGGGTTATAAAAAACAAACCCTGCTGGGAGTCACGGGTAGCGGCAAGACCTTTACGATGGCGAACGTCATCGCCCGGGTGCAGCGTCCCACGCTGGTCATCTGCCACAACAAGACGCTTGCCGCCCAGCTTTACGCCGAGTTCAAAGAATTTTTCCCTCAGAACGCGGTGGAATACTTCGTGTCTTACTACGATTACTACCAGCCGGAAGCCTACGTGCCCCAGCAGGACCTCTACATTGAGAAAGACGCGGACATTAACGAGGAAATCGATAAGCTCCGGCACGCCGCCACGCAGGCGTTATTCGAGCGGCGTGATACCCTCATCGTGGCTTCGGTATCCTGCATTTACGGCTTGGGCGACCCGGAGGAATACAAAGGTTTCGTCCTCAACCTGGAAAAGGGGCGTGCCCAAAACCGGCAGCAGGTGCTGCACCGGCTGGTGGATATGCAGTACGAACGCAACGATATTGACTTCAGCCGGGGTAAATTCCGCATTCGCGGCGACACTTTAGAAATTCAGCCGGCGTATGAAGAAATGGCGCTCCGCATCGAGTTTTTTGGTGATGAAGTGGAGCGTATCGTGAAGCTCGACCCGCTCACCGGGGAGGTGCTGAGCGAACTGAAAATGGTGGATATTTACCCTGCCAAGCACTTCGTTACCTCGCAGGATAAAATGCTCAAAGCTATCGAGTCTATCGAGCAGGAACTCCAGCAACAGATAAAATATCTGAACGGACAGGGGAAAATACTGGAAGCGGCGCGCCTGGAGCAGCGCACCAACTACGACCTGGAAATGCTGCGGCAGGCGGGTTACTGCAATGGCGTGGAAAACTACTCCCGTCATTTAGCGGGGCGCCCGCCGGGCAGTTCTCCCTTTACGCTGCTGGATTATTTCCCGAAAGATTACCTGCTCTTCATCGACGAGTCCCACATGACCCTGCCGCAAATCCGGGGGATGTATAACGGCGACCGTTCCCGCAAACAGACGCTGGTTGACTTTGGCTTCCGGCTGCCCTCGGCGCTGGATAACCGCCCCCTGAATTATGATGAGTTCGACGCCCGGGTGCATCAGGTCGTTTATGTTTCCGCCACCCCGTCGGAGTATGAATATACCCACAGCCGGCAGGTCGCGGAACAACTAGTGCGTCCCACCGGGCTGCTGGAGCCGACCATCGAAATCAAGCCCACCAAAGGTCAGATTGACGACCTGCTGGACGAAATCAAACAGCGTGTGAACCGCAAAGAACGCTGTTTGGTGACCACTCTCACCAAACGGATGGCGGAAGAGCTGGCGGATTACCTGGTAGAATACGGCATTAAAACCCATTACCTGCACTCGGAGGTGGAGACGCTGGAAAGGGTGGAGATTTTACGCGACCTGCGGATGGGGATTTATGATGTGGTGGTTGGTATCAACCTGCTACGGGAGGGTTTGGATTTGCCGGAAGTGAGCCTGGTGGCAATTCTGGACGCGGATAAAGAAGGCTTCCTCCGTTCCACCGGGGCTTTAATCCAGACCATGGGCCGCGCCGCCCGGCACGTGCAGGGCAAGGTGATTATGTACGCGGATGCGGTGACACAGTCGATGCAGGCGGCGATGGATGAAATTAACCGCCGCCGTAAAATCCAGGAGAACTACAACCGGGTGCACGGCATCACCCCGCAGGGTATACAGAAAGCCATCCGTGATATTACGGAGCGCGTCGGCGCGGTGGCGGAAACCAAAGCTGTTTATACCGCCGTGCCCGCCACCCGCGAAGCCGCCGCGAAGCTGATTAAAGATTTGGAATCCCAGATGCGTCTGGCGGCGAAAAACCTGGAATTTGAAAAGGCGGCGCTGCTGCGCGACCGCATTTATGAATTACGCCGCGAAATGGACCCGGTGAATATGTACGCGGGGGCGAGGCGGAAAAATGGTAAACAATGAACCGAATCCCGGCACTCGGCAGGAACGCCGCGAGCAGAAACTGAAGAAGAAAAAAGAGCGCGTGGTGATGCATGGTAAGAGCATCGCCCAGATTTACCGTAACGTCGTCTCAAAACGGACTCCAAAAAAATAAATGAAGCGTTCTGCTGCAACTTTTTATCGAGAGAATCGTTATAATAAGAAATAGGAATTAGGAGCATCATTATGAAAAAGAAAATCTGGCTCATATTATCGCTTTGCCTGGTGGTGGCGGTGCTGGGGATGAACATCGGCGTGGCTTTCGCGGACGATGGCGCTCAGACCGACAATGCCGCGGTTAAAACTTTTAAAGTAAAGCTGCAGTTGATGAAACGCCTGGTTGCCATTAAAGACCCGGCGAAAGTAGATACCTTCTTAGCCAAACTGGTTGCCGACGGGAAGCTGACGGCAGAACAGGCTGCCAGGGCAAAAGAAATGTGGCAGACTGCCCGCCAGAAAGTCCAGGTCAGGCAGGCAGTGCATCGCATTCTCGCGGTGAAAGATGAAGCTAGACTTGAGTCTATTCTGGTGAAGCTGACGGAAACTGGCAAGATTACCGGCGAGCAAGCCGCAAAACTCAAGGCTGCCTGGCTGGCTTTGCGTTAAATTCTCTCGCGTTAAAAACCAATAAAGGGCTGGCATCCGCCAGCCCTTTTCGTTTACATAAATCTTGCGGGGACTAAGTCGTCTCTTCGTCTTTATATTCTTCGTTGGGGTCGTAGTCCTCATCCTCGGATTTCTGAGCCGGGGGCTGCGGCGTCGCGATTTTTTGTTCCGCCTGCGCTTCCGCCGCCCGCATCATTTCATCGTCCAGCAACTCCTTAATCCTGGCAGCGCGCGGGTAGCCGATTTGCAGTTTACGCTGCAGGAATGAGGTGGAAACGTCCCCGTGCTCCGCCACCAGTTGCCGGGCGGCTTCCAGCATCGGGTCTTTCGGCGGCTGGTGTATCCCTCCGGCTTGGGAAGGCGCAGCCACCGCTTCAATCTTTATTTCCGCTAAATCTTCTACTTTCTGACTGCCCCAGAAATAGACAAGCCGTTCTGCCTCCGGGTCCGTGACCAGGCAGCCCTGTAAACGCTTGGGTTTGGCGGCTTCGGTCGGCATATAGAGCATATCGCCGCGTCCCAGCAGTTTTTCCGCGCCCACCGAATCCAGAATGGTGCGGGAGTCCACCTGCGAGGTCACCGCGAAGCTGATACGGGTGGGGAAATTGGCTTTAATCAACCCGGTGACCACGTCCACCGAGGGGCGCTGGGTAGCGACAATCAGGTGAATGCCCACGGCGCGGGCGAGCTGCGCCAGCCGGCACAGGATGCGCTCTACCTCGTCCGAGCCGGTCATCATCAGGTCTGCCAGTTCATCCACAATCAGCACCAGGAAAGGCATTTTCTCTTTGCCCTGCCGGCTCTTGTTGTAACCCTCGATGTTGCGGGCGCCTGCTTTTGCCAGTTGCTGGTAGCGTTTGTCCATTTCCATTTCCAGCCAGCGCAGCGCTTCCAGCGCTTTATCCGAGTTTACAATCACCGGCACCGCCAGGTGGGGGATGCTGTTGAATGGCGTTAATTCCACGCGTTTGGGATCAATCATAATAAAACGCAGGTCGTCCGGGGTGTTCTGCATCAACATACAGCAGATAGAGGCGTTGAGACAGACGGTCTTGCCGCTGCCGGTGGCACCGGCAATCAGCAAATGCGGCATTTTTGCCAGGTCGCCCACGCCGGCTTCGCCCCCGGCGCCTTTCCCCAGCGCGATGGCGAGTGTCGTTTTTGCCGCCAGCTTCTGGTAGGCATTCGATTCGATAACGCTGCGCAGGCTCACCACGCCGGAGACCGTGTTCGGCACCTCGATGCCGATCACCGGTTTGCCGGGAATCGGGGCTTCGATGCGGATGGTCGGGGCGGCGAGCACCAGCGCCAAATCGTTGGCAAGCGAGGTGATTTTATCCACCTTTACCCGGGTGCGGGAGACTTCCTCTACCCTCACCTGCAGGTTGCCGTCCTTGTCCCGCTCTTTAACCTCGCGGGTCTTGATGTCCCAGCCGGGTTCCAAACCAAATTGTGTCACGGTCGGCCCGGCGTTAATTTGCACTACTTTGGCTTCTACCCCGTAGCTGCGCAGGGCTTCTTCGATGCGCCGGGCGCGCTGGACGTTATCCGCCTGCCCGTATTCGGTATCTCCCAGGTCGTCCAGAATTTCAATCGGGGGCAGCTTCCAGCCGCCCACCGTTCTGGCGGAAGATGATTGCCCGTATTTTTTCCAGACATCCTGGGCAATTTGCTTTAAACCCTTGGGCGCGGCGGCGGGTTCCTTCGGCGTTTTTTTCGGCGCTGGCGGGGCGGTTTCTTTATCCCCTAACTGGAGCACGGTCGCCGGATGCGGCGGCTCCGCTTTCTCGGTTTTTAGCACCTTCTCGTAAATCACGGGCTTCTTGGCGGCTTTCTCTTTGCGGCGGGCGCGGTAATTGATGAAAGCTTGCTTCAATCGGCGCATCAGCCAGAATACCGCCCGCGGGAACATTAATACCAAGCCGAGCAGCACCAGCAATACCACCCGGAAAATGCCCCAGCCGGAGTCCTCGTAGATGATGGCTTGACCGATTTCCCCGCCTCCTTGATATAAACCCAGTATTCCCCAGATGGCGATAAGCAGCACCAGTATCCCCAGCGTCCGGTACCAGTAACGGAAGACAAGGTTAAAGTGTTTGCGCCAGATGAGGAAAATCAGCGTGGCAATGACCAGCAGCACCAGCACGATGCCCCAGCCGAAAACATCGTGGAAGAAATTATATCCGGTCTCGAACGTGTCCTGTATCTGGCTCCGGATGCTGTATAAAAACGCCACGGCGGCAATCAGGGCGGTTACCACGATACCGTAAAACAGCCAGTCCCAGAAACTATTATCGCTTTCCGGTTTTTGTTTTTTCGGCATTTTACACCTTCACGATAAAAGGCATGACCATCGGGCGGCGCTTCGTTTGCGCGTAGTAGTATTTCTCCAGTGTATCACGAATCTTGTTGTTCAGGTAACCGGTGTCCGCGGGTTGTTCGGGGCGGTGTTTCAACGCCTCCGCAATCACATCACGGCTTTCTTCCAGCATTGCCTGGTAACCGTTGACATCGACAAACCCCTTTGACATAATGTCGGGCTTGCCGACCAGCCTGCCGGTTTGTTTATTCACGGCGGCGACGACTACCACGATGCCGTCCCGCGCCAGCATTTGCCGGTCGCGCAGGACCACGGCGCCGATATCGCCGACGCTCATCCCGTCAACGTAGACATGGCTCGAGGCGACGTGCCCATCGACTTTGGCATCCTGCCGGTCGATGTGCAGGATGTCTCCATCCTCCATAATGAATATGTTTTCTTTCGGGATACCCATCGTCTGGGCAAGTTTACCGTGCCGGTAGAGATGCCGGTATTCCCCGTGCACCGGGAGAAGGTATTTGGGCTTGACGATGTTCATCATCAGCTTCAGTTCTTCTTGAGAGGCGTGCCCGTGGACATGCACCGGCACGATGCGGTCGTAAAGCACTTCGGCGCCCTGCTTGAAAAGGTTATCGATGGTGCGGGCGACCAGTGCTTCGTTGCCGGGAATCGGGGTGGCGGAGATGACCACCGTATCGCCGGGGATTATCTGCACCTGCCGGTGGTCTTTGTTGGCGATGCGCACCAGCGCCGAGGTCGGTTCTCCCTGGCTGCCGGTAGTTACCAGCACCACCCGGTGCGGCGGCAGTTTTTTCATCTGATCGAGTTGCCCCAGTATGCCGTCGGGGGCTTTCAGGTACCCGAGCTCCAGTGAAATCCGTACGATTTCGTTCATATTGCGTCCCACCACGAAGACGCGGCGGTCGTGGCGGGCGGCGGCGTCAATCACCTGCTGGATGCGTGATACCAGCGTGGAAAAAGTAGTAACAATCACCCTTCCTTCAGCCTCGGCCATAATACGTTCCAGCGCGTTGCCTACTACTCGCTCCGAAGGGGTGTAACCGGGCAGTTCCGCGTAGGTGGAATCCGCCATCAGCAGTAAGACGCCCTGCTTGCCGAGTTCCGCCAGCCGCGAGAAACTCGTCGGGCTGCCGTTCACCGGGGTATAGTCGATTTTAAAATCGCCGCTATGTACAATTACTCCCACCGGGGTGTGGATTATCAGCCCCATCGAATCGGGGATACTGTGGCAGACCGGGAAAAACTCCACCCGGAATTTACCCAGGGTAATCGGTTTCCCCGGCGCGGATAGTCTTAAATCCGCTTTCGCCAGCGCTTTGTGCTCTTTGAGTTTCACCGATATCAAGCCGTGCGTCAGCCGGGTGCAGTAAACCGGCACGTTTAACTGCGGCAGCAGGTAGGGCAGCGCCCCGATGTGGTCTTCGTGCCCGTGCGTAATCACAATCCCGCGGATTTTGCGGCGGTTTTCCTGTAGATAAGAGATATCCGGTATTACCAGGTCGACGCCTACCATTTCCTCTTCCGGGAACATCAGTCCGGCGTCGATGACGATGATGTCGTTTTCAAACTCCAGCACCATCATATTTTTACCGATTTCACTCAGTCCGCCGAGGGGAATAATTTTCAGTTTCGATTTAGCCATTTATTTTGTTTGCGCTCCTATGGTTTCATAACCGACGATGACGCCGTCGGCGGCGGCGACCTGTATCTTGTAGGTGGCTTCCGTGCCGCGGCTGAAAAGTCCGCCGCCGATTTGCGCCTTCCCTTCCACTACGTAGACCACGATGCCCTCCACCGAAGAAAGCTGCACCTTATCGATGACAATCTTGCGCAGCTTTCGCAGGCGTTCTTCTAAAAAACGCTCCGCGGCAATCTGCGCCGCTTCCAGCGTGATGATGCCCATATCGGGTATTCGGTTTCCTTCTTTGCTCATTCCGCTTTTCATTTTCTCTTCCGGCTATTCTTTCTGGTTTTACCGGGACTTAAAACATACTGAGTTGCTTGATTTCTGGGGGTGGCGGTGGCGCGGGGGCGGCCTGTTTTTTCAAATCCTCCAGCAGGCGCGGCAGTTTCTGCATATCCTGCTTGATGATTTCTCGCAGGTTCCCCTGGTGTAAAGCCGCGGCGGGGTGATACATCGCGAAGTAGGTAACCCCGTTCGTTGCCTGATGCGTGCCGTGAATTTTACTGATGCTCTTCCCGGGGAAGAACATCGCCATCGAGTACCTGCCCAGCGTGACGATGATTTTCGGGGAGATGATTTTAATTTGTTGGTCTAAAAACGGGCGGCAGTTGGTGATTTCAGTCGGTAGCGGGTCGCGGTTTTCCGGCGGTCGGCACTTGATAACGTTGGCGATAAAAACACTTTTCCGGTTGAGACCGATGGAGTTAATCAACTCGTCCAGGAATTGCCCGGCAGCGCCGACAAACGGTCTGCCCTGCTGGTCTTCGTTCCACCCGGGTGCTTCCCCGATGAACATTATCTCTGCGTTTTCCGCGCCTTCTCCGGGGACGGCGTGCGTGCGGTTTTTCGCAATCTCGCACTTACGGCAGACGGCAATTTCTCTGGCAATATCCGTTAAAGCTGACATTCTCTCGTCGTGCCGGGGATATTCTATCTGTGCCGGCGACTTTGTGATTATCTTAGCACGCTTCTTAATTTAATACAATCTTAAAACAGGCGAACGAATAATTGTGGTAGGGGATCTCCCTTGGAAGATATCGGTTAACTGATTCCCCTATCACGTTTTAAAAAGCTCTTTGCCTCTGCGATATATAGTAATTCATCGTCCTTAAGTTTACCCGCCGGACACACTGCGTAACAGTTATGACAGTACAGTCCTTTATCTTCGATCTGCGCCCGTGTTGCCTCACACTTCTCTCGTGAATATGAAAGAGGGTAATCCTTGGTGGGGTCAAAGGCTTTTGCAGGGCACAAGTTAATACATTTGTCGCAACTCACACACGGCTCAAACCCGTGAAGTCGGTTATCTGGTTCCAATACTGCGTCGGTGAGGAACAATCCAAGCCGGATGCGGCTTCCAAGAACAGGGTGGATTATTTGCCCGGAACGACCGTATACGCCGATTCCAGCTTCAAAAGCCGCCAGTTTAAATTGTAACTGCTCTGAAAACATGACGTTGTGTCCGTTTTGTTGCAGCAAGGTCATGCCTTTTAGGATAAATGATGCTACAAATAAACGCTGAACTCGATCCATGGCGTAGATGTCCGACTGAACGTATTTAGGTACGGGACCTACATTACGATTTTTCGCTATCCATGGTGAGTAAGTACCGAGGTAGCTGTTATTGGCTTTAGGAGAACATGCAATGGCGAAAACAACGATTGACTTGCATTGATTCCAGATCTCTAACGGGTGTTTTCCTGGCAAAGCGTGCTCGTATCCGGCTTTTGGATCGGAGATACGGACATCGTAGGCTCCCACCTGCCTCAGGCGATTTATAAGACGTTGTTTCAATTCATCTTCCATGTTTTTTATATCCTCGTTAAAATTTTTTACCATGATTGATTGGATTGTAATTCATTGCGGATAATGACCCGATGGTGTCGACTGAATTCTCTCATTAAGCTTTTTAAGGTGTTGGTTGAGTTTAGTCAGCAATTCGGCAAGTTGTAATTTTTCTTTCTCGTTAAAGCACGAGAGTGGAGCAAACGAATCTCCTTTAAAATCTCTTTGTTTTTTCATTTCATCTAGTTTTATACGTCCAGCCGGTTCCAAAGTAATGTGGATACGCCTAAAATCATTTGGTGATAATGTACGTTTTACCCATCCCTTTTTTTCCATATTTTTGATCACCACCGCCACCGTGGGCCGATCGCAAAAAAGCAAATCTGCAATTTCTGAAGGACAGAGAAATTTTTTTCGTTCTAATTGTCGAAGAACATAAAGCTGTTTGAGCGTGATTTTGTACGGAAGTATTTTCTTTTGACGATGATGTTTCCATATAAGGAATGACTTTCCGATGGCTTCCATGATGGGCAGGTTTCTTCGTCTTGCCATTGGCGACACTCCTTAAGGTTTGATTTGTACTAATAGAATAGTTAGAACTCTAACTAAAATTATCAAATTATATTAATATTGTCAAACTTGTATTCCGTGACTATCTCTTCCTGCCGGGTTCGGATGATGCTGGATATGGGGTCTAAAACGATTGACCCCGCTCTGTTTACTCTGTTAGACTTCTATTATTAAGGGGGTAAACATGACTTACCTGAGTAAAATCGACCCGGAAATCAGCCGGGCTCTCAATAATGAAATCAAGCGCCAGAAAGAAACTATTAATCTCATTGCTTCCGAAAACTACGCCAGCAAAGCCGTGATGGAAGCCCAGGGCTCCATTCTCACCGATAAATATTCCGAGGGTTATCCCCACAAACGCTACTATCCCGGCAACGTTAACATCGATATTATCGAAACCATCGCCATCGAGCGGGCGAAGGCGCTTTTCAAAGCCGGGCACGCCAACGTGCAGCCGCACGCCGGCGCCTCCGCCAATATGGCGGCGTATTTCGCGCTGCTGGATTACGGCGATACCGTGCTGGGAATGAGACTGGCGCACGGCGGTCATATGACCCACGGCGATAAAATTACCTTTTCCGGTAAAACCTATAAATTTATTCCTTACGGCATCGATAAGGAAACCGAGCGCATCGACTATGCCGAAGTGGAGAGGCTGGCGAAAGAGCACCTCCCCAAGTTAATTGTTTGCGGCGCCAGTTCTTACTCGCGCATCATTGATTTCGAGCGTTTCAAGCAGATTGCCGATACGGTCGGCGCGAAGCTGATGGTGGATATGGCGCACATCGCCGGGTTGGTCGCCGTGGGCTTGCATCCCACCCCGGTTCCCTATGCCGATATCGTTACCACTACCACCCACAAGACTTTACGCGGGCCCCGGAGCGCCATCATCCTCTCCCGTCCGGAACTGGCGCACGACGTTGACCGGGCGGTTTTCCCGCAGATGCAGGGCGGTCCCCTGCAGCACGCCATTGCCGCCAAGGCGGTCTGTTTCCACGAGGCGATGCAGCCGGCTTTCTACGGCTATCAGAAAAATGTCATTGAAAACGCCTTCACTTTGGCGGCGGAACTACAGAAGCTGGGGTTCCGGATTGTTTCCGGGGGCACCGATAATCACCTGATGGCAGTCGACCTGATCTCCACCGGCATCAGCGGTAAAGACGCGGAAAATGCCCTGGAAAGAGTGGGGATTATTGCCAACCGCAACGCTATTCCCTTCGACCCGCGGCCGGCATATATCGCCAGCGGCATCCGGTTGGGCACTCCGGCGGTTACGACCCGCGGCTTCGGGAAAACGGAGATGGTCAAGATTGCCGGTTTGTTCGCCCGGGTGTTAAGCCACCTCGGCGACGCGGCGGTTGAGGCGGCAGTTCAAGACGAGGTGCGCCAACTCTGCGCCCGGTTCCCGATTCCCGGAGTTGATAGCTGACCTGACGATTTTTGAGCCGGTTGTTTCCCGGTGGTTCTCATTTCAGGGCGCCTCATGTTAACAGGAGGTAAAGATGCCTGGTAAATATGAAACCGCCTACCGGAATTCCATCCAGCACCCGGATCAATTCTGGGGTGAAGCCGCCAAAGAGATAACCTGGCACAAGCCTTATCAGAAGGTATTGGATACTTCGCTGGCGCCCTTCTACCGGTGGTTTACCGGCGGGGAGCTCAACACCTGCTTTAATGCCCTTGATGTTCACGTCCGGTCCGGGCACGGCGACCGGCTGGCTCTCATTTACGACAGCCCGGTGACCAATACGATTAAGAAATACACCTATAAAGAACTGCTGGAAAAAGTCGCCCGCTTCGCCGGGGCGCTGGCAGCTCAGGGGGTGACGCAGGGCGACCGGGTCATTGTCTATATGCCGATGATACCGGAGGCCGTGATCGGGATGCTGGCCTGCGCCCGCATCGGGGCGGTGCACTCGGTAGTTTTCGGGGGTTTTGCCCCGCACGAACTGGCCATCCGCATCAACGACGCCCGGCCGAAGCTGATTCTCTCCGCCTCCTGCGGCATGGAGGGCAGCAAGGTCATCGAGTACAAACCCCTGCTGGATAAAGCCATCGAACTGGCGACCCATAAACCGGGCAAGTGCATCATCTACCAGCGCCCCCAGTCCAAAGCCGGTATGATCAGCGGCCGCGACCTTGATTGGGAGGCCGCCGAGAAGAATGCCCGGCCGGCGGATTGCACCATGGTCAAAGCCACCGATCCGCTGTATATACTTTATACCTCCGGGACCACCGGCATTCCCAAAGGGGTGGTAAGGGATAACGGCGGGCATGCCGTGGCTCTCAAATGGACGATGCAGAACATCTACAATATGGAACCGGGGGACGTCTTCTGGGCGGCATCGGATGTCGGCTGGGTGGTCGGACATTCTTACATAGTATATGCCCCGTTGCTTTACGGCTGCACCACCATTGTTTATGAAGGCAAGCCGGTGGGGACGCCGGACCCGGGAGCTTTCTGGCGGGTTATATCCCAGCACCATGTCAAAGCGCTCTTCTGCGCACCCACCGCTTTTCGGGCCATCAAGAAAGAAGACCCCAACGGCGAATACCTCAAGAAGTATGACATTTCCTGTTTCAAATACCTTTTCCAGGCCGGGGAGCGGCTTGACCCGGACACCTACCACTGGGCCAGCGACTTACTCAAAGTCCCGGTCATCGACCACTGGTGGCAGACGGAAACCGGCTGGGCGATTGCCGCCAACTGCGTGGGGTTAGAACTGCTGCCCGTTAAAGCCGGGTCGCCGACCAAGCCGGTACCCGGGTACCATATCGAAATTATGGATAATGAAGGACATCCTTTACCCCCGGAGAAAGAGGGCACCGTCGCCATCAAACTGCCTTTACCGCCCGGCACCCTGCCGACCCTGTGGCAGAACGACCAGAAATTCAAGGAATCATATCTGGACCCGTACCCCGGGTATTACTTCACCGGGGACGGCGGCTACTTCGATCAGGACGGTTACATCTACATCATGGGAAGAGTGGACGATGTCATCAATGTCGCCGGGCACCGGCTGTCCACCGGGGCGATGGAAGAGATATTATCCTCCCATAAGGATGTAGCCGAATGTGCTGTCATCGGGGTCAATGACGATTTTCGCGGCGAGGTGCCGCTGGGTTTCGTGGTGCTGAAAGCCGGGGTGACCAAAGACCCGAAGCAGATTACCCAGGAATTGGTGGCGATGGTCCGCGACCAGATCGGAGCTTTCGCCTACTTCCGCAACGTCGTTGTCGTGAAACGACTGCCCAAAACCCGGTCCGGGAAAATCCTGCGCGGCACCATGCGCAAGGTCGCCAACAGTGAGACCTATACCGTGCCGTCCACGATCGATGACCCCGGCATCCTGGGCGAAATTGCCGAGGCATTAAGTCCTTTCGGTTACGCCCGGAAAACGTCTTGAAATTTACATAAAAGTGATGTTGAAAATTGAGTCCGAATTCCCCCTCATCAACTCCTGATGTTGGTGGTATAATGTATTTGCCGTTAACGCCGTAATTTAAAGGAGTAAATGTGGACGACCTGAAAGTATTTACCGGCAATGCCCATCCCGTTCTGGCGCAAAACATCTGCGATTATCTGGGAATACCTTTGGGTAAAGCGGAAGTCTTTGAATTCAGTAACGAGAATATCTTCGTGCGGATTATGGAAAACGTCCGCGAGCGGGATATCTTTGTCGTGCAGCCGCTGTGCTGCCCGGTAAATAAAAGCCTGGTGGAAATGTTGATTATGCTGGATGCTCTGAAACGGGCGTCCGCCAAGCGGATTACCGCCGTGCTGCCGTATTACGGCTACGGACGTACCGATAAGAAAGACCAGCCCCGGGTGCCGATTACCGCCCGTCTGCTGGCGGACCTGATTACCGTCGCCGGCGCCACCCGGGTGCTCACCGTTGACCTGCACGCCGCCCAGATTCAGGGTTTCTTCAACATTCCCGTCGATGAACTCACGGCGCTGTATGTTTTAAGCGAGCATTTCAAAAAGAAAAAAATCGATGACCTGGTCGTGGTGGCCACCGATATCGGTATTTCCAAGCGCGCCCGGGACTTCGCCGCCCGTATGAAAGCCCCGCTGGCGATTATGGAAAAACGCCGTGTCGGTAACGCCGGCAAGACTGAAGCGTTAAATATCATCGGCGACGTCCAAGGGATGGTCGCTGTCACTTTCGATGATGAAATCGACACCGCCGGCTCGCTGGTGAATACCGTCGCTGCGCTCAAGGAAGCCGGCGCCCGCGATGTTTACGCCTGCTGCACCCACCCGGTGTTTTCCGGTCCCGCCATCGAACGCATCTCCAAGAGCGTGGTGAAAGAAGTGGTGGTGACAGATACTATCCCGCTCCCGGAACCCAAACGCCTGGAGAAAATCAAAGTCCTCCCGATGGCGCCCATTCTGGGGGAGGCGATTCACCGCATCCACACCGGTCTCTCTGTAGGAGCCATGTTTGAACCGGAACAATGATTTAGTCGAGGTTTACGTTGCCAAAGGTGAGGTCGAGGCAGAAATCATCAAAGGGCTGCTGGAGACCTATGGCATTCCCTGTCTCTTTAAACCGTACGCTTCCTTTTCTGCCAGCGTGCTGGTGACCGACGGCACCGGGCAAATCCGCATCCTGGTGCGCCCTGAGGACGAAAAGGACGCCCGCGAGCTTTTGAAAGGTGAAAACAATGCTTAAATGGTTGGGTTCGTTGGTGGATTCCAACGAGAAACAGATAAAAAAACTGCAGCCGCTGGTTGAGAAAATCAACGCGCTGGAAGCTGATTTTGAGAAACTGGACCCGGCGCAGCTAAAAGAAAAAACGGCGGAATTTAAAAGCCGGCTGCAGCAGGGGGAAACACTGGACGACCTGCTCCCGGAGGCTTTTGCCGCTGTGCGCGAAGCCGCTAAACGGACTCTCAAGCAGCGTCATTTCGATGTGCAGCTTATCGGCGGCATCGTGCTGCACCAGGGTAAAATCGCCGAGATGAAAACCGGCGAGGGTAAAACGCTGGTCGCTACTCTACCCTTGTACCTCAACTCGCTCACGGGTAAAGGGGTGCACCTGGTGACCGTGAACGATTACCTCTCCAAGCGCGATCCACACTGGATGGGTCCTATCTTCGCCGCGCTGGGGGTCAGTGTCGCCAGCATTCAGGGGCAGCAGACCGCCGGCACTCAGGGCGGCGTCTCTTTTATCTTCGACTCCGCCTACGAAGCCGAAGACAAACGCTGGCTGCGTATGCGCCCCATCACCCGTAAAGAAGCCTACCGGGCGGACATTCTTTACGGCACCAACAACGAATTCGGCTTCGATTACCTGCGGGACAATATGGTGGTCGACCTGAACCAGTGCGTCCAGCGCGAATTGAATTTCGCCATCGTGGATGAAGTGGATAACATTTTAATTGACGAAGCCCGCACGCCGCTCATTATCAGCGGCCCGGCGGAAGAGGGCGCCTCTGCCCGCTACCAGATTTTTGCCCGGCTAATCCCTTTACTGAAGTCGGAAGAAGATTACGTTAAAGACGAAAAGCACCAGAGCGTCAGCCTCACGGACGCCGGCATCACCAAAATGGAAGGCTGGCTGCAGGGGCAGGGGATGCTGAACTCGCCCAATCTCTACGACCCGGCGAACGCCATTTTGAGCCGCTACCTGGACAACGCCCTTAAAGCCCAGGTAATGTTTCACCGCGACCAGCAGTATGTCGTCAAGGATGGGCAGATTGTCATCGTGGACGAGTTCACGGGGCGGATGATGCACGGTCGCCGCTACTCGGAGGGGCTGCACCAGGCGATCGAAGCTAAAGAACACGTCCGCGTCAAAGAAGAATCCCGTACCTACGCCACCATCACCTTCCAGAATTATTTCCGTATGTACCAGAAGCTGGCAGGTATGACCGGCACCGCCGTGACCGAGGCGGAAGAGTTCCACAAGATTTACAAGCTGGAAGTGGTCGTCATCCCTACCAACCGGGTGCTGGCGCGTAAAGACCAGCCCGACCTGATTTACAAGGATGAAAACGCCAAATTTAAAAATGTCGTCAAACAGGTAGAGGAGCTTTATCAAATGCGGTGCCCGGTGCTTATCGGCACCATCTCGATTGAAAAATCAGAAGTTTTGAGCGGGATGTTGAATCGCCACGGTATCAAGCACCAGGTTTTAAATGCCAAGCAGCATGAAAGAGAAGCTCTTATTATTGCGCAGGCGGGCAGGCTGGGCGCGGTCACCGTCGCCACCAATATGGCGGGCCGCGGCGTGGACATTATTTTAGGCGGCAATCCCGAAGGCCGCGACTCATTGGAATGGCAGAAAGAGCACGATGAAGTCGTGGCGCTGGGCGGACTGTACGTCATTGGCACGGAAAGGCACGAAGCCCGGCGTATCGATAACCAGTTGCGCGGGCGCTCCGGGCGCCAGGGTGACCCCGGCGCCAGCCGTTTCTACGTGGCGCTGGACGATGATATTATGCGGCGCTTCGGCGGCGACCGTATCCGCTCCGTGATGGAGTGGGCGGGCATCGGCGAGGACGTCGCCATCGAAAACCGCCTCGTGAGCAGTTCTATCGAAAGCGCCCAGACCCGGGTGGAGGGCTACCATTTCGATATGCGTAAGCATTTGGTGGAATATGACGACGTGGTCAATATGCAGCGCGAAATCGTCTACGGCGACCGGAAGCGGATTTTAAGCGGCGCCGACCTGAAAGCCAACATCCTGAATATGGTCAAGGACGAAATCGGTGGCATCGTCGAGGCGCACACCGTCGCGGATGTCAATACCGACGAAGAACTGCAGAAGTTACTCACTGAAGTCAACGCGTTTATGCCCCTGGATAAGGATTTTGCCCCCGAGACTTTCAAGAGTATGAAACCGGACGAAATCGTAGTCAGGCTGATGACGCGGGCAGAGGCGCTTTACGCCCAACTGGAGACTTCGGTCGGGGCGGACAAGGTACGGCTGGTAGAAAGACTGATTATGCTGCGCGAAATCGATAACCAGTGGGTCAATCATCTGACCGAAATGGACGAGATGCGTACCGGGGTCGGGTTGCAGGCGGTCGCCCAGCGTAATCCGCTTTCTGTTTACAAAAACCAGGGCAGCGAACTATTCCAGGCGATGCAGGCTTCGGTGAGCCACCGTATCGCCCAGATGATTTTCCGCGTTAATATCCAGGTAAATAAAGAACCGAATGCCAAACAGACTGCCTCCCCGATGGCGCGGGTCATGCCCGTGAACCGCGGCAGTGAAGCCAAACCGGAGCCTAAGGTCGCCGGGAAAAAAGTCGGCAGAAACGACCCGTGTCCCTGCGGCAGCGGCAAGAAGTACAAGAACTGCTGCGGACGGTAGTTGACAAGTCTTAGATTATCAGATATATTGTAGTAGACTACTACAATAAAGGGTTAAAAATGTACTCGTCGGAATCAGAGAAAATTATCAGCGTCCGTGAAGCGGCGCAGCAGTGCGGCAAGAACCCGGAGACGATTCGCCGCTGGATATGGTCCGGGAAATTGCCCGCGGAAAAGTTAGGGAACCAGTTGTTCGTGAAGGAAACTGCCTTGCTTGAATATGCCGCCGGCGCCGCAAAGGCAGACACGATGACGGAATTTTTACACAAGGCGCGGGCGTTCCGGGAAAAATTAGCTTCACGCGGCTATGTTCCCGGTAATTCCGCGGAGGTGATTTCCGCAAGCCGGGAGGAACGTTCGCGTGCCATCGGCTAAGGTTTGCATCGATGCCAGCGCCGTGCTGGCGGGATTGCTCGGCGAAATTAACGGCGGGCAATTCAATTATTTATGCGATTACTGGCAAGAAAACGATTACGAGCTGGTAACTACCGCTATTTTCAATGCCGAACTGGCATCGGCTTTACGGAAACACGTTTATTTCAAACGGTTGACGGCTAAAGAAGGCGACGAAGCCTTTGAAATTAGCGCTTCACTGCCGGTGCGTGTGGTTCATGATGTGTCCGTCAACCAATTAGCCTGGGATATGGCAAAGCAATATAACCTGCCCACCTGTTACGATACTCGATATCTGGCGGTGGCGGAAATTATGCAGTGCCCGATGTGGACCAACGACCGCCGTCTGGCGAATTCACTGCGGGGTAAGAGTTCCCGGGTGCGTTACCTGGGTGATTATCAGGGTTTAAAAAGGCTAAAAAATGACCGATCGTGAAATCGCGGAGAGTCAGGATGCAAAAACCGCGTCCGCATAAACCGGCAACGCAAATCACGTCGCTGGATGATGCCGCCATCCGGCATTTTAAGACCGCGGTCAGGCAGGGGAAACACTGGTACCTGGCTTTACTCGAAGCGGTGAAAATGTGGCAGTCCGCCGAAGAAACCTACGAGGGCAGATACTACCGGTATATTCTCGATGAAACAGCGCTGGACTGGCTGTTGCTGGCGGAACGGATAAGCGATACCGCCGGCGACTTGGTGCCGGATGCCGAAAAGCAGGCATTGTTCCTGCGTAATCAGCCACCGCTTGACATAACGAACGAAAAGTTCCGGGAGATCGTCGGCGAAACTCGCTATAACCAGTACCTGAATTATTTCTACGGCGTCACCGTTGAGCGGGCGTTGATTTTAGCCGTGCAGGAAGAAGTGCGTAAAGAACGCCGGCTGGCGGGGCTGGCAAAAGAAGAAGACACCACCGGTCAGGCGTACTTGCGGGTGTATGGCGACACCGAGGAAAACCTGCTGGCGACATTCCGGCGGCAGAAACACTACCGCCGCTTGAAGTCCATCAGCCTGGACGAACTCAAAGAATTTACCTACTGGCTCTTCCGCTACCGGGTGAAAAACAGCGAAAAGTCGCGGGTTGCCAGCGATACCAAAAAAGCCCTCGACTGGGTGCAGCGCCACGGTATCACCCAGAAATTGGTCTTCGGACGGTAACACATAAACTCTAAGCACTAATATCGAAGCTCTAAGCAAACTTTAATTTCAAAACACTTTGTCGCTTTGGAATTTGTGTTTGTTTAGTATTTAGGATTTAGATATTAGTTTTTCTCTATTTCAGTTGTTGTTTCAGCCTTGCCAGCTTTTCTTTACGTTCCGCCAGCCGCTCTTTTTCCTTGTCGATAATCGCTGCCGGGGCTTTGCTCAGGAAGGTGGCGTCCTGTAAACGCGCTTCCAGCCGTGCGATATCCGGTTCCAGCAGCGCGATTTCTTTTTGAATCCGCTCCTGTTCCGCCGCCGGGTCGACCATCGAAGCCATCGGGATGACCACGTCGGTGTCTTTGAGCACGTTGACCACCGCTTTTTCTATGGCGGATTCTTTCAGCCGGCCAGTATGGAAGTGCAGCGGTTTTGCCCGCGCCAGCGTCTGCATCGCTTCCGCATAATGCTTCACGGTTGGCGTAAGTTCGCCGGCGTAAATCTCCGCCGTGACCCAGTGGTTGATGTCCACCTTGTTTTCCGAGCGGGCGTTGCGAATCACGCGCACGATGTCAACGACTGCGTTGATGGCGTCTTCCGCCGCGGCGTCCGGGGCATTCATCGTTACTTGGGGATAAGCCGCGACCATAATCGATGCCGCTTCGTTCCCGGCTGCCGGCAGCCGGCGCTTGAGGTTTTGCCATAATTCCTCGGTGACGAATGGCATAAACGGGTGCAGTAATCTCAGCGCCGTATCCAGCACGTAAATCAAAACCGGCAGCGGGGAGCTTTCTTTTGATTCGGGCCGCAGCCTGATTTTTGCCAGCTCGATGTACCAGTCGCAGTATTCGCTCCAGAGGAAGTCGTAAATCCGCGCCAGCGCCTCCCCGAACTGGAAATCCGCCAGCATTTTATTGACTTCCGTTACGGTCTGGTTGAGACGGCTGAGGATCCAGCGGTCTTCCAGTGTGAGTGCATTTTGCTTTACTGTCAGGTCGATTTTACCTTCCGGGATGCTGCGGATGACGAAACGGGTGGCGTTCCAGAGCTTGTTGGCGAAGTTACGCCCGGCTTCCAGCTTCACGGGAGACATCTTGCTGTCGTTCCCGGCGCCGGTGCCCTGCACCACGGCGAAGCGTAAAGCGTCCGCGCCGATTTTCTCAATCACCGCCAGCGGGTCGGTCACGTTGCCCTTGGTCTTGCTCATTTTTTCACCTTTTTCGTCGCGGATGAGCCCGTGCAGGTAAACGTACTTAAACGGTATTTCCCCGGTGTTTTCCAGACTCATCATTATCATCCGGGCGACCCAGAAAAACAGGATGTCGTAGGCGGTCTCCATTACGGTGGTAGGGTAAAAATATTTCAGGTCTTCCGTGGGGTTAGGCCACCCGAGCGTGGAATGCGGCCAGAGACCGGAAGAAAACCATGTGTCCAGCACATCCGGGTCCTGTTCCAGCTTGCTGGAGTGGCATTTAGGACAGGCGTGCGGCGGCTCGATGGCGACAATGACTTCGCCGCAGTTCTGGCAATACCATGCCGGTATCCGGTGCCCCCACCAAAGCTGCCGGGAGATGCACCAGTCGCGGATATTTTCCATCCAGTTGAGATAAACCTTGGTAAACCGCTCCGGGATTATCTGGATGCGCCCGTCTTTCACTACTTCGATGGCTTTTGCCGCCAGCGTGTCCATTTTCATAAACCACTGCAGGCTGGCCATCGGTTCGATAACGGTCGCGCAGCGCTGACAGTGCCCCACGGCGTGGCTGTAATCCTCGATTTTCAGCAGCAGCCCGAGCCGCTCCAGTTCTTCCACTACCCACTTGCGGCAGGCGAACCTCTCCATCCCTTTACACGGCCCGGCGTTTTCGTTCATCGTAGCGTCTTTATTCAGGATATTGATGCGCGCCAGTTTCTGCCGCTGGGCAATGTCGAAGTCCACCGGGTCGTGGGCGGGGGTCACTTTCACGGCGCCCGTGCCGAATTCCTTTGCCACGATGGCATCTGCCACGATCGGGATGCGGCGGTTCATAATCGGCAGCATAATCTCTTTACCCACGAGTTGCGTGTAACGTTCGTCTTCCGGGTTAACAGCTACCGCTGTGTCGCCCAGCATCGTTTCCGGGCGGGTGGTGGCCACAATCACAAAACCGCTGCCGTCAGCGAGCGGGTATTTGAGGTGCCAGAGATGACCCTTGAGGTCTTTGTGGTCGACTTCGAGGTCGGAGAGGGCGGTACTGCAGCGGGGACACCAGTTGGTAATGCGCTCCCCGCGGTAAATGAGACCTTTGCGGTACATATTGTAAAAAGTGGTGCGTACCGCCAGCGACGGCCCGGGATCGAGGGTAAAAGTTTCTCTTTCCCAGTCGCACGAGGTCCCCAGCCGGCGGTGCTGCAGCCCGATACGGGCGCGGGTCTCGTTGGTCCACTGCCACATCCTCTCCAGAAATTTCTCGCGCCCCAGCTTGTAGCGGCTGGTACCTTCTTTTACCAGCAGGCGCTCCACTACTACCTGCGCCGCGATGCTGGCGTGGTCGACTCCCGGTAACCAGAGAGTGGGGTCGCCCTGCATCCGGTGCCACCGGGTCATAATGTCTTCCAGCGCGGCGGTCAAAGCGTGCCCCATGTGCAGCTCGCCGGTGACATTGGGCGGCGGCATGATGATAGTAAATGGTTGCTTGTTCTTATCTTTCACCGGCTTGAAATAACCCTGTTCCAGCCAGTATTGATACCACTTGCTTTCCACCTGCTTGGGGTCGTAGGCTTTCGGCATTTCCGCTTCAATTAACGGCGCGTTGTCCATATCAGTCTCCTATAACAAAAAAGCCGTCCCAGTGGGACGGCCTCGTTTACCTGTCAGGCGAGCCCACTTACCGGCTTAAGTTCGTAACGACGACAACTGTAATTTGCATTTGAGGCTCTCTTTAACGCTTAAGATAACATAATTCACGGTTGAGTGTCAACGTAAAAATTATCATTACGAGCGAAGCGCGGCAATCGCAGTCTGTAGGGTGGGTGTCCCCCTTACCGTAGTTCCCATTGCGAGGAGCGCCGCGATGTGGCAATCTCCCCCTCTTGTCATTCTGAGGAGCCTCGGAAACCCCCGCGACGAACGAATCTAGTCTGCTGCGGCACTCTGTATCATATCGGCAAGAAAAATCATATCCACCTCTCCCTTGAGAGCCTGTCCCGTACTCC
>Ga0172375_10000759_pt1 | contig 52087 bp, 46 predicted proteins | sample LakKiv1m_FD_114537 | JGI IMG/M metagenome (GOLD analysis project Ga0172375, IMG submission 114537) | Freshwater microbial communities from Kabuno Bay, South-Kivu, Congo - kab_092012_11.1m | ecosystem: Environmental > Aquatic > Freshwater > Lake | place: Democratic Republic of the Congo... | reverse complement strand
CCGGCAAGAGGAAAGAAACAGCCGTAACCGTTCCTTCGTTTTCAGAAAGATATTCGCCCGTCCTCTGATACTTGATGATATCGACGGCGGGCACGGTCAAGCTGACGCCGACAACAGCCGTGCGGCCGACATTCACGCCGGCGACCTTACCCGACATCAACAACTCATCGATGGCTTTTAACGTCTGGGCCGTATAGGCTCCGGCGACATTGAAACCGCCGCTGAGCCTCTCGCCTCTCTCCCACTGCGCCTTGCCAATCTCTTTCGACATCTTTATGCCTGCAAACGCCGTCAGCTCGTCCCCTCTGAATTTGACCTCGACGCCGTCTTCAATGGCGGTAAATTCCCAGTCTGTCCAGCTATTGCCGGTCTTATTGACCCTGACCGTTCCCGGTTTTGCAAGCTGCAATGCTTTTTCAGCCCAGCTGTTGGTGGCGTCTTCTCCGTAAGCCAAACGCCCCACATCTCCGACGAAACTGTTGCCCCAAATCAAGATGGTGCCGGCATAGGTATCATTGGCTGTGGCTTTCCAGCTATCGCTGCCCACAACCGTCCCTGCCAAATCGATGACGCCGCCCTTGGCCGCCGAATAGGTCCCGAAGATCACCGGCCAGACGACATCGTTGAACGCGTAACCGACCACGGCGCCTACGCCCTTAACGATCCCTTGAGGACCCCAGTCAGGATTATAGTCATAGCTCATCTTGGTATGCTTATTCAGCCAGACCCTGACGCCGTTGGTCTCGAGGATCGCCTCTATCTGCGGGTCATTCCCCGACTCCATCCTTGAATAGAATCCCTTGATCTCCTGGATCCTGTTGGCGATAAGCATGCGCTCATCCTGGGCCAGGTCGCCGCCCGAATTTGTCAGGAAATTCTCGAGGCGCGATATCTCGGCATTTCTTGCCGCCGTGCGCTTTTCAAAAGCTTCGCGCGACATATTGATCAATTCATCCGACTCTTCCTTGACGGCAAGCGGCGTCTCATAGATACCGTTGGTCACTTCGATCAATCTTCCGTTGGAGCCGGCGATCTTGTTTTTCAAGTCGGCGAAATAATTCAGGTCGCTCACGTTGCGGGCGAACTCGTCCTCGACGCGTTTCAAGGCGTCCTGAATACCGCGGCGGCCTGTCTGTGTCTTTAAAACCTCATTAGCCACTTCTGTCTTGAGGCTGAAAGCCGTTCGATAGTAGCTGGCCCCATCACCGACATAGCGCTCATCAAAAGAAGGTCCCGGATTAGCGATTCTCTTGAGTGCATCCAGATCGTTGTCCCTCAAATATTCAAAGTATTCCCGCTGCGCCCTCCTGTAGGTATCCTGCGCTGTCTTGAGCTTTCTCTGCTCTGCAGCATCATTGACGTTCAGCCAGAACCAGTCGGTCTTGCCCATCTCCTGTTTATAGCGGTCATTGGCGGCCAAGAGCTGACGGCCGGCCTCTGAAACCTTCTGTTCCAAAGCTGTTCTCCTGGCATCGTTCTTGGGTTTTTCGGCCGTCGGCAGCGGCTGGCTGACTTCAGGGACGCTCGAAGAAATAAGCCTGACTTCTCCTTTAACGCCGCTGATATAATCCGAATACACAGGCGTCAAGACTTTCTGATCATTAAGCTTCATCTCGACCTTTATCCCGCGAGCTTCGCGGTCGCCGAGCTTGATAAAGTCTCTGGGCGTCTCGACGACGGTATTAAGCGCGCCCAGCGTCGAGACGAGCCGTGGATTCGTGCCGTCCTGATTCGTGGCAAACGCCAGGTAGAGCTGGGAGCCTTCGCCGAATTTAACGTTGCCGGCGTCATATTGCGTCAGGTTCTTGGCGATGTTATGGGTATTATCCGGCCCTTCATAAGGAGTCGCTTTCTTGGGTTTTTCTTCAGAGAGCGACACCCTATTCCTAGTGGTCTCGGCAAAAAGATTCCCGATAGACTGGCCGTTGTAGACGACGCTGCTGTCGGCAATGAAGCCCCAGCTGTTGGAGGTGCCGTAAAGCTTTGTGATAGAAGCAACAACTTCCTGTCTGTTGCCTGACACAAGCTTGGCATTGACGGTGCTCTGGCCAGGCATGAAGGACCATGTGTCCTTGACGTCATCCGTCAACTGATGGATGGCCATCATGCTGCCCAAGACCTGGCCTCTGAGCACACCTTTGCCGCCGGAGAGATCCTGGTTCGCCTGCAAATTGATATCAGCCTGGTTCCTGATCTGGCCCTGGGTGCCGGCGATATAGTTGGAATAGTCCGGAACCAGAACGCCTTGAGCATCGTGCTTCATCGTGACCATGGTAGCGCGCACTTCGCGGTCGCCGAGTTTGATGAAATTGCTGGGCGTTTCAACGACCGTGTTGAGGGCGCCCAATGTCGAGACCAGGCGCGGATTCGTGCCGTCCTGATTCGTGGCAAACGCCAAGTAGAGACGAGACCCCTCGCCCAGCTTCACATTGGCGGAATCATAGGCCGTCAGGTTCTTGGCAATGTTATGAGTGTTGGTCGGCCCTTCGTCAATCTTGCCCGCCGCGGAACCGACAGACGGCTGCGTCGGATTCGGTTTCGGGAAGAGGTTCCCGATAGACTGGCCGTTGTAGACGATATTGCTGTCGGCAATAAAGCCCCAGCTGTTGCTGTCACCATAGAGCCTTGTAATAGAGCCCGCAACTTCCCGTTTGCTGCCGGACAAAAGTTTAGCATTGATCATGCTCTGGCCAGGCATGAAGGACCAGGTATCCTTGACGTCATTCGTCAACTGTGTAACGGCCTTCATGCTGCCCAAGACCTGGCCATTGAAAACACCCTTGCCGCCGGAGAGATCCTGGTTTGCCTGCAAATTGACATCAGCCTGGTTCCTGATCTGGCCCTGGGTGCCGGCGATATAGTTGGAATAGTCCGGAACCAGAACGCCTTGAGCATCGTGCTTCATCGTGACCTGGAACGCACGAGCTTCGCGGTCGCCGAGCTGGATGAAATCTTCCGGAAGATAAAGCTCTGTATTGAAGGCGCCGAATGTCGAGACCAGGCGCGGATTCGTGCCGTCCTGATTCGTGGCAAACGCCAGGTAGAGCTGGGAGCCTTCGCCGAATTTAACATTGCCGGCGTCATATTGCGTCAGGTTCCTGCCGATGTTGTGGGTGTTGGTCGGCCCCTCATCGGGCTTTCCGGGCGCAGAAGCGGCAGACGGTTGCGTCGGATTCGATTTGGGGACAAGGTTCCCAAGAGCCTGGCCATTGTAGACGACGCTGCTGTCGGCAATGAAGCCCCAGCTGTTAGAGGTACCGTAGAGTTTTGTGACAGAGGCGACAACTTCCTGGTTCCTGCCGGATGTCAGCCTGGCGTTGATCGTGCTCTGGCCAGGCATGAAGGACCAGGTATCCTTAGCATCGTCCGTCAACTGATGGATGGCCATCATGCTGCCGCTGAGATGCCCTCTGAGCACGCCGGCGCCACCCGAGAGATCCTGGTTTGCCTGCAAATTGACATCAGCCTGGTTCCTGATCTGGCCCTGGGTGCCGGCGATGTAGTTGGTGTAATCCGGAACCAGGACATTGTTGGCGTCGTGCTTCATTGTGACCATGGTAGCGCGCACTTCGCGGTCACCGAGCTTAATGAAGTCCTGAGGCGTCTCGACAATGGTGTTGAGGGCGCCGAAGGTCGAAACCATGTGCGGATTCGTGCCGTCTTTTTCGGTCGCAAAAGCCAGGTAGAGCTGGGAGCCTTCACCCAGCTTAACGTTCCCGGCATCATAAGTTGTCAGATTCTTGGCAATATTAAATGTGTTCTGCGGCCCCTCATCGGGCTTTCCGGGCGCAGAAGCGGCAGACGGTTGCGTCGGATTCATTTTGGGGAAGAGATTCCCGATGGCCTGGCTATTGTAAACGATACCCGAGGCAGGTTTGCTGACGCTGGAAACAAGGCCCCAGCGGCCGTTATCCACCCACACGTCGCTGATAGAAGAGGTGATCTCGCCCTTGGCGCCGCTCGTCATGACGCTCGGGCTGTGCTGCATATTCTTGTCCGCATCCACCACGCCGCCGCGCACGACCCAATTGTTCGTAGCGACCAATTCTTCATTCCATCTCGCCCATGCATCCACTTTACCGTTCAGCACACCCGTCGCCGTGGCTTGGGCCTGGGCTTCTGCCGCTTTGGCAGAGGCAATCTCGGAAACGGCAACCGCAGGCTGCTGACTGGACGGCAACGTCATCAATTCGGGGGCGACTGTCTGTGCAGTCGTCGCCTCGGCAGAAGGAGATCTGGCCACAGGGACAAGCTGGTTATTAATAAGGTTGTAGACCTGGCCGTTGATGTTATAAGCCAGGTGGCCCTTGGCAAGGTCCGGATCGATCTCGCTATCCTGCGGCGTGATAAGCGTTACTTTCACATCGGAACCGAAGGCCTCTTTAATCTTGGTCTCGACAGCAGCCGGCGTATCGATAGTAAGGTTTTGTATCTTCTCTTTCAATATCGCCGGGGTTGCAGACAAAGGCGCTTCAGCCTTGATATCCAGCACCATATGCTTGTCCTGGACATCCGCCCTCCGTCCATTCCCGGCGCCGGGAACCCCATAAAAATTAATAACGTCGTTCTTGAGGTTGGCTGCCTTATATGGGTTGCCGAAGACAAGGGCGGTGTTCTTATATACCTTCATGGTTTCGCCATTAATCGTGCCGGGATTCGTCCACTCCGAACCCACTCTCAGGACGGACCCATACGGCAGACGAGGCGTGCCCTGCTCAATGACAACCTGATCCGTCGGCTGGCTCAAATTCAGAAGGATAATATCCGGATTGATGGCGATGGTCTGTGTCTTGTTCTTGTCATTGCCCTGCAAAACGTCGAAAGCTTTAGTGCCTTCCGCATTGCTGATCTGCGCATATGTCGAGCCATAGGTCGCAGCCTGGAAGCCCTTATCCGCATTCTTGTCGTTGGGGTTCGTCACGGAGCCCAGTGACGGCATCGCGACCATCGCGTCGATCTTTGAGCTCGCCGGCACGTAACGCGACGACCCCGTCACGCGGCCAAGAACCGTCAGGCCGGTGTCTGCCAGGTTGCCGTTCAGAAGGTGGTTGGGTACGGCCGCGCCCATGATATACGCGGAATGCGTCACGGCCTTGGCGACGGCGCTGGTATCGCCGCTGACATTCGTAGCATTGGTGCTGGTATATGTGCCCGTGAACCCCTGATACAGGACTTCATTGCGACGGCTGCCATTGACGACGTTGAATTCGCGGACCGTGTAGAAGTTGGTCGGGTTGATGGTATCGGTTATCCCGCCGTACGACTGCGTCGTCCCAAAGCCATTAGAGCTTGAACGGCCCAAGAGCCAAGCCCAGAATCCCGTTTCCTTTCTGGCGCTCCACCCGCGCGCGCTATCCACACTGCCGGAGGCATCAAACCCGATATAGGAAGCGGCACCATTGTTAGGCGACACAAAACCGAGCATCTTGGACGTGCCCAAAGCCATGTATTTGGCATAGGCTTCGCTGCTACTGCCCTTAACGATGTCCAGCATCGTATCCATGTTGCTGTCGCCGCGCCGCAACCCGCCGATAAACGACTGGAACAGAGCCTTCATGCCGGGGTCTGTCATGCCTTCGCCGAACTTTTCGAGATCAAAAACAGCCCTGTTGTTATAAGCAGCATTCTGGTCAAGCTCGCCGTTGGGCGCGACGATCTTGGTGATGACGAACTGAACTCCGGTCAACTGCGAAGCAAGGTCCGGCTGGGCCAGAGGATTGGAAGGATCGAACTGGAACGAAGCCAACGGTGTTGTCTGGCCTCCCTTTTCAAGAGTCAGTATTGCCTGCGATCCCTCTTGCTTCGTCAATGTAATGGTCGCGACAGCTGCCGGATTCTGCGCCATCAAATTCTTTAACTTCTCTGCCAAGGCTGTCTGAAGCTCTTTCTGCTTGACCTCCGTCATCTTGTTGTAGATCGCATTGATGCCTTTGTTCAGCATGGACGCCAGGTTATCGGCCGCGGCATAGTGCGTGGTGGAACTGACATAGCTGACGAACGCGTTGCCGAACGGCCGCGTGATCTTGTCGACATAACCCTGGTCGACGGCCTCGCTCCACGACAGGCCGGTCTCTTTCATCACCAGCTGGGCATTATCATAGAACTGGGAGATGCCGGCGAAATCCAGCAGTTTCTCCGTATACTGCCAGCTGCGGAACGCGCCCATGCGTTCGGGCTGGTAGAACGCAGAGGTCTTGCCGAAATAAAGCATGTTATCGGACCAATTCTTGGCGCTGTCATAGAGGCTCCCCACAAAAAGGTCGCCGAAACCCTTCCCGCTATCTTTGCCGGTGTAAGCGTCATAACCGGCCTTCATAAGGGAAGTCGCTGTGAAATTCAGCACAGCCATCTGCGTCGCGGTCATGCCCCAGGAATTCTTGCCTGTCTCTTTGTCGTATTTTCCACCCATGGTGGCCAGCAGGGCCGAGGAGCCGCCGGAAAGGATCGCATCCAGGACATAACCCTGGGGTGTGCCTCCTACCATCTTGCCGGCCAACACAGAACCCGCGGTCTGGCCGAGGATCCTGGAATAACCGAAATCATCTTCACCGATGATCTGCTCAAACGAATTGCCGATCAAAGTCGAAAGCATGTATCTCTGGAACCCGACGTCATTGACGGCAAGGGCCGTATTTCCCAGGAAATTCCAGTAGCTGCTGCCTGCCTTATAATCGCTGGCGCCGACGAAATAGGTATTGGTCGCCTGGTCAAAGCGACCGTTCTGGTTCGTCAGGGACTTGTATGTATCAGGGCTGACCTGGTAGATAGGTTCATACCCTAACTGGGTAGACGTCCACTGCGAACCGACGTAGCCGAGAGCGGAAGCGCCTACCGGCACGAGGATCTTGGTGAAGATGCTGCTGTTGTCCCCGATGGCCTGATCGGCCAGGACGCCTGCCGTCCCCATGAACGCGCCATCGATCGCGCCTTTGGCCATAGAGCCGATCACCTGATGGTTGCTCAGGAAGGTGCTGAAGGTATTCGTCGGTTTCCAATAGCCGCCCTGGCCTGCGCCAAGGGTCGAGCCGAAACCCGCGCCTGCCGCGCCGCCGAGAACGGAACCGAAGATCTGCGCCGCGCCGGGGCTCATGCCCCACTGCGTTGCGGCGATATTGGCCGCCGCAGAACCGATCTGTGAAGCGGCCATGCCTGTCAACATGCTGCTGGTTGCGGCTGACGTGCTCCACGAGAAAGAACCGTTCTGAATACCGTTGCCGATGCCTGAGAAACCGCCCAAACCGCCGATCACAAAAGAAGCAGCCAGGAGGCCGGCGCTCACCCAAAGATCGTCATCGCTCGTCTTCCAGAGGTCGTCGATGGTCGTGATGTCATCATATCTCTTTCTTGTGGCGCCCTGGACCGCCTTGGCCACTGCGTCTTCAAGAATTTCGATATCAAAGCCTTCGGGGATGTGGTTCGAAAGCGCCAGGCCGTAGCCGGAGAAACGAAGGTCAAATTCAGCCAAAGTTAAAATATTTTCCTTGCCGTTGTCTTCGATTACCACAGAGCCTTTAGAAAGTCCTTTAACAAGGACCATATGGTCGTCATCCACGAACGCAATATAGGGTATTAACTTATTTAAGGCTTTTGAAATATTTTTATTATTGGAGTAAAAGTCTTTCCAGTGGAAGGGTTTAAGTTCATACCCATAAAGCAGGGCCGTATTGGCCAGGGCATACAGGGAGTTCTCGAGCTTCTTGGCCTGGTTATAGGTATAGATATCTAAAGAATCAGAAAGAATATCTATTAATAGGGCGCTCTGGGCCATCTGGTAAGGCGATATATTTTGCCCCATGGCCTGGAACAAACCGGAAAGGGCGTAGGCACCGCAAGTCACGAGATTCCTGCCTGAATCCATCATCCAGGTATGCAATTCCTCAATCTTATTCTGTGTAAGATTAAGAGGATAATTCCTATGGACAGAGACCTGGCGGGAAAGCCGGATATCCGTCGCGGGTTTCCCGATCAACGCCTGCAATGAAGAGGCGATGGAATCCGCGATCGCCCGGTCGAGGGCTTCATCCTTCTGGGCCCCCTGCAGGGCAGACGCGTCCGTTGCAACGGTTGCCGCGCTCACAAGAGGAGCTACTGCTCCTTGAAGCACGCCGCGCAGATTATAGTCAACAGCCCACGCCACCTGCTCAGGCAGGAAGGTGAGGACTATCAACCACGCAATGGCCTTCACCCAAAGCTTATTGCGTATGTTCAGCACATATTACGTTCGGTTTTTAGGTCGCCTAAACCTACGTCCTCCTTTCCTCGAAGATTTCCGCGTGTGTCTGCCGTGCGGATCCGGCTCGGTATCGAATCGTGTCCCGCCACAGAACACGGTTCAATCAATTTTTTTAATCCCGCCTCGATCCCCAAGGCCACAAGGCAAAAGTCGGCGATTCCGAGCCTTCCGGCCCTCAGCGCCTGCCACCCGGTCCTCAGGATCTCGTAGCGGTTTAACATGTTATTTGACCCCCCCACCCATGCCTCCCAGGAGGCTTCCGTTCATGAACTGGATCGCAATAGGCCCGCCCACGATCACGCCGACCACAGGCAGAATGAAGAAGATTAGCGGGATAAGCATCTTCATCGGCGCCTGCAGGGCCGTGCGCTCGGCGCGCCTGAAAAACCTCTCGCGCACGTCATCGGACAGGATCGCCAGGGCCTCGGCGATCGGCGTCCCCATCCTGTCGGCCTGGATGAGCGTACGCGCGAACGCCGTGACGTCCGGCGCATTGATCCTGCGCGACAGGTCTTTGAGCGCCTCACGCCGCGGCTTTCCGACCTTGATCTCGTGCAGCATGAGCGACAGTTCTTCAATGAACGCAGTCGACCGCGACTTCTCAACGATCCAGCGCGCGGCCGCGATAAAATCGAGTCCGGCGTCTACACACAGGCTCAACAGGTCCACCGTGTCCGGCAGCGTGCGCACGACGGCCGCGCGCCGCTGTTTGAGCTTCATGTCCAGCCACAGGTCCGGCAGGAAGAAACCCGCGATGCCGGCGACCGCGATCTTGACAATGTCATCAGCCGGCAAAAACCCGATCGCCAGCATGAATCCAAAGATCGCCATGAATTCTTTGGCGCCGAAGAACTGTTCCGGTGTCATGCCCACGCGCGCGCCGAAAAGTTTGTTCTCCAGGTTCTCGCGCTTGACGAACCGGCGCACGATGAAATAATTCAACGGCGCAAACAAGTCAAAGACCCGCACAAAAATGGACTTCCTGTCGGCCGGGTTGACCTCGTAACGCAAACGTCTCTTGATGACCTTCCTGAGTTCGTGGGCCGCAAAGAACCACAAAAAGAAGTTCATGAAGATCAGGAAGATCCCCGCGAACAAGAATATTTGTGATAAATAAACAACCATGTCGCCCTCTGGTTAGGCCCTCCGCTTATTCGGTATTGCGGAGGCCTACCCCCTTGTGGGGTTAACTAAAAATTAATCTTCGAGAACACCTTGATCATGTACATCCCGACACATTCGGAAATCGCCGCATACACCATCAAGCCCCGGCCCACGGGGCTCGACAACATGATGTCGAAATAGTTCGGGTTGAACGAGACGACCAGAATCGCAAACGCGATCGGCAGCATCGACATGACGATGCCCTGGATCTTTCCCTGCATGCTCAACGTCTTGATGTTCTCGCTCAGCTTGCTCTTGGAACGGATCGTGTCGATCAGACGGCCGAACAGAAGCGTGATGTCGCCGCCGGTCTCGCGCGCGACCAGGATCGCCGTCGTCAACAGGTTCAGCTCTTCGGACGGCATCCTCTTGTTCAAATTCTCAAAAGATTCTTCCAAAGGAATACCCATCTTGTTCTCTCTCAAGATCAGGCCGAACTCCTGGCTGATAGGGGCCGGCAGTTCTTCCACGAGCGCTTCGATGGACTGCAACAAGCTTAAACCGCCCTTCAAGCAGCTCGACAGGATCATCAGGCCGTCGGTGATCTGAACGGCAAACCTGGACTTCCTCGAAAAGATCAGGTTCTTGACGATCAACGCCGGTATCGCAAAACCGACCGCCAGGCCGATCAGGGCGCCCATCAGGCTTTTGAATATGGCCAGCCCGACAACGCAGAAGACCGTCGGCGAAATTACGTTGAGCAAAAAGAGCTTCTGGGGATCCATGTCCAGGAACATCTCTTTCAAGCGCGCCTTCTGCACCTCGACGCCGTGGACGCGCCAGGTATAAAACCTGTCCCAGGCCACAGGGACAAGCTGGTATCCCAGGAGCGTCACCGACGCAAACAGCGCTATGAAGATCAATCCCTTCATCACCATGTCAATACCTCACAACGGTTGTGGCCTTGGAGCCGTCCGTCTCATACTGCCGGCCCATGCCGAAAGCATCCGCCGCATCGCGCCACTTATATGCGATGACCCTCTTCAAACTCACCTGGACGGACAACAGGGCCGCGACCAAAGCCACAAGCAAAATGGAATACTCCAGGATGCCTATCCCGGCCCTGTTCCTTCCAGCGTTGAAAACAGAAAATATCCCGTTCATTTCGCAAACCCCTGTTCCATCTCACGGAACTTCTGCGGATCCAAGATCTGGATGATCTTCAATTCCACGACCTTCCTCGTCCTGCCTGCATGCTTGATGGCGACCAATAAAAGGAACTTGTCGTCATGAACATTGGCGGCCACGATGTTGAGCGTCGGGTCCACCTTGGCAAGGAACCTCCAGTTGTAGAACGCGTTGACCTTCGCCCCCTGGTCCACAAAGCCGCGCTTGAAGCCATCGATAAAAGACCTCTGGTAGCCTTCCTTTTCCTTGTCGTTGGGCAAGGCCTTGTAGTCGGCGCCAACGTTTTTATCCAGGGCCTTGAAATTCTCCCAATCGATCAACTTGCGTACGGAATAGCGCCCCTGGGCCAGCTGGGTCACGACCTGGCGCGCCAGCTTCACATCGTCTTTGGCCGCACAGCCTGTAAGCAGGAGGACCGCCGCCGCAACCGCCATGATTGTCTTTGCCGCCAATCTTTTCATAACATCCTCTTTAGTTAATTCACCAATTGAGCCTGTTTGTTATAACTGTAATAGGCCCGCGCAGCCTTTGTCACGCGGCCGCCGAACGGGTTCCATGTCCCCAGGGCGCCCATGCCTTTCGAGCTGTCCCACCGCGACACGATCACCTGCGTATTCTCTGCGCCGTAAAGCAATTGCACACACACCTTGCCGCTGAACCAGTTGCCTGTCTTGTACGTCCTCAGGCGCGGAACGTTAAAAACGGCTTTCACCGTCACCTCATGGTCTCCGCGCGAATCCTGCCACGCATACCGGACAGGGTTCTTGCCGCCGCAGGACTTTCCGGCCGGATTCAACTCATCCGGAGGAACGCAGATCTGCTCATAAGCGCTCTCTTCGACCTCCGGGAAGAGCGCTGTGAAGAATCCATAGATCGCGCCGTGGAAAGACTGCATCTCATACTGCATGCCGCCCAGGTCGTAATAAGCGTTATAGAATTCGTCGTCGATGTCGCTATCAATGCTGCCGCCGCCGCCGAACTGGCACGGAGGATTCAGGACCGTATCTCCCGACGGGCCGCCGAAGAGGCACGCCGGCAGGCTCGTCCTAATAGCCTCAAGTTCAGTAATCCAATTGCCCAGCTCCTGTGCATACTTCTCACTCCTCTGGAGGTAGGTGGCCGGGTTGCTTGTGTCATACTCGTCATAGAAGAAGAACGACCATCCGCGCCACGCCTCGATCGTATCGTTCATGGGCTGCGCCCTCAAGGCTGTAATGAAATCTCCCATCTCCAACAGGTTGTCCGCCATATCGTCAAGCTCGTCATATCCCATGGCGATCGGAGGATCGATGCAGACATCGCCGTTGCATTGCAATCCCCACTCGTTCATTTGGGCGGGCGTGGGGCCAGGATTCCAGAAGGATACAGGATGACCCGCATTGCGCAGGCCGCGCAAAAGCTCGACAATATGTCCGTCGCGTCCTGCCTGGGCCACATATTCCGTGGCGCTCGGGTCTTCCGGCGTCGGAGCTGGGGTCGAGACCCATTTGTAGTCCTGGCGTTCCAGGGGGCCCGGTTGGCCTACATAGGCCGCGGCGCCCGACACATACTGCCAGTAATCCCCGCCTTCATTGGCCAGTTTGCAGACATTTTCAAACTGCCATGCGTAATTATTCAAAAAGTCGTACACCACCGGCTCCGGATCAATCAGGTCTGTCACGCTGCCGATAATCCTGAACCTGTTATACAGCCAAATCTGAAAATCAGGCACATATTCCAGCGTGTCGCCGTTGATATTTGAATCAGGGCTGTCGTAAGACTTGGTTGGGTCATCCACGACCAGCTGAAGCGCCTGCATAAAGACCGACTCGCGGATCCTGTCGGGCTCATTCATCTTGTTGAGCATCTTCGTGAATTGCTCAGCCACGGCTCCGGGGATGCTCTGCGCAACGGATTGGTTGTATCCCGCGGCTGCCACGCTCAGGGCCCCCAAAGCGACGCCGGTCCATGCGGCTGTCGCCGCCATGGGGATGATGGTCGCGGTACCCGACACGATCGTGGCGCCGGCAGGAATCACGCCGCCTGCGGTAATGGCTACCGGAGCGGACGTTGTTCCGCCGATCCCCAAAATACCGCCCGATGTTGTTGTGATCGTACAGTCCGTCACGGCAATGCCGCCGCCGCCTGCGCTCACCCCTGCGCTTGTGCCTGCGCCTGCAGTAGCCGTGCCGCCGCCTGCGCCTGCGCCGCCTGCGCCTGCGCCTGCGCTCACTGAAGTCGTCGCACCCGCAATAGAAGCAATGCCTGCGCCAATACCGCCGATCGCTGCGCCGATACAAGCCCCTGTCAAGGCGCCTTGAGCCACACCCGTGCCGGCAATGGCGCCTCCCATGGCACCTCCGGCGGCGCCCGCAACGGCACCGATGGCCATCAGAGCCAAGGGCGAACCGACACCGAAAGACACAATGCTGATGACGACCGCGATGATGGCAACCACGATCGCCAAAACAAAGCTTGCCCATCCGGTCTTCTGACACTTCTCTGTCGTATTGCCGAGGCCTTCATAAAGCTGGCGAGATTTCGTAGAAAGCTGGGAAACAAGGTAGAGCGCGCCCGAATCAGCCGCGTTAGAAACGCCTGTAGAATTAACAGCCACGTTCCCGAGATTGAGCGTCACCATGGTAAAAATAAGCAGGACCACCGTTGCCAGGATCAGCAACGTGGCGATCTGCCCCCGTTTGTTGCCCACGGGCGTCAGATTAGTTAAAGATGTTAAGCGGCGGATTAGACGACTCATCGATCTCCACCCCCTTCGTTTGTTCTGCGTTTGTTAAATCGATTGAACTTGTAAAGGCCACGCTTCCGGCCTGCACGCGCGTCCTCTCATATTCAGACTGTCTGTAGGCCATGCGTTCGTTGAGCCAGACAAAAATCTTCGCTGCGCCCACAAGCAGGATCATCAAAACGATCAGCGCCGCCGTCAACTCCAGCGTCGACTGCCCTGCCTCCGTTTGTCTCGTCCTGGTCGTCATCATCATGACATCATGTCCTGTCATCTTATTTCGGCGTTGTCATCGTCTGGTGGACCTCGCCCGTGGAACGGCTGTTGATATCCTGGACCTCCACCGCATCCGCATAATCCATGGGGTCGTCATGGTTCACCTGATACCCGTTCGACTGCAAGTTATTAAACGTCACAAATTGCCTGAGATTGTTGTCTTCCCACGCCGCATTCTCTTCCGTCACGATCCTTGCCGTGGTTTCAATCTTGCGGATCTGCGTGGATCTTATCGCGTGTGTCTGCGTGTCCGCCTGCATGCCCATGCTCGAGGCATTCGAGCCGACCCGCGAGAATACCTCGTTGAGAGCAGGAAAAACATAGCGCCCGTTCTCCACATACCAATTGGCCGCATACCAGGCCCCGCCCGTTGCAGGATTATAAGCGGCACTGTCCTGGTTGGGCGGATTCATGCGCCGGGCGCAGATGGCGTTGCAATCCGTCCCGCTTGTCGCTGTGATCTGGCAATCGCGTGTGCAAAGGTCTGTATCCACGATCTTGACGGCCTGCTGATAGCACGCAGAATGATCAATGATCTCGCCCACACAGGAATCGATGATGCGGACATTGCCGCCTCCTTCGTCCACAACATCGCTATAAATCAAATCATATTTTTCGCGCATGTCGTCCGAAACCCCGCTCTCGGTCCTGAACCCGGCATTCTTGACGGCGATACGGGCCAAAGGTTCGATCTCGCCGCCGACTCCCGTCACCTCCATATCGACCACGGTCGTCGGAAGCGATGCGGCATCCGCAGGCACCGCATCCATCTCGGGATCGCGAGTGACACTGGCCGACGCCACAAACGGAGAGATCGAGCCGATGCCGAAGGCGTCTGTCGGGTCCGGAATATGGCGGTCCTGGATCAACATGTAACTGCCCGAACCGTAATTCTTGTCCGAGGCAATCGTCATGGCGCGGCGGAAAGCCAGCATCTGGGCCCGCTGGTTATAATTATATTTGAGGCCATAGGCCACCATCGCCGTCAAGAGCGTCAAAAAGATCGTACCGAAGACCGCCAATTCCAAAAGGGCTTGGCCTCTGCATCCCTGCCGGCTTGCCGGATTCCGTTTTTCATCGCGTGGCATTCTCTTCATGTTTTGTTTAACCGGCGAGCCTTGAGCCGACGGGCCGGTTAACCTCTCTGTCACGGCGCCCCTACGTATTCGAAACCTGTCTTGACCGTGTTGTCGTAATTCGTCTGCGTATGCACCAACGTGATCACCCTGTTCTGGTACTGGCCAGACCATGACGTCGGGTCTATATACATCTCTTCTGTGCTCTCGCTGGTAGTTGTCACGTCGCTGTCATGGAACAGATTGAATTCCGATGTTGTCTTCTCCGGGTCGTACTGTTCGCCGATCGAATCGATATTGGCCCTCAGCCGCCCCTGGATGCCGCGCTTCAGGTAGACCTGCATCGCGATGAAGGCAAAGACGATAATCATGATCAGAATAGCCATCTCAATGGTCGACTGGCCGCGCCGGAAATCCGCTCTCCGCGGACCCCCCTGCTCCGATAGATTTAAAATACAATACCGTTTATGTCTCATGGCGGCCGTCCTAAAATTGGTTATACGTCGCATTGCCTTCCCCGCTCGAATAAGCGGTGCTCGTGAACTCGTATTGCGTCCCGAAGTCAGGGTCTTTCTTGATGCTCATCCTGTCATGACTGACTGTGCTCAGGGTCGAATTCGACGTCTGATGGGCGCCGCTCTCCAAAATCGGCACGCTGTCGTTCTGCCAGCCGATCTCATGGTCCGTCAGCCCCTTGATCGTCCCCTGCAAACCTCTCTTGGCATAGATATACATCGCCAACAGCGCCGCAGAGATCGCCGCGATCAAGAGCGAATACTCCGCCACCTGCTGGCCGCGGCGCGACATCCCCAGAAGAAAAGAATGGCAAGCCGAACGGGACTCTCCGCTTTCCGGGAGGGTGCGTCCTTCGGAAAGCCGCCGTTCGTTCGTTAAACCCGATTGTCTGTTCAATATTTTCGTGTTCATCGTATCCTGCCCTTCGCAGGGCTTGCCATTCCCCTGATTTCGTCCTTACACGCCCCAGTATTCCTGTTCGGCGTTCATCACATTCTCCCAACCAGCCCTGTTCTGCCACTGATTGTAGATTTCCGTCGTTGTCGACCAACCAGTGTTTTCTTCACGGCTGTTAGAGTATGTGCTGGTGGTCCTGTTTGAAACGGTGTAGCCCGGCGAAAACTGTTCGCCGATCTGGTCAGTAGACTCTCTCATCCTGCCCTGGATACCGCGCTTCAGGTAGACCTGCATCGCGATCAAGGCAGCAATTATGACCACTATTAAAACCGCGTACTCGAGGGTGCTTTGACCATTCTTTTTTAACCACCTGCGCATGTAACGTCACCTCCTTTTATCGCGCAAAACATGAAAACGTTAATTGCCTTCCATGTAGTTGCCGTAGGTCTGGTTCCCTGTTCTTTGCGTTGTGTCTGTGATAGACGTCCTGATGACGCCGCCGCCGGACTGCAGCTCTTCTGACTGCGTTCCGCTCTGGCTCGTCTCAAAGTTCGTCTGGTAGTAATACGGTTCATACTGGCTCTGGTTGCTGAAGAACCCGTTGCCGGCATCATCGTCCGCCGTCTGCGTGAAATCGACAGCGTCCTTGATCCTTGCCTGCATCCCGCGACGGATATAGATCTGCATCGCGATAGCAGCCGCCACGATAACGCCGATTAGGATCGCGTACTCAGCCGTATTTTGACCTCTCCTTGAATTCAACCATCTAAACATCCTTTTTCACCTCCTTCAAAGCGGCGATCTGTTGGACCGCGATTATACACCAGCTCCAGCAGCCGCACCGGCCGCCGCACCGGCCGCCGCGCCAGTGGTATTCAGGCTGATCCCGATCTTGTTGGCGAAGACGGTCGCTGTATCATTCAGCTTTGTGCCCGTCTCGTCATAGATACGGTTGACGCCCGGCTTGATGAACTGTGTTGCCGCAAAAAGAATCGCTGCCACGATCGCTGTCAAAACGATAACGTATTCCAACGTGCTCTGGCCTACTTTGCTCAACACCTTTCTCATGTTCTTTCCACCCCCTTTCTCCCTCCGGACTTCGAACCCCGCGGGCCCTCTTTTTTCCACCCTTCGGGGCGACGCCCCCATCGCCATTGTGACGCAGGGGATTAACTAAATCTGTTCTCGATCTCCTCGACCGACTTGTTGATGATCTTCGCTGTCCCGTTGAAAAAACTGTTCACGGACGGCTGGATAAAATGCGTAGCCGCATAAATAACGACCGCGGTAATGGCCACGAACATCACCGCATATTCGATGGTCATCTGCCCTTTCTCTCTTGCGTTTCTGCGTTCGCGCGTTTCCATTGTCATGCTCTCCTCGTCCTTACACGGGGATGCTCCAGGGCGTGCTCCCCTTGTTCGATTTTGCCGTCACGGAATCTTCCAGGCGGTAGATCTTTCCCTGCACCGCCTGACGGACATACATGGCCATCGCCACAAAAGCCGCAGCAACCACTGCGATCAGGATGGAATACTCCAGGAAGCTCTGCGCCTTGTGGTCCCTCAACACTTCTCTCAACAGACGGGCCATGATCCGCTCCCCCTACTTATCCGCCTCATTCAGACGATCCTGCACGATCAAAAGCCTGGCGCGGACCGCGTTTTTGCTATAGACGAACATGGTCAAAAAGACCGCACAGATCACCGAGATCAGGAGCGCGTATTCCAGCACAGATTGTCCGCGACGCGTAAACATGTCCCGCCTCTCAAATGGTTGTGTTCGTCCAGCCGCCAGGGGTCACACCGCTTAAAGAAAAATCGCCCAGATTGTCCTGCTTCATCTGAGCGACAGAGTAGTTTAAAACAAAGCTGCCGGAGTTCTGCATTTTTGCAAAAAACGCAGAACTTCCTACGATTGTCAACACAGCTATCGCAACCAGGAGAATAAAATACTCGACAGTCGACTGGCCACGCATTGTCCAACACGATCTTTTTAAGAACTTTTTTAAACTCATTACGAACCCATGAAAAAAATTGCCGAATCGCTCGCGCTTTTCTTTAAAATCTGCAGCGCTCTGCGATTCGGCTACCAAGAGAACCGGCCGAAAAACCCAGCAGGGACAAAAAGACCCAAAAATGTTTTTTGTTTCCGTGGCGTTTTTCATCTTTTTTCCGTGGTCGACCCGATACCGTTCTTGCATGAAAAATATATCATATATATAATAATGATGTCAACAAATTTTTACCCGAAAAAAGAAAGCGTTTTCTTGCGTAACTGGATTTTTTTCATGGGGTAACATAAAAAGTTCCGAGAGGATTTGAAGGGAATTTCCGAAGGGCTAAACTGTGGGCGTCAGGAAGATCCAGAGCTTGCGTCCTGACTTCTCGCTGGCAGGAAGGCCATTAAACAGAAGCGAGGCATATTCTAAAACACGTATTTGTTCTAACTCATTTGTTTTCAATATATTAAATAAAACATCGTAGGCCGTTTCCCTCTTAACCGTGCCGGGCTGTTTATAAATCAGCTCCCTGGTCTTCAAAAGGCTCCATTGCCTGCACGACGGCGGCAAGAAGCTCATCTTCGCAAAAAGATCGCAAATCTCGACGAGGCAGGCGAATAAATGCTCAAGGTCTTTGGTTTCTTTGAGCCGCAGGGAGTGCGCCAGAAACCGGCCGGAAGACACAAACTCATCCGCATATCCAGGATTCTTGGCCCATTCGGAGGCCCGCATAAGATACTCCTGGAAATTGCCGAATCTCCGCAAATAGCTCTCTGCTATCTCGCTGGCGGTCCAATCTTTTGGGTCAAGATTGGTCAAAAGCGATATCCTCAAGGCCGGATCCGAAGATTTGACGTCAATTCTTCTTATCATAACATCTTTATTTACAAGACTTTGCGGCAATTTATAGCTTTCTTCTGTGACGAAAAACAGTTTCCCGAAAGGCTCGAAAATAAAATTGGCACCGCTCAATTTTTGGAACGGACCCGCAGTCTTTCCGATTTCTGGAGCTGTGCCGATTACGAACCGCCTTCTGAGGGGCAGGACAAATGAGATCTCGCGGCATGGCCTTCCGTCAGGGCCAAAAAGGTCAACCCTGCGGATCCTCTTTGGCGCAACAGAACCTTCCATAGCCAGGATAAAATCCAGGAGCTCTTTGGCCTGTGCGCTGCCTTCAGGATTAGCACTTAGCACAAAAAACGGCTCTTTTGCTTCCATAAATGAATTTATATAACTATCAACAAATAAAAGACTTATGCAAAAATTTTGAGGGATTTTCTTGGCAGGCCATACGTAACAGCTACGCGCGTCTACGTGAAAAACACTCCCATCTGAAAGGCTGAACTTGATGAAATTCACGTCCCTTATGGAATTCAAAAAATACGTAACCAATTTATTACCAATATCTTGCGAAAATTCAAACCGGGCGAGAAAAGCCTCAAAATTTGCCTTGGAGAACTTATAGCCGATGATATCCCATAGCTCGTTTTTCGAATAACCGGCAATTTTTTCAAGAGGGACGTTATAAATCGCCCTGGCCAGAAGCCACCCTTCGACAAGGGACGGGACCGTCTCCGGCTTGATCCCCTTGCATAGGCCCATCTCCGACGATATGGCCGCCACTTTTTCGCCTATGCCCAGAAGCCGCATGGCGCCCACAAAAAAGGCATAGCCAGCGCCATAGAGTTCCCCAGAGAACCTATAGGTCTTTAATACGCTTCGACCAACCGGCTTATTCAGCCTTGCTGATTTTATAATATTACTAACTGTAGATTTGCTTATTTTAACTCCAAACTTACCAAAAGCCAGATCAGCAAGCTTCCTAACGCCATAATCAGAATTACGCTTGCGTGTTTCAAGTATAAAGCGTCTAACGCTATGATTGAACCTGGTTGTTTTGGACATTTATTTTCTATTAGTTTTTATATTAGGATAGTTTATGTAAAATAGATTTACATACTGGACATTATTTTTCGACAAGATTTATGTGCTTTTTCATAAAATCATCTGTACAATGTAAAGCTCCTTCCTTAAGCTCTAGAACCATATAACATCCAAACCAACACCCACATAACCGCCATGGCTTCAGACCTCTGGCCATCTTAACAACCATGCCATCCCTGGCCAAGAATAGAACATCTATGGGGAATTTCATAAAAAACATGTGTATAGAGCTACATGGCTTGATCAGAAGGCCTTGGCCATCTTCCAGCCCCATTCTGCCCAATAACCCCCTGGCCCGAGCGGCTGGTGAGTCAGCAATGGATATCCTGTCTGCAAGCACCATCCCAGTCTCTTGAACTATAGCCCTAAACAAGGCCTTTTGGGCCATCGGATCCTCCTGTTTTGTCTTTCCTTGTCCTTGCTGTCGGGGCCCGTTTAGCGGGGTTTCAAAGGATTCATGCCAGGCCATGGCATCTTTTGGCAGGCATAGCACGGTGCTTCCCGGATTAAAACCCGCACCCTGAAAAATTGAAATCGCGAGCAGAGAGGCCTGGGATAGTGCCTGAAGTGGAATCCCGGGGGTTCCCTTCCGAGGCACTACCGCATTTCTCCCCGGCTTCGGCCTTTGGCCAGAGCCGGGGATTCCTGCCGAGGGATTGAAATCTCGGAGCATTATATCAAACACCGGCTTGGGGGCGCAAGGCGTATATTAACGTTTCGGGCCGTCAGCTGCTATTGATATCTCTGACGAAACAAGCCCGGGATGCCTGTGGGCCTTTACAGGCAGAGATTGACATCGGCTGTCCTGGATTTTTCCTTTCTGCCGGCGGGCCGGACAAACAAAGAATGCGATCGCGGGCAAGAGCTAAAAACCGGCAGAGGGTGAGCCTTGGATTTCCTGACGTCCTGGAATAAGCCGTCTTTGCAGCCAGGCCACACCGAAAACAGAACATGTCCATCAAGGATCCATTTCTGATGCAGGGCAAAAAGCAAATCAGGCGCCGGAAAAAGGGGGTTATTTTGGAAGCTGTTTCACCTTGAAGATGTCTGAAGAGAGGTGGATGCCGCGGGTAATAAGCTCTTCGTAAAAACTAGGGACGTGCCCAGTGGCCGTAAATTCGCCGATAACCTTTCCCGTATCACGGTCGATCGACATCTGCTTGAACTGGAAGATGTCGGCGAACTTGATGTGGAGCTCGTCGTCCATCCCGGCAACCTCCGTTACCTGGGTGATCTTTCTGGTCCCGTCGGACAGCCTGGCTGTCTGGATGACGATGTCAATGGCGGATGCCGTCATCTCGCGGATGGCGCGGATGGGGAGCTCGACGCCGCTCATCAGGATCATGGAATCCAGACGGGTCAACACGTCGCGGGTGGAATTGGCGTGGATGGTCGTCAGGGAGCCGTCGTGGCCCGTGTTCATGGCCTGGAGCATGTCCAGCGCCTCGCCGCCGCGGCACTCGCCGATGACAATACGGTCAGGCCGCATACGCAGGCAGTTACGGAAAAGGTCGCGGATCGAGATAGCGCCCTTGCCTTCAATATTGGGAGGCCTGGATTCCAGACGCACCCAATGTTCCTGGTTCAGTTTCAATTCCGCCGCGTCCTCGATGGTGACGATGCGCTCGGTCGAGGGAATAAAATCGGAAAGGATGTTCAAAAATGTCGTTTTCCCGGAACCTGTTCCGCCCGAAACAATGATGTTCTTCCTGGAAAGAACGCAGGCGGCCAGGAAATCCGCGACATCACGGTCCAGGCTCCCGAAACGCGCGATGAGGTCTTCGATCGTGAAGTGTTCGCGCGCAAACTTTCTGATCGTCAGGGTCGGACCCGTCAAAGACAGGGGCGGAATGATCGCGTTGACACGCGAACCGTCGGGAAGGCGCGCATCCACCATCGGCACGGATTCGTCGATGCGCCGGCCCAGGGGCGCAATGATGCGCTCGATGACGACCTTCACCTGGTCGTCGGAAATAAACTTTTTGCTCGTTAGCTCGACGCGCCCGTGTTTTTCAATATAGACCTGGTCTTTATTGTTGACCATGATATCGGAGATGTCCGGGTCCCGCAGGAGTTCTTCCAGGGGGCCCAGGCCGAGGGCTTCGTCGGCGATCTCTTTGACGAGTTTTTCCCTGACCTCAAGGCTCGAAAGGAATGCGCCCGTCTCGTCCGCGAGGAGATTGGTGATGATCTTCTCCGCCTTCTCCCTGAGCTCCTTGGCTTTCTTGGGATTGTTGATCAATTCCATATCCAGGCGCTTCAAATCGAGCTCTTCAATCAGGCGCGCGTGGATGCGTCTTTTGAGGCGCAGGATCTCGTCTTCCTGCTCAATGGGCTTGATCCACTTGACCTTGTCCGACAAGCCCATCATGTCCCAGAAGGTGCCGGCCGCCGGCACGTCTTCCTTTTTGATGGAGCGCAGGTCCGCTACTTCCTTGTGGGCGATATAAAGCGATTGGTTGGTGATCAGCTCCTGTGCGAATTTTTTGATCCCGGCGCTGACGCGGCTGGACGGGCTGTCGATCACGACAGGGACGCCGCGGTTCAGGGCCAGCCCGACGACGCGCCCGTCCGAGGGGATGCTGGAGATGATCTCACAGGGAAGCGCGAGTTTGACTTCCTGCCACGACAGGCCGGACTTGCTCTCTGCGCGGTTCAAAAGAAGCTTGATCATCTTGAGCGGGAAGTGCAACGACTGCAGCACATCCAGGCCCCAGCGCGTCTCGTAGACCGAAAGGATATCCGGGGTCACGATAAAAAGGATAAGGTTGGAGCGGTTAAAAATACTGATCAGGCTGTCGGTGAAGGCCCTTCCTCCGTCGACAATGATAAAGTCATAGTACGGCGCCAACATCGCCGCGATCTTGCCGATGCGGTCGCCGGTGATGTGGGGCGACTGCTTGGGCCGCGTGATCGCCGGAAGGAAATCAATGCCGGCGGTGCTGACCAGCGTCATGTAATTCTTGATGTTGCCTGCCTGTTCGATCTTTTCGAGGATGGAGATGATATCGAAGATGGAATACTGGGGAGTTGCGTCGATCATGCGCGCCATGTCCTGGATCGCCTGAAGGTCCATGTCCAGGAGCGCCACGCGCTTACCCTCCTGCGCGAGGGCGATCGCGAGGTTGACCGCCAAAAGCGTCTTGCCGACGCCTCCCTTGGTGCTGAAAATCGTAATGATGTTGCCCAATGCGGGCGCAGGAGCAGCAGGAACAGCAGGAGCAGGTGTAGGAGTATTATCTGCCATGGTTCAACCCAGGTCTTTAGTTCATTTGATACGTGATAGGCACTTCAACCCATATCTCTTTGAGCAGAAGCCCCTTGGGAAACGCCGGGTAGGGCGCCAGTCTCTTGACCGTATAAACAGCAGCCTTGTCCAGAAGTTTGTGGCCCGATGACTCGCTCACCATGACGCCGATCAACTGGCCGTTGGAAAGCAAATGAAGGCTCAACACCACTTCGCCTGAAAGGTTCGCGCGCTGCGCCTCGACGGGATAGGAGACGTTCTTGATGATCGTCTCCTGGACGGTGCGCATATAGGTATCGGCGGGCTCTTCGTCCGGGGCCGCCTTGCCTCTGTTGGCCGACTCGACGTCCTGCAGCATATCGCCGTAGCGGACGACCTTGGGCGTCAGGGAGACCACAAGCTCGGTATCGCCGATCTGAAAATTCTTGGACCGGAAGAGCGCCCCGAAGATCGGCATGTTGCCCAGCCCGGGGACCTGCTGGAGATTATTGCTCTGCTCGTTATCGATGAGACCGGCCAGAAAGATCGTCTCGTTGTTCTTCAGGTAGAGTTCCGAGGAAACGGTGCGCGTCTTAAACCCAGGGGTGGTCGTTGAAATGCTCTCGCCGGTCTGCACGGTAAGTGCTGTCGAGGAGTCGATCGTCTTGATCTCGATCTCCAGGCCGCATTGGATATCCCCGGTCTCTTTGACCTCGGGCTTGATGTTAAGCTTGATGCCGTATTCGACGTAATCGACGGCGGTGGTGGTCGTGCCGCTGGAAACGCTGACGCTCGACAGGATGGGGACTTCTCCTCCGACGAGGATCTTGGCCTCTTTGCCGCTCAAGGCGACAAGCTTGGGGCGCGCCAGGGTCCGCGCCAGGTTGTCCTGCTCGAGGATATTGAGCGTCGCCGTCAGGGCGGTCCGGTCGAAATGCGACTGTCCGACCGCCTTCATGAGGTCGGCGGCTTGACGGATCAGCGTGTGGCTCCCCGGCGTCGCTTCGTTAAATGTCAAGGATTGCGACCAGCTGATCCCAAGCTTGTCAATGACGGTCTTGGCGATCTCCATGACCTGGACGTCGATCTCGACCAAAGGATTGTCCTCTTTAAATGTCACGAGGTCGATGATGCGGTTGCGAAAGTTCTCAAGAAGCTGGGTCACGATATCCTTTTTGCGCAGGGGCACCTCACCCAAGACAAAGACCTTTCTCTCCTGTTCGCCCACCTGGAAATAGACGCCGCGCAGGCCTGCCGTAGCGAAGAGGTCTTCGAGGCGCTTCTTGAGTTTGCCCAGGTCTTCTTCAAAAACCCGCACGAACACTTCGCGCTGGCCGTAATCGTCCCATATCTGAAGGTTCGTCTCTCCCGCTGCCTTGGCGGAAACGAGGATCTCCGTCCGGCTGGCGCCGACGACATCGGCGATCTTCGGATCGCCGATCGCGATCCTCTTGGGGTTGGCGACCTCAACAACCTTGGATTCACCGATCACGATATCCAGCTGCCTGGCCGTATCATAATCGTTGAATAAAAATTCGCTGCGCACCTGCTCCGGGACGCACAATGCCCCGGCCAGAAACGCAACGACTGCCGATAAAAGAAGTGCGACGTTTTTGATTCTTTTCATCAAAGGCTACTTGTTCATGATCATGTTGGACTTTTCCGTGCCCCGGTAGATCTCGACGGTCGGAGGCGCCGGCGCTTCCTGTTTTTTCTCCTGGGGCTTCATGGCCGCAGGCTCTTCCTTGGTCGCCATGAACTCCTGGCCCAGGTTGCTGAAAACATACTGCCAGAGGGCGTTGACCTCGACGGGAGGAACGGGTTCGATCGCCGTTTCCAAAGGCGGCCTCAAGATCATCCTCAAAGACGCCTTCTGTTCCAGCGCAAACGACAAAAGCGCCGCTTCCCTCGGCGTCAACGCCAGCATAATGATCAGATCGGTGGGGGCGGTGGCGGCCTGTCCTCTTTGCGCCGGGATATTCATGCCTCCCTCCACGCCCAACACAAGCACGTTCTGAAACAAGGTGACGCTCACCATCTCGGTGACTGTCCGGCCGTCCACCTGTGCGTTATACGGGAATGTTCCGATCACGTCCACGTAATCTCCCGGGCGGATCTTTCCGCCGACGGCCGCCAGGAACGGCACCGTGATCGTGATGGCGCGCTTGCCCTGAGGCGTGCGCATGGCCAGGCTCGTATCTTTCACAGCCAGGGTCAGCTTGGTCGTCATGACCTGCTCGCCGGGCGCGATGGCTGCGGCCGCGCGCCGTCCGGCAGCGAGGCTGGGCGAATTGATCGCGTTGGGCTGGACGTATTTCTCGGGGATCGCCTCCATCTTCATCATGGACTCGTCAATCGTCGCGCCCGCGGCGATGGGTTGCGTGGCGACCAGCACGTAGGCCTTCTTTTCCTCTTTGATATATTTCTTTTCCGTCTGGGAGATATAATTCCTCACCATCACGACGGCGACAAGCGCCAGAACGACCGCAAGAATAATGCTGAGTTTTCTTTTATCCACGTGGGCTATCTCCTGGTGAAACCCCGTTGCTGGTGGCTTAACGCAGAAGCTCTTCCTTGATCTCGATCTTGGCTTCGCGCCTGAGCCTGTCCGTCAGGTCCTGAATACGCTGCGCCTGCTTTTGCTGCAACAGGCCGTTCTTGATCTGGTCGTAAACCGTCATGTTTGAATCGGGGAGTGTATCCGTCAGCTGCGGGATCTGGCCGCCCTTCACCTCTTCCACCTTGACGATATAATAACCTTTCGGCCCCTTGAAGATCGGGCTCACCTGGCCGGCATCAAGCGTAGCGGTCACTTCGTTAAACTTGTCGAACTGCTCCGCGGGATTGACGGTCCCCAGGTCGCCGCCTTTCGATGCGGACGCATCGATCGAGCGCTCCTTGGCGATCGCTGCAAAGTCGCCGCCCTGTAAAAGCTGGATGAGAATATCCTTGGCCGCCTGCTCCGACGACACGACGATCTCTCTGGCATGCACCTGCCTGGCCGAAGCAAATGCCTGCTTGTACTGGTTGTAAAACGCCTCTATCTCGGACGGCTCGACGGTGATACCCTTCGTCTCGTCCATGATCAGCTGCCGGGCCATGACGCCTTTTCTGAATTCCTCGACGGCGTCCTTAACATCTTTTTGTTTTTCAATGCCCCTCGACTTGGCATCCTGATAAATCAACTCTTGGGTGATGAGGTCGTTCAGGTAGCTCTTCTTGGCCTCGGGGGTGTTGATCTTGATCTCGGGAGAAAGCGCCTGCAGATTTTTGACCTTCTCGTCAAAACTCTCCAGAGTGATCGTATCCCCGTTCACTTTGGCAAGCATCGTACCGTAAACAGGCTGTGCCGTCTGCTGCCCTGTCTCGGTGGTCGCGGCCGTCTTTGTTGATCCAAGCGAAGTCTGGAACGCCCCCTTCAACTGGTCGCATCCGACAAACGCAAGGGCCATCACCAAAACCAGCAGAAGAACTCCCGGTTTTCTCAACATGGCTTTCTCCTTTTCTTTTTTAAAACGTCTTTATTGATAAGAGGTTATAAAATACCTATATTAGATATTTTATAACACAAGTCTTCCTGCAAATCAACACAAATCCGAAAGGAAACGAAACACCCGGGAGAGAAAAAGATGACGGTCCGTATTTTTTGAGCATGAAGTTTTCGTCCAGGCTCCGCCTTTGCGGCAATGAAAAACCGTCTTGCTGGATAAAATTAGTATTGGTAGCCCCAAGGGGATTCGAACCCCTGTCTTATGGCTGAGAACCACACGTCCTGGACCAGGCTAGACGATGGGGCCATGATCTTACCTGCAAATTTTGAAAATTATAGTAAAACCTGCTTGCGAGTTCAACGGGCTGCCGAATAACGAGTTCTTTTAACTCATTCTCTCGTCCAGCCGCAAGGCGTTAACCGGGTTATTCTTCGTCCTTGGCGACAATCTTTGCGACGGACGTGACAGCATCGCCCTTTTCCAGCGACATGAGACGGACGCCCTGCGCATTGCGGCCGGTCTCGCGGATGTCTTTGACGGGACAGCGCACCATCATCCCCTTTTGGGTGATCGTCATCAACTCGTCGTCGGGCAAAACGCAGTTGAGGCCGATGGCGTCGCCGTTCTTGTCGGTCACCTTCACGTTAATGATCCCTTTGCCGCCGCGCGACTGGACCCTGTATTCGTCGATGGACGTCCTCTTGGCAAAACCACCGGCGGTGACCGTCAGGATCGTGGCACCTGTCTTGACCAGGTCGGTGGAAATGATCTCCATGCCCACGACCTCGTCTTTCTTACCAAGCCTGATCCCGCGCACACCCTTGGCCTGCCGGCCCATCCCGCGCAATTGCTTCTCCTTAAAACGGACCGCCTTGCCCTGGCGGGTCGCCAGCAGCACATCGAGATTGCCGTCCGTCAACTTGGCATCCATGACGCTATCGTCCTTATCCAAACCCATGGCGAGGATCCCGCCCTTGCGCGGATTGGCAAAAACAGACAGCGTGGTCTTTTTGATCACCCCGCCCTTGGTGCAAAGGATGATGAACTTTTCGTCGGAAAACTCCTTGACGGGAAGCACCGCCGCCACCTTTTCCTTGGCGGACACCTGCAGGAGGTTGATGATCGCCTTGCCCTTGGACTGGCGCGAGGCCTGCGGGATCTCATAGACCTTGATCCAGTAAAGCCGGCCCTGGTCCGTGAACACCAAAAGATAGTCCTTCGTAGAGGCGATGAAGAGGCGCTCCACAAAATCTTCGTCGCGCGTCTCCATGGCCGTCACGCCCTTGCCGCCGCGCTTCTGCTTGCGGTAAGCGCTGATGGCCAGCCGCTTGATGTAGCCGGCATGCGAGATCGTGATGACCATATCCTCTTCGGCGATCAGGTCCTCGAGCTCGATGTCTTCGGCATCGCCCGTGATCTCCGTGCGGCGTTCGTCGCCGAACTTCTTCTTCAGGACCGCCAGATCCTCCTTAATGATCTCTTCGACGAGCTTCTCGGAGGCGAGGATCGCCCGGTAGCGCTCGATCTGCTTCAAAAGTTCCAGGTATTCCTTCTCGATCTTCTCGCGCTCCAGCTGCGTCAAGCGCTGCAGCTGCATCTCCAGGATCGCCTGGGCCTGGACATCGGAAAGATCGAAATTCTTCATCAGGGCCTTTTTGGCCTCAGGCGTGCTCTTGGATTCGCGGATCGTCTTGATGATGCGGTCTAAAAATTTCAGCGCGATCTTCAGTCCTTCCAGGATGTGCGCCCGGCGCAACGCCCGGTCCAGTTCAAACTGCGTCCTGCGCCGGATGATCACCTTGCGGTGGTCGACGTAACAGCGCATGATCTGCTTGAGGTTCAGGACCCGCGGCCTTCCGTCGACGAGCGCCAGCGCGATGATGCCGAAGGTCGTTTCCATCTGCGTGTGCTTGTAAAGATGGTTCAGGACGATCTGCGGCTCGGTGTCGCGCTTGAGTTCAATGACCACGCGCATACCGTCCTTGTCGGATTCGTCGCGGATATCGCCGATGCCCTCGATCTTCTTGTCCTGCACAAGCTCGGCGATCGTCTCGATCAAAGAAGTCTTGTTGACCTGGTAGGGGATCTCGGTGATCAGGATGTTGTCCTTGCCGTTCTTCTGACGCTCGATGGAAACGCGCGCCCGGATCGTGACCTTGCCGCGCCCCGTCGAAAAAGCATCCTTGATGCCGTCGCGGCCGCAGATGATCCCTCCCGTCGGGAAATCCGGACCCTTGACGTACTTCATCAATTCCTTGACCTCCGCCTCGGGATGATCGATCAAATAGGTGATGCCGTCTACGACTTCGGTCAGGTTGTGCGGCGGGATGTTCGTCGCCATACCGACGGCGATACCGCTGGAACCGTTCACCAGCAGATTCGGCAGGGCCGACGGCAACAGGAGCGGCTCCTGGAGGGACGCGTCGAAGTTCGGGACATAGTCCACGGTCTCTTTATCAATGTCCAGCAACATCTCGTCGGCAATGGACGCCAGGCGCGCTTCGGTATAACGCATGGCCGCCGCCGCGTCGCCGTCGACGGAGCCGAAGTTCCCCTGGCCGTCCACCAAGGGATAGCGCAGGGAAAAATCCTGGACCATGCGCACCAGCGTCTCATAAACCGCCGCGTCGCCGTGGGGATGATACTTACCCAGCACTTCACCGACGATGCGCGCGCTCTTTTTGTAGGGCTTGGAGTGATCGAGATTGAGCTCATGCATCGCATAAAGGATGCGGCGATGCACGGGCTTAAGGCCGTCCTTGACGTCAGGCAGGGCTCGTCCGACGATAACGCTCATCGCGTAGGACAGGTAAGACCCCTTCATCTCCTCTTCGATATAGATCGGTACGATTTTCTCGTTTTGTGCGTACATTAATTCACCCTCGGAATTGTTTTGGCCGTGAATTACCCCGAACACCCGGCCTCATTGGTCTGGCCGGTGTACCGCTTTCTGCGGTAGTCTGCGCCGTCAATTTCCACCGACCGGCCGCCAGGCCGAATCCTGGTGGAAATTGACAAGCGAATTGACGAGGGGTTAAAAGTTTATTCCTTAATTTGCCCCCTGAATCTTTTTCTCAGCAAATTATCCCGAAGCCTGCGCAGGAAATTTTCCCGGCCCGCCGTGGGAAAATTTACAAGTGCATAGGCAAGGGATAAAAACCCTGGTTTCCTTGCTTAAACTTTCAAGTGCCCGCCACCACTGCGTCGGCGGACATCCGCCAATGCATTAGTGGCGAGTGCTTAAGCAAGGAGTAAGATGTATCCCCTGAATCTTTTTCTCAGCAAATGATCCCGAACACCCGGCCTCTTTCTGCGGCGGCGGGCGCGCTATGCCTTGTGCTTCTTCAATTCTCCGACGCGATCATAGCTCACCAGCCACAGGGCCAGCCACAGCGGTCCGAAGAGGGCCCCCATGGCGGGGTCGATCGCGTACAGAACACGGGGCGCAACAACCGCCCCGCGCAGGACAAAATAGGCCCCCAGGCCAAGCGCCAGATAAAACACGACAAAAATAAGGAAGGCGCTTGCGTAGCGCAAGGCCTGCCCCCTGATCCGCGAACGGCTCTCCCTGAACGCCTGGAACACGGGTTTATTTTCGAACCCGGCGATCAAAGGGGCCAGTGTAAAATAAAATCCGTACCAGACCACGGCGATAGCGAGGGCCACCGCAATTGTGCTGGTGGTCAAAAGCACGCCCAACGCCAGGGGCGTCGCGGGGTGCTGCGCATAAAGAATGTGCCCGCCCATCAAAAAGGCGCCGGAGAGCGATATCCCGACGACAAAAAACGCCAGGAGCATAAAGACGCCGCAGAGGTAGCCCCCGAACCGGCTGCACGTCTGGCGGAAAACCTCGGTAAAAAGAGGACGGCGCCCCTGCGCGTTCTTGAGATAGCCAAGAACGAAAAGCGAAATAAACGCGCTCAGAACGATGACAGCCACCACCTCAATGCCCAAGAGGACGGTCAACAACACCGCCGGCCGCCCCGGAGGCAAGGGACTGACACAGCGCACGGATAACTGCAGAACGCGCCCGGCGAACACATTCACGCCGTGGATGGCGACGATAGGGATAAAATTTTTCGCCCAGAGCCCAAGCGACGTCCCGAACACGCGCACAGGATGAAACTCAACGGAGGCGCCATTCGTCATAAGTCCTCCTTAACTTTGCCTATAGCCGGTTTTTTCACTGCAAAATTAATATTCCTTTAAATATCCAAATTCCGCACCAGGTGGGCATTCTTCTCGATGAATTCCCGTCGAGGATCCACCTGGTCGCCCATCAGGATCGTAAAAATCTCGTCGGCTTCGATCGCGTCTTCCAAAAGCACCTTCAGCATCGTCCGCCGCTCCGGGTCCATCGTGGTGTCCCAAAGCTGCTGCGGATTCATCTCGCCCAGACCTTTATAACGCTGGAAGGTCATCCCTTTTTTGGCTAATTCCTTGACGTGGTCCAGGACGTCCTTGAGTGCAAAGAATTCCACATCAACTTCATTGCTGAGCTTGAAGGCCGGCTTGACTTTTTTGCCGCCCTCTGCCTGCTTGGCAGCCCCGGCAGAAGAACCTTCCTTGCGCATGGGTGGGCCGAAATATGTCTCAATAGAGATCCCCATCTTCTCGATCTTCGAGACGACCTTCTCAATATCCTCTGCGTCATAGATCTCTACATAATTGAAATCTTCTTTTTCGCCTTTAGCGGATTCCGAGAGCTTGGCGAGTTCGGCGTCAGAGAACAAATAGTGGGTATCCTGCTCCACTTTTGCCACATAAATAGGCAACTTTTTGGAACTCTTATGCCTATTTACAACCAATTTTTCTAAATCCACTCCATTTTTCTCTAAATGGATGTAAAATCTGTCTAATTGCACAAGCAGTTCGAGCAATTCCTTAAACTGTGGGTCGTTGAGCGTCTTCTTTTCGCCGGCGATGGTAAACTTAAGTCCTTCTCTGCCAATATCTAACATCAATTGATTCATCTGTTCTTCTGTTTGGATATACTCTTCTCTGCTGCCCCTCTTGATCTTATAAAGAGGCGGCTGGGCAATGTAGACATGACCGCCCTCGATCAGCTTGGGCAGTTGTCTTAAGAAGAGCGTCAACAGGAGCGTGCGGATATGAGAACCGTCGACGTCAGCATCGCACATGATGACGATCTTGTGATAGCGCAGTTTTTCGAGGGAGAACTCTTCGCCTACGCCCGTGCCGAGGGCCGTCAGGATCGTGCGGATCTCTTCGTTGCTCAGGATCTTGTCGAGCCTTGACTTTTCTACATTCAGGATCTTCCCCTTGATAGGAAGGATCGCCTGGAAGCGCCGGTCCCTTCCCTGTTTGGCAGAGCCGCCGGCAGAATCACCCTCAACAATAAAAAGTTCCGACATGGCGGCGTCCGTCTCCGAACAGTCGGCGAGTTTCCCGGGCAGGGAAAGCCCTTCCAGGACGCCCTTGCGGCGGGTCAGTTCGCGCGCCTTCCTGGCCGCCTCTCTGGCGCGCGCCGCCAGGACCGCCTTTTCAACAATCTTGTTGGCAACGGAAGGATGCTCTTCAAAAAAGCTCGTGAGGAATTCAAAGGCCTGGGAGGCGACAAAGCCTTCGGCCTCGGAATTGCCCAGTTTTGTCTTGGTCTGCCCCTCGAACTGGGGGTTGGGGATCTTGAGGCTGATGACCGCGGTAAGCCCTTCGCGGACGTCGTCGCCGGAGATCGAGGCGCTGGAATCCTTCAGGAGATTCTTGCTCTTGACATACTGGTTGATGGCGCGCGTGAGGGCGGACTTAAAGCCGCTCAAATGCGTGCCGCCTTCGACGGTGTTGATGTTGTTGGCGTACGTAAAGATGTTTTCCGCGTAGCTATCGTTATACTGCATGCCCAGCTCCAGGACCATGTCCTCGCCGGACTTCTCGACATAAAGGACTTTGTTGTGGAGCGGGTTCTTGTTTTTATTCAGATGTTCGACAAAGGAGATGATGCCCCCGTTGAAACAGAACTCAGCCTCCTTCTCTGACCGTTCGTCGGCGAGCTTGATGGAAAGGCCTTTGTTCAAAAAGGCCAGTTCGCGCAGCCGGTTGGCCAGGGTGTCGTAAGACATGTCGATGGCCTTGAAGATCTGCTTGTCCGGCTTGAAGGTCACCTTGGTCCCGGTGCTCTTGGCCTTCCCGATTGTGGTCAGCTTGGAAACGGTCTTGCCCCGTTCGTAGCGCTGGTGGTACACCTTGCCGTCGCGCCGGATCTCGACCTCGAGCCATTCCGAGAGCGCATTGACGACGCTGACACCCACGCCGTGCAGCCCGCCGGACACCTTATACGCCCGGTGGTCGAACTTGCCGCCTGCGTGGAGCGTTGTCAGGGCGACCTCGACGGCCGGCTTTTTCTCCTTGGCATGGATATCGACGGGGATGCCGCGGCCGTCGTCGACCACGCTGACACTCTGGTTCTCGTGCACCACAACGCTGATGTGACTGCAATACCCGGCCAGGGCCTCGTCAACGGAATTGTCTACGACCTCAAAAACCAAATGATGCAGGCCGCGGTTCGTCGTATCGCCGATATACATCGCGGGCCGCATGCGGACGGCTTCCATCCCCTCCAGAACCTGTATCGTTGTCGCGTCATACTTCTTGTTCGCTTCTGCCATGCTCCTCCTTGACATCTCCCAGCTGCAGTTTAACGTCCTTGATCTTGAAGGCCCTGAAAAATTCCTTCTGGATCATATTTTTTTTAAGGTTCAGCTGATACAACCACGCTGAGCTATTTACATTAACCCGGATTTTGTCCTTTGTCAAATAAACGATTTGGCTGTGCGCCGCCGCGCGCTCCCCGACCAGGCGGCGCCAGACCGCCCTCGCTCCGTCGAGATCGCGCCCCTTTTGCTGCCTCATCAGGTCCTTGAGGACCGTTTTGAGGACGGATTTGATCTCCTGCATTCACCGGCCCTCGTTAACTCAGCCTCATCGGTTGCACGATATACACATATTCCGGCGACCGGACAACGCCGGGCTTCTCGCCATCATAAAACTCCAGAGAGAATTCCGGCTCGCGCCAATACCGCAGGACATCCAGGAAATAATTCGGGTTAAACCCGATGACAAACTCCTTGCCGCCATATTCCAGCGGGATCTCTTCCTTGAACTCGCCGACATCCGGCGTGGACTTGGAGACCACCAGCTTGTTCTTGAACAGCTCGAACTTGACCGCCTGAAAATCCGGCGTCGTCAGGAGGTTGGCCCGACGCAGCACCAGGATAAAATCGTCTTTGTTAAGCCTAACCTTCAGGGCGGAAGCCTGCGGGATCACCCTCTGGTAATCCGGGAAGTCCCCCTCGATCAGCCGGGAGATGATCACCGCCCCGTCCATTTCAAAAAAGACCTGGTTCTGGGAGATAATCAAAGAAACGTCCCCCTCATCCTTCAGGTTCCTCAAAAGCTCCTGAACAGTCTTATAAGGAATGATGACCTTGGCGTCTTTGTGCGCCTTCAGGGGTATTTTTTTCTCCACAAGGGCCAGCCTTCTGCCGTCGGTCCCGACGAAACGGATCAAAGACTCTCCCTCTCCGCTTTTTTTGACCTCAAAAAGAAGCCCGTTCAAGACATAGCGCGTCTCTTCATGCGAAACGGCAAAAGCCGTCAACTGAAGCATGTTCTTAAGCGTGTCCTGGGTCAGCACAAGGCTTTCTTTTTCTTTGATCTCGGGAAGTTTCGGGAATTCCTCTTTGGGCAGCCCCATCAACTTGAATTCACAGTTATCCAACTGGATATCCACAATATTGTTTTTCCGCGTATTGATCACGACCGCGCCCGAAGGCAATTCCTTGATAATATCGCTCAGGCGTTTTGTGGGTATGGTGATCGCCCCGGGTTCGAGAATCTCCGCATCAAGAATAATAGAGACGCCCATATCCAGATCTGTTGTGGTCAACCGGATCTTGTTTTTTTGTGTTTCAAAAAGAATATTGGACAGGATCGGCAGGACGTTTTTAGGGGTAATAACATTGCCGACAGCCTGGATGCCTTTCTGCAACTCTGTCTTGTCCACACGAATTTTCATTCCTACCTCCTAATACTGGATATTTAATATAAAAGTAGTTGTAGTAAGAACTTTTGATTCTGTTGAAAACCACACAACCCAAGAGAAACAAGCAAGTAAGAACAAAAAATATTCTGGATAACCCATGGACAGAAAAGGATTATCGTTGGAAATCGTTTTTGATCTGTTCCACCGCGCTTTTGATCTGATGGTTTTTTGGGATCTCGGCCTGGATCTTCTTAAACGCATGGAGCACGGTGGTGTGGTCTTTGCCGCCAAAAGCAAGCCCGATCTCAGGCAGAGACATGCTTGTGAGTTCTCGCGACAGATACATTGCGACCTGGCGCGGGACCACGACATTTTTGACCCTCTTCTTTGTCTTAAGCTCGTCCGGGTGGATTTTAAAATAATCCGCCACCGCCCTTTGGATATCTTCAACCGTGATTTGTTTGGAAGCTTCTTTCAGGAGATCTTTGAGGACGCCCTTGGCCATTTCAAGCGTGATATGTTTTTCTTCCAGGAGCGAATAGGCGATGACCTTCACCAGGGCCCCTTCCAGCTCCCGGATGTTGCTCTTGATGATCTCCGCGATCAGATGGATCACGTCGTCGGGGATGTCGACGCTTTCGTTCTCGATTTTCTTCTTGAGGATCGCGATGCGTGTCTCTAAGTCCGGCGGCTGGATATCGGTGACCAGGCCCCAGCTGAACCGCGAGACCAGGCGTTCTTCCAGTTTCTGGATTTCCTTGGGGGGCCTGTCGGACGAAATGATGATCTGTTTATGGCTGTCATAGAGGGCGTTAAAGGTGTGGAAAAACTCTTCCTGTGTGGCTTCCTTATTGGCGATGAAATGGATGTCGTCGATCAAAAGCACGTCGACGTTCCTGAATTTTTCCCTGAATGCGGCCGTGGAGCGGTGCTGGATGGCGCCGATGAGCTCTGTCGTGAATTTTTCCGACGTCGTATAGTAGAACCGCGTCGAAGGATTGTTATGGCGGATCCGGTGGCAGATGGCCTGCATGAGGTGCGTTTTTCCCAGCCCCACCCGACTGTAGATAAACAGCGGATTGTAGGCTTTGGCTGGCGAATCAGCGATGGATAGACAGGCCGCATGCGCAAAGCGGTTGGAGGGTCCGACGATGAAATTGTCGAAAGTATACTTGGGATTCAGCAGAAAAGGCGTCATGGGCTCCCGCGCGCTTGCTGCGGGCGCCGGCGGCGGTTTTGGTGCTGGCCTCTCTTCTACCAGCGCAGGGTTGATCTGGTAGCATACGTCGAAGGCGCACCCAGCATTCTTCAAGGCGTCGCGGATCACCAGGTCATAGTGCTGGATAAGCCATTCCCTGAAAAATTCATTAGGGACCTCGAGGCTGAGGGTTTGTTTTCCCGAATCCGATTTCGGCCTGATCGGCTTGATCCAGGCCTCGTAGGCATTCTCTCCCACTTTGGATCGGACGGCCTGCGCGGCCTGGAACCAGATGTTGCTCTCGGTCATAAGTTTCACACGGCCCCGGGCTTGACGGGGCGTTTAGTCGGGGACTCGACGAGTTATTCACAGCGTCCACAGGGTTATCCACAGGACGGGATTTTGAATCCGCCCCCTCCTGCTCCGCCGAGGGTCCAAAGGATGCGAACCTCGCTGGCAGACCGACGCTGTTTTCATTGGGACCGGCCCCCCCGACAACATATCGCTTCGCAGATTTCGAAGAAATCTGCTCGCAGTTGTCGGGGTCAGTTCGGGCGCATAACTTATGTTCCTTTTTGCCTTCGGCAAGCGTCCATAAGTTATGCCCTCACTGAAAATCCGGTGAGCCGACTGCTAAGGGTTTTTATTATAATCGCGGCCGAAGGACATTGCAAGAAAATTTTAAAGCGGCAAAAGGCACGGAAGAAAAAAACAGGTTCATCGCGTTGAAGTTATAGTCCAAAAAAAATCTACGCTCTGCCCCGGCGGCGAACATAAAAATCTTGACTTCAGTATGGCGTATGTTATAATTGCCGAACTATGAAATATCATTTGAAGACGCCAACCAAGATCGTCGGTAAACGCAAACACGGATTCCGTCGTCGGATGAAGACCAAAAAAGGCAGGCTGGTCTTGAAAGCCCGGCGTCAGAAGGGCAGACACAAGTTGACCGTATAGCGCCATGAGACGCGTCCTCGTGGCCCTCATCAAATGGTATCAACGCGTGTGTTCTCCTTTGATCCCGCATTGCTGCCGCTTTGCGCCCTCCTGCTCCCAGTATTTCCTTCAGGCCATAGAGAAGTACGGTTGCCTGCGGGGAAGCTTATTGGGTGCATGGAGATTGTTGCGTTGTCACCCTTTTTCTCGCGGCGGACACGACCCCATTCAATAAAACTATGGAAAAACGATTTTTCTTAGCACTCATATTATCCTTTTTCGTCCTTGTGGCGTATTCTGCAATTGTTCCAAAGCCAAAACCAATTGCAGTTAAAGAAGATATATCATCTTCTCCTTCAATCGTCCAAGAAAAACCACAGGGCCGGGTCCAAGAAGAACAAGCGAGTCTCCCCCAGCCTATTATATTAGATAAATCTTTCAATGACAATGACTTATATAAACTTGAAGACGGAGACCTTGTTTTCTCCTTTGCTCAAACGGGCGGATTCATTAAGTCAGTGTATGACAAGAAGTTAAATGTAAATCTGGATCTTAAAGATATTGGGCTGGTGCCGCAGTGGGCTGGATTTTATTTTTCTAAGATTCTGTTACCAAAAGGAATAGAATTTTCCTATATGACATCAGAAGGTGCAGAGATCAAGAAGGTGTATCGGCTCAAGGACGACGGTACCATCGAGCTCGCTATCGCCTTAAATAATATAAATTATTTAAAATCAATAAGTTATGATATTTTAGTTGGCGCATTAGCCGAATCTGGTAAACCGAATCCTATTGATCAGCGTTATTTTGAAAGTTCTTATCAAGTACGCAATGTTGTTTCCAGGAAATCAGTGTTTGGTTTGAAGGCCCCTATAGAAATTAACGGGAAGATCGATTGGGCTGGCCTAAGAGACAGATATTTTTGTGCTGTTTTTTCTCCTCAACTTGTTGTGGAACAAGGATTTATAAAATCTCAAGACAAGGCTCCGTATCTGATGCTGCATGTCGAAAACGAGGAGAAGGCGGCTGGAGAGTCAATAGAAAATGTGTTCAAAGTCTATGTAGGACTGCAAGATGAGAAAAAATTAAGCGCTATTGGCTTGAATGCGGAACGCGTGGTCAATTTTGGATTTTTTGATGTGATTGCCAAAGCGATCCTCTTTTTACTCACAGTCATCCACAAGGTTGTCCACAACTGGGGATTAGCTATTATCCTGGTGACCACGCTTATTTATTTCATCCTGTTCCCGTTGTCTTATAAAAGCATGGCTTCGATGAAGAAGATGCAGGCCTTGCAGCCAAAGATTGAAGAACTCAAGGTTAAATTTAAAGATAACCAGCAGAAGTTGCAGATGGCAACAATGGAGCTTTACAAAGAGGAAAAGATCAATCCGCTGGGTGGGTGTCTCCCGATGCTCCTGCAAATACCTGTTTTCTTTTCTCTTTATCAGCTCCTGTTGAGGTTGCCGGAGTTGAGGGGGGCTGGTTTTCTCTGGATCAAAGACCTGTCTTCTCCGGACAGGCTTATTGCGCTACCGAATACGCTGCCAGTGATAGGCAACGAGATCAATTTGCTGCCGCTCTTAATGGCCGGTGTCATGTTCCTGCAACAGAAGGTCTCTATGGGGTCGAGCCATGCTACCGGATCGACGGCAGAACAGCAGAAAATGATGGCTATTATGATGCCGGTCATCTTCGGCTTTCTGTTCTATAAAATGCCGTCCGGGCTCGTCCTGTACTGGCTTGTTAATAGCCTGCTCATGCTCATATTTCAATGGAAAATATCAGCAACGAAATAGAAGTCGAAGGAAGGACAGTCGAAGAAGCCGTCAAGAAGGCCTCGAGCATTTTAAAGGTCTCCAGAAGGCAGCTTCATATTAAGGTCGTTGCTGAAGAGCAGAAGGGGCTCTTTGGTATGAGTGGTGCTAAGCCCGCAAAGATCCTCGCCAGTGTCATCGCAAAGAACACTAAGAAAAGAACTTGAAGAGCAACGCGGCGCGTGGTAAGATGTTCCCCGTGGAAACATTGTGCAACTGACAACATTGTTCCACGGGGAAACATGGTGAGAAATCAAGAAGAGCATTACAGGTTGGCGGAAGAAAAAAAGGACCTCGATCCGTGGTTTGTTACCGGATTTTGTGACGGCGAGGCTGCTTTTACATTTAGCCGTTCCGGCAACGCATTTGCTTTATATTTTTCCATATGCCAACGGGAAGACAATAAAAAGGTTCTGGAGCAAATTAGAGATTATTTTGGAGGCAAAGGGAAGATATATATTCGGAAAGAACAATTACCGACGAGAAATAGCGGCCACTCAAAACCAAATGCTTATTACAGAATTTGTAAGCAAGAGGAACTGCTGAAAGTTATTGAGCATTTCGATAAATTCCCCATGCAAAGCAAAAAACAAGATGTTTATGGCATCTGGAGAGAGATGGCCATAAATAAAACGCAAAAATATTTAAACTGCAACAGCGGCGAGTTCAGGATTTTTTCTGAAAAACTCTCAAATATGAATCTCAGAAGCAGGGCGTTTAAAAAGCATTCCAGGTAATGTCAAAAATCATAGCTGTTTGCAATCAAAAAGGGGGGACAGGCAAGACAACAACGTCAATTAACCTGTCCGTCTATCTCGCCTTAGAAGGCCATCGCGTTCTTTTGATCGATTCTGACCCCCAGGGAAACTCGACGAGCGGGCTCGGGATTGACAAAAACACCATCGAAAAATCCCTCTACCATGTTTTGATCAGCCACGTCGAGGCGAAAGACGTCATTCTCAAGACGAAGGTCGAGAACCTTTTTCTGATCCCTTCCAATATCGACCTCATCGGCGCCGAGGTCGAGCTGGTCGAGGAAACAGAAAGGGAGGCCAGGCTTAAGCGCAGCCTGGATGCGATCAAAGACGATTTCGATTACGTCATTATAGATTGTCCGCCGTCGCTTGGTCTACTTACTCTAAACTCTTTAGTTGCAGCCACTTCCGTAATTATTCCTGTGCAATGCGAGTATTATGCGCTTGAAGGTCTGGGTCAGTTGACCAAGACCATCAACCTCATCAAAGAGAACTTGAATCCTATCCTTGAGATCGAAGGCGTGCTTTTGACCATGGCTGATTTCAGGACAAACCTGACATCAGAAGTGATCAGCGAGACGAGAAATTTTTTCCGCGACCGTGTTTTCGAAACGATCATCCCGCGCAGCATCCGGCTTTCCGAAGCGCCGGGATTCGGCAAGTCCATTTATGAATACGATAAGAACTCTATCGGCGCACAAAAGTATGGCGCGCTGGCGAAAGAAGTTTTAGGGGTGACTCCGTCGCAAGGAGGGCCTGCGTTGACGTCGGAAGGACAGATTTCGAAGGAAGAAAACCCGTTATAAGTAGAACCAAGTTAATTCCGCCGACGGCGGAATTAAGGAGCAAAATGGAAAAGAAGGCTTTGGGAAAAGGATTGTCGGCGTTGATCTCCGGCGGACGTTCAGTGGAAGACGTTTTGAAAAAAGAGATCCCGATTGAGGCCAAGGCGGTTGCCAGCCGGGAAGACAAGGGCGTGGCTTTTGTCGAGACGACGAGGTTGACGCCAAATAAATATCAGCCGAGGACGAACTTCGACGCCGAGCAGCTCAAAGAGCTCGTCGCGTCGATCAAGGAAAAGGGTGTGCTGGCGCCGATCCTTGTGCGTCGCCAGGGAGATTCTTTTGAGATCATCGCCGGAGAGCGGCGTTTTCGTGCGGCTGTCGAGCTGAAGCTGCCGCGCGTCCCCGTCGTTATCCGCGATACCACAGACCAGGAAGCGCTTGTCCTGTCCATCGTTGAGAACATCCAGCGCCAGGAACTCAATCCCATGGAAGAGGCGCACGCGTTTCAGAGGCTCACCAAGGATTTTTCACTGACCCAGGAAGAGGTCGCTCGCGCCGTCAGCAAAGACCGTTCTACCGTCGCTAACGTCCTGCGGCTCCTGACGCTGCCGGCGGAGGTTCAAAAGGCCATTGCATCCGGCAAGCTTTCTTTCGGCCACGGCAAGGTTTTGTTGGGACTCGACAGCGTCGCACAACAGATCAAGCTCACCCAGCTTGTTTTATCTAACTCATTGTCTGTCAGAGAGTTAGAAAATTATGTGGCTTCCATCAAACCGCTGTCTCCTAAGAAAAAACGCGCGGCCAAAGACAAAGATCCCTACATCGCCGATTTAGAAAACCAGTTACAGCGCATCCTGGGGACAAAGGTACGGATCGTTGCGTCGAAGAAGCGGGGGCGGATCCAGATCGAATATTATTCGGACGAAGACCGCGAGAGGATCCTGAAGATTTTGAGGAAGCAGGGATAAGCAGAAGGACTTTTCATATTAGTGAAGCCTCCTTGGTCTAAAGACCGGGGCTTCCTCCTGAGCAGAACTTCACAACTGCATTCATTCCTTGGCCGGAGGCCAAGGCTCGCCCCGGCCTACGGCCAGGCCGAGGGCAGGTTCGGGGATTTTTGCGAAGGATTAAAGTTCCAAAAAAGCGAGGATCGAATGGAGACGCAGGCAACGCTGATTTTGATCAAGCCAGATGGCTTGAAACGGTCGCTGACGGGAAACATCCTGACGCGTCTGTCGGAGACAAAGCTTGAGATCGTCGCGGCCAAGATGGTGCGGGTGTCGCGCGAGCTGGCCGCAGAACATTACCGGCACCTGAAGGACAAGCCTTTTTTCGAGGACGTCCTGCGCTACCTGATGGGCGAATACCACGATCGCCGCAAGGTCATGGCGTTGATCTACTGGGGGGAGGGGGCTATCACAAAATGCCGCTCCCTGGCCGGGGCGACAAACCCTGAAGAGGCCGATTCTGTTTCCATCAGGGGGTCTTTCGGCCGCATCACGACACGCGGCGTCTATGAAAACGTCGTCCATGTGTCGGCGATCCCGGAAGATGCGGAGCGTGAGATCAAATTGTGGTTTGACCCCGACGAGATCATCGTCGATCTTTACCCGACGAGGACCGTCGTTGAAACAAAAGAGAAAAGGGCGTGGCTATGATCGTCAGCATGACAGGATTCGGGCAGTCCCAGGCCGAGAAGAAAGGGGAGCGTTTTATCGTCACGATCAAATCGCTGAACCATCGTTATTGCGAAACGCAGTTCCATCTGCCGCCGGCCTTCGAGCACCTGGAGGGCGATTTCCGCGCGCGCATCTTAAAAAAGATCAAGCGCGGACGCCTGACGGTGTCGGTGACGCACATCAACGAGGCGGTCGAAGATATCGTCCTGAACGAGAAGCTCGTCGATAAATATTACAAGGTCCTGGAAGGGCTGGGCCGCAGGCTCAAGCTCGCCGATCATATCAGCGTTTCGTCGCTCGTCGCCCTGCCGGGGGTGTTGAGTTACCGCAAGGAAGACCTGCGTTTCCGGGAAAAGGAAGTGTTGTTGACGGGTGCGCTCAACGAGGCCTTGGGTTGTCTCGTCGAGATGAAGCGGCGGGAAGGTACCGCGCTGCGCAAAGACCTTGAACGGTGCGTCAGGGCGATTGGCACGAAAATGCAGGCGATCAAAAGGCGGGTGCACGACGTCATCGAAGCCAACCGTAAAGCGATGTCCCCCGAGGCGCTGGAAAGTTTTTTGAGAGGGACGGACGTCGGCGAGGAGATGACGCGCATTGATTTTCACCTGAGCAGCTTTCAGAAACACATCCGGATGAACGGCCCTAAAGGCAAGATCCTGGATTTCATCGCGCAGGAGCTCCAGCGGGAGATCAACACGCTGGGCGCCAAGGTGCAGGAAAAACACGTGGCGTATGAGGTGGTCATGATCAAGGACCAGATCGAAAAGATACGTGAACAGGTGCAGAATGTCGAATAAGGCTTTGCGGGGGCCGACCGTCTGGATCGTTTCCGGCCCGTCGGGGTCCGGGAAGACTACGCTGTGTGCGGCGCTGCTGCAAGACCCGTTCTGGAGAAAGCGGCTGTTGCGATCCGTTTCCGTGACGACCCGGTCCTTGCGGCCACAGGAGAAGCAGGGAAGGGATTACACGCATATTTCCGAAGCGGCGTTCCTGGGGCAGTTGAAGAAAAAGGCCCTTCTGGAGCATGAAAAGATATTCGGCGCTTATTACGGGACGCCGCGGGCGGTCCTGGCTAGGGCGGCCCGCCAGAAAAAGGACGTTCTGCTTTGCATCGATGTCAAGGGTGCCCAGACCGTGCGCCGCAGACTGGGATGCATGCGCGTGGTCTCGATCTTTGTGGTGACGCCGCACATCCAGGCGCTTAAACGGCGCCTTTGCCGACGGTCTACGGAAGGCAAAAAAGACATAGAAAAACGGCTTAAGCGTGTTAAAATAGAGCTTTCTCATATGGGGCAATACGACTACATTGTCGTCAATGATGTCTTCGATGAGGCGCTCGACCAGATGAAAGCCATCTTAACGGCAAAATTATGCGAGGCCGCCGGTCGAACGAATAAGTTCGACCGTTTGGCGGGGCTCGCGAGAAGGTGAGCGGCCCGGTGGCACGCGCCTGTCCGGTCTTGCCTCTGGCAGACCGAGACAGGCAGGTGCCACCGGCAAGCTTTTGGCGTCGAGAACAAGGAGGAATATGTCTTACGTACCATTGGAACGTCTTATCGATAAGAGCCACGGAAGCATGTTTAAGCTGGTGATATTGGCTTCCAAAAGGGCCCTGGAGCTGGCAGAAGGCTCGCCGAAGCTCATTGAGGTGCCGTCGGACACCAAGGTCACGACGCTGGCGATGCTCGAGATTGCCGAAAACAAGGTCGAGATGGGGAAATCCAAGGCTGAGGTGAAATGAAACAGACGAAACGTATTGTCCTGGGGGTGACAGGCAGCATCGCGGCATTCAAGGCGGCAGAGATCGCAAGCGGTCTTGTCCGTTCGGGCGCCTGCGTCCACGTCGTCATGACGCGCGAGGCCGAAGAGTTTGTAACGCCCCTGACGATGCAGACGCTTTCGCGCAACAAGGTGTATTGCGGGATGTTCGATGTGCCCGAGAGCTGGGACGTCGAACACGTGGCGTTGGCTGACCAGGCCGACTTGGTCCTGATTGCGCCAGCCACAGCCAACGTGATCGGCAAGCTTGCGGCAGGGATTTGCGACGATTTTTTAACATGCATCGTGACGGCCACAAAGGCCCCCGTTCTTGTGGCCCCGGCGATGAACGATGGGATGTATCGTCATCCGATCGTGCAGGAGAATGTCGCAAAACTCAAGAAGATCGGCTACACGTTCATCGGTCCCCGGGAAGGCCGCCTGGCCTGCGGCCGCACGGGCGAAGGCCGCATGTGCGAGCCGCAAGAGGTCATTGCCGCGGCTTTTGGCCTGCTTCAAAAAAAGCATTGATGGCGTGGTAGCCAAGTGGTAAGGCAGCGGTCTGCAAAACCGCTATTCGCCGGTTCGATCCCGGCCCACGCCTTTGAAATTTACTGTGCACATTCCATCCCGAGTTGCCGTCGGTTGAAGTGCCGCAACAAGGGATAAACGGGATTGCCGGGATGATGAAATTGGCAAACATAACGGACTTAAAATCCGTCGGCCGCAAGGCCTTGAGGGTTCAAGTCCCTCTCCCGGCATGAAAATTAGACGGTTTGCTCTGGCGGATCCGGATTATTGGCTTTTCTCCGGAGCTCTGATATAGTAGGGGTAGGATGCCGGTGTCCGGCGGCTTCGGCACCGCGCGTTGTTGGAAGCCAAGATTTCGGGCGCGTAGCTCAGTTGGTTAGAGTACTTCCTTGACATGGAAGGGGTCACAGGTTCGAGTCCTGTCGCGCCCACGAGATTTTGCGGAGCAAAATCGAGTCCCGAGCGGCATGCTGAAAGAAAGTTCGCCGCGAGGGATGGGGTCAAAATGTGGTATGTGTATTTGTTGCGATGCGCAAACGGTTCTTTATATTCCGGTTCGACAACCGATTTGATAAAAAGATTGAAACGTCACTTAAGCGGTCGGGGTGGAAAATATACCCGAGCAAAGAAAGCTGTGGCGTTGGAGTATGCCGAAAATTTCAATGCGCGCAGAGATGCTTTAAAACGCGAGATTGAAATTAAAAAATTAAGCCGTTTCAATAAAGAAAAATTGATAAGATTCGGCAACGGGAAGCGATATGTCTCCCTCGGCACAGAGAAAAATTAGAAAGGTGTCTCGGGACTCGGGCATGAATTTGTAGATTGCCCTCGCTGTCGCGCCCACATTTCGCCTCTGGCGAAATGTGTCCCGAACATGCGAAGAGAATTTTCGAGTCGCCTCTGGCGGCTACGAGAAAATTATCGAGCGCTTATGTTCAGGGACAATCAGCAGCTTCTGGCGAAATGTGTCCCGGACCAACGCAGAAAATTCTTGAGTCGCCTCAGGCGGCCACGAAAGAATTTTCAAGTGTTTCTGGGGCGGGGCAAGAAGATCACCTCTGGCAAAAAATGTCCCGAGCTTGCGAAGAGAATTTTCGAGCAGACTCTGGCTCTTGCGAGAAAATTGACGAGCGTTTTAAGCTCGGGGCGGATCAGCACCTCAGGTGAAATGTGTCCCGGCCCAACGACATTTTTACCTTAAACAGGCAAAATAGCCGCCGGCACCACGCGGCTGTTGGAATAAAAGCATGGATTTAGCAATACTTCGACATAGCTGTTCGCACGTCATGGCCCAGGCCGTCAAGTCTCTCTGGCCTGATGTGAAATTGGGCATCGGCCCTTCGATAGAAGACGGATTTTATTACGACTTTGATAAGAAAGAACCGTTCGCCCCGGAGGACTTAGAGAAGATCGAAGCCAAAATGAGAGAGCTCATTGCGGCCGGTCTGCCTTTTGTCCGAGAAGAATTGAGCAAGAACGAGGCGCGGGAACTCTTCGGCAGGCTCGGCGAGACCTACAAGCTGGAATTGATCGACGCCATCCCCGACGAGAAGGTTTCGATCTACCGGACGGGCAGGGATTTCGTCGACCTTTGCCGCGGCCCGCACGTCGCCCAAACGGCCCAGATCAAGGCCTTTAAGCTTTTGTCGATCGCAGGCGCGTATTGGCATGGGATCGAAACCAATCCCATGCTTCAGAGGATTTACGGCACGGCCTTTGATAAAGCCGCCGACCTTGAAAAATACCTGACGGTCCTCGAAGAGGCCAAAAAGCGGGACCACCGAAGGCTCGGCAAGGATTTGGGGCTCTTTGATATTTACCACGAGGAAGCGGGATCGGGGCTTGTTTTTTATCATCCCGCCGGCGCGGTCCTGCGCAATATTTTAGAAACGTACGAAAAACAGGAACATATGCGCCGCGGCTACGAGATGGTCGTGACCCCGCACGTGCTTAAATGGGACCTGTGGAAGACGTCGGGGCACGCGGATTACTACGCCGAGAACATGTACCGGTTCTCGATCGACGGCCAGGACTACGCCGTCAAACCCATGAACTGCCCGGGCCACATTTTGATCTATAAATCCCAGACGCGCAGTTACCGCGATTTGCCGCTGCGGTTGTTCGAGCTGGGGACGGTGTATCGCCACGAGAAGAGCGGGGTCCTGCACGGCCTCTTGCGCGTGCGCAGCTTCACGCAGGACGATGCCCATATTTTCTGTTTGCCCGACCAGGTCAAGGCGGAGATCAAGGACGTGCTGGATTTTGTCTTTGATACGATGAAGCTGTTCGGCTTCACAGATTTCCATATCGAGCTCTCGACGCGGCCGAAAAAATCCATCGGGACGGACGAGGACTGGCAGCGGGCGACGGACGCCCTGCGCGCGTCTCTCGACGAGAAAAAACTGGCCTATGACATCAACGAGGGTGACGGCGCTTTTTACGGCCCCAAGATCGACATCAAGCTGAAGGATGCGATCGGCCGGCTCTGGCAGTGCGCGACGATCCAGTGCGACTTTGCGCTGCCGGAGAAATTCGACCTGGCCTACGTCGGCGCCGACGGGAAAAACGCCCGGCCTGTCATGCTGCACCGCGTGATCTTCGGAAGCCTGGAGCGCTTTATCGGGACGCTCATCGAGCATTACGCGGGGAATTTCCCTCTCTGGCTGTCACCGCGCCAGGTCGTGGTCGTGCCGGTCAAGGCAGAGCAGGAGGCTTATGCTCGTGTCGTGCAAGAGGAGCTTAGGGCCAAAGATATCCGTGTCGCCTGCGACGCGACGTCCGAAACATTGAACAAGAAGATCCGCAACGCCGAAATGAGCAAGACCCCTTACGTGGCGGTGGTCGGCGGCCGCGAGGCGGCCGGGCACACCGTGTCCGTGCGTTCGAAAAAGAAAGGCGACCTGGGGGCGATGCCCGTCGAGGATTTTATCAGACAGCTGGAAACGGAGATCAAAAATAGAGAAGTGTAACTAAAAGACGTCCCCGCGGGGGATCAAACAGGGAGGTGCTGCATCAAAAAGTACGTCAGAGTCAATGAGAAGATCCGTGCTCCGGAGATACGCGTGATCGGGCCTAACAGCGAGCAGCTGGGGATTGTTTCCGTGAAGACAGGCCTGGATTTGGCAACCAAATATGAGCTGGACCTGGTAGAGGTGGCGCCGCAGGTGAAACCGCCCGTCTGCCGCATCATGGATTTCAGCAAGTATAAATACGAGCAGGAAAAGCGCGAGAGAGAGGCCAAGAAACACCAGAAGCATTTTCAGCTCAAGGAGATCCGGGTCAAGCCGAACATCGAGGAGCATGATTATCATATCAAACTCAAGCATATGCTCGAGTTTTTGAAGGAAGGCAACAAGGTGAAGGTGACGCTGATGTTCCGCGGCCGGGAGATGGCGCACAAAGAGATCGGCCGCCGCGTGGTGGACCGTTTCGCCGCCGACGCGCAGGAGGCCGGCATCGTCGAAAGCGGGCCGACCTTTGAAGGGCGCTTCATCACGATTGTGGTGGCGCCAAAATAAAAACAGTATATAGTAGATAGAACATAGTAGACAGTAAAAAGAAAAAGCGGCCTAAGTCAGTCAGGAAAGCGTATTTCCACCTTTTGTTTTTTACTGACTACTGACTACTGACTACTGACTGCTATCTACTGACTACTCCAAGGGGTGTGTGTATGCTGAAAACCAATAAGTCAGTCGCTAAAAGGATCAGAAAGACGGGCCGGGGAAAGCTGAAAAGGACCCGGGCATTCAGGGGACATATTTTGACAAAAAAAACACGCAAGCGCAAACGTCAGTTGAGACGAGCCGCCTTTGTCAGCGCATCAGATGCGGGGCGTATAAGGAGGATGTTGCCATATGGCTAGAGTGAAATCGAACGTGGCCTCGCGGGCCCGTAAAAAGAAGATCATGAAGGAGGCCAAGGGTAATTGGGGGGATCGCAGCCGGCGTTACCGCATGGCCAAAGAGGCTGTCGACAGGGCCAGAAGTTATGCCACGCGCGACCGCAGGGCCAAGAAGAGAGAGATCAGGAGCCTGTGGATCGCCAGGATCAACGCGGCCTGCCGGCAGACCGGCACGACCTACTCCAGGCTCATCGCCGGCCTGCATAAGGCCAACGTCACCCTGGACCGAAAGATCATTGCCGAGATGGCGGAGAACGATAACGCCGCTTTCTTGAAACTGGTGGAGATCGCCAGAGGTTAGCTATGTATGTCGTCATTGTAGGATGCGGACGCGTGGGCGCGCAGGTGGCCACGCTCCTGTCCGACGAAGGGCACAATGTGGTCGTGGTGGACAAGAAGCCGGAGGCTTTCCATAAGCTGGGGGCTTCTTTTAACGGTCTGACGATCGTCGGCAACGGCTTTGAGCTCGATGTCCTCAGGCAGAGCGGTATCGAGCGGGCCGATGCCTTTTGCAGCCTGACGAACGGCGATAACACCAACATCATGGCGTCCCAGGTCGCCAAGAAGATATTCAAGGTCAAGCGCGTTATTGCCCGCGTCTACGATTCGGCCCGGGCCCATATCTACGAGACGCTGGGCCTGGAGGTTTTGAGCGGCACGGTCCTCTTCGCCTCCATGATTCGCGACAAGCTGATGGACAAGCGTCTGTCGAGCTTTCTGATCGAGACGGGCGATCTAGGTGTCATCGAGCTTGAGGTCGACGAGAAGATGGCCGGCAAGGTCGTCTCCGACATCACGCTGCCCAATGAATTTCTCGTCTGCACGATCGTCAAGAAAAGCGACCAGCACGGCAGGGACATCATTATGCCCCTGCCGGACACGCATATCGATAAAGGGGACAGGATTTACGGGATCGTCAGGATCGGAAGCATCGACAAGGTCAAAAAGATGTTCGGGGCCGACCAGGCTTAAAAGAGGCTCGAGGGTCTATGTATATTATTGTGGCGGGAGCGGGGAAGGTCGGGCATTTTCTGGCGCAGAGGCTGCTGGAGGACAGGCATACGGTGGTCGTCATCGAAAAGAACAAAGACGTCTGCCAGAAGCTGGCCCAGACGCTTAATTTGATCATCGTCAACGGCGATGCCTGCGAGCCGCGCTTCCTGGAGGAGGCGCATATCGAGCGCGCGGATGTCATCGCGGCCGTGACCGGAGAAGACGAAGACAACCTTGTCATCTGCCAGCTGGCCAAGGAAAAATTCGGGATCAGGCGGACGGTTGCGCGCGCCAACGATCCCGCCAACGAGCACACCTTTAATGAGCTGGGCGTCGATGTCCCCATCGACGCGACCAAGATCATCGCCAAGATCATCGAAGAAGAAGTCTCGTTCACGGACTTTGTCAACCTCATGAGCTTCAAGAGGGGGAAGCTGGCGATCGTGCGTGTCGACTTGAACGACGATTCCCCTGCCGTCCACAAAAATTTGAATGAGCTTGTCCTGCCGCCGGATTCGGTCCTCGTCTCCATCATCCGCAAGGACGAGGTCGTTGTCCCCAAAGGCAATACGACCCTGGAACCTGGCGATGACATCATTGCCTTGACGCTTGTTGAGAATGAACAGCAGCTGTTGCGGGCGCTGATCGGAGATCTCAAATGAACCAGATCCGGAATGTCGCCAATATCATTGTCGGAATCTGTTTTGAGATGGTCTTTGCCGCGGCGATCGTCCTTTGGGGCCTCGTCATCTGCCTGGCCGCTTTCTTGATCTATCGATGATCCTAAAACCTCAAACCCTCGATATCCGCATCATCTTGCATTTCCTGGGGAAGATCGTCCTGGGTTTCGGCGTGATGATGGTCCTGCCTGTGGTTGTTTCCATTATGTTCGGCGAAATAGTCCCCGTTGTTGATTTCGCCATCGGGTTTGTTGCCTCAATCAGCACGGGCACCCTCTGTATCCTTCTGGCGCGCCTTGATAAGCATATGGAGATGAGCTGGATGCACGGGATGGTGGTTGTCTCCTTCGGTTGGCTTGTGTGTATGTTTTTGGGGGCTATCCCGCTGTATTTAAGCGGCCACTGGCAGTCTTTTCTCGACGCCTGCTTTGAGTCCATGTCGGGCTTGGCCACGACGGGTCTCACCCTGGTCCAGGACTTGGACCACCTGTCTCACGGCGCGAACTTCTGGAGACACCTGATGATGTTTTTGGGCGGCCAGGGCATTGTGGTGGTCGCGCTTTCTTTTCTGGTCAAGGGCGGATCGGGCGCATTCCGGATGTATGTGGGCGAAGGCCGCGATGAGAAGATCCTGCCGAACGTCGTCGAGACAGCAAAGTTCATCTGGCTGGTGAGTCTCGTCTATTTCGGTTTGGGCACATTGTTGTTGGTGCTCTGCGGTTATTTTTCCGTTGGTCTCTCGTTGCGGGAGGCAATCTTTCACGGTGCCTGTATCTTCATGGCCGCTTTTGATACCGGAGGGTTTTCTCCCCAGTCGCAGAGCATCATTTATTACCAGAGTTGGCTTTTTGAATTTTGCACGATTATTGTCATGGTCTGGGGTGCGATTAATTTCAACCTTCATTATGCGATCTGGAACGGCAAGCGCAGGGAGCTTTGGAAGGACGTCGAGATCAGGACTTTTATGATCACGCTGAGTCTTATGACGTTGCTGGCGGCCATAGCCCTCGTCAAAGGGCATGTTTACGGCGATTTGGCCAGCCTGGGCCGCCGAGGACTTTACCAGATTATCTCGGCGCACACGACAACGGGTTTTTCGACGATCTATTCCCAACAGTTCATGCTGGAGTGGAAATCTCTTGCGCTTTTGGCGATCATTCTGGCCATGGGCATGGGGGCGAGCATTTGTTCGACGACGGGTGGCATCAAGATGTTGAGGATCGGTCTGATCGGTAAGGCCTTTCGCGAAGACATCAAGAGGTTCCTGATGCCGGATTCGTCCGTAGTTTCGACGAAGTTCCATCACCTTAAGGATATGTTTTTAGACGACAAGCTGGTCAGGTCGGCAGCGTTGATGACGATCGTTTACGTTTTGGTGTACCTCTTCGGGACTGCGGCTGCCTGTTTTGCGGGTTACCCGCTATTGGAATCGCTTTTTGAATCGACGTCGGCAGCCGGTAACGTGGGTTTGTCCTGCGGGATTACGCAGGTTGGGATGCCCGCATTCCTGAAGGGGGTTTACATCCTGCAGATGTGGGCCGGCCGGCTGGAGTTCATTTCGATTTTGGTCCTCGGCGGTTTTATTGTTTCTTACATTCGAGGGAAGTGATGAAGCAGCGTCTTAGTTTTTGTCTGGCTGTGGTCGTGGTCTTCCTGGCGCTCGGGCGGTGGTGCGAAGCCGCTTCCTCCCAGGAATTGATCGCCGAGGCCAAACTTTTCGATGGCGCCCGTGTTATGTATGATGGCGAGGTCATCGGAGAGGTCTTGGCCAGGGGCGACCACGCATGGATCAATGTTTACGACGGAAACAATGCCGTCAGCGTCTGGGTGCCGGCCGCCCTGTTGGAGAAAATCAGGCACACTGGCGGCTATAAATACGCCGGCGACCGCGTCCGGTTGCACGGCATATTCCACAGGTCTTGTCCTGAACACGGCGGAACCCTGGATATCCATGCGCAGGACCTTTTAGTCGTTGAGCCCGGTCAGCCGGTGATCGAGGACTTGAGCAGCGAAAAAATTCTTATCCTGGTTGTTTTATTGGGAGTCTTGATATGTCTTTTGATGGGACGCATATTCTGGATGAGGCGCGCGCACAAATAGAAGCGTGCGCGGGACGGGAAGCGCTCGACGCCCTGCGCGTCAAATACCTGGGCCGTAAAGGCGTTGTGCAGGAGCTGATGGGGCAGATCCCCGCGCTTTTGGCCGATGAGCGCCGTTCTTTCGGCGCCGGCGTCAATGAGCTCAAAAAAAATCTTGAGGCGCTTTTTGCCGAAAAAGAATCCGGCCTTGCCGCCGCGTCGGCGGCCGCGCCGAAAGACTTTGTGGACATCACGCTTCCCGGGAAGGCCCCTTTGTCGGGGCGGCTCCATCCGTTGAGCCAGGTCGAGGGCGAGATCTGCGGGATCTTCACGCGTCTGGGCTTCAGGGTTTTCAAGGGGCCGGAGGTCGAAACGGAATTTCATAACTTCGAGGCCCTGAATATCCCGCTGGATCATCCTTCGCGCGACGCCTTCGACACATTTTACCTGCGGCCTTTCGACGCGTCGCGGCCGGGCTTCTCGGGCCGCGAGAAAAAACTTCTGCGCAGCCACACGTCGCCCGCGCAGATCCGTGCGCTTAAAACCTGTCCGCCGCCCATGGCGGTCGTTGTCCCCGGCAGGGTCTATCGGCCGGACGCCGTGGATGCGTCACATTCGTTCATGTTCCATCAGGTCGAGGGCATCGCCGTCGACAAAGACATCCGGTTTTCGGATCTCAAGGGGGTCCTGATCGCCTTTGCCAAAGAGATGTTCGGCGCCGACACCCGCATGCGCTTCCGGCCGAGCTTCTTTCCTTTTACCGAGCCTTCGGCCGAGGTGGACATCTCGTGCTTCGCCTG
>Ga0172375_10000758_pt1 | contig 52130 bp, 76 predicted proteins | sample LakKiv1m_FD_114537 | JGI IMG/M metagenome (GOLD analysis project Ga0172375, IMG submission 114537) | Freshwater microbial communities from Kabuno Bay, South-Kivu, Congo - kab_092012_11.1m | ecosystem: Environmental > Aquatic > Freshwater > Lake | place: Democratic Republic of the Congo... | reverse complement strand
CTTGCCACGATTTCTCTATGGGGGGTGAGTACTCTCAAGGACCTACTCTAGTAGAAACACCCATAGGCTTTACTACGGAAGCATTGGGTCTAGCAGTTCCTACAGGGTCCCAAGCACGCTGAATGGTGCCTGGGTTATTAATAGCTTTTTCCCAACCTAGCCCATGCGAACGAGCTAGCTCTGCAGACTTCCTTTCAGCAGCACTAGCTAACGTAGCTGCGCCGTCTATAGCAGTAAGCGGAAGCATGAAAGGCCCCGCAGCAGCCCCAATTGCTTTTTTAGCCACCATAGTTCCAATTAATTTAGGCGCTCCAGGAATGTTTCCAAACGCGACCTTCTCAAGTATCCGTTCACGACGTTCAGCATTCATGAGCACCTCCTCTATCAATGGATAATACCCACCCAAAGCAGTCCTGTCTACCATCCGGCTACCGCACGCGAGAAGGCGGGGAAGGAATTATGTGACATCAACAATACGAGGATTTCGTATGTATTTCCACAACTCTGGAGGGATACCATGCTCCTTTCCACCACCTGTCATATTCGGTGCGGACAGTAACCCACGTGGAAAATCTACCTCTAGCGCAGCAGGAGAACCACCACGAGCTTCCGCAGCCGAATTTGCGTAGTAGCTAGTCCTGCGATGAGGCGCTTCATGGAAGTAGGCACCCACACCAGTACGTCGTCCAGATGGAACTACCACGGTGTGATCTAGCATAGAGTTAGGCCCACGTTTCAGCAGTTGCTCTAACTCTGGCCTAGTACCGCCATGAGCTAACCTAACTAACGGAGTACTCGCCCGTTCAGTGATCGTCTTGGCAAAAGAAACATCAGCCGGTTTCACCTTACGTGGTAGCAACCCCTGCTGAAGAGCATCCTGACGGTACATGGCTGCGTTATTAGGATCGCGAAGTCTCCAACGCAAAAACTTAAGAACTGACTGCCTATCAGCCGTGCTAGGAACACCGGCACGTAAATTTCTAATCGCCTCGTAATGTGAAGGAGCCCGAAAATACGTTGGCACAGCGCCACCTACTAACTCGTTAAACGCGCTGTGTAATTTATCAGCCGGTGCAGAACGCACAAACTCAGACAACTTATTCGCGTACTTCACGATGCTACTTTTGCGTGACACAGACAACATTTCGCCACCTCCATATCAATGGATAATACACAGGCGGGCGTCACTAGGCAATGCTTACGCGTGCGAGAACAGCGGGGAGGGGGTTGGTCACCCCTCTAAAATAACCTCTAAAAAAGCTCTACCGCCCCACAACTATTAGGCTACCTTTACAGACGTCAAAAAAACGTGTATAGGTGTTTACACCTATACACCCCTCAAACAAGCCTACCGGCCCTACATTACGGCTACCGCCCTACCTAAGTAACGTAAGCTTGACAAACCTTCTTGTCTAGTGTAAGGTCGTAACGACCTTACACAAGACAAAAACCTGCAAACTCCCTACTGATTCTTGGCATAAGAATCTTGAAGAACAACATGGAGGCCATCATGTACAAGACGGCGACATACACGGACCCTGCGGAGATTCTCCGCGAGGTCACGCAGTGGGTCAAGACCGAAGGGGCAGAAAGCTCGGCCAAACGAGCCGACACCCTGGAGGTCTGGGGGTCGTCCTTTGACGATCCCGGCCCAGACTACTGCAAATACATCCTGCGAAAGGGGGGTGTCATCATCGCGGAGTACCGGGTCGAAGGGTACTAGTGCAGCGCTAGTGCCCAAAGGGAGTGAAGGGAAGTCCCTACTCTCTTATCTATTACCTATCAGCAACTAATACGGGCTCTCTGGTATAAGTACCTTGAACCAAACAAGGGAACTACCCAATGCCACGTACCGAAGTACTTAACTTTGTGAGTGAAGCCCTACGCGATCTACGATTCCCAGAAGTATCCACAGACTACGCAAGGAACTTCGAGTTAGACCTCCTTGTAGACCAAGGCGTTGCCCGCTTACTAAAAGAGGCAGTGCATTTTCAATTAGATACCGGGGGTAGAATACTAGATGACGACCTGAAAGGACTAACTCCCGAACTGACCAAGCTCCCATTTCCAGTAATCTCCCTATCCTACAGGGTCACACCCTCTACTCCTGAAGAAATGCCGCCAGGAGCGACTGCTACCCCCCATAGAATCACCTTGGCGTTTGAAATAACAGAACGCAACGTGGACCTTCTCACACATTTAGAAACCACAACTACGACGCCTGGGCTACTCCAAAGATATGGGTACCTCCTACAAGCGCAGCGCAAACAACTTACCTCCGCTATTGGCAAGGGCTACATTGGAGTAGCAGACATCGCAAGTTACCCAAGAAATCTCACAGGCAAAGAACGCATGTGGATGACCTACCCCTTCTTGGCACTGATCAACAACAAGATGGACGTATGGGCAACAACATGCACCATACTTCTACCGGTTAACGCCGGAAGAATGTCGGAACAGTACGGAGAGGATAAAGTAATAGACATAGCCGCCCTAGACACAAGTACGTCAGTAATTGCAGTTAGAGAACTATGCGAAGCACTGTCCTGCCGGAACGTCACGCATGAACTACTCGGTATCGGCGGGCTGAACAAGAAGGCTAGCAAAGCAAGTAGAAAGCACGCACTCCCACAGACTGAAATGCGCATCCTCACCATAGAGGCCCCCATCAAGTCATCCTCCAAGGTAAGCCAGGGAGGTACGCACACCAGCCCACGAGAGCACCTGCGAAGAGGACACATCCGAAGACTGCCCACACATAACATCTGGATTCAATCCACGATTGTAAACGCCGGGGTTGGCGGCAAGATCATCAAGAAATACCACGTCACTAAGGACAACACGTAGGAGAACTGAAATGGCGGATACCAACGTCTACCGCATTCGTCACAAGCCCACAGGACTGTTCTCTACAGGAGGGACTGGACCTCGCTTCACCAAGAAGGGAAAAAGTTGGTCTTGTCTAGCCCACGTACGACTACACCTAGCACAGTTCAAGTGGAGTAACGGAAACGGATGGGCGTGGCCCTACAAGGATTGCGAAGTCGTCACGTACGGATACGTGGAAACAGGAGTGGTGGACATCGAAGTAGAGCGTACGCGAACAGCAGACCGACAAGCCGAGAAAGCAAGCGAGCAAACCAGAAAACGACAAGAAGAACTTGAAGCCGGAGAACGTGCGCAACTCGCTTACCTCAAGCGTAAGTACCCAGACAAACCTTGACCGTAGCTTGGTATAAGAATCCTGAAGGACCAACCACAAGGTACACCGATGGATTACCGTAGCGCACCCAAGGCCCGTCAGTTGACGGCGAAAGAACGCAAGGCAGGGTTACTCCACTATGGGGTGGTGTGCGAACCACAAACCATGGAACAGGTTGCGGGGGCACTCAAGCTAAGCGTCAACGAAGTAAACCTGCTGCTCGACAAGATGCTCGACAAGCTGCTGAGCACCCCGAAGGAAGAACTCGAAGCTGATTGGATGCTCAAAGGCATCAGCTTGCTCATGGAAGTGCCCAGCAACGAGTTGGCGAAAGCTAGCGCAGAGTACAGAAGCACGTTTGGCGCCGTGCAAAACGCCAACGAACCCACACAGGTACCTGAACCTGTGGTACCCAGATCCATAGTTCCCGCACTCGTGGCGCCTGTCATCAGCGAGCCTGAAGAACGGAACGAAGTAACAATCACTCCAGGGGTACCTGTACGCGTGATCAAGAAGCGTCCTCGCAGAAACAGCGACAAGTGTCCACCACGTGCGGGTACAATCCCTGCCACCTACGAAGACAAAGCTCCCCCTCCCTACGTATACAGTTCTGGTAACCCAGTGTTCAACTCCTTGGCTAGGCTGCCTGACGGGAAGATCGCTAACGCAAACCCCTTCTTGGTGCAGTATCAGAAAGAGCACGACATGCACCAGAAGGACGTAGCAGCCATGTGCGGTATCAGCCAGCCCAGCTACTGGTTGTACCGGAACGGACTGAACCCACTAGCTCCCAACAAGGCGTGGAAGAGAGCACCTATCAACATCGCGCGTGGGCATAAGGTAAGCCTCAAGACCATCTGGCCCAAAGAATGGGAAGAGTACGTGGCTGTGCATGGGGAACCAAAGACCAACCAAGGGGTAACCTCCCACGTAGTGTCGGTGATGCCCGAAGTTTCACCTGACGTACCCACGCCCAAGGCAGAGCCACCGCTCACGCACATCGTTATCACCATGCCCGCCGACGTGGCGTGGAAGATCGCAACGAGCAACAACAAGTTGTCCATCTCCTTCCCCGGCGTAGACATGAGCCCAATCACCGGGTTCACCACGCTGGAATCCACGGATAGCGCGCTGTCCCTGCGACTAGGTGCGGTGGATACCCGAAACATCAAGCAAGGTGAGGAAACCTTGGTCAAGTAGCATCTGGGAGGGGGCGACCCCTCCCCTTTGCTTACCTATTATCGAGTAATATTTGGTATAAGCACCATGAACCACTACTGGAGACTCTATGAAAGACCCCGCAAAGTCCCTACGTGCTTTGAACTACCTCATGATGCTGTGCGAACACATGGGCATGTACATTCGTGATAAGAGGCTACTACCCGTTGATACGGCGAAGGAGAAGTACCCGCTGCTCACGATGACCGAAGACATGGAATACGTAAGAGATTGCGAAACTATTGATGAAGCAGTCACGTACCTGATGTACCGACAATACGGATTCTTGTGTCCACCATGTATGCCCGCGTACCCTAACCCAAGGGCTACTGTAGCTAAGCTCTACCACCTTCTACGAGGAGAACCTATCGATGGAAATGTCTGAAGTTGCAAAGAGACTGCACGATCTCGAACAACGGGTTGACCGGGCGGAATACGCCCTCAATCTCATTGCAGTGCGCTGCTGGTCACAGCTAGGTATCAGCGACGTGCAGTTCGTCTCTGAAGTACTGGAAGGAAAGCAAGACCTCGTGGTGGCTTCTCACAAAGATGCCGATGCCGTCAAGTTCACCCGCACACTACTAGACATGTGCAAAGAACGTACACTCGACGAGGCAAAGCCATGAAGCCCTGTACTGATTGCAACGACTCTACACGGCACCAATGCTGCTCCTGCCAAGGACAAGGTCAGATACCTGACCCAGAAGACCTGTATGAGCAGAGCCCGTCAAGTTACTATCCACCCGGCTACGAAGGACCAGCACACCCGCACAACAACGTGCGAAAGATCAAGATAGGCTGGCGCTGCATCGACTGCGGCGCAATAGCACGCGGCGTAAACGACCTAATCGGTAAGGACGGCTGCAAGGCTACGGTCACACCCTGCCCGCACTGTGGGTACGCCCCTGTGTGTTCCTTTGACTGTTCCGGCGTACTAACCGCGCTATGCAGTACCCCTGACGTCTACGTATCAGGTGGTGGACTACCTGGAGGAAACGCATGACAACCATTGAGCTTCACCTACCTGATGGACGACCACTAGCAACCCGTATTGAAGATATTGCCGCGGTAATAAAGGCGGCAGAGAAGCAGCCCTTCTTGGAGACAGACCAAAAGTCGTTCGTGTTCATTCGCGACGCAGGCGGACACTTCGTACAGGAGACGTACGAGCATGTCAAAGAACTACTTGAAGGAGAGTAGCATGATCTACGTGCAAGCACGAAAACGCGTGATATCTGATACGCGCACCCAACGAGGCACTATCACAAAACAACTGCTACTTCCCATAGTTCCACGGATAGGTGACTTCGTTAACAGGCTTCAGGTTACAGGAGTAGACGTCAGCGACGGCAGTCCAGATGTTGTCGTAACACTTGAGAACGAGTTCATACCGGACGCGGACTTCTCAACAGTAATAAAGGCGTACCTGAAGTTAGAATGGGAGTGGCATCCCACGTCAGCACCCAACTAACTGCAAACACTTACATACTTACGGTATAAGCAACTCGAAGGAATCGGGTGTAGTCGCCTTGCCCGACGTACCCTGAGGTTGTCCTAGGTAAAGCGCTCTGTAGTATTAGCTGGGCTAAACGTACACCAAGTAGTCGTACCAGCAGAAGGAAGGGACTGGCGGTCTAGTGCCGCAACTCCCAACTTCTGTTGTGCGATTGCGTAGAAAGGGGAGTCGACGCCCCTTCTATTACCTATTACCCGCTAATACTCCCCTCGTTATGGTATAAGCTACGTGTACCAACCACACTACAAGGAAGGAGAATAGACATGCCAACAGACAACGCACTAGAAGCAAGGCGCATCTCAGTATCACCCATCGAAGCACGACCAAGACCCCTAGAAGCGCCTAAAACAACGCGAATCATCCTTAAGCTTTCAACGCTAGTAAACGAACCCGGCAAGGACGCCTTCGAAACTAGGCGTGTGCTCTCTAAAGACTTCAATGCCCCGCAACAACTGCACGTTGGGTACCCTGTGGCAGTCAAAGAGCTAGCCCTGCAAACCAAGATCACCATGACCATGTTCAGCACGTGGACTCCGCACGAACTCGTGTACACAGAACCATTGATGTGCGACAACGTAGAGGGACTTCAACAGAGTGCTCTTCTACTAACCCAGAACGGCTGGAAAGAGCTTAAGGACCTACCATGACCAAAGAAGAGTTCCTAGCGCGTTGTGGCAACGCCTACGACATGGGTTTATGCAACGACAACCAGCTACGTCTACTGGCTACGTGGGCTGACGCCGTGTTACGCGCAGAGCACACATTCCTTGGAAAGGGGCAAGACCAATTCGACAATGTAAAGAGATTCATGCGTGACGAAGCGATTCGCATCCATGGCAAAGAACAGTACAACGACGGTCACGGTGGCGTAACAGAGTCCCACGTGTGCAAAACGCTGGCAAACGACGCGGAAGGGTACAACCTAGTGTACCTAACTAGCCTACTAGCCCACCCGTGTCAGAAGTGTGCTGTAGACCCTACAGTGTGGCATACCAGGGCAGGGTTCTGCCAACACCGAGAAAAGCAACCGTAACCATGCGTGTAACCATTACACTTGAGATTTAGTACCAAGAGCTACCCGCTGAGATCGCGTCAGAGAAGGAACTCATGCGTGCACTAGAACACACCGTAGAAGCATCAATCACAAACGGAATGCTGCTAAACGCTGGCTACGGTGGCAACGCACCTATTTACGAAATCACTGTGGTCGTTGCTGAGTAGCTGCAAACACGTGCATCTTTTGTGGCATAAGAATCTTGAAGGAACAACCGCCCACAGGGCAACTGAGGAGTCATGCCTACCGTCCAACATGCGCAGTTCGTCGTTCTGACCACCCTCGCAAACATTGCCGAACTGTTCGCCAAGCTGCGAGGGCCTGTCGTGATCAAGAAGTACCGCAGCCTCCATCCCGACGTCACGACGGGGCTCAACGACGTCTTGGCGAAGACCGCGATCCTCGCGGCCGGGCAGATCCTGTACAGCAGCGCCTCCGATGCCGGGGCGCTGGAGGGCATGGAGTCGAGCAAGTTTCCCCTCGACATCTCCCGCGAGCTACTTGTCGAGGGCTACGGCGGCATCGACGAGGAAACCGAGAACATCGCCAAGGAGGAGTCGGACGAGATCCCCTCGTTCCTCAAGATGATGCTCGTCAATGTCGCGGGGGACAAGGCGTTCAAGGAGGCCGAACTCCTGTTCGGTGGGCTGGAAGAAGTAGACATCGACCTGGGCGCGGGGCTCCACATCTCCTCCAAGGAGAAGTGCGAGGGCTGCCCCGCAGAGGGCTGCCCCATCCGTTTCGCGGGCACGTCCCCCTCCGAGTCCAGGGCGCCCATCGTGCACTAGCAGCCACGACAGGCCACCGTGGATAGGATGGGGGTGCTCTCGCCCCCGTTCTATTACCTAGTAATGCAAACCTACCTGACGTACTGGTATAAGTACTACGAACAACTAACCATGGTTACCGCATGAGCCCCATGATCGAGTTCGAGAAGGCTGCGTTGGCGGAACAGCTTCTAGACAATCTGCAACGCGTGTTCGTGGAGAAGTACGGTGCCCAGATGCACTACAAACTCATCATGGGCAAGCTCCACGTTCCTCCTGACAAGCTAAGAGAGGCGGTAGACAAGACACTGCTATTCGCGGCGGCACTGCTAATCGACGTGAGCAACGTCGATAACGGAGCACGTGCAGTTGTGAGCAAAAAGCTCTCAGCGCTAGAAATGGACAAGTTCTTCAGACCGGCTACCGACTTTCTTGATGGACTCAGCAAAGAGCAAGTGCTGGGTGCCCTCACGGAAGCCATAGACACGTCGGAGAACCTGGAGGCAGTGATCGCGGTACTCGGGAACTGCGAGGAGTGCCCCAAGCGTGATACGTGCCCCGACAGCAGGAAAAGAGACGGCGCACTCGAAGGTGTACACTGCACGCTTAGCAAGACAGTGCACTAGCAAACACGTGGACGTTTCATGGAATAAGTACTATGGAGTGACAACCTTGGAGGTCGCCGTGAAAGCGACCGAGGAGTCACTGGAACGCGACAGGCAAGAACGCCTTTGCGCTCGGCAGCAGGAGATCGACGACAAAGGCGCCGCTGCGCTCATCGCAAGCGTAGTAGTCCTGGTCGGGGTCGGTCTCGGAATGCTGCTGGCAGCAGCGTTCAGTGACCAGTAGGAGTAGGGGTTGGGTGGCCCGCGCACCCTCCTCTATTACCTGCAAGCCCGCGCAGTTACCTGATATAAGTACCATGGAAGCAGCACGCCAAGTGTAACCCACTTATTGGCCGCACAAGGAGACGCTATGGAGAACCTCGACATACGGCTGACCTTCCCACGGCATGTGAACTACGTAGACATGCGCGTTGTTACCACGTACCTCACAAAACTATGTGAAGCATGCGGTTGCGCAGCAGCACTGAACGTAGAAGAGGTGTCCTTCAACCAACTCATGAAAGCGGGGCTAAGATGCCAAAGCACGTTAAAGCAACTATCCGAATTGAAGCCTTCTACGTAGGCGTTCCAGATGACATGAGTACCGAGACTATCGAAAGCGTGCTTCGAAACAGCGTGCAAAGCGCAATCGTAGGTGAACTACTTCAAGAAGACGCGATCTCCCAAGTACGCACAGTTGCAGGTGAAACCACGTGTTGGTTCTCGCACCACTACACCGTCACAGAGGAGCCATCATGCCTAGATTCCGAGTCTACGTAACAGACACTCAGCAAAGAAGCTACTTCGTAGAAGCAGACACAGCAGATGAAGCAAAGGCTGAAATCGAAGCGTGCAACTCCCCAGAGGACTACACACAGTACCCAACTAGGCTAGACGACTCCTACTGGGCAGTGGAGCACGTAGAAAACCTGGACGACAACGATGCACAATGCGAGGCACTCATACAAGAAGGCCACCTATGAAGTGCATCGTGGTACCAGAGCTACAAGCGATAGTAAGCGTGGCCGACTACTACGCATTACTGGATAATAAACGACGCAAATGCCCACACTGTGGTAAGCGTACCCTGTGGATGCTAGGGTGGGACAGCCGCTTTGGACCATCCGTATGGTGCAAACACTGTGAGTGGGTGCTGGAAAACTGGTACGAGATCAAGTGGGCCATCGAAGGTATAAACGCGTACTGCCTAAAACACGGACTTCCGGAATAAAAACTACTTAAGGACCTGCCAAACTATGGAGAGTAACTTCACCACTACTGCAACCCCCATCCCTGACGCTACAGAGCATCTACTGTACGAGTGCGACTCTTGCAAAGCACAGATAAAGGTTTCGACTACTTTCCCAAAAAGCTTGGACGGATGGGCACACGTCGTGGCCTTACAAGTAGGTGGGAAGATATTTCCTAAAGGGGAACTATTCGGAATGACCATCGACATCGCTGACATCAGTGTCAGCACTTGCGGAGGCACTTGGAGGCGCCATGAGGACTGAGACTGAGACGTGTCCCTTCTGCGGAGCTAACTTCCAAGGTGAATCGATCCCAGAAGAACAACAAGAAATGTTTGGAGGAAGTACCCACTTCTCCCGCCTAATCGGGGTCAGTGACTGGGACAGCGTGTACGCGTGGCAATGCCCAGACTGCAAACGAGTATGGGACCGTGATAAATACAACAAACATCCAGACGAACTACACGAGATCGAGTGGTCGTCGTGCACTAACAAGCACAACTATCCTAACGCACCCTTCAATCTCATAGTAAAGGCGGTGTACTCATGGAATGCGACTCCTGCAATGGTAGCGGCCGGAACAGCCGAGACGACGGAGACTGCTTCTTCTGCAACGGAGTAGGGTCACTCTGTAACGTATGCGGAGAAGCCTGCAACGAGGTAGGCAAAAATGTCTGCGACTCCTGCGAAGAAGCAATGCAAGAAGCAAACAAACCTAAGTAGCTGGGCAAGAACTCCATGTAAGCTTACGCTAACAAACGCCGACATAATGCAATGCTTTGCGGGTGGGCGCACCGGAGCGGCTTACAAAATACTACTCAAAGAGGCAAACACCGCTGCGGAGCTAGACCGAAAACAGTTACTGAGTCGTCTAAAGAGCGAGTTCCCCCAACTAGCATGGAAAAGAAGCGGGCGGATTCCCTACGACTTCTACGCCAAAGATCCTGACTCACCAAAAGGATCCGGTAGATACTACCAATTCTGGGTCAACTGCGCGACAGGCGGTTTTTCAGGAAGGTACGACGAGTGCGCGCACATAGAAAGTGAAAACCTAACATCCGTAGTCAACCACGTTAAACTGCAAAAACAGCGCAGTGTTTTGGTATAATAAGAATGCCGACCCCCTGCTATCGGGTCATAAAACGTCGATGCTATTCCAAGGCTTGACGGCCTCGTAAGAGGCATAGGTAGGAGCGCAGGTTCCGGTAGTCGCAAGAGCTACTGGCAGAGAGATGTGCTGTCCTCTCTGGGGCTTAAGCCACCCAATCTACAGCGCGCGTCCCACAAAAGGAGAGTGGTGTCTCCAGGAGTGGGCAGTATCCCAAAAGCATGCGCCGTCTCACCACAGACGGAATACTGCTGGCGGGCTAGGGGGACTTGGTGTTCGTCATCCCCTAATTGGAGCATGGTCCAAAGTTTACTCTTTAATCAGGAGTGAGATTGGGATCGTGGGAAAGAGCCGCAAGGCTTAGACGGACAGGCCGCCGTATCGTAGTGCCACGTCTACTTGGGGAAACCTGGGTAGGCTCCCGCAAGGGTAGCTTGAATCCATGCCCACGGTGGTGAAAAGCTAGGGTAAGTGCATGGGATCTTGCAAGTCCACGTGCATAAGCCCAGAAGGTACGGCGTCATAGAAGGGCCACGAGGGGCAGTTGAAAGGGCCTGCGTGGCGGCACACCTGTTGAAGGGCCTCATCCGCCCGTGTGCAGACGTCTAACCATAAGGGACAGCCTGGAAGGGTTGACGGTCAACAGGGTGCCAGGACTGAACTTGTGCGGTCCTGGAAGAAAGAGAGAAGCGACGGGTCAGCCTTCGGGCTGGTCCGTTTCCCTCTCTTTTACCTATCACAAACTAGGCACTCCTCTTGGTATAAGCAACCTGAACACTAAGAGGTGGCGACCATGGCTAGGCGTAAAGTAGAGCGAGCATTAGCAAACTACGTAGAAGGTGTAAGCCCGCTACGTGGCGTTACCGTAGTAGCTGGACCGGACGGAGCGTACGTGTCCATACCCTTTTTGCTTGAGTGTCTAAAAGACGTAATCGATAGCATCGATTCAGACAAGGTACACCAATCTATCGGAGGACGTGAGGGGGAACGATCCTTAACAATAGCCCTCATAAATCAACTCAAACACCTTGCAACAGAACAGGAAACCACCATAGCAGAAGGAGCCGTCGTACTCCGCAACGAAGACTACGCACGCCTCATATCAGCGGCTAATTCGTGGCTACGCCAAGTAGCAGATGAGCTAACACCCTCCGAAATGGAAGTAGTTTCCTCCCCAGATAGAGATATCTACTACAGTGGCGTACCAAACGCACAGACCAACCCAAATCCAAAACCTCGTAAGCCAAGAACGCCCAAACCTAAAGTGCAACCCGAAGCAGAACGTGAACCTCTTGTGACGACGGCTCTTCCAGAACAAAGCCGCAAACGTCGCATCCTGTATTAACCATTGCGTAGGAGAACACGATGCCCGATCTCACTGGACAAGCACCTGACTTCCTCACTGTGAGCGGTACTCAGTACGCATCCAAACACTGGGTACTAGATACCATAGACGACCTATCCAACCAATTGGCTGAACAAACCGCCCAAGTTGAACGAATGATCGCAACAGAACAAACCGCAGGTAGAGCAGTACCACGCATCTACGAAGCGTCGCTGTCGAGAAAGAATGGGGGCCAAGAGTTACTCCGTAACCTTCGGGGAATCGTGAACTCCATAATGAAGGACCCTGCGTAACGTGCAGTACATAAACAGCGGTGCCCTCGGCCGTTGTTTTTACCTATCAGCAAACCAACGCAATTACTGGATATAAGGATAGTAGAGAATCCAACACACCAGTAAATTAAGCGCTAATACAAGCAACCCAACGCGTCAACAAAGGAGTAACGGCCACACCACCTAGGAGCTACACATGATAGGTGACCAAGCACAAATAGATGGTGACCTCTTCGTACGCGCGCAAACCATAGCGGATGAACTACTCAACATCTGGCAAGACCTAGAGCACCTCCAAGTGGCAAGACCAGAAAGTCTGACACGCCTCCAGCATAACAGGGCGCGACTTATCTCATTGCAAATGTACCTAAGCGTCCCTGGTCTAACAGCACCATTCACAGTACCAGATGAACCTTCCGAAAACGTAGAACCAGAACTCCCAGAGAGCGTCTCGGTGGTGCGAAAACGACAAATCCTAGGGCCAAAGTAGCCCTTAGAAGAACCCGTCTCTTGTATCGCGCAAAATATTTCTGCGCCACTAGGGGAAACATAAGTGATATCAAAGAGATAGGCGTAATGGCGGGGCCTATAAATGAATCCGCCTGTTCCTGGTGCACGGGGGTTCTAATGTTCGAATGCCACGCAGCTACTAAGGAAATAGAAGATGCCCCACTACCACGCTTTGGGACAGACCGCATAGCGAGTAGATTTCCTCCCATCTTTCAATACAAAGGGTTCAAAAAATGAAGGCTACCCAGTACACAGTGCTCGCGATGACCCTTGGTGAACTACTTGAGCCCCTCAAGTTGAACGAACTAGGGGCTCCTGAACACCTCACGCTGCGACTCGTAGAAGGCGGTGCATTGGGTGGTCACGTAACGCAGGTGGGAGTAACACGGCTAACAGCAGTCGAGCTGCGTTGGCCTACACCGCAGCAACCACTGGCCCCTGCGCTAGCCCTCGTAATGCAACCTGCAAGCAAACCAAGAAGGATACAAAACAGAGTTAGCGACAAAGCCTGGGCAGCGCTCACTGCGTACGTGCAAAGCAAGGTGTGCTACGCGGCTGAGCACCACTCGTTAGTAGCCACGGTAACTGACGGGCAGAACGGGTTGTTCACATGGCAGTTAACCGAGAACATCAACAAAGTAGCACGAGTCATCCGCTCTGGGTGCTCAAAACGTAGAAACAACGCAAAAGGCTTGGCAACAAAAGCGGCGAGACCTATAGTGCGCAGTTACACGTTCACAACAGCAACAGCGAGGGCAACATGAACACGTTCCTGTACGGTGTCGTACGAAGATTCGCAGAAACACGACTACCGCTGAAGTCCGTGGCAACCTCACGCACCGTGACCACGCAACGGTGAAGGTCGGCAAGTGGCGGCGTGTCATCCGCAACAACGAGCCGAACCAGCAGGCGACGAGTGGCGCGAAGGGCTGGATCGACTGATGATCCGAAGGATGGGTGGGGCGAAAGCCTCACCCTCCTTTTTACTAGTAGGTTACTTTACCCGGTACCATACCCGGCGCGAAAGCACCGTCAGATCCAACAAAGTTACGACGACGCGTCGCGATATCACCAGGGGTGGCTAGCTGCATTAACTTACCAGGGTTACTCCGTGCGGCAGCAAAACCCGCCACACCCACGTTGGTTGTCGCAGGGGACCCAAGCCTGCCCTCCAGAAGTCCAAAACGAGTGTTCCTGTTCGACGTCACCTGCGTTAACGGCGCAAAATTCGAACTGGGTCCTCGTTCCTGAGAACGGTCTCTAAACGTAAACGCCTGATCCTCTGCCAACTTGATTAGAATCGCGTTTTTTCGTGCTTCGCTAAGCATATCTACCCCCTGTCACGTGGTCGAAGAGCATTAGCCGCTAATATACCGCCACCCACAACACCAACAGGAAGGGCGACGTTCTTAACCATCTTCATGGAAGCACGGCGTGTCAGGTAATTCTTAACCATTTTCCCACCACCTGCTAAACCGCCAGCAAGAACGCCCCACTGCGCCCCATTACTTAGGTACGGTTTAGCTAACGGAATAGCGTCCTGAACAGTAGCTGGCCGATACTGCGCAGGAGTAACCAACGTTTGTTTACCGACTCGCTTGCCAGCCGCGTCAAGCCGCCTGGGAGTGTACACCGCAGGTGCAGTACGCACCCCCCGTTCCTGTAACCTACGAGCCTTAACGGCGGTGGCGTAGTCAGTCAACGACTGTGGACGCGCCTGCGTAAATTGCCTTCCTTCTGCGAGGGCCGCTTTACGCGCGTCTGTCCATGCCTTCCCTTCTTTCCCAGCAAGCACTTTAAGCTTAGCTAACGCAGCAGAGTCAGTAACCGCCCCATGAATCTTAGCCGCGCTATGTGCAAGACTACCAAGACCAAATAAACCCCCCACGCCTGCTGCGGTAGTTCCTACCCCTTGCAGCAAACCAGGGAAGTACTTAGCACCCATCTCACTAAGGAAACCAGCTTGCTTCTCCATGGGAGCAAGCGCGGTCTGCGCCTGACGAAAACCGGATACCATGTAGTGCATGTCAGTCCTCCAAGTAACGACGTAGTTTCAACTGGATCGAGTTCTTCAACCGGCTCACTTGGTAATCCGGTACGCCCATTTTAGCAGCAATGTCTCTGGTTGAGAATATCTGCTGCGCACCATACCCAGTAAGGTACTCGTATACCTTACGTTCGTCACCCTCTAACTCAAACTTGAAGAGACGCAGCACCTCTTCTGACTTGGAAGGAGTCAACGCGTAGGGGTCATCTTCAAAGCCCTGTGTAGTAAGGTCGCTACGCATCTCGGCTTCCATGCGGGCAACTTCAGGCTCACTCCACTTGAGTTTGGAGGCTAGTTCTTTAGTGGTCGGCTCTCTATCCAACTGGTCAGCTAACTCATCACGCGCAGACGTGTACTTGCGGATGTTGTAGATGCGGTTCTCTGGGATGCGACCTACGTTCTGGTGCTCTGCAATGAATCGCTTGGCCTTATCCAGATACCTGTACACGTACGTAGACAAAGAACCCTTAGACGGGTCGTACGTCCTGAACGCGTCAACAGCACGTAGCTGGAACTCAATCTCAATGGCAGAGTCTGGGATCATCTTGACTCTACCGATGTACACGTTCATTCGATGACGGATTAACGGCATGAAGGACTGGAGCAACGGGCGAAGCTTGTCGGTACTGTAACCGCTGTTCTTCCAATCCAGCCACAGGTTCAACTCACGCTGCTTGCGATCCTCGGTCTCTACTGGAGGAGCGTCACTCGTATCATCAGGTAATACTACTGCGGCTGGGTCGTCCTCAGTACGGGAGTACGCCCGCACATTCTCAATAGTACCGTTGTTACCCTTACGGGTGTGCGCCTTTACTTGAATAGCCCTTGAGAGCTTTAAGAAATCAAGTACTGGATTGGTAGTCGTGGTTAGCAACGCAGTCAATGTCTACCCCAGTAGGCTGCCAGATTGATAGTAACCTATACGCACTAAAGGAGAAACCCCTATCTGCACAACTCGTTTAGAGTCATACCTCTACTAACAACGAGTTTTCCCTTTGTAGAGCCCTTAGCAAAGCCAGCCTGTGATAGCTCTACCTCTTCAGGAGTAAACGCGCGAGTCTCAACAGGCTCTTCGGCATCTTCGTCGAACACAGTTACGTCAGCGTTTTCTTGCGACATCATGCACCCCTATCACGCATTCGGGCAACAGCAACTGCGTAATTATGCACACGAAGGTACCGTTCCTTACGCGGGTCTATCCTACCATCTATCGTCTTGGAAGACACGTTCTTGTCTAACGATTGCGACAACGGCTCTAGCTTTCCAAGACCCTCCAAGTTCTCTTTAAGACCAAAAGCTTGCCCATGGAATGGTACTGTTCCACGTTCAGCAAAATCACTAGCAAACAGGTCTAAGTACGCCGTATGCTCCTGAAGGAAGCGAACACCATCAAATCCTAAGATGTCAGGTAACGTGGCTACCTTTCGATCCGTGTACATGTCAATGAACTTATCCACGTTACCGTCAATCTTCTTCATAGCCAGCCAGAGGGTAGCCAACTTATTAGCCGCTGATAAAACGGAAGAAGACGCAGTGAGCAAGTCGGAAGGAACGGTTACGGACGTCAAGTCAGACGTTTGCAAGACGGTGTTAGACTGCGTTGGCGCAGCGGGTCCTACATCAGAACCAGTAGGAGCATTCGCTGTTTCAAGCATGGCATCAGCAAGGTCAGAGGACTCCTGCGTCAACGTGTCTGTGTCCTGCTTTGGAATCTCAACACCACCGTCAACCACGGAAGCGCACCCAAGTAACTCTCGATAATACTCATTACCTATCCGTGAGGGATAGTAGATACCCGCAAGCCAAGGTGGATACAGCGTAGCTTCAAAGTTGAACTTATACGTCTTGGACTTCGAGCTAGACCCCATCCGATAAATCTTGAAGTACCCAATAAACGGATGCTGAGATGAGTACTCCCCGCGCGGCTTCTTGTTCTCATCGTAAAGTGGTGCGATGTCAAACGTATCCGTTTCTTTGAAAGAACGGCCTGTTCGCTCCTGAATCTCTATACGAGACAACGTAGGGATCTTGTACTCATTTATAGTTACGTCACCCTCCGCTTGTGGAGCGGGAATCTTCCAATAACCTTCCTTGGACTTTATCTCCTCACGTGTCTCTGTAGCCTCGCTCTTAGTTGCAGTTGGAGAACCATCCTCAGAAGCGTACATTCCAGTATCTTCTGTCACAGCCCTCACGTACGACACCTGCAAGGCGCTCTGCACGCCACCAGATGCGTCGAACACATGCGTAAGCTGCTGCAGTTCTCCTACGAAGTGTGTGCCCGTTGGAGAAAGACTAGATATCGTTCCGCTTGCCTCTCTATTTGGGTCTAGAAGCAAAATAGGAAGACCTGGAATCATCTTAGGGGAGAACCGCGCAGTAACCGTCATTGGGCGAGAACCATACCTAGCAGCAAAGAAAGACGCGGTAGCGGCCTTCTGCATGTGCTCCTGCTTGGAGTAGCGGGCCTCCCCTACGACGTCGTTCTCGTCCTTCTTGTCACCCTTCTTTGCCTCTAGCGTGGCGTCCTTAACAGTCTTCGACAAGAGCTTCTTGAAAATGTCAGCGTCCCCCATACCTAGGATGGTAGGGATGATACCCCCATACTTCTCATGCTCCATGATGTACGACGACGAAGACGTAGCGGCCTTAATGGCGTCTTCCTTAGACGGTCCAGCCAACATGCTGGCGTTAGGTGCGAAGTACACGTCCTTAGTGTTAGCGCCGGATTCTGTACGGCCAAACATCATCAGACGTGATACTTCAGAAAGGAAACTCCTGCTGTACCCAAGCTGCATGAACTGGTCAGGGAACAGCACGTTGCACGTTGGAGGAGGGACCATGTACAGGTCGGGATGAATCATGAACGCATACAGTCGATCCCGAAGAGAGAACTCTTTGGAAACCGACTTCGACGTGCCAGAAACACCCTTCTCAAGCATGCTAATAGCTTCAACACAATCATTAAAAATCTCTACCCACAACTGGTGGTCATTCGCATTTGCAGCAGCGTTTGAAACGATGCTTTCTACACAAAGTACCGCTTTTACGCGGGCCTTAAACAATGTGTTGTACGCTCTAACAATATTCTGCCTAGTCTCAACGGTACCTATACTCTTTTCGGACATCTTCTTGAAGAGGTCAGCACCACGTATTTCAAAGTAGCTAGCAGAGGTACTAGGAGACATAATTCCAGATGACTTAAGCATCGCTGCAAAACGTGTGTGCAACGCGATGTCGACACCACTTTCTGGAGTATCCGCCCCAGTACTTATAAACTTAATAGGGTCTGTCTCGTTGGGTCCCAAGTTCTTCTTATTTCGCACCTCAGATAGCGTAGCTGCGAGCCATGAAGAAGTAGCCTTCGCCATCGCCACGTCAACAGCGGTATCTTTATTAATGAGTGATGCGGCTGCGGCACTTCCCTCAACAGGAACCTGAACAGTGCCTAGTACCTTGGATCCTTCGCGGAAGAACGGAGGAGCCGCCACAGACACCCACGTATGATAGATACGGTCAAGCACCGCGGTAATCGTATCCATGAAGGAGGCAGTGCTGCTCTGCGACTGCGTAAGACGCTGCATGTACCGTTTGAACGCCGACGACTTGAAGAACTCATCCGACGAAGTATCCTTCGCGGACACCCCAATCATACGTGTAAGGTGCAAGCGCAACTCTGCCTGACTCAAGAAGTCATTGGCGCCACGGAACTTCTCTGTATTACCTTCTTCGTACACACCTACGGCAGACTCAAGCAGAGCAACGATGCCACCAAGAAGACCTGGAAGCGTAGGAATAGTTGAAGACTTCTTGAGAAGAATATCCATCAGTCCATCAGAAGTGTCTACCTTCTTTCCGCCACGTGTAACTTCAGTGGCTCCCATGTAGATAGCCTGCTTATAGGACTGCACTGACGTACCACGCTTACCCCAGTAGAGCTTCGCAGCCTGCCAATAACTGCTCATGTCCATACAGGACAGCGTGATATCCCGCAAGCCACCTACCTTCCTGAATGAGTAGGCTATTACTTCACCAACGAACAGCAACTTCCACGCGTAGGGATCTTTCGGGTTAAGCAACTCGTAGGTAGTGGACGTCTCTTCTGGGAATCTCTCGTAGGCACCTTCAAGGTAGAACAGGTGAACCAACGTACGAGGAAGAAGCTCGTGCGCTTCATCCGTAGCCGGTATCCCAATCTGTGCAATTGCAGGGATGCCCACTCCGCACGTAACAGTTGCACTAGAAACGTCTACCTCAATGCCCTCAAGAAAGAGCCGAAGACCTACTAACTTTCCAGCAGCGTCCACTAGTAACCCCAAGGAAGCAACTGGTCCATTCTAACATATGCAAGCTGCAAAGTACTCACCCTCTAAGGTATAAGTGCCCTGTACCCAACACCACAGGTAACGCAATGGCGAACAACTACGTGCAGTTCTCCACCATGCTAGAGACTCGGAACGACACAGAACGAACGTGGCTACAGCTAATGCTACAACGACTCAACGAGCTTGACCCAGAAGATCCGCACGTAAAGCTAGTATCCAAGACGCTGCACATACCAGCAGACGAGTTGGATTACTACCCTAGCTTCAGCTACAAACTAGAAGAAGCAGGACTCTGGATGTACTCTGAGGAGAGCGGCAACGTTGACCAAGTGACAGAACTAATGCGTGCGTTTCTAGCCAAATTCAGGCCAAACGAGTGCTTCAGCTTCACGTGGGCGTGCACCTGTAGTGAACCACGATTAGACGAGTTTGGTGGAGGGGGCGTGTTCATCACCGCTAAGAAATTGCACTACAACGACGCAGGGTACGCCAACCAAAAGAAAGAAGCGCAATGGCGTAAACGTCAAGAACGGAGGTCAGCTAGTGGCGCAACTAACACTCGATAGGATACGCGAGGTCATCCACGAAGGTACAGGACTCATCGTTGACTATGCACGCGACAACGACGGGCAGATCATCCTGTACACTGGACTCGTGGAAAACGAAAAAACAGGGTTCCTTGAACCGTGGAAGAACCCGGATGAACAACAGTGGAAATGCCACAACTGCGGCAACGAAGGAAAAGAACTACCCTACCGGTCTGAGATATCCGTACGTGCGGACGGCTCACACATCTGCCCAGACTGCGGCTCTACCGAAATAGAGCCCGTGAAGTAGATATAAGGGGGACTTCGGTCCCCCTTTGTTATCTACTACTCAACGTAGTACGTATGGAATGTCTTAGCCCGCACAACAGCCATTGCTTGCTCACCGCTACTGGCGTACGGATTCTTTGTGCTACTGAAGCTGCTGATTGTAGCGTAACCCATCGCCTGAATGATTCGGTCGATGCTACCAAGACGAAGCACGTTAGTAACGGACTGCGTCACGTTTCCCTGCTGATCTACATCCCACCCACCAACAGTAATCCTATCAAGAATGGTTGAGGTGAAACCAAACCACGCGTTCACCTCACCTATCTTCAACCCAGCAGCGTTCTCTACAAGGCGAGCACCTAGGTTGATCTCTGTGCTAAGCACATCCTGCGTGAAACCAGCCAACGACGCCTGGAGAAGTCCTGACGAGAAGAACTGGCCCGACAGCGCGGTAAGCACACTTTGCTCTGCGAAGTTAACTAGCCTACCAGCAGACCTAGACAAAAGCCGAAGGTTCGTAAGTGCTGCATCGCGCCCGGCACCTGGAGGAAGAGCGTTCGCCTTGCCGTACAGTTGATCCCACACAAAGCTAGAAGCCTTCGTAGCAGTGGCGTTGCCCAACCACTCTACGATAGAGAACCTATTACTCGTTAATGAAGCCTCCGGGGTGGTGTACCCAGCGCGGGAAACGGCAATCGTCTCAGCTTTAGATGCCTTCCAACTAGCCAGCGCAGACAAGTTCGTGTAGTTCGTAACAAAGAACCCAAACTGGAACATCATCGCGTTGGGGTTATCAGCTACCTCTACAGCGGCAGCATTGAGAGGGTATCCCTCAACTAGGATGTCATCCCATGAGATGTAGATACGTGCGTTCTGCTCAAGAAGTTTAGTAGCGCGGAAGTACTTGTCCCAGTTCTCCCAGAACACGGCACGCCAGTTGTAGTCCACGGTGTTCATCAGCATTCCTGAGAATGCCAGTACACGAGGACGTTCACCAAACGCGTACAAGTACGAACGCCCAAACGTCTCAACGATCTGCGTCTTCTCAGCACGCTCCTCTTGAACTGAAAGAAGAATCCAATCTGTCCAAGCGTACGAGGTAGGCTCTCTACCTTTATCCTCTTTCGATAGCCAGCCACTACGTGGGTCTACACCACCTACCTTCTTAACAGCCTCATCCAACACAGTTGGAGAGCCGGATAGGTCGTTAAGGGTACCACCTACGGTACCAATCTGATTTAGCACCTTGATAGGCTTACCATCTGCGCCAATCACTTGAAGGAACGCATGCGTGTTGGGCTTGGCAGTGATACCCATCAAAGGGCGGCTTACTTCACGTACAGAGCGAAGTACGTCCTTATCCACCAAGGAGTCCAGGCTCTTCAGTTTTTCTGGGTCCCCCCATTCCCACGTAGGTACGTAGGACTTAACAGTAGCACCTGCCTTCACGAAAGGATCAGGCTCTACGAAAACCGTCACTGTACTCATTCCTACTCCTTGCCTTTATCAAGGTGCCAAGCTGAGAAGCTCGGGGCGCGTAACGCACCACTGCGAAGCCTCTCAAGAGAGCGTACCTTAGCTACCCGTCCCTCGTACTTACTTGGATTGGCTAGCATGTCTTTCAGAACGTCATGCCTGAACCCCGTTCCTACACGACCTAGCACAGGGCCGTCTGCAGTACTACTATACCGGAAGCCCCCGGCCCTATCCAACGCTGACTTGTCCTTAGCTCTGAACGCAGGGAAGATGCTACGCACAACAACATCAAAGTCAGGTCGGAACTTAGCCTTCGTGGGAATGGGCGAGTTCTTATCCCAAACCACTAGACCTTCTTTGGTTTGAGGGTGCCTTCCTGACTTGATCTCTTCAATCAGACGTGCCTTCTCTTCCTTGGTAGAAGCGGAGGCAGGAAGGTGAAGTATGCTTGGGTACTTACTGGCAAGCTCCTCCAAGATGGCGCGCTTGCGCTCGTAGGGAAGACCCGACACGTCTCTACCACGGCTGATAACGGGGTCAATCGCAGCCATTGTAAGGTTACCCAGTGCGCGCTGCTTCTCTCTAGACAGAGGTACTGACGAGTTCAGCATCGCCCCTATCTCATTAGCCGTTAATGCACGACCCGTATTCTTGTCCTTAGCGTACACCTCTGCACGAACAGCATTCCTGCCACCCAGATCCCCACGATGACCAAGAACCCCAGGTACGCGATAGGTGTGCTCAATGATGCCCGTCTTACGCTCTGTTGGGCGGTATGAGTACACGCGGGTCTGCTTATGCGGGTTGATGTCTACTAAAACGTGGGCACCGTCAATTTTCGCCTGCAGAATCTGCGAGGCGTTCTCAATATCAATCTTCGAAGGGTCCATCTCCTTGTACGCAGGCTTGCTGCTGGGAAGACCTACACGCTCCTTAGTCGGAGTAGTGTTCATCAACAACCAAGACTTGTCCTTAGTGTTCAGCAGAACGTACTCATCAGACTCCTTACCTTTATGAACAACGAACTTCATCTTGTCTGGCTTGGAGTACACCACCTCTACAGGGGACCGTTCCTTCTTCCGTACAACACCAGCGCCATAACCAGAAGGGAGGACGCCCGAGAAGTCCATATACGGAATCGTATGGTCAGGTTGCCGTACAGCGAGTACTCGTTCACCGGGTGCTGGAAGAACGGCCTTTGGAACAGCCCATGAGTGAGCAACACGCGTAGCAGGATCACCTAGCCGTAAGTCGTAGTGTTTACCCGCCCTATGGGCGTCGTGCTCCTGAACAGCGTAGTGCCATGTCTTGGTGTTCTTCTCATCAACAGCAGGTAACTCTGTGAACCTACTCCTATCGGGCAACCCCATAGCTGCTAAAGGATGTCGCGGCATTGTAAAAACCTCAGACAGTCACGCACATTATAGCACGCCCAGACGACCCCCTTAGAATGGCAATTCTACCCCGCTAACGGGTATAAGTACATTGAACAGCAAGGAGGGTACCATGAGTATCCTGTATACTCATGTTGCACCCGACGTTGACGCGGCTGCCTCAGTGTGGGCAGCGCGTAAGTACATGGGTGCAACATCATTCGAGCTTCGGTTAGTACCTGCGGGATGGAACGGAAACGAACTCACTGACGACGACATCGCGGTAGATATCGTAGCAGGAGGCAGAGGGATCAAGGGAAAAGAGGCTGGTAGTGCGTTCAAGGCCATCATGGAGACACACGCGCCAAAAGAAGACCGAGACGCTATCTGGTGGCTCATCGAGTACGTGACCATCCAAGACAGCCACGGCTCTGTTGTGCGTCACCTAGTACCGGAAGCCACCAGCAAGACGGTGGCTATCTTATCGGGGAGCAGCCTAAACAGCGTACTTCAAGTTCTCAAGCGGGAATTCAGCACCCACGAAGAGTGGATCCAGGCAGTAGGACGCATCTTCAGCGCCCTGCTGGAAGAAGGACAGAGCCGCCTACGAGGGGAGAAGGAAGCAGAACGAGCTACGTGGTTCGGTAGCGTAGCTGTGATAAAGAACAGCGACGAACCATCAGCGTCTTCGCACCTGTTCGGCAAGGGAGCCATCGTCGTGGTGTACGCAGACGGACTCAACCTAGGGGCAGTGCGGAGGGCTGACCAGCCCAACGTCCGGTTGAACGACCCGCGTATTATGGCGGTAATACCAGAGGACGAGCGACCTAAGTGGTTCGCGCACGAAGACGGCTTCCTACTCGCTTGCGGGACACGTAAGTCCCCCGCCACGGAAGCGTCGAGGGTAACACCAGAGGAGCTGGCGCTAGCCATCTCCGCAACCCTGTAGCCTGCTGGGGGAGGGCCTACCCTCCCCCCTAGCTACGGCGCATCCAACAAGTGCAACACCTTGAAAGCACTGCTGATTTTTACTAAAAGACCTTTTCTCGCAAGACACCTCTGACGCGCTCTTGACTAGGGGTACACTACTAGGTGATGAAGCTACCCACCTTCATAGCACCTCGATAGCCCCAACAGCCAGGAGTGCACCCATGTACGAGTCATCTTGCCCTGTCTGCCGTGAGCAACTAAGCATCGACACGTCCAAACAAGGACTCCGCATAGAGCTAGACTGCTTCCAGTGCGGCTCGCCACTCCTGCTTGAAAAAACAAACGGGTCAGCCACACTCACGGCAAAGCCCAAGTACAAACAACCTATCGGAGGTTTCGGTGCGGGAAACTTTGACTACGACACAGAGGCTGCTCACTCTCCTGCTTTCCAGGAAGACCTCTACCGCCTCTAGCCTAGCAGAAGAGCTAAACACCTCGGTGTCTTCCGTCAGAAAAGTCATCGCAGAGTTGCGCTCAGCAGGGTTCATCGACACCGTAGTACCTCTTGGAGGGTGCCCAGGAGATCGTACTAAACCCAGCGCCCAGGTATTACTAACGCCAAGTGGCAAAGTTCACGCGAAGAGACTAAATCAGGAAACAACCAAAAAGGCCAATGATGGAAGTCGTTCTAGCAACAGCAAAAGCGCTCCTATTCGCAATGTGGATAGGAGCAAACCAACCAGGAAGCGCACCACTAACAAGCAACCAGCTAGAGGCCGCACGTGACATCGCGGTGGCCTGTCTAGCGTACGGAGTCGATCCCCTCGTAGGGGTGTCCGTAGGGTGGCAGGAATCCAAACTTCACCAAAGCATGAGAGGTACCAAAGGAGAGATTGGCGTAATGCAGATTTACTGGCGAGGTAAAGGTTACGCCGTAAACGACCCCAGCGAACTCTACGTGCAAAAGCACAACGCAAGAGAGGGCTGTGCACGCCTACGTGCATGGAAGACGCACAAAAAGCTAGAGGTGCGCCTACACTACGTGGCGCATTACAACGGTGGTAGCAGCATTACGGATAAGCCTGCGGCCACCCATTACGAAGAAGCAGTCCTGCAACGTGTTCTACGATGGCTCAAGAGCACTAAGAAGGTAAGCTAACTGGGAACGGGGAGGGAAACCTCCCCGCGTCTCAGCCACTACTTCTTACCGCCTACTTCTCTACGAAGAGCTTTCTCTGCGGAAGACTCAAACATACTGTCGGTACCCTTACGACCGGCGAGTGCACGTCGATGCATGAACCGATTGATAAGGGCGCCAACACTGCCGGTACCTGCGCCAATTCCACCAAGTGCCAGAGCAGCTAGTAGCCTACTTTTTGGAATGGGGAGTCTACGCGACAGCGCGGGGCCTAGCAGCGCGCCTAGCGTAGCCCCGTGTGCCCCACCAAACAAAGCGCCGCCCTTGGTGTCATTCATGGCATAGCCAAGTAGGCCGCGCAATCCGTTATTATCCTTACCCTTAACGTAGTCTGGGTAGCCGTATCTACCGGTAATACTAGCCGCAGTCAGTAAGGGTCTTCCAGCAAGAACCCCGGTGGTGGCTTCTGTTACAGGATGTGTCATGAACCTAGAAACAGGGTACGTCTTCCCATGACGCTGTCCGCGTAAGGCTTCCTTAAGACGACGAATCTCTTCTTCACGCTGCTTTGCGGTCTTAACCACCAGGTTTACACTTTCTACTTAGCAGTGTTCATCTGGTCAACGGTGCCACTATCTATTCTTTTTACCCAGAAGAGCAGCCAGACCAGCGGTACCACCAACAGCGGCAGCACCAGCGCCAAGACCCATGTTCACGGCCTTACGACGCTTGGCGTACGCCTTCATGGCGCTACGAGCGGACAGCGCTCCGGCAGCACCACCAGCGGCTGCACCAGCGCCAGCGCCGATGCCAAGACCCTTTCTAGCTCCAACGAGTACGTCGTGCACACCACGTAGACGATTCCCACCGTGTACGCCGTCAATACCACCGCGTTCTAAGAACTTACGAGCGGCCGCGCGTTCACCAGCACCCATACCGCGAATGGATCGTTCCGCGTTAATGAACTCACGGAAAGGAGCACTCTTTGCTCCAGCGATGCCCCCACCCGTAGCCAAGCCGCCAACACCACCAACAACGCCACCAAGACCCATTCCACCAAGAATACGCTTGATGACTGCGGGCTTCTTTCCGTACAGCAGTTCTGATAGCCGAGCGGTCAACGATGCCTTCGCGGCCAGCTTCTCCAACGCGTTCATGTCTTAACCCCGTCAAAGTGTAAACGACCCGTCAAAATGGATAGTACTACAATGTAGCTATCCTGCAAAGACCCTTTTCAACTACCAGCGGGAGAAGCTACCGGATTCATCACAACACCAGGAGTTTTTGTACCGCCAGCAACCGTTGGGGCCTTTATAGCAGACAATGCGCTTTTCGACGGATCCTTCGTTGGATCCTTCGCGGAAGCCACAACCTTAGTCCACGGCAGCGGTGCCGGGGGGTGTGTAACTGCTAGATTAGCGGTCTTCTCAAGAATGCGAACCAACTCTTCCCGCATACTTCGCATGTTACCAAGCATCGTGCCCTCATTACCCACTAATAAAGTGTCAGCAGTTCGTCCTTGAGATCGCGCGGTGTCACCTGTAGAGCCTTCTTACTACCGACGACACGATTGAATCCTACCATACGCATCTGGTGAACGAGAACAACGTCAGGAGAGATGTTCGCCAACAATCGTACCGAGTGTGCACCCGCACCGTATGAGTAGACGGTGCCTACTTCGTTGTTCCCAGGGCCAATCGTAAGAGCGTGCGGATCTTCAGCAGCGTCCTGCTGTGAGAACTCAGCAACCGCCCTAGTAAAGACTTCCCAAGCAGGCATTCGGTACTCCTACACGAACGAACTTTAAAGCAAGTTGGCCAACCTAATCTTAACGTCATCTATGACGTTGGCTAACTTAACCACAGTGTCGTTCAGCTTAGAAAACGCCTCATCTGTACCCACGCTACCCTGTTTACCCACTGATAAAGGAGGTGGCTGACCGGCAGCTTGAATAGCACCCCACTGCTTCATAGCAGCTTCTTCACCATGCAATGCGCGATTTATTACGCTCAGCGTTGAGTTGAACTCATCCTCACTTCTAGAACCATCTGGCCGCTTAGTGTAGTAGTCTGCCTGCTCGACCATCAGATTGTACACGTCGGCAGTCATCTCAGTAGACTTTCCGCGAAGGAAGTCCTGTGACCGCTTACCCAACCCCTGTGCACGCCTACGCATCTGGCTAGTAGGCATGCTGCGAGAAAACAATCCCAAAGGATCCTTCTCACGGGCTTTACCAATACTACCGTACTTACCAGTCAAGTTAGCGATGCGAATCAACTCTCCTTGAATAGGCTGGAGGTCTTCGTTCTCACCTGCGTACTCAATGATGTCAGCTTTCTGCTGCGCAGTAAGGTCAGTACCCATGAACGTATCAAGCACTGACTTCCACATCAAACGACGCTGCTCACTGTACTCCACGATAGACTTATCACTGCTAGTATCAACCTTACCTATTGCGCGTGCGTAACCCTTCGCATCCTTGAACAAATCAGAACCTAAACCAGAAGCACGTCCCAATCCCTCAAACCCACGAACAAGACCAGGAGAGGCACCCTTAGCAATAGCTGCGTCGCGTCGAAGCGCAGGCAAAGCCTCTTTGAAAGACTGAAGAGCCGAATAGGCGCTTAGACCCGAAGACTTAGCCAGATTCTTTACGGCAGCTATCGTTTTAGGGGAAGCGTTTCCACCAACACTCTTTAATACCTGCGCTATCCCTTTATCATCACCTCTTTCCAAAGCGGCTGATAGGGCAACCATTTTCTCTTCGCTGTCAGTAACCGCTAGTAGCGTTTTAGCGGTGTCACCTTCTGTTCTAGTTCCATCCTTGGGTGTCACGCCAGCGTCGGTAAACAAACCGGCGTCGTCCTTGACCAAACCAGCTATTAACTCACTAATACGACCAGCGTCACGATCTCCAGCCAATCCTTCTTTCATCAAGCGTGTGGCAAGTTCACCTTTTGCTCGCGTGCGAACCATCTCATCATTAGAACCACCCAGCCCACCTGGAAGATTCTTAAGCACGTCACCGTACTTCTCAGCCAACGTTGCCTTATCACCTGAATAACCAGCGCTAGACAGTTCTATAAACGCACTTGGACGATCTTTAAGATCAACAGCGCGAAGTGAGCCGTGCAAACTCTCGACGAACTTACCAGCGATGCTAGCGCTGATCTTCCCACGTGCGGCTTCCATATCAATGGTACCGTTTGAACCGATGCCAACAAGCGAGCTACCTAAGAAACCATCCGTAGCCGCTGCGATGGCGTACGCGTCTATTTTGTTAGCCCCAGAAATACCAAGAGCACGAGCTACTAGATTAATCTTCTCAGAATTTGATGCTGTAGGATTCTCATCTTGAATGGAACGCACCACCGCACGAACGCGACGTTCACCATACCTCTCAATAATAGCAGCCGAATCCTGACTAGCAGCTAAAACGTTACCCAACTCTTCTCGGCCAGCACGAGTCAAGAACATCTGGCGACCTTCTTTAAAGGTACCGGCGATAGATGCCCACCCAGCAGCAGTGACATCTTCGTCAGAGACGCCGCCAACTAAACTGCCTACGCGCGATGTAGCAAACGCGTTGGAACTCATCACGCCAGATTCCTGCAAAGCTACAAGCGCTTCAGCGTTCTGCCCAGTAAACTGTCCTTCCGTGATACCCGCGTAACCCATCTGACGACGTAACTCAGGTATCTCGTTCGTTAGTAGGTCGTACCCAAGCAACGGAAGTGCCAGCGCACCTGTCACTCTTCCGAGTCCACGAGCAAGAAATCCTGCACCGCGCAAGGCACCACCCGCCATTCTGGTGGAACCCTCTAGCATTCCCATCCCGGTCCAGCCAGAAGCAACCCTCGGAGGTGCGAAACCTCTACCAATTGCACCTAATGCTTCCCCACCAGCCCACAAGGCGTTACGACCAGCGAACGGAATCGAAGCAGCCACAGCGGCAGACTGCCAAGGCTGGTGTGAAGATAGACCAAACCCGTACATCGGAAGATCGTCTAACCCCGTACCAGGAGCCATCCGACCTAACTGCAACGCTGTAGGCGTGAAGTCAGCGGCTAACTGACCCCACATCGTACTTGGAGGAGAGCCATACCCCATAGTACCAGGACGACTGAACTCTGGAATCATTGCTTCTACAGCAGATAGTGTTCCTACCTGCGAGGCACCTCCGTACACGCTAGCTCGGTGAACACGGTTCTGCCATGCGTTAGCTAACGCCATGTTAGGAGCCGGGGCTCCTATAAACTGACCACGAACGTCCTCAACAACGTCAGACGTATACTGCGCGAAGGCCGCGCCTATCCCACGTAGCTGATCTTGTATCGGACGTGTGAGCCTATTAAACGCTTCGGAAATCACCTGGGAGAAGTCTCGTCTACCCATCCCTTCTTCAAGACCGTTACGTGCCGCAGCGAACATCTGTGCGCGTAGCTCACCCATCTTTGAGTGCATCTGCGAAACAGCATCAAGGTCTCTACCCGTAAGACCCGTAAGCATCTGCTGCAGTGACTCAGGCATGTCAGAACCAGCCGTCATTGCGCGTAAGGCCGGAGAGAACGACGTGGCGTCAAACTGACTTATGAACGTACCAGCGAGTGCGCCGCTATTAGCCTGTAATAAATCGCGTGTACGCGAATTGGAAATGTTACGAGCGTACGCAGCCTGAATGTCCTCTTTAGAAAGGGCTCCGCTCGCAATACGAGCAGCCATCCCCATATCAAGCTCACCACCAGGATCCATCATCGCACCAAGAACCTTGGTACCCTGATTGCTACCAAAGAAACGTAGTGCAGCCTGCGTGTACTGCTGCTGGCTAAAATCGTTAATACCCGACACCCCTGCGGCTCGGGCCATCTCGTAAACACCAGATGAAACCACAGCACCCTGAATGGACGTCATCGGATCAGAGCCAAGATAGCTAGCGTACTGACCGCCCATCTGTGCCGACGCAAACATACGAGCAGGGGAAAGACCAGAACCCAGTCCTACGCCACGCATCGTCTGAATAGCTGCGACAGACTGACTGTCGTCTAAGCCAAAAGACTTCACTGACGACATCGCCTGATACGCGTCAGATAACGTGGACCGCAACGTCGTGGCAACCGTCCGCACATTTGACAGTAGCCTATTGAACGTCGTTGAGAACTCAGTGATCGAACCCAGTTCAATAGCTCCCGTGTTGAGAGCCTGAGTCATTACTGCGGTAATATCTCGTACAGACCCAATGCCTGAACGAGCGGCGTTCTCAACTTGTCCTGACAGCATACCTAGCTGCTGCGACGACGCGTTGGGCAACGCGGTAGCAAACGCAGCATTCGTAAGTCCACGCTCCTGTGCACCCGCCTGCATCTGACTTGTAGCCCAGTCGCCAGCATACCCTATAGCCCCGTACACACCAGCAGTCGCCAGACCCATACCAACAGCGCCAGACCAGCCAGCCCCTGCCATACCTAGTTGCCCAGCGCGAAGCGTAGACTCAAACGGACCCATAAAGCGCGGGGCAAAACCAAAGGCAGCCGCTAAACTAGCCCCACCAGCTAAAAAATTAGGTGCACTGGCGAGTGTAGACCCCGTGTCGCCGTACCCCGCAAACCGAGCCGCGCTACTTGCGGTAGGATCTTCTGGGGGTGGACCACCCGCAGCGGCAGCAAAGTTAGCGTTCTGAACTGTAATCGCTTGGGCGTACGCCATCTGTGAGCTAAATGAACTTAGCTGGTTGGCGAACAGGTTCGATATCTCAGTAGAAGAGATGGGCATTGGTCATCCAGTTCAGACAGAACCACCTACAGTATACCTTCTACCTTGTGGGTACGCCACCCTCCGCAAAAACAAGCGAAGTTACGGTATAACTATTTTGCTGCCGCACACTTACGTGCGGAGAATTGGAGGTCTCCATGTGCGATCTATGCAAGTACCTAGCGTCCACGATCCTCATTCCTCTTGGACTCGACCTGCTCAACTCTTCAGGAGCAAGTCTAGCCGAGAAGTTCTTAAGGGAGGCTTCGCAGACGCTAAAAGTAGACTGAGTGCCAGGACAAGGAGGCACTCATGGAAAAGCAGCTAGACTTGGACCTGATGAAAGTCAGGCTTACCACTGCAAAGCACAAGGACGGAGGGACTGCCCTGATACTTACCGGGCCAACAAAGAAGGTCAGTATACTCGGGCAACCGTCCGTGTTCACCAAGACTCTAGGCGTATTCTACTCCAAGGCAGCGTTAGAAGCGGCGTGGGAGTTCTTCACCGCCAACGATGGAATGCGGCTAGAGCACGAGATACCCGCAGATGCGAAGTAGAGAAAGTTGGGAGGGCCTCCCCTCCCCTTTCTTTTACCTAGGACTTTGCTGGTGGGACTACCAAAGGAACACTCAGAAGAGTCGGCTTAGGAGGAGGAGTCTCATCGTGCTGACGCGCACAAGCTACGCTAACCGAATAAACGTTCATTCTATCGTCGTTCACGCCTGCCACGATTGCGGCATTGGCTGTCTGTATCTGACCTAACACGTCTGTCATGCACTTATGAAGGCCACCCACTTCAGTCTGAATAGCCTCTTTCGTCTCGTCTACTTTCCTATCGAGACGCTCACCAACGTTCTTCAGGTCTACCTTTAACTCGCTGGTACCAGAACCAGCACTCTTAGCAAACGTAGTTATCAACTGAATCCCTTGTAGGATAGCAATGCCACCTAACAAGTAATCCGGTAACCCTGTAACACTAGCACCTACTACAGGTACTTGCGCCACTACTACGTCAGCACCAACAAGCATTACCCCTGCACCCGCAAACAACATTAGAACACGCCACCAGGAAGTGCGGATAACAAATGCAGGCAAAGCAGACCTCCAAAGGGAGAGGTAGCACATCCTGATGCGAGTATACCAACGGAGTGCACTACAGAGAACTTAGAATCGATCAAACGCGCCTATGACGCGGGCGGGGCCTCTGTAACCTCAACAGGCTTGACGCCAAAGAACTCTAGAATGTCCTTCGCCTTCGTCAGTGCATCCATGTTTGCTTGTAGCTGCTCCCAAGTCAGTACCTTATTATCCAGTAATGACTTTATAAGGGAGAACAAGTAAACCTCAGCGCGGTTGATAGCCTGCGCGGCAACGCGCTGCTCGCTGCTTGTCTGCGCGACAGCCTTCTCAAGAATCTCAAGTCTGTTAAGTAGGTTCTCCACTACTTTCGCTGCGCGCTCCTGCCCTTCTTCCTGCCCGAGTACCGGTCGTTCTTCGCGAGTCATCTTTCGACTCCTTTCCCGTTGTAGTTTTCTTGACTGACTCATCTGCGGATACCTCAAGAACGGTTAGTCCCTTTACCTCCATCTCCATCGCAGTCTGCTGTTCCACAATGAGAGATATCACCTCAGTAAGCGCGTCGTTCGTAACAGGAACAGCACCAAACACGGGGCTCTCTGCTACTATACGCTCCTCTGGCGTTGACTCTGTCGTCTCAATGAACGTGTTCAGATGATCAGCAGCTTCCTTACAAGCCTCAATCTTCTGCAACAGAAAGCGCGACCTCTCAATTACTGCCCGTACATCCTGCTTCATATCACGCCTCCAAAAAAGCCTGAAACCTCTTAGCTAGGTCAGCACCTGTTGACGTGTCTGCTACGATGTTAGCCATCGAGTAGAATGCGTCCTCTCTCTTGCGCGCCTTACGAAGAGCATCCGAGTACTTACCCGGATTCATACCAGAGTCCTTCCAAACTGCCCTAGCAGCCTGCATCGCGTGCGACGCTGGGAACCGCACAAGATGAATGTCAGTATCTAACTTCAACGTATGCGCTAAGTCAACCAGCCTAGAAGCTACCCGTCCGATAGGCATCCTGAACATGTACGCGTCAGGAAGATCCTCACGGATCATGCCAGCAAAGCATACAGGGCAGATAGCCTTTTCACGCCACCAGTTGTTGTAGCGGGTAGCTACATCAGTAGGCCACGTTGTAGGGTCGAGTAACCCCCTCTCCCCAAGGATTGTCTTCTCTTCGTCAGATAGCTTGAAGTCTACCGTTATGGTACCCAAGCATCCTTCTCTAGGACAGAAGGCCCGCATGGTGTCTGCCATGCCAAACCAACCACCCTTCTCCCAAACACGAAACGAACCGCGCACAGGATCGAACGCGTTCTTACGCGGGTTAAGCGTTACCTGTATCGTGTACTTGGCAACGACCTTACCGTCATCAAACACTTTGGTCAGATCACTCATGCCTTATCCCCATGCTGTCTACGCGCTAGGTCCTGAATGGCGCGCTGTGCGCGAGTACCGATGTACGTGGTCATCTGTGGTGCGGGTACCTCAATGCCGTCATCAAGGATAGCAGTGTCCCTAGCAGCCAAGTGAGTCCCAGTCTGCTCTAGGTACACACGCATTACCAACTTACGCATGTCCTGAACTGCTTCGTCGGTGTGCTCTGAATCCTCAGCGTCAAGGATCAGCACCCACCCAAAGCGTAGTTCTTTCTCAACGATGAAGTAGCGAACACCAAGGAAGAAGTAGTACTTAGGATTCAACTCTAGCAAGCACTGATGCACTAGCTTAAGCCACTGCTCCTGCGTGGCTTCCTTCACGCGAAACAAAAGTCGCACGTCCCCCTTACGACTTGATGCAGCCACTACCTCAACGTAGCCAGTAGCCTCAAGGGTATCCTTCAACTCCAACTGTAGCTTCTCTGGTGTTGTTGCCATGATGAACCTCTAATCAGTAGACGATGCGCACGCCACCGGCAACCTCTGCCAGCGACCTACCTAAGAACATGGAACCAAGAACCAACAAGTTATCAGACGGAAGTAAGTCAGCTACCTCCCTAAGCATCATCCCCTGGAAGTTGAAGTACGGTGTACCTTCCACCTCTGGGAGAGAAACCACCGTTGGAATCCCGTACCAGTCTCTAAACGAGTCAAGTGACCCCACTAGTAAAAAAGAAGGGTACAGCTTCTTCATCGAGAGAAGGAACATTGCCGATGACAACGTCCCCTCTACCGAAGGGGTAGGAGACATCTCCACTAAGGCAACCCTACCCAGTACCTCTTCAATAGATCCAGGGGGTTCATCCAACTCCAGGCTATCGTGCATAGCTCGTGACCACACAACCAGTATGCCAGCTTCACTAACAACGATCCTGTCTACGTAGGGTTTCGTCAGCACCCTTCGCAGAACCGTCAGTATCCCGTCACGGGTACTCGGAAGAGGAAGAAGTTTCTCTTCTCGAATAAGCCTCGGGTCTTCCACTGTAGAAAGTACAGGTGCGTCACTCATATCTGCCTCGCCAAGTTAGCCATCCTCTTCTCGTCGGAAGACTTCAACCTAAGTAGGTGCCCCACCAACACTTCTGTCATCGTTACGTTGTTAGAAGCCGCGTATGTCTTAAACCAGTTGTGTAGCGCCTTGGGCATACGAATCTGAACCGACACGTCGCTTTTTATCTTCACCAGCACCTCCGCTGTAGGAGACACCACCATGTCACGCACTGTGAAACCCTCGTAAGTGGTACCCGTGTCTCGAAACACGAGAGTAAACCACGAAGAGTCAGAGTGCCCCTTGTACGTAGGACTGTCGTGCATACGCACAAGTAAATTCCTAGCGCGCATCTTGAAACTACGGAACAACCCAGTTCTAGAAGCAACCATTGCCAAACGTCTCTTAGCAGCAAACTCGTGTGCTGCCTGAACGCGACTCGTGTCGCTCTTAAAAAAGAGTCTAGGTGGCGCATTAGTAAAGCACTCCCCACATACGGTGTAGCGTCTCGTTTCCTCCCGTACGTTTCCACAACTTCCACACGTCCAGTAACTAGATTTGTGTGGGCGTTGAAACAGCGTTACCCCTATCTCCTTGCGATGGTTCATCCGAACCTCTCTGCACGGCAGAAATCACAGAAACACGCCTAGCGGGACGTTCAGGCTCCACAGGAGGTGCCACGGCAGGAGGCTCTTCTTCAAGCGGAACCAACCCCATCTTGATAAGTAGGTGCTGTACCTGTTCTGCTGAAACAGGCAAGGTTACCTCCTCGCCGGTAACCGTATTAATAAATAATAGTTCCGACACCGGCTCCGTATCTGAATTGAACAGAGCCGTCTGCGTAACACCTATCAAGTTCAATCCAGCGTACCCTTGATCACCGTCCATCGTCCTTCCCTCCAACAAGTATCGGTCCCTGTAGGAACAGCCTATCCAGCGTTTTCTTTACCCATTCCTTAGTGCCTTCTTCCTGCGCGTGATGATGCGGGAATGAGGCAGCAAAAAACTTACGGAACGCATCCCGTCTACCCTCTGAACCCGGAACATGAAGACCGGCAAGCGTCGAGTAGAACTTCTGCTCCTGCCGGTACGAAAACACGAGTAGGCATACAGCCTCCTGAAGACTGCCGGGTTCTGGCGGTGCGCTCAACGTGTCGTAGAACACATTGGCTCTCGCCCAGCCTTCCTGAGACTCTATCCATTTTTTAGTGTCTCGATATCTTCATCGATCAACTTATCCACTCGGTAGTTGAACCAGTGCATGTTTGCCATCATGCGGTCCAACAATTTGTCGCCAATGGATAGAATGCGCTCCATCTTCTTTTGCACAGCGGCTGGGTCTATCTTTCCATCAACAAGATGACTGGGTAAATCCGACCCATTGATGGCGCGTACCATGAAGGTCACTCTGTGGTACCCAAGCCAGACGATGGGAGGAATGCTATCGTCCTTATCCTTCGGGGCATTCTCAGACAACCAGTACTCTTCCGCGCCGGTCAAACTCTGGTACGTAATGAAGAACTTATCTGGAATTACGGGTACCTTCTGAGTAACACGACCGCTTACGACCAGTTCTCCAAAGTCCATCGGAGTGCACAGAGACTCAATCTTCAACCGTGTCTTGCGGCAGTCATACGCCGTGTTGCGGTAGTAGATCGGGTCCTTTGCGGCAGCCAACTCCTCTTCAGACTGCACAGACGCAGCAGTATCCAAAGGAACCCTATCGTCGGCGTTCATACGCTGTTCGTCCCGAAGATACGAAGCAACCTGACTCTCCGTTTCAGGTCGCATCCTTGGAGTCTGTGGCTCTGCCACCGGAGGTGGAGCCGCCGTGGAAGCGTCTGCTTCCACAAGACGCCGCTTAATACTGCTCAAGTCCGGTCTAGGATTCTGGTCAGGCATAGCGATCTTCCTTACGCGAAGTTTTTACACGACCACAGGCCCTTCTCTTCTACAAACGTGCCATGGGTAGTCCTACGGCAACCGTCACAACCGAAGGAATCCCACATGCACCTAGCAGCAAAACCAAGGCATGCATCGTAGTTAGGGCATCCAAAGTGGCGAGGGATACACTCAGGAGTAAGCCCCAAGTCAAACGGACCTATCGTATCAGAGGGATCCCAAACCTGAATGTGCTTTGGCATCTAACCCTCTCAACTGCCTCTAGACGTATACATACCACTACACTGTAGGGATTGCAAGCAGAATCGACAGCTAAGAACAGGGGCGGTACCGCCCCTGCTCACGCACGCGCGCTACGCGACCAAGTCCGCAAAGGAGTGAAGGTCCCCCGCCAGCGACAGCGCTACTATCTCAGCAGCCTTAGCAGCTAGGTACTCACGAGATGCTAAGTCGGAAGATCGACGGATTGACCACGTGTCCTTATCGGTGTATGCACCTTTTAGTGGGTCGTCCCCAAACAGAGTATCCACTAGTTGTTGCACCTGTTCAGACGTGTAGTACTCCGCAGGTGAAGTACCAACCTTACGGTACACACGCGCTACAGCAACGGTGCTACCGTTGAGTTGAATACATTTGTTAAACATGCGTACCAACCGAAAATCACGAGAGAATACGGACGAGTCCATGGTAAGCTGGTTTGGAAGAACTACACCTACTGTTCCAAGAGACGTACACTGCAGAAGAGATAACACGTCTGGACCAGCAGAGAACCGTCTGTCAGCACCGAAGTAATGATAGATACTCCACCCAATACCGCGTTTCGCCCTTTCGTACAAACGTCGCTGCGAAACAACAAACGTGTACGCTGTAGCGAGCATCTCTTCTACGGCTTTTCGAAGAATCTCAATACCTACATCAACGCCGTACATTCTTAACACGGTATCGTTACACCGCTTAGACAGCAGGTGGCGGTCTTCCTTACTGCGCGGGTTACCGAAAAACGCCTTGTATATGCCTGTACGAGCGGCGAACTCGTCCGTAAAAACAACACTACTAGTTGACCTCATTGACGTACCCCTATCAGTGAGGCACGAAACTCCACAATTCGTTCTCGATAAGAGTATATGCTTGACAACCTATCCCTAACAGGGTCAAGACGGCGATCTATCTGTTCCCTGATTTCGTTAAGAGACTCGTCCGCGCGGCGCACCTCCATGCTCATAGAATCAATTATGCCGAGTATTTCCTGAAAGCGTGTCCCGTTCAGAACAACGGATAGTAGGTCTTCGTTCTCGCTAAGAGACGTAACGAACCTGTCGAACACACGGTGCACAGGGACCTCGACTCCATTAACGAGTAATGTTACGGTTACTGCGGTAGCGTCAACGTCCTGGTTTCCAGATTGGCGTACTACTATGGAAAGAAATTTACCCATCAGGGTGTCGCGCATCTTGGTGAGATCGAACGTCGGCAAGGTATCCTCCAATGGCGCAGAGAGTGGTTGCTAACAAAACAGTTATACCAAAAAGGTGGTCGTTTCTGTAAGAAACGACTTTGTATACACACCGCTACCGCATGCGAAGTAAGTTCAACAGCTTAGAGCAGCAAAACTCTGGTATACGTACACACAGAAACGTACGGAGGCCAACATGAAAAACGAGAACGAAATCACCACGGGTGAGACGCTAGGAATCCTCCTCGAAGAAGGAACAAACATCTTCTTCACCATGGTAAGCATCGGGTGGCTCGTCGTAAAAATTGTAGTCGCTGACATCATTTCCGTACGAAAGAACCCTGCAAACGAGTGACCATTCATGTTATAAGTGTTCTGAAAGAGCGCTAGCTCTTTGACATCTTACGGGGGTGACACTAGGTTTCGACATGAACCGCGAGGTACTGTCAGCGTGCAGCGGGCAACTTGCTTAATGTTGCAAAGCACACAAGTGCCAACGTGATCTCCCTGGCGGCTCGCCGGGCGCAGAAAGTGGCTTCGGCCATCGTCGATGCGTTCGTGCCCGTCGCCGTAGCAGCCTAGTACTGCTACCATCTAGTAGGTGTGGTGGTCCCCTTTCCACCCTGCTAGGTGTAACCTGAAAGGGTGAGAACTACTGTGAAGTTAGCTACCCTGGTCATAGTTGCTTCTACCGTAACCAGGGGCGTTAGCCGAGTAATAAGGAAGAAGAAACGCACGTAGGATAGACAGTAAGTAGCTGTTTGTGGACGCGGGGGCGGTACCCGCCACCTCCACCCCTCTCCACTTTCCGATTGACAGGCTCCTCCACACAGGGTAGCCTATACCCAACTACAGAGGAGCCTGTCATGAGGACCATGGTTGACGTTCGATGCTCTGAATGCGGAACAATAACTCAAAAACCATTATCAGAAATAACTAGACAAATAGCAAAAGGTCGGCACGACTTTTTCTGTAACCTATCGTGTGCAGCTACATTTACCAACAAGCCGCGCAAGTCAGTAGTAATATCAAAAGTATGTCCGAACTGTGGTAGTACCTTTGAATCAACAACGCATAACAAAGCAGCGAACTTCTGCTCCCCTAGCTGTGCATCAAAAGGAAGCTTCACGGCGCGTCGGCTAGCAGGTAACGCAAAAGGTGGACGTGCCACAGGACCAAAAAACCTAATCCCCACCGATGAAACGCTGCGCCTTCGAGAAGCCTGGAAGTACGAACGCCTCACAACTCTATTAAACGCTAATAAAGTAGAGTACCAGTTTGAGTCGCGTCTTAACAACGGACACTACGTATTCGACCTACTGCTGTACACGTTCAAAATAGCAGTAGAGTTCGACGGTAAAGACCACCTGTCACCAGCGCAGCAAGCATTAGACGCTGCGAAAGATACCTTCGCATACCACGAAGGATGGACCGTGCAGCGTATCCCAGTAAAGAGTGCCACAGTGATTCCACCAGAAACACTGTACGGAATACTTTTCTACCGTGACGTGTTTGACAATGTACATGAGGGTGCGTAGCTCAGTGCAGAGCGGGCGAACAGCATGCTGTTCGTGCGGTCGTAGGTTCAACTCCTACCACACCCACCTTTGGGGTTGTAGCTTAACGGATACCTTTCCCGAGGAGCTCCCATACAGGAGAGGTAGCTACTGGTAGTAGCAGACTAGCGAATCAGGGAACATACTAGTTGCCCCTGCCTGAAACGCTAGACGAGTGAATCTAGTAGTTTAGAGCAGTGCCAGGAAGCACGCACGACGGAGGTTCGAATCCTCCCAACCCCACCAAACCGGCAGCGAGGGCGTCGCTTGTCGGCCATCCCACACACTGTCGCAAGACGGGGTAGGCGCCACCGATACTGTGGTGTGGGAAAAGTATCTGGGTCTAGTTACAGCCGAGGACCGGTGATCCAAGTTGGTGGGGATGTGAACCACCCGCAAAGCCACGTGCCGAAAGGTAACGAGCGAGAGGATCGGATAGACCGGGTGCATGGGAAGGGTGGTTGAAAGCAGGTGAACCATGGATAACACCTGTGAGTAAGGTAGGCTGTAGCGAAAGCCCGAACTGACAAACGGAGAAAGCATGCTAATCATCGTTCAGCACCAGTGCGGAGAAATCGTGGGTAAAACCGTAGTAGACCCAGGTGTAGCGGACGTCACGCTACAGAAGGTCTACAACGGGGTAGGAATCGAAACAGACCAAGGACTCTTTGGAATCGCACAGCGTGACGGCGGAATCGAAGTCATGCTAAATGGTAAACTAGTGTTCTCGTCAAGCTCACTTGAAGAACACAAGATCACGCTACAAGAACTACTGGCAGGAGCGCTCTTCGACTTCATTGGATTCCTAACTGCAAGAAGCGACGAAGTATCCTTCGGTGGTAAAAATGAGTGCATCCTGGCGTTAGACCTACTGAAAAAGTTCGCAGAACTGCGTGGATTAAACATCGACGTAGCTGCCGTGAAGGAATGGAACGCCCCGTTCCAGAAAGTAACACCTGCCGAGTGACCTTGACTTCTTAGCCATGAACATCCATCATCACTACCAGGAGGGTGCGATGCACCACTACTAGGCCCTACCTACAGCTAGACCACCGCCTCGAAGTAGCGTACTCCTTTGTTACCCGTACCAGTGTTAACACCGTAACTCTTGCCTTTGAGGACAACCATGGAAACGATGAGCCCGCTACGTAAAACGAAAGCGGAACTGACGAACCTCGCGAACCTGATCCACTCCACCCGTATCGAGCACAAAGAAGTGCAGCGGTCTACGAAAGGATCGGGTCTAGAAGGTAAACTGCACGACGTAGTGCAGTCCTTCAGAAACCTGCACATCGCGTACTGCCTCGTACGCGGAAGAACCTACGAGCAGATCGAGACCAACGTACGCGAAGGAAACTCCCCACGTTGGGACTCCATCAACTCAATGAAGGATGCTCTCAACAGAGACCAGTTAGCTTGGCGGGCAGCTAGGGATCTGGAATGGGAACAGACCAAAGCGTCACACAAGAAGACCCAAGAAGTGGTACACGAAGAGGTGCCCGTATGAAACTGTACGTCCTAGTACGCAAGGACATGTCAAAGGGCCAGCAGGCTGTTCAGGCATGCCACGCGGTTGCCGAACACCTACTGCGCGTACCTGACTTGTAGGGTTGGGACAATGGCACCATGGTTGTCCTTGGAGTCAACGACGAGGCATCTCTCAAACGAGTGGTCGAACAATCCGGTTGTGCAGGACACTTCTTCTTTGAGCCTGACAAAGGCGGGGGAGAGACTACTGCTTGGGCCGGGATATTACCTGATAATGCCTTTCCCGATCTCAGACTTCTCTGACCAATGAAGTCTGGTTGCCCCAATAGCTAAGTGGTTAAAGCAGGGGCCTCTAAAGCCTCGACCGGAAGTTCAAACCTTCCTTGGGGCGCTGGGTAACAACACTAAATAAAAAATGCCACCCGAAAACCTCGCAGCGCGAATGATGCAAGAAGCCATGCGAAGAGCGTGGGAAGAAAACCAGCCTACGCCACTACTACAGATAATGACGGGGGGCACCACGCCAAGAAACCCTCTCAACTCACCTTCGGTAGCCTTTCAGCAAGCCAATGAACTAGCGACAGCCCTATCTGTACTTCGAAGGTACATCACCGAGTTTAGTGTAGAGTCGTCACCCACCAGTACGCACAACACGTACAGCGTTAGACTTCGCATACCAGATATGCTAGTTCAAGGATTCAACATCCCCGCCATGCTGCAAGAACAAGTAACAGGACCCAACTTTCTCCACCAAGTTCCTGACACAGTACCAGAACCCCCGTCTGCTTTACGTTCAGGTCTATCTGCGCAACTAGAAGCTGACCTAGAACGAGCAACACGTCTAGCAGAAACTAGAAACCAAGGAAAACGACTAGCGCACGAGCAGAACCTACACCGCATACGACGTGCTATGGAGATGGCTGACTTCGCAGGGTTACCACGAAAAGAGTCAGCGCCGCCACTTCCAGAGCCACCAAGAAGCACACGCAAACGTCAGATACTTGAAGCCCGTAGCAATCCTGACGAGTCCTCTGGTATAAGCAATACGTTGACACCTACAACGATGGCAGAGCCATCAAGCGAAGGAGAGAACCTATGAGTCGTTTGCCACGTCTACCCAAGGACAACGTAGTAGAAAAGGAGATGAAAGAGGCCCACGCGGTCAACCTGACGACCCGAAGAGTCGTACGTGTCTTTAACAGCAAGAACGCGCGGCTTCGCTGGTTCGAAGAGTTCATCACCCCCACATCGTGCTCCCCAAAGCTGGTTAGCCTACTGGCTGAAAAGTGCGCCAAGTTCACCCTTCTTACCAAGGAAGGACCCGTGGAACTCAGCGCAGACGAGTTCTTGCTCCTCATGGGATGCGCTGAAGACGAGTAGTCTATCAACGACTAGTATGCTTCACCTCCTGTCTGCGGGTACAGAATGAAACCAGTAAAAAGAACCCGGCAGACGCCGACTCCCACCACAATCCCAGCTAAGGAAGTCCTTTCCATCAGTCTGGGTGTGTCCGCGAAGATCAGGGACAGGTGGTTCAAAGCTTCTTTGATAACCCGTGGCGGTGTTCCAAAGCTACACGTGTTCTCATTGAAAGCGTTCAAAGACCACCGAGAGGCGTTCCCGAGTACTGAAAAGAAACCGGGGACATACTACGAACTGTACGTACTTGAGATGGGCATACGACTAGTACACGAGGAAGACATCGAGTTCTCGAAGGAAGCTCTAAAGGCTATTGAGAACTCCCGTGTGAAAGAAGTAGCCAATCTCACCGTGCAGCAAAAAGGTGCTCCAAAGGCGCCTCTAATCGAAGTAATCGTTACAGGACCGCAGGTGGTACGAAAGGTACGTGTTCGCACCATTGCACCTGTTCCAGTAGCGGTACCAAAGACGGTGGAGCAACCCAAACCGCCACAAGTAGAACCACCTAAAGAACCAGAAGCTCCACCACTTACGCAACGTCCTGCTAAGGTAGCACCGCGAAACATACAAGACAGATTCCGCAAACCCTGACGAAAACTTGGAATAATCACTCTGCCCTAGGATGCTTCTCTCTGGAACCTTTAAGCCCAGAGACAAGTGGTCTCTTAGGGAATCTAATAGTGCGGGTGCCTAAAGTGCTTAGCCCTCCTCGGGCAGTAAGGTTATGCTAGCCCTCGGTTAGTGTAACCAAACGAAAGAGAGATCCGGGATGACTAGTCTAATCCCAGGCTTATAAATCAATATCACGATCTATAGGCACAACAACACTGGGGTGCAGCCACCAGAAACACACCGTAGTAGGAGACGCTCAGTATCCGAGTTAACGGGTAGCTAGCTTGTGAACCGACTTGAGAATACGAAACGAGTCAAGAACGTGTAACCGTTCTCACGAGGATCGTAGGACAACGAGGCCAACACAATCTATACTCCGTGTAGCAACGTTACTCAACGGCTCACAACACTATCTACTGCGTGCAAACTAAGGTGACAGACTAGAAACAACTGGCGGTTGTGGGGACGGCCCGAAACCTCGTCCCCATCTTTTACGCTCCTCAAAGCGCACCCAAACTCTAAAAAGTTCGAACAGCCACCAGCGTCAGGGGGTGCCACTTTGTTTACATGTATCGCGGAAGAAGAGCAGAACCAACTCCATCACCAAGTAGAGCAACTACGCGTTGTGCAAGAAACTGACTTTCAAGGTTGGAGAGTGAAATGCTTCCATGGGCCAAAACTTGGAAGTACGGATACTCTCGGGTTCACGGCAACAGCAACAACAAAAGATATAAACAAGGCCGCTGCTCCTCGTGCCAGTGAAATGGTTACGAGAATATCAGCGGGTAATACGGCAACCCTAGTGCTGGTGTCTAATTCGAAGTCGCGAATAACGAGGGAGTTACTCGCAATCTTCAACGGATTCTCATGGTGAAAGGTACCATATCATGGCCGACGACCGCGAAGTACTTGCGCAACTGAAGGAAGAGCGCAACCGCCTGTTCGAGCGCTACGACGAACTGAACGACCAGGATCTTCAACGCTACGCAGACCTGAACAAGCGCGTGAAGGATCTGGAGTCCACCGTAGCAAAGATGGGCAAAGCCGCTTCAGCACAGGTGACAGAAAGGGAAGACCCCAAGAACTCATCGCGAGTCAACGTCTTCGTCATGTGCCCTGGCAAGCGCAACAACGACCTGTCCTGCGTGGCAGGAACGTCGATCTACGACGCACTGCGCACCATCGGCTTCGACATGAACAAGACCTGGGTAGTACAGAAGCGCGTTGGTCAAGGGGCCAGCGTGGAAATCCGCGACCTGCGCGGAACGGCCCTCACGGATGAGAACACCGAACTGTTCGTCACCGAGAAGGTCGGCGGGGCCGCGTAGCTGATTCGGTTAGGGGGGAGGTTGGCTTGTCCAACCTCCTCTCTACCGCATCATTTTTTAGTGGGGTGCCAATGAAAACAGTGATGATACCTACGCAGACTACTGAGATGTTCAACAGCGTAGCGTCCACCCTGTACGAAGAGCAAGTACTGGAACTCAAGTCAAGACTAGAGCAAGAAACAAGTACCATCACCGCCAACGAACAACTCGTACAGCAGGCAACGAAAAAACTAGCGCGAGAGCAAGCTCGACTAAATAGACTAGAGATGGTCATGTCGCAAGCTAGACAGCGACTATCAGAGCTAAAGTGTGCCGTTGCAAGTAGGCAGACTAAAGTGGACGGTTGTGTAGGAACCATTACAAAAAGTAATGACGTAATTGCTACCGCACAGAGAAACGTAGCCGACCATAAAAACGCACTAGCGTCACTTACCGATCAAACCTCGCAGATGGCCGCGTTTCAGAATGCACTACTAGAAGATGCAATGACAAACGTGGACAAAGACAAACCAATTCAATACTCGGAGTACTTAACACCCAACGGTCAAACGTTAGTGCGCACCCTAACCGTCCACCTAATGGACGTACACATAAAGAAGCCGAACGGAGAGTATTACCCACTCAACTTCGGTGACTTCGTAGCAAAACTTGAGTTCACCGAAATCTTGTCTAACAGTGCTCGTCAAGTTAGCATGACCTGCAAACCAGAAGGAAACAAACACCCATTCCCAGGTGGACCCTACCTACCTCACGTTATGACTGGGGGAGGATGCTGTCTAGGAAACTCCCCAACGCAGTTAATCACTGCGATGGCAACACCAGATATTAAAGATGCCCTTCGCGTAATCGTAGAGTACGTGCGTAGCTACGATAGAGTTCGTGGCCCATTCGCAGGACAATACCTATACGAGTGGTTACCTGGAAACGAGCACGACTACGCGGTAGACGGTCGCGTCGTCTACGGCAGGCATGGCCGTACAACTCCAGAAGTTCGTACTAGGAGCGTTCGCCAACACATCCACCCTGTCGAGTGCCCACACTGCCACCGACGCGTGGTGTACTGCCAGTGCAACACGTGTTCTTCCTGCGGCGTGCTGCTAACACCAGAAACGACGTCTGACTGCGGACTTTGCCATACCTGCTGTGCGCTACAACACACGTACCTTCCTAAGTTGCACAACTCTGGAATCAACGGTAGCAACTGCATTCTGAAGAATATGGCAAAGTACTTCACAACCACGTTCCCAGACGGGCACCCATTACCCGTTAATACAGCACCAGTACAAGAACCTACGCAAGCACCTATGCAAATACCGGAACCACCAGCAGTTCCTCTTCGGGATAGACCACAACGTGCACCTGTACGAGTTCTAGACCCTACACGTGGTATGGCAGAATTCCGACGCAACAGAGCGCACGAAGAGGCGCTGTTCCCTAACATCACACGCACTAGAGAAGAAACACCAGAGGAAACAGAGCAACGTCTGTACCCTAACGCAAACGTTCTTGAAGATACGTTTGAAGCTACGTTTGAAGCTACGTTTGAAGCTACGTCAGAACCACCGTCAGAGAGCAGGTACGTACCATTTCCCCCACCCGATTTTATAATCAACAACCCCGTTACAACGTCAGTTGACTACAGCCTAACTGAAGTAGCTACAACAACAGTGCAGTTCACAATCGATCACGACGGAACACTTCGCGAAATGTAACCCGTTTACTTGGAGGAAGCATGACAGTCACAGGATCTGGTCGTACCGAATGGGGGAACCCATACAACAAGCCGTACAAACCAGTAGTCCGGTTTGCACGGATGGCCTACGAACGCATGATGGCACTGGTGCACGCCTGTGACATCGAGGTCTCAGGACTTGGTGTAACGGCTACGGCTGCGCAACGTGCCATTAGAGGCGTCAAAGAAGAAATCTACATCACAGAGATCCACATCGCAGAGCAGGACTGCACTGGAGCTACCACAGACCTACGTGCATCAGCACTGGGTGAGTTGCTCATGCGGCAGCGTGACAAGAACAAGGAATTCGACGCTCTTCGCATGAACGTCTGGTGGCACTCCCACGTAAACATGGAGGCGTCACCGTCAGGAAAAGACTGGCAGACATTCAACGAGTTCGACTTCGACGAATACGGAATCATGATCATCGCCAACAAGACTGGTAATGTCTTTGCCCGTGTGCAAGTCTACAAACCCTTCCCATACGTATTCGATGGATGCAACGTGGTCATCGATCCTTCGAGTATAGTACCTGACGGGTGGGCCGACGATCAGATCAAGAAATATGTGTTCACACGTTCACCTGAGTTCCGTAACGTAACTCCTACGGCTGCATCACCATACCTGCATAACAAATGGCAACCCAAGAAAAAGTACAAGCAACAACCAAAAGGTCATCCTGCGTCAGCAGCAGAGTGGCAGAAAGAAGCACTCGGACTCGTTCCTTCAAGAGTAGCTGAAGACGACAAACCGCGTAACTTCTTCGAAGACGATGACACCGTGTTAGGCTACGGCGGGTTTCCCATAACCCTAGAACTGTTCAATACCGACTACATGGATCCGACCATGAGTCAGGCAGACCTTCTGTTCCTAGCCAACGAACGACTAGAAGGAAGGTTACCCAGCGATAAACTAGCCAAGTACCTATCACAGAGTAATACCCACGAGGGAGACAACTGACCATGACGATGGTTGACATCACGAGACACTCAGGAATCATTTCTGCGGACGTTCTGAACCGACAATCCGCCACCATCATTGGTGTGGGTGCCATTGGTTCAAAGTTGGCAGAAGTGCTGGTGAAAATGGGCACCCCCAAGATCACCATCATGGACGACGACATCGTGGCTACACATAACGTATCCTGCCAGGGATATGGTGTTCACGAAGTTGGTAGCGCCAAAGTCGAGTGTCTACAACAACGACTCACAAAAGAGACAGGAGCCGAAATTATAGCGCACTGCGCAAAGCTAACCAAGGTACAAGAATTCTCATCCACCATCGTAGCCTCCGCAGTGGATACCATGTCCGGTAGAAAGCTGGTGTTCAACTCCTTCATGATGAGCCCAAACGCACTGTTCTTCCTAGACGGACGGATGGCGGCACGGTTCGGGTCTGTGTACGTGGTAGACAAGCGCAACCCAGCGAGTGTGAAGGCGTACAGAGAAAGCCTGTGCGAAGACGATGAAGTCGTACAACTTCCGTGCACACAGAAGAGCACCATCTTCTGCGCCTACGGTCTAGTAGGCTTCATGGGTGAGCTACTCACACAGTTTATGCGAGGGGAAGCCATCAACTTCAACCACCTAGACGTGTACTTCGAAGACCTCCGACTCATCCAGGTGTCTTCGCAAACGTAGTTTGTCTTCAGGTATAAGAACACTGTAGGGAACCCACAAGAGCCCCAACGGGGTAATAGAGGAGGTAGGCATGAGCGGTGTGAGAACAGGTGGAAGGCGGCTGATCCAGCAAGCGTCCTCGCTTCTACTGGCAGAAGACAAGGCACTACCCAAATTCCTGAAGATCGACCTGGGAGGAAGTACAAAGGCAGTGGCAGTACTACTCTCCACCCCAGAAGAGAAGGTACTGGGTCAGCACATCCTGTACCAGTTGAACACGGACCTGGACTCCAGCTTCGCCTACCCGTCCGATCTGGTCGTGGATGCCAAAACGGTGGAGACCGGGGAAAGCGTCATCCACGGCTACGGCATCCTGAAGCACATCGCCGAGGGCGGTGCCGACATGAGCATCTCCCGCAAGATACTCGGCAAGGACGTGGCCGGGTACATCATCCTGGCGATCTCTGAAATGGCGCAAGCCATGAGCAAAGAGGAGAACGCCGTGATGCTGGAGCAGACACGGGAAGAACTCCGAGAGTGGTTCCGAGCGAACACCGGGATGAGCATCGTCGATGGCGAGAACACCCCAAACGAGTTCCTTCTCATGTCCCTGACGAAGCTCTCGGTAGGAGAGAACATCGCGGAAGGTCTTCGCGTTCACCGCATGCGTGCTGAGGTCACCATCGAGCACGTGGTGAACACCTACTGCGAAGGATACGCCAAGGCCGTATCCGGAACGTGGGATGCCTACAGCGATTCCCAGGTTCGTCGCACCCTCATGCCTACGACCCTCGTTTCGCTGATGAAGGACAACGGCTACAAGCTGGAGTCCACACGCACGAAGCAGTAGCAGTAACTTGGTTGCGGGGGTACCCCTTCGGGGGTGCCCCCAATACCGGGTTCCTTTCTATTACGTGGTAATAAATAGCGGTTGCCAAGTTACAAACTTGGCATGCCAAGTCTAATACTTGGCAAAGGGTGTACGTGTTTATGTAATAGAATCAACGAGTTACAGAAGTGCTACGCAAGTCTGCCAAGTGTAATACTTGGCGACTCACTAGTCAGAATACGAGGACTTTCCTGAGTGAATTCAAGCAGCCAAGGCTGAAAAGATGGTATAATGACTTGCCAAGTCCCAAGACTTGGCAACCTATCCCTGGATCTCACACTGGAGAAAGCCATGGACTTACGGAATGACCGAGTCACTCCCCCGGTGGTCGTACGCTACACGCGTACGACATCATCTTCCAAGTACTCAGCGGTCACCTACATCAGCCCTACCACTGGGAAGCTTCTAGATGCCTCTAAGCTAACTCCGCTTCAAAAAGGGCATGTCTACCTATGGAAGAACAATACCAACAGTAGAAAGCACATCCGCATGCCTAACCTGTGCATGAACAGTGCTACCGCAACTCTGCTACGAGGGTTAGCCTCTTTCCAGGTAGAAGGAGACAGAGTTTTTTCTCATCAAAGATTTAGTACTAAGACGGTTAACTGCCTACACGACTTTTCACTATCTAGTACAGACTTCGCAGTATTCTCTGCTAGAGTAACAGCCTTTGGTGGAATAGTAGAAAAAGACGTAGTTAAAACTAAAGAGTTAGAGAACGATATCAACTCTATACGAGACGGTGTACCAGTACTTCTGGAAGAAGTACGTGTGTACAGAAGTGTATGGTGTAGAGACCCTGGTACACAGGAGATAGCTGATGAACAAACGCTAACTAAGGTACTAGCGTCACTTAGAGTATTTAAGAATAGAATGGATGAATTTGACGCTACTAGAATAACTATTGCTAAGCAGCTAGACAAGCTTAGTAAAGATGCTGAGCTAAGAGAACGCTATGTAGTACTACAGACAGCGTTTGATCGGCTTAAAGACGTTCTAGAAGCGTTAGACACACTAAACTTCGATAGGTACGAGAGAGAAGCTGCGCACAAGCTACGTACCTCAGCGTCTCACGACAGCGGTATCAAGCCTGAGTACCTAGGAGCCCTAGCAGAAGAGCTAGGAAGCCTCAAACGAACGTTTCCTGCTCTTCAACGTCTCTACGCTACTCAGGACGAAGTCATCGTGGATTTGCCCTGTAGCGTGCGTATAACGCTACGCTCAGATGGAGGGGTGAAGATCGATGGTGACCTTGCTGGCTTGAAGCCCTACATAGAAGAGGTCACAGGATTGAAGGCTCCCGAGGAGCGCCGTAGGCGAGCCATCTTCTCGGAAGACGAGGGTGAGATCCAAGGTGACCTTGCCAAGTCCTAAAACTTGGCAAAACATCTGCCTTGTACTCCCCGAAAACTGCTACTTCTGATACCAGTGCTGTGCGTAACCCTACGTAACTACTGCACTCATCACCCAGCACTTCTTGCCAAGTTTTAGACTTGGCAGGTAGTCTAGAAATGTTCGAGGGTTACAGAGTAAACCCTGCAGGAATGCTCGGGTTTTTGGAATAACTATCATGCCAAGTCTGAGACTTGGCAACGACGAAGTGACACTTGGCAACAGAGGTAAGGAAAGCCACCAATGAAGTGCAACTCCTCGTAATTACGCACGTACTAAAGAACCGACCCACAAAAGGTGACAAGTTTTAGACTCGGCAAGCGTAGTGCCGAAAAAGAGTTTTTACTTGAAAGAACCTCCCTTGAAAATTAGCCACTAATAGAGTAGAAAGATCCTCCCTCCTGGCAGTGCGTTACTGCTTGGAGAAAGTCAGCATAAATTACGGCTGACTAGCCACTCTTGTTACGGAGACCGACCATGACAATGGATCCGAACGACACCCAGGTAATCGGAACACCGCAGCACGACGTAGAACCGCCACCCACCGAGGAAACAATCGAGGCAGCAGAAGAAGCTGAACCAGTAGCCGTCGCTGCGGCACCGATGGTGCAGTTCGAAGCGTTCGACATCCCCATTGGTAACATCGAAGTGGAGATCCTGGGATTCGTCAATCCACGCCGTGCGGGTCTGGGTGACGTGACCCAGTTGAAGGACGACATCAAGGAGAAGGGCCTACTGGTACCGCTGATCGTTCACGAAGAGCGCGTAGACGACCACTACGCGTACCTGCTGATCGACGGCCACCGCCGTCTGGAAGCCATCAAGACGATTCGTCGTGAGCAGGCTGCCATCAACAACGGGGACCCCGCAGGATGGTTCGACACCATTCGTTGCAACGTTCACCAGGGTCCGCTGTCCGAGGTAGCCGAGTACGTGCTATCCATCAGCCTGCACCACAACACGCTGTGCTTCGCAGACCGCTGCGAGGGCGTAGGCCGTCTGTACGCCCAGGTGGGGGACCAGCAGGAAGTGGCTCGCAAGCTGCATGTGTCACAGCCCACGGTGTCCAACCTCGTGAGCGTGTTCCGCAACTGCATCCCCGAGGTCATGGCTGCTCTACGTGCGACAGAGCCTGACCAGCGCATCACCCAGGCGTTCGCTGTGAAGCTGTCCAAGATGCGCACCTCTGAGGGTGACGGTTACCCCGATGTGGAACGGCAGCGCCAGATGCTGGCAGACAAGCTGTCCGGTCAAGAGAACGGTGGCGGTGGGGGTACGCGTACTCGTACTATTCGCAACAAGGAAGAGATCGAACTGGCAATCACCGCTATCTCGACCGAAGAGGACATCGATGCAGAGCGCAAGCACGCCCTGCTCGACTTCGGGCTGTGGTACCGTAGGAGAATCGGACTTGACGAACTGATCGCGGGTACAGCAGAGGTTGCCGTTGACCCCGCAGCCCAAGCCGCCGTAGAGGCTGCCGAGACCGTCGTCGAAGAGCCCGCTGAAGAGCCCGCCGCTACGGAACCCGTAGAGGCGTAAGCGTACAAACATGAAGAGCGTCGAACATCTCGACGTTCTCCTGAGAGCCGCCTACCCGGTAGTCCTTGTGGTATCCCATGAGGAAGACCGGGTAGGCAAGGCTCTTAAGGACCTCGTCGAACGAAGAAACCGCGTCTACGCAACAAGAACAAAGCTGTACACGTGGTCTTCAACACAGGGAATGGTGGGGCCAGATTCTAATCCTGACATCAACCATCCAGTTGAAGCCCTAGAATTCATCGAGAAGCAGACCTCATCGTGCGTATTTTTACTACGAGACTTCATGGAGTTTCTGCACACGCCTGGGTACCCAGTACAGCGTAAGCTAAGAGACGTTGCGAAGAATATCCATGAAGGAACGACCATCGTAATCGTCGACTCTTCTTCTGACGTACCAGCAAGAGTAGAGAAGATCATGACAGTGGTCGACTTCGATCTACCTACACTGGAAGTCGTAGTAGACATCGCGCTGGGAGTCATGAACGACTTTCCAAAGACCAAAGCACTAGACGCTAACGCGAAAGCAGAACTCGCACATAGAGCAGCCGCAGCAGCGGTTGGTCTAACGCATGCCGAGATAGAAAACGTCTTCGCAAGAAGTCTAGCGCAGGATTCAACACTCACCACAAAGACCATCATAGAGGAAAAGAAAGCTATCATACGCAAGTCAGGCGTACTCCAATTCCACGAAGTTGACCGTGGTTTGGAATCGGTTGGTGGTCTATCCAATCTGAAAAACTGGCTGACCCTACGTGGAAGTGCCTTCTCCAAGGAAGCAAGAGACTTCGGTCTACCGCACCCAAAGGGAGTGCTAATCCTAGGTATCCCTGGAACAGGAAAGAGCCTAGTAGCCAAGTCCATCGGAGCAGCATGGGATATGCCGGTGCTACGTTTGGATGTTGGAGCACTCTTTGGTTCACTCGTAGGTCAGTCAGAAGCCAACATGCGTAAAGCCATCATGACCGCTGAGACAATGTCTCCATGCGTCCTGTGGAT
>Ga0172375_10000757_pt1 | contig 52134 bp, 48 predicted proteins | sample LakKiv1m_FD_114537 | JGI IMG/M metagenome (GOLD analysis project Ga0172375, IMG submission 114537) | Freshwater microbial communities from Kabuno Bay, South-Kivu, Congo - kab_092012_11.1m | ecosystem: Environmental > Aquatic > Freshwater > Lake | place: Democratic Republic of the Congo... | reverse complement strand
GAACAATTGTCACGGGAATTTGGGGCTTTGATCACTGTTCGTTCACGAAAGGAGGGGGTTTGGAGAGAAAACTATGTTTTTTTGCCTGGTTCTATAGTCCGAAAAATTGGGAAACTTTTACTTGATGAACTTGATCACTACCCATGGTGTGGGCATTCGGCACTTATGAGTCATCATACCAACGAATGGCAGTGCTGTGTCGATGTGTATCGTTTGTTTTCCGATCATGAATTGGACGGGCGACAGAAATACCGGAATCTTCTTGCTGAGCAAAGCCTTCTTGGTCGTCGCCCAGACCTGACAGGTGGCAAGTTGGTAGGCTCGAAAGGAAGATGGGCGGAAGTTGAATCAGTCAGGGGAAAGTCAGGTGCTGCCGATTCTCGGATGATCGATTCAAGGATGCTGGGAAACAGTGTTTTTATCAGGGATTTGTTGCGTCAGTCAGATGAACGGACGCAAATCAGGCTTGCTGTGCATGAGCGGAAAGCTGTTGCTGAAAGAGAGATTGTCGAACAATGTCAACAATGTTCGATTCCTCTGGAGATTCTGCAATCGGGTGCAAAGAACCGAGAACTTGCCCATTTGAGAAAAAAGCTTGCAGTGAGAATGGTAAAGGAGCTGGGACTTTCTCTTGCTGAAACAGCGAAGATGATCGGAATTTCAACACCTGGAGTCGCGCAGATAATTCGCCGGATGTCTGTTTGATGGATTTGGGTTAATCGAGTAAATGTCGTCCCCGATTCCCGGCGATTCCCCGGTTCCCCCGGTGAGAATGGTAAAGGAGCTGGGACTTTCTCTTGCTGAAACAGCGAAGATGATCGGAATTTCAACACCTGGAGTCGCGCAGATAATTCGCCGGATGTCTGTCTGATGGATTTGGGTTAATCGAGTAAATGTCGTCCCCGATTCCCGGCGATTCCCAACACCTGGAGTCGCGCAGATAATTCGCCGGATGTCTGTATGATGGATTTGAGTTAATCGAGTAAATGTCGTCCCCGATTCCCGTTCCCGGGCGCTTAAAGGATTTTGTCCTCATTGTCCAGCCCAGTCTACATTATCCATGCTATCCCTGATTTTTCAGGAACGTAACAGTGGGGGGTGAGGTTAACTTTAAAGCCTGGTTATCTTTGTTTTACGTGATGGGCGGGTGTTGATGCGAACTGTCCGGTTGAGCAAATTTCAGGAGGGTGTGCCATGAAGCCTGTGATTACGATTCTTGCGGTCAATACAGGGTCGTCGAGTATCAAGTTTTCGCTGTATGAAAGCGGGGAGAAAGACGAACTGCTTTATTCCGGTTCGCTTACACGGATCGGACTGCATGAAGGTCGTTTTTCAGTGGTCGATCCGGAAGGCCGTTTCATCGATTGTGAGCGTGTCGATGCTGCTGACCATGAGGCGGCCTGCAGACATGTTTTTTCGTGGCTTATGCGGCATGGTCCCGGAATGCCGGATGCCGTGGGGCACCGGGTGGTGCATGGCGGGCCTCGATATACCGCTCCGGAAAAGGTCACTTCTGAACTGCTCGACACCGTTGAGGAACTCGTCCCCTACGCTCCCGAACATCTTCCCCAGGCATTGAACGCCATCCGCTACGCAGCCATCGAGTTGCCGGGTGTGTTCCAGGTGGCATGTTTCGATACTGCTTTCCACAGCACCATGCCGCCGCTGGCGAACCTCTGCCCCATTCCGGAAGAGTTCCGGAAACAGGGTGTGCAGCGATATGGTTTTCATGGACTTTCCTATCAGTATATTCTCAGCCAACTGCAATCCGAAGGCGATCCGTATATCCGCAAAGGGCGGCTGATCCTTGCACATCTTGGCCACGGGGCAAGCCTGGCGGCGGTGCTCGACGGACGGAGCATCGAGACGACAATGGGTTTTTCGCCCACGGGCGGCCTGGTGATGAGTACCCGGACGGGTGATCTCGATCCGGGCGTTGTGCTCTTTCTTCTGCAGCAGGGCCGTCTCGATGCAGCCGGTCTGAGGGAGATGGTGAACAAAAAATCGGGTCTGCTCGGCGTTTCGGGCCTCAGCGACGATATGCGTGACCTGCTCAATGCCGAAGCAGAGAACGAGCAGGCTCACCTGGCTGTGGAGCTGTTCTGCTACTCTGCTCGCAAGCATATCGGAGCGCTCACGGCAGCGCTCGGCGGTCTCGACATGATCGTCTTCACCGGCGGCATCGGACTTCATTCGCCGGAGATTCGCGAGCGCATCTGTTCTGGGCTCGGGTTTCTCGACGTCAGGATCGATCATGAAAAAAATATGAATCAGTCGGGCACCATTTCGCAGGATACCGGCCGGGTTGTCGTCAGAGTTATGGAAACCAACGAAGAGTTGATGATCGTCAGAGAGACGAGGCGTTTGCTTGAAGGTGGTTGACGTGATGCCGATATGGTGTGGTTACCGGTTTTGGCAGAGAGAACGGAGGGCGGTCATTCTTGACCGCGATTGAAATGGCGGCCTGGAAAACCTGCCCCCCGTTTAAGACGTAATATTATAAAGATGCCAGGCTGGAGCCTGGCGTTCCCAGGGTGAAGAATCAGAGAATATCAAATCTCAAATCAACTTGACTGATGACCTGTCAAAATACGCCGCTTTCCGAACGTGAACTCGATCTTATGAATGCTTACTGGCGGGCAGCGAATTACCTCTCTGTCGGCCAGATATACCTGATGGACAATCCGCTGCTGAAAGAGCCGCTTTCCAAAGAACATATCAAGCCCCGCCTGCTTGGACACTGGGGCACCACTCCCGGCCTCAATTTCCTGTACGTGCATCTGAACCGCATCATCCGCAACCGCGACCTTGATATCGTTTATATCGCCGGGCCGGGGCATGGAGGACCTGCTCTCGTGGCGAACGTCTGGCTGGAAGGGACGTACAGCGAATACTATCCCGACGTGTCGTTTGATGAGGCGGGCATGAAGCGCCTTTTCCGGCAGTTCTCTTTTCCGGGCGGCATACCGAGCCACGTGGCTCCGGAGACCCCCGGTTCGATCCATGAGGGGGGTGAACTCGGTTACTCCATCGCGCACGCTTACGGCGCGGTGTTCGACAATCCCGATCTCATCACGGCTTGTGTGGTAGGCGATGGCGAGTCGGAGACCGGTCCGCTCGCTACAGCGTGGCACAGCAACAAGTTCCTGAACCCGAAGCGTGACGGGGCTGTGCTGCCGATTCTGCACCTCAACGGTTACAAGATCGCCAACCCGGCCGTGCTGGCTCGCATTTCGCACGAGGAGCTTGAAAAGCTGATGATTGGCTACGGCTACAAACCGTACTTCGTCGAGGGGGATGATCCGGTGACGATGCACCGGGCGATGGCCGCTGTCATGGATCGCTGTTTTGACGAAATTGCCGAAATCCAGCGCCGGGCGCGGGTTGATGGCGTGACCGAACGCCCGATGTGGCCGATGATCGTGTTCCGCTCGCCTAAAGGATGGACAGGGCCAAAGATCGTTGACGGCAAGCCTGCCGAGGGGAACTGGCGTTCACATCAGGTGCCCTTCAGCACGGTGCGTGACAATCCGGAGCACATGGCGCTGCTCGAATCGTGGCTGAAAAGTTATAAAGCCGAGGGGCTGTTCACCTCTGAAGGAGTGCTCCTGCCGGAGTTGCAGGAGCTGGCTCCGACAGGCAGCAAGCGCATGGGCGACATTCCCCACGCAAACGGAGGCCTCTTGCTCAAGGAGCTGCGGATGCCCGATTTCCGCGATTATGCGCTCGATGTGCCAATGCCCGGTTCGGTCGAGGCCGAGACGCCGAAGCCGATGGCACGTTTCCTGCGAGACATCATGAAGATGAACGAGAAGAACGCCAACTTCCGTGTGTTTGGCCCTGACGAGACCGCCTCGAACAGGCTCGGCGACCTCTTCGAGGAGACCGACCGTACCTGGATGGCCGAAACCATCGCCACCGACGATCATCTCTCGCCCGATGGCCGTGTGATGGAGATTCTCTCGGAGCACACCTGCCAGGGGTGGCTCGAAGGGTACCTGCTGACCGGTCGGCACGGCTTTTTCTCCTGCTACGAGGCCTTCATCCACATCATCGACTCGATGTTCAACCAGCACGCCAAGTGGCTGAAGGTGTGCACCACCGAAATTCCGTGGAGGCGGCCCATAGCATCGCTCAACTACTTCCTGACATCGCACGTTTGGCGGCAGGATCATAACGGTTTTTCGCATCAGGATCCCGGATTCATAGACCACGTGGTTAACAAGAAGTCCGGGGTGATTCGTGTCTACCTGCCACCGGACGCCAACACCCTGCTCTCGGTGACCGATCACTGCCTGCGCTCGCGCAACTACATCAACGTGATAGTGGCAGGCAAGCAGCCGGCGTGGCAGTGGCTCGACATGGAGGCCGCTGTACAGCACTGCACCAGCGGTATTGGTATCTGGGAGTGGGCATCGAATGATGCAGGGGGCGAGCCTGACGTGGTGATGGCCTGCGCAGGCGATGTGCCGACACTTGAAACGCTTGCTGCTGTCAAGATTCTGCGTCGCCTGGTGCCGGAACTGAAAATCAGGGTGGTCAACGTGGTTGATCTCATGACACTTCAGCCAAAAGAGGAGCATCCGCACGGCCTCGACGACCGCGATTTCGACCACCTCTTCACTACCGACAAACCGGTCATCTTCGCTTATCACGGCTACCCCTGGCTGATCCACCGGTTGACCTATCGCAGAACCAACCATCCAAATCTGCATGTGCGAGGTTACAAGGAGGAGGGCACCACCACCACGCCATTTGACATGGTGGTGATGAACGACCTCGACCGTTTCCATCTGGTAGCCGACGTGGCAAACCGTGTGGAAAGTCTGAGACCACAAGCCGCCTACATCAAACAGTATGTCCGCGACCGACTGATCGAGCACAAAGAGTACATCACGAAGTACGGTGAGGATATGCCGGAGGTAAGGGACTGGAAGTGGGAAGAATAAGGTGAGCCGGGCCTTCTCGAAATCGAAATCGTGGTCGTCATCCGATTTCGATGGCGATTTCGATTTGGTGGAGCGTCTCAATGGTAAGGGCAGGCCCGACAGGTCGGGCGTCTGCCCTTACTGATCGATGCTTTACTTCACCAGCGGTGGGAATCGATCCATGATTTTTGTGACCACTTCGTCGATGTCCCGCTGCATTCTCTCGGAAGAGTGGTAGTCCCGGAGGATTCCTCTGGCTATGCCGCGCCAGGCGATATCGTCGCTTCTGGTGTCGATGATGTCGATGATCAGGGTGCCCTCTTCATAGTAACTTACGGACGGGTAGGGGCCATAAGGATGGTACCATACAGTTCCATAACCCCTGCGGTGCCAGCGATGGTAATAACCGTTCCAGTAGCTGAAGCCGAATGTGGGCTCGATGATGACCCGTTCTTTGACCCTGGCATGTGCGGAGAGGGTGAAATCGACTGCTCCGGATGGTTTCTGAACGAAGCCTTTTGCGGCAAGTGCACGATCAGTGGCGGCTTTGATATGCTTGTAGATCAGGGGGTTTTTGGCAAGGATGTCGTCGCTGATGCCGGTGCTGCCGTCGTCAGACCACCGGTAGGTACTGTAGTTGCCGAAAGGAATGGAGCGGTCGTAATCACTGACTACCGAATACGATGAACACCCGGCAAGCGTCAAGAGAACGATGATCGGGAAAATCCGGAAACGTGTTAGCATGATTACTCCTCATCATGTGGTGATTTGAGGTGATTTGAGCTGAATGGCAATGTTTGTTCCTCTTTTATGAATTGGACGTCATCGGCTGAAAAATCCGGCATGTAAACACTCTTGTGCTCCTGTGTTGTCGGCCTCTTCGGATGATCAGAGTTTTTTTTTGCTTTATGGAAGCTGTGATTATTGATTGATCTGTAATACCTTGTTACTTGATTTTTCCGGGTTCTGTGCTCGATTGCGTCTGACTTCCGACAAGTCGGGACAGGAAAAGCGAACGAACCCGTACAGAAAACAATTCAGCTCTGGTTAATGAATCAGTCGCTTTTTCACTGCATTATAACGCTGAGTCCGGCGCGATCGATGTGCTTGCTGACCGGTACAGTCATCGATAGCTGATGAGACAAAACATTCATTCATCGATTATCACGATCGCCAGAATCCTGCTTTATGCCGCGGTTGTCTTTACTCTTTACGAGGCCACGATGCCGAACCTTTTTCAGGCTCCGGCAACGGACAACAGCGACAAGCTTCTTCACGCCCTGGCTTTTTTTACGCTGGCATTTCTGACGGACCTGTCATTTCCAGCCCAAAAGCTTTTGTTAAGAAAGTTGATATTCCTTCTCTTTTTTGGAATTTTAATTGAATTGGTGCAGGTTTATCTTCCCTGGCGAAGTGCCGAGATGATGGATATTGTGGCCGACAGCGCTGGTATGGTGTTGTATTTTGTGCCGGTTTCGGTCGTTCGCCGGAAGTTGGGGTTAAGGGTTGGCAGTACCTCCTGAAGCCCGGTTTAGTGAATGTTAATACACGATTATGTCAGAAGAGCTTATCATCTGTGATTTCCAGAACAGTTGTCTTGAATGGCGAAATGTGGACGATATAGTCATGGGCGGCATGTCGAAAAGCTCCATGCAGATAGATGAGGATGCAGGCCATGCAACTTTTTCCGGGATTCTTTCCCTTGATCGAAACGGAGGTTTTGCTTCGGTTCGCACCGTGCCGCTCGAAAACGATTTCAAGGATTATGACAGCTTCAGGATACGCATGAAGGGTGATGGCCGTCGCTATAATTTTCGGGTCAGAAATGATGGCAGCCATGAAGGGGTTGTCTATGGCTGCGGTTTCGATACGGTTTCCGGTGAATGGACGGAAGTTGAACTTCGTTTTTCAGAGTTTCTTCCCCTCATCATGGGAAAGGTCGTCCCGGACCAGGCGCCTATGAATCCGTCAGGCGTGAACCAGATCTGTTTTCTGGTTGCCGAACAGCAGAAAGGCGCTTTCAGCCTTCAGATCGACTGGATCAAGGCGGTCAGAGCCTGACCGGAATTCCTTTCTTGCGCAGGTACTCTTTTGCCTCTCTGATGGAGTAGGTGCGGAAGTGGAAAATCGAGGCCGCAAGTGCTGCGTCGGCATTGCCTTTGGTGAATCCCTCGTAGAGGTGTTCAAGGTTGCCCGCTCCGCCGGAAGCGATGACCGGGATGTGAACTGTGGTTGAGATACGCTTGAGGATTTCGTTGTCGTATCCCTCCTGTGTGCCGTCCCGATCCATGCTGGTCAGCAGGATTTCACCGGCGCCGAGATCCTGCACCCGGTGCGCCCATTCGACCGCTTCATATTCCGTCGGTTTTTTACCTGAGTGGGTATGGACGATGTATCGGCCATCGACCTTTTTGACGTCGATTGCCACCACAACGGCCTGCGAGCCGAACCGTTCGGCAATACGCGAAATCAGCTCGGGTTCATTGACAGCTGCCGTATTGACCGAAACCTTGTCGGCTCCGTGCAGAAAAGCGTCTCTTGCGCGTTCGACCGAGCTGATGCCGCCTCCAACCGTGAGCGGTATGAACACCTCGCCTGAAACTTTCAGCACCTCTTCAAGCGTTGTCCTTCTCGATTCCAGTGATGCTGATATATCGAGAAAGACCAGTTCGTCGGCCATTTCATTGTTGTAAAACCTTGCCTGCTCGAGTATCGAGCCGGCATCCCTGAGTCCTTCGAAATTGATGCCTTTGACGACCCGTCCGTCGCGGACGTCGAGGCATGGAATGATGCGTTTGGCTAACATTGCTTGGCACTGTTTGATAGTCGGATTCCAGGTCTGATGGCCGGCTTACGACTTAAGAAATCACAAAACTTTGAATCTGCAACAATATATTAAAGTATTATATTATACCGCATTCAAAGCAGCCAAGAGAAAAGGAGAACCTGTCATGAAATTTCCTGTTTGCGATTTCGCCGAATCTGAAGAGGGCTTCTATTCCCAATGCGCCAGTTGTCCTATAGATGCGGGCAACGCCGGATGCGCACTCGATGAGCTTGAGGACGGCACCTATCTTTTTACCGGCCAGACTCCGCATGGTGGCGTCAGGGCGGTGTTTTATTTCAAGAATGACCAGGGTACCCAGGTGACGAAGCAGGAAGCTGTTCATGTTGAAATCCATGAATTCGACGAACAGGATCTCCTTGTGGCCATTCTTTATGGCATGGTCGATCCCGAGGGCATGATCTACCTGAAAAAGTCCGGAAACGGTAACTGACGCTTCGCCAGCCTGGCGAACACCCATCAAGGCAAACATAATGTTAGATATTCACAATCCAGCGACCGACCACCACGATATGAGGGACCTCACCATTATCGGAGGTGGTCCTACGGGCATATTCGCGGCATTTCAGTGCGGCATGAACAACATCTCCTGCCGTATTATCGAAAGCATGTCTCAGCTTGGCGGCCAGCTTGCTGCGCTTTATCCCGAAAAGCATATATATGACGTGGCTGGCTTCCCGGAAGTGCCGGCGATCGATCTGGTCGAGAGTCTCTGGGCGCAGGCAGAGCGGTACAATCCCGATGTTGTTCTTGGCGAGGCCGTGACCAGATATACCAGGCTCGAAGACGGCACCTTTGAAACAAGAACCAATACCGGCAACGTCTATCGTTCGCGCGCGGTTCTCATTGCTGCCGGTCTCGGTGCGTTCGAGCCTCGCAAGCTTCCGCAGCTCGGCAACATCGATCACCTGACCGGCAGTTCGGTGTTTTACGCGGTCAGGTCGGTGAACGATTTCAGGGAAAAGCATGTGGTGATTGTCGGTGGAGGTGATTCGGCGCTCGACTGGACGGTGGGCCTGATGAAAAATGCCGCATCAGTGACGCTGGTGCATCGGGCCAAAGAGTTTCAGGGCCACGGAAAGACCGCACACGAGGTCGAGCAGGCCAGAGAGGCCGGGTCGATCGCCGTGCATCTCGAAACTGAAGTCGCGAGCATCGAGGAGCGTGATGGCGTATTGACTCATGTGCATCTGCGCGACAGCGACGGCCTGGAAAGCAGGATCGAAGCTGACCGTCTGCTGATTCTTATCGGTTTCAAATCGAACCTGGGGCCTCTGGCAGGATGGGATCTCGAACTGTTCGAAAACGCTCTTGTGGTCGATACCCACATGAAGACATCTGTGGACGGTCTCTATGCAGCCGGTGACATCGCCCATTATCCCGGCAAGCTCAAGATTATCCAGACCGGGCTGAGCGAGGCTACGATGGCCGTTCGCCACAGCCTCTCCTACATCAAGCCGGGCGAGAAGATCCGCAACGTCTTCAGCAGCGTCAAGATGGCCAAAGAGAAGAAAGCTGCCGAAGCGAACAATGCGGCGGAGAACAGGGCTGAGTAAGGGTTATGTCCATATCGACCTCTTCAAAGCCATCGGCGTTCCAGGCATGGATGCTGGCCATTCGTCCGAAAACCCTTCCGGCGGGTGCAATGCCGGTGGTTATCGGTTCTGCTCTTGCCTTCGCTGAAGGCGTTTTCCGTCCACTCCCTGCGACAGTTGCGCTCATCTGCGCGCTTGGCATACAGATTGCCACGAACTTCATCAACGAGATTTACGATTTCCGGAAGGGTGCTGATACCAGCGAGCGCCTCGGCCCCACCCGCACGGTGGCAGCTGGTATCATCAGTGAAAAGATCATGACGCAGGTCTCCATCGCCCTTGGCGTTTCTGTGTTCGTGCTCGGCCTCTATCTGGTAGCGATCGGCGGTTGGCCGATTCTGCTGATCGGCGTACTCTCGCTGCTCTTTGCCTGGGCCTATACCGGCGGTCCGTTTCCCATTGCCTACTCAGGGCTTGGCGATGTGTTCGTCTTCATCTTTTTCGGCCTGGTAGCCGTCGGCGGCACCTTCTATGTACAGGCACTGTCGCTTCCCTTTCCTGTGCTTGTGGCTGCTGCCGCCCCCGGTGCATTTTCGGTCTGCATCCTGCTGGTAAACAACATCCGCGATATCGACACCGACCGCAAGGTCGGAAAGATGACCCTGCCGGCCCGCATCGGCGCAACGGCTGCCCGCGCATTGTACGTAACGCTGACCGTGCTGGCCTATGCTGTGCCGTTCTGGCTCGTAAGAGCCGGTTATTCGCCGTGGTGCCTGCTGAGTATTCTGAGCGCTCCACTCGCTATCGGCATGGTGCGCACGCTCTACGCTTCCGAGGGACGGGCCCTGAACGCGGTGCTTGCCGGCACCGGCAAGGTACTGACTGTTCATGGCCTGCTTTTTTCTCTGGGACTTGTCATTCCACACATTCTTTCGATTATCATTCCATGAATACCGATCAGGTTCGTGTTGCACTCGTTCAGATGAGCTGCGTGGAGAATCCACAGCAGAACCTCAGCAAAGCGGTAGCGCGCATCAGGTTTGCCGCCGCGAGCGGAGCCAGGATCGTCTGTCTTCAGGAGCTGTTCACCACCCTCTACTTCTGCCAGACCGAGGAGTACGAACCCTTCGGTTACGCTGAACCGATACCAGGTCCTTCGACCGTCGTGTTGCAGGAGCTTGCCGCTGAACTTGGCGTGGTGATCGTGGCCTCGATGTTCGAAATACGGGCGAGGGGAGTGCACCATAACACGGCAGCCGTGATCGATGCCGACGGACGCTATCTCGGCAAGTACCGCAAGATGCATATCCCGGATGATCCCGGTTTTTACGAAAAGTTCTACTTTATCCCCGGCGACCTCGGCTACAAGGTTTTCGAGACGCGCTACGGCACTATCGGTGTACTGATCTGCTGGGATCAGTGGTATCCTGAAGCCGCCAGGCTCACGGCGCTTCGCGGAGCGGACATCATCTTCTATCCGACTGCCATCGGCTGGGCTACCTCGGAAACCTCCGAAGCGGTCCGCGCCAGCCAGCTGCAGGCATGGAAAACCGTGCAACTCGGCCATGCGGTGGCCAATGGTGTTTATGTGGCTGCGGCCAACCGGGCGGGCACAGAGGGCGATCTGGAGTTCTGGGGCAACAGCTTTGTTTCCGATCCTTTCGGTCAGGTGATTTCTGAATTGGAGCACAACGACGAGGATATCCTTTTCGCAGACTGCGACTTTACGAAGATCGGCTTTTACCGTTCCCACTGGCCCTTCATGCGCGACCGCCGGATCGACTCCTATGGTGAAATCGAGCGCCGCTGGATCGATGAATAAACTTCTGTTACGATGAACCTGTTCGGCCAAATCATTCTTTTCACACTTCTCGGTACCTGGCTCATCAAACTTGCCGCCGATCTGCTGAACCTTGGCGCTGCCTCGCCGACGATTCCCGAAGTTTTTCGGGAGGTTTACGATCCTGCGGACTACCGTCGCTCTCAGGAGTATCTCCGGGCCAACACCAGATTTTCGCTCATAGACTCGACCTTCGATCTTTTGCTTCTGCTCGTGTTCTGGTTTACGGGCGGCTTCAACTGGCTCGACCAGTTTATTCGTGCCTGGGGCTTCGATCCGGTAATCAATGGCGTACTTTTTACCGGTGCACTGCTGTTGTTTCAGGGGCTTGTCGGCTTACCCTTCAGCATCTGGCACACTTTCGTGCTCGAAGAGCGTTTCGGATTCAACAAAACCACGCCGAAGGTGTTCGCAGTTGACCTTGTCAAAACGCTGCTGCTTTCAATCTTGATCGGCGCTCCCTTGCTGGCGGCGATTCTCTGGTTTTTCCAGAGCGCAGGACCTTCCGGCTGGCTCTGGGCGTGGGGTGGCGTAACGGCGTTCAGCCTTCTTCTCCAATACGTCGCGCCGACATGGATCATGCCGATGTTCAACAAGTTCGAGCCGCTCGAAGATGGCGAGCTGCGGCAGTCGATCATGAACTATGCCGCCGAGGTGCGCTTTCCTCTCACCGGCATCTACGTCATGGATGGCTCGAAGCGCTCGGCAAAGGGCAACGCCTTTTTCACCGGCTTTGGCAAAAACAAACGGATTGCGCTGTTCGACACGCTCATCAAAAACCACTCGACCGGTGAACTGGTGGCCGTGCTGGCCCACGAAATCGGCCACTTCAAAAAGAAGCACATCCTCATGTCGATGGTGCTGAGCATACTTAACCTCGGCGCAGTTTTCTACCTGCTCTCGCTTTTCATGAACAACCGGATGCTTTTCGACGCCTTTTACATGCAGCAGACCTCGGTTTACGCGAGCCTGCTTTTCTTCATGCTGCTCTACAGCCCGGTGGAGTTCATGCTCTCGATCCTGATGCAGATGCTCTCGCGCCACAACGAATTCGAGGCCGACCTTTTCGCCGTCACCACTTACCGGAATGGCTCGTTGCTGGCCGATGCCCTGAAAAAGCTCTCACGCCAGAACCTCTCGAACCTGACACCTCATCCGTTCAACGTGTTTCTGAACTACTCTCATCCGCCAGTCTTGCAACGTGTCATAAGGATCGAAGAGGCGGCCCGGCACTGAAATTTTCACTCTACTTCTCAAGCATAACGCACCAATGACCGAACCGACCTGTTTCATGCCGCCCGAGTGGGCACCGCACGCCTCGACCTGGCTATCCTGGCCGCACAAGCTCGAATCGTGGCCTGGCAAGTTCGAGCCCGTTCCGGCGGTTTTTGCAGAACTGGCCTTTCAGCTCAGCCGTTCCGAGACGGTCAACATCAGCGTGCTCGACGAGGCGATGGAGGCGCAGGCGCGCGCCCTGCTCAAAGAGCGTGATCCCGAGGGGAAATACGCAGAACGCATCGTGTTCCACCGGATTCCTACCAACGACGCCTGGTGCCGTGATCACGGCCCGAATTACGTTTTCCGTACCCGTGATGGCCATCGCGACAAGGTGATCATGAACTGGGAGTACAACGCCTGGGGCGGCAAGTACGAGCCCTACGATGACGACAACGCGGTGCCGGAACGGGTGGCGGTGATTCAGGGCCTGCCGGTGGTTTCGACCGGCATGGTGCTCGAAGGGGGCGCCATCGACGTGAACGGCGCGGGGCTGCTGCTCACCACCGAAGCGTGCCTGCTCAACCCCAACCGCAACCCTTCGATGAGCAGGGAAGAGATCGAGGCGCAGCTCAGGCGCTACCTCGGCATCGAAAAGGTGCTCTGGCTTGGCGACGGTATCGCGGGCGACGACACCGACGGCCACGTCGATGACATGGCCCGTTTTGTCAACGAGAACACAGTGGTGATCGCCGTCGAGGAAGACCCCGAAGACGAGAACTACCAGATTCTTCAGGAGAACTACGAACTCCTCAAAACCATGACCGGACTGGACGAAAAGCCGCTCAACGTCGTCAGGCTTCCCATGCCTGAACCGGTGTACTATGACGGCGAACGTCTGCCGGCCAGCTACGCCAACTTCTACATTGCCAACGCCGTCGTACTCGTGCCCACCTACCGCTGCTCACGCGATCAAGAAGCGATTGACGTATTGCAGCAATGTTTCCCCGGCAGGGAAGTCATCGGTATCGACTGCAGCGACCTCATCTGGGGCCTCGGAGCCATCCACTGCGTGACACACGAAGAGCCGGCGCTGTGAGGTTAACAAGCCTGCTGTTTTTGTCATTCTGAGCGAAGCGAAGAATCCAGAACTTATTTTTTAGTAGTAAGATGGGTTCTTCATTTCGCTCTGATCCATTTGGTCACCAGTGACTCTTCTCCAGAATTTTTTAAAGAAAGTAAAAAACGTATTCTCATTTTTCCACAGAGAACACACATCAAAGGGTGTTCAGGAAATGCCTACCTCTTGTAAATGGATTTTTTCTGAAGAAACACTACATTATTATAAAAATAATTATTTATTGCTTGATGAGTCGGTGTCTCTATGAATAATTAGCGTAATACAATTTTCAGCAAAATATTTGCAGGCATACCCCTTTGTCAATGCCCAAAGTTCATAGTCATTACGAGAATCTAAAGGTGTCACGTGATGCGCCGCCTGAAGTCATTCGTGCTGCTTATCTATCCCTGTCTTTGAAATACCATCCTGATCGCAATCCGGGAGACCCAGATGCGGAAAGGATTATGTCTATTCTTAATACGGCATTCGAAACCTTGTCAGATTCTGAAAAACGGCGAGCGCATGATCGCTGGATTGCCCAGGCAGAAGCTGCTGGCAGTGAAACAAAGGGCAGGCAGCAAGCCGGAAGGAATTTTGCATGTATTCTCCGCGATCTAAGACAACTCATTGTAACGAAGGCTCGTCAAGTTGTCGCTCATGTATTTCGTTACTGGCTTTGGTATGGAATAGGGGCTATCATTATAATTGGTGCACTGGATAACAAACCATCAACTCCCCCTTCTGGGCCTAAGCCATACATTTCCACACCCATACAAGAGCGAGTCGCACCGGAATATGTGAGACCTGCTGTCGCACCGAATGGTGAACCATGGCCTCTTATGTCTGGATATGTCGCAGGGTATCAGAGCATGAATACTGATGGATTATCGACTGTTACTGTTGATAACACTCAGAACGATTCCGACGTGTTCGTCAAGCTCGTTTCATTAGATGGTCAAAATGCGTTTCCTGTTAGAACCTTCTTTATCTTAGCCCGCGGTACGTTCACCCTGAATCAAGTAACAGCGGGGAGCTATGATATACGTTATCGCGATCTCAGTACGGGTGGATTATCTCGGTCAGAGTCATTTCAGCTTCAGGAGATTCCCACTGATGACGGTACGCAGTTCAGCAATATTACCATGACGCTATACAAAGTCCTCAATGGAAATATGCAGACTTATGAGCTGTCAGAAAACGAGTTCTAAGCCCAAGCACTTCATCAGCCGAACTTTAGAGCAACTGAGCATCTCGTTCTCTTCCATGTTTCTGCTCTGGTAGCCCTGGTCAGGTCGAATGTTTGTTTGCCCTGCGACAGTTACTGCTGCTTAAAAAGAACGAAAATCACCTTTTGCTTTCCTCTCAGACTCAGTATGACAGGGTGATTCTGTCTTATTTCATCAACAAAAAAGCGTCCCGTTGTTTCGGGACGCTTTTTTGTTGTGTAACCGTTACAGCCTTAGGTCAGGTGAAAGGCGCTTCCAGCATTTTGCAGTTATCATCGACGATTTTGGCCGATTTCTGCAACAGATCGAGGTCGGACTGGTCCAGCGAAATTTCGTAAATATGCTCCACGCCGTTTCTGCCGAGCTTGACCGGTACGCCGACGAAGGTGCCGTCGATGCCGTACTGGCCGCCGAGGCTGACGGCGCAGGTGAGTACGCGCTTGCGGTCCAGAACCATCGACTCGACCATCTCGACCACCGATGATGCCGGGGCGTAGAAGGCTGAACCCTGCTTGAGGTAGTTGACGATTTCCGCACCGCCATTGCGGGTGCGCTCGACCAGCTCAGCGATTCTTTCTGCGGGCATGAGGTCGGAGACGGGGATTCCCGCCACCGTAGTGTATTTGACAACAGGTACCATCGCATCGCCGTGGCCGCCAAGCACGCAGGCGGTGACATCCTGCATCGAAACGCCAAGTTCCATGGCGATAAAGGAGCGGAAACGCGCCGAGTCGAGTACTCCAGCCATGCCGATGACGCGCTCCTTAGGCAGTCCACTCTGCTTCCAGGCGACGAAGGTCATAATGTCGAGAGGATTGGAAACCACCACGATGATCGGATTTTTGGAGTGTTCCATGATCCGCCGGGTCACTTCCCTGACGATGCCCGCATTCATCATGAGCAGGTCCTCGCGGCTCATGCCGGGCTTTCTCGGCAGCCCCGCCGTGATGATGACGATATCGGAATTAGCGGTATCGGCATAGTCGTTCGACCCGGTAACTATGGTGTCGAAAAGGCAGACCGGGCCGCTTTCGTACATGTCAAGCGCTTTGCCCTGAGGTATGCCTTCGACGACATCGAGAAGCACGAGTTCTCTGGCAAGTTTTTTGTCTGCAATACGGAAAGCCGTGGTTGCCCCAACGTTGCCTGCGCCAATAACGGTGATTTTCATAATGCACTTAAGGGTTTTGGATGCTGTTGGAATAATACTCCTGTTCCTCGTGGCCTCAGGGGAGATGTTACAAATAAGCGAAGCGTCAGAATCCCGGATTCTCCGCTGTGAATCGTGCGTTCAGTTCCAGTCGTTTGGAACCACTGTCCGGAAAAAATTGATTGCGTTTTTGCCGGAGGAAATTCCGGAAAAGCGCATGGAAGAAACACTGAAACCGTGAGGGATGGCAGTATTCTGCACTGTTTGGGCCGGCTTCGGCATTTCAGTCAGCCAGGTTCAGAGATGCTCCACGGAAGAGCGTAAAAAAAGCAAGCCGTAGATGCTTGAGAGCCGGCTTGCTTTTAATATAAGCGTAATGCATCACCACCCAAAAATCAGGAGGGGATGATATCGACCTGTTTTTTGTTGTTTCGGCCGTTTCTGAAACTGACCTTTCCATCGACGAGGGCGAAAATGGTGTGATCCCTGCCGATACCAGCGTTGTCGCCCGGTTTGATAACGGTGCCTCTCTGACGGAGAATGATGGTGCCTGCGTTAACCATGGATCCGCCGGCAGCCTTGACGCCGAGATATTTGGGATTGCTGTCGCGGCCGTTTTTGGTCGATCCGCCGCCTTTTTTATGAGCCATGAGACAATAAAATTAGTGTTGCGAATATCCTTGCTTGTTCAGATCGACAGCACTTCGACCTGGGTCATGTGCTGGCGGTGTCCATTTCTTTTCTGAAACCGTTTGCGGCGGTTTTTCCTGAAGACGATAATGGTCTCGTCCCTTACATGGTCAAGAACCTTGACCTTCGCAGTGCCTTCATTCATTGCAGAATCCGCCTGATTGACCTGCATGAGAGTCTTCACTTCGATAACGTCGCCTGCTTCGGCCGTCTGTCTGGGGACAAAAATCCTGTCGCCCGCTTTTACCAGATACTGTTTGTCGGAAATCTCGATCAGCGCCTGCATCATTAGTAATAGTTTGGTGATAAAGAGCAAGAATATAAACCATAGAATCCGATTTTCAAACCGTTACACCTTAATCTTTCGTAAAGAAGTTCATCGCAGGAAAAAGGTCAGGAGCAGCACGATGCCGAACATGCTGAACGATATGGTGAACAGCCTGTACCAGACGCGGTATGCTGAAGTTTCACAAGGATAGGAGAGGGGCTGAATCGCCTTGATGATATAGCCCAGGGTGAGGGCGATCTGGAGGATAAGAAGAGCTGTCTTCGCGAAGACCCACGGTGTCCACCCCTGCCAGAAGTGAGCAAGAAGCAGGCCGGACAGCAGTACGGAGATTACTGCCGCGTCGGCAACCTTCGTTTCGAGTTTAATGAAGCGGCGTAACAGCATCTGGTACTCCTCCGCCTGTTTCTGTTCGCTGGTCAGGCCGGGTTCGAGCGTTTTCAGAAGAAAAAGGGTCGCGAATATCGTGCCAAACCAGGCAGCAAACGCGGTGATGTGCACGAGTCGCAGGAGCGCATGTAAATCCATTGCAGAAAGAGGGTTGAAAAATGTTATGGCGGAATCGGGCTGCTTGCAGAGGCCAAAATATCATCCCGCATTCAGCTTGTCAAGCTTCCGTGAACGCTTGTTTTTTTTGCAGGACTGATTTAGCTTGATTCAGCACAGACAGTCCAGCGGTAACGATAATTTCGGGAAGAAATATGGCCAGAGACGCTCAAGCCCGCAAACAGGAGGCGACACCGATGATGCGCCAGTATCTCGATGTCAAGGAGCGTTATCCGGATTATCTGCTGCTTTTCAGGGTTGGTGATTTTTATGAAACCTTCTATGACGATGCTCTCTCTGTCTCTTCAGCCCTGAATATAGTGCTTACCCGCCGCTCGAATGGCAGTTCTTCCGAGGTGCCGATGGCCGGCTTTCCCCATCATGCAAGCGAGGGGTATATAGCCAGACTGGTCATGAAAGGTTACAAGGTGGCGGTTTGTGACCAGGTGGAGGATCCTGCTGCTGCCAAGGGAATCGTCCGGAGAGAGATCACCGACATTGTAACGCCGGGCATAACCTACAGTGAAAAGATTCTTGACGATCGTCACAACAATTACCTCTGTGCTGTGGCACCGCTCAAAAAAGGGCGTGAACATCTGGCGGGTGTGGCCTATGTGGATGTCACCACTGCCGAGTTCAGGATGACCGAACTGCCGCTGTCTGAGCTGAAAGATTTTCTTCACTCCCTTCATCCTTCGGAAATCCTGATCTCTTCGCATGACAGGGAACTCAGGGAATCTCTTGCCAGAAGTCTCTTCAGCGGGGCGCTGTTTACCGTTCTCGATGAATGGATGTTTACCTCGGAGCAGGCTGCGCGGGTGCTCGATGCCCATTTCAGAACCCATTCTCTCAAAGGATTCGGTATCGAGGGAGTAGAAGCCGGAAGGATAGCTGCCGGAGTTGTGCTTCAGTACCTCGAAGAGGCGCGTCAGGGAAGCCTGAAATACCTTGTTCGTATCGGCCTGGTCGAGAGCAGGGACACCATGACTCTCGACCTTCAGACCCGCCGAAATCTTGAAATCATCTCTTCGATGCAGGACGGTACCCTGAACGGAAGTCTTCTCGAAGTGATCGACAGAACCCGCAACCCGATGGGGGCCCGCCTGCTCAGGCGATGGCTGCTGCATCCGCTCAGGAAGCTGGAGACGGTCGTGCTTCGGCATGATGCGGTCGGGGAGCTTCTGGAGAAACCGGAAAAGCGTGACGAACTGCGCCGGCTGATTGGCGGCATCATCGATATGGAGCGATCCCTGGCGCGTATTGCGACCTCACGAGCCATGCCGCGGGAGGTGCGTCTGCTCGGTTCCTCACTGGTGCTTATCCCGAAGCTCGGAATGCTGCTGGAAGATTGCGACTCGCAACGTCTGCGCGAACTTGCCCTCCGGCTCGAAGCGCTGCCGGAGCTTGCCGCTACGATCGACAGGGCGCTTGATGCAGAGTCGACGGGTTCTGTTCGTGATGGTGGCTATATCAGGGCCGGATACCATCAGGAACTCGATGAGCTGCGCTCTATCTCGTCAGGCGCTCGAGACCGTTTGCTTGAAATCCAGCAGGATGAGCGGCGAAAAACCTCGATCTCGACGCTGAAGGTGCAGTATAACAAAGTGTTCGGCTACTATATCGAGGTCAGCCGGGCCAACAGCGACAAGGTTCCTGATTACTATGAAAAAAAGCAGACCCTGGTCAATGCGGAACGATACACGATCCCTTCGCTCAAGGAGTACGAGGAGAAGATTCTGACTGCCGAGGACAAGAGCCTCCTGCTCGAACATCGACTTTTTCAGGAACTCTGCGCCATGATTGCAGACAGTGCGGCTTCGATCCAGACAACCGCGGCAGCTCTTGCCGAGCTGGATTGTCTTGCCTGTTTCGCTGACTGTGCTGGTGAGTACAATTACTGTCGTCCGGAGATGAACGAGGGGCCGGAACTTTCGATTACAGCAGGTCGTCATCCTGTGCTCGAACGAATTCTCGGCGACGATGAACCCTATGTGTCGAACGACTGCCGGGTAGGTGCCGGTCACCAGCTTCTGGTTATCACCGGTCCGAACATGGCCGGTAAAAGTTCGTTTCTCAGGCAGGCGGGGCTTATCGTGCTGCTTGCCCAGGTTGGAAGTTTCGTGCCGGCAGAGAGTGCTGAGATCGGCCTGGTTGACCGCATTTTCACAAGGGTCGGTGCGTCGGACAACCTCACCTCCGGAGAGAGCACCTTCCTGGTCGAGATGAACGAGGCCGCAAGCATCCTGAACAACGCCACTTCACGAAGCCTTCTTCTGCTCGATGAGATAGGTCGTGGCACGAGCACCTTCGATGGCATGTCGATCGCCTGGTCGATGTGCGAGTACATCCACGACAAGCTTCGTTCAAGGACGCTTTTCGCCACCCATTACCATGAGCTTGCCGAACTGGAATCGAGATTCGAAAGGATCACCAATTTCAATGCCACGGTGGTTGAAACTGCTGATACGGTGATCTTCCTGCGCAAGATCGTTCGTGGCGCCTCAGACAACAGCTACGGTATCGAGGTGGCCAGAATGGCCGGTATGCCCTCCGAGGTGATCGTTCGGGCAAAAGAGATTCTTGCCGGTATGGAGAAGCGTGAAATCGAGGTGCCGGTGCAGCGGCGCTCTTCCTCGCTGCTCATGGCTCGCCAGATTTCGCTTTTCGAGGAGGAGGAGAGCCGACTGCGCAAGATGCTTTCGGGGATCGATATCAACCGGCTCACTCCGCTCGATGCTCTCCTGGAGCTGAAGCGTCTCCAGGAGATTGCGCTTGGAAAAACAGCCCCCTGAACCCATGAGCACCGAACATCGATCCCTGTCGGTTCTTCTTGTTTTTGTCCAGGCTTCCAGTGGTGTGGATGGAGCCGCCCTTCTCGATGGAAGCGGCAAGAAAGGACTGTCGCTCATGAAAGACCAGCTCATGAGTTCGGTCATCAAACGGGCGCAGTTTGCCATTCCGCCGCTGTCGCTCATGATTCTCAGTTCCGTGAAGGTTTCTGGTGTCAGTCAGGAGATATGCGATCTTCGTTTCGATCGTCTGCCCCTCGACAGACCGTGGGATATGGTAGGTATCAGCGTTCAGACCGGAGCGGTGCGTCCTGCATTTGAAATTGCCTCGCTGTTCCGCTCGAAGGGCATACCTGTCGTGCTTGGTGGTCCATACGTTTCTGTTTTTCCTGAACGGTGTCGCGATCATGCTGATGTGCTGGTGACCGGGGAGGCTGACGACCTCTGGAAAGAGGTGCTCGAAGACCTGCGGGGAGGCAAATTGAAGCCGGAGTACCGGCAGGGGGGTTTTCCGGATTTGTCCGTTTCCCGACCGGTGGACAAGTCGGCGCTTGATATCAGCCGATATTTTACGACCAACGTTGTCCAGACCACCAGGGGATGTCCCTACAGTTGCGATTTCTGCAACGTGCACATCATGAACGGCCACAAGCTCAGGCACCGACCTGTGGACGAGGTTGTCAGAGAGGTCGGAGAGTTTCTCAGGCAGGATCAAAGGATTTTCTTTTTCCTCGACGATACGGTCAATGCCGATGAAGCCTATGCTTCGGAGCTTTTCTCGAAGCTCATTCCGCTGAAAATCCGATGGGTGGGACAGGCAACAACGCTGCTTGGGGAAAACCCGAAACTGCTCGATATTTTTGCCCGCTCAGGATGCGGGGCGCTGCTGGTTGGTATCGAAAGTCTTGCCGACGAGAGCAATCACGCCCATCACAAGTTTCACAATCCGGCCGAGCGCCAGGCCCGCTGCATCAAGGCCATCAGGAAAGCCGGAATATGCGTTTACGGAAGCTTCATTTACGGTCTTGACGGTGACACGCTGTCGATGCCGGAGAAGATCGAAGCCTTTATCGGGGAGACTGGCATCGACGTGCCGGGCATCAATCTTTTGCGTCCCATTCCAGGCACAGGCGTCTTTACACGTCTGGCATCTGAAGGGCGTCTTATGCATCCGGACGACGATCATGATGCATTCAGATTTTCGTGGGGTCAGGAGATGCTCTATTATCCGAAGCAGATGACGCTCGACGAGTTCATTCCGAGTTACACTGAGCTGACCTCGAAGGTTTTCACCCCGAGACATGCCATCGAGCGCGCCATGCGCGCCCCCACGCTCCGCTCTGCGGTGCTGATGTTCAACCTGCTCTACGTGCACATGTACGGGTTGTCGAGGAGGGATTTGAAACGGCAATTGGCAGGGCTGGGGTGAAGGTAATGCAGGGAGTGGACGTTGTGGACAAAAGAGAAAAGAGGTCTTTTTGTCCTTTCGTCCGTTTCTTTCTTCTTCTTCAGCTCAGCGAGCTGATCTCCTCTTCGAGCATCTGCTGCATATAGAGGTCGGCATAGTAGCTGCCGTTTTCAAGCAGCTCTTCATGTGAGCCGCTTTCGGCTATTCTGCCTTCATGCAGCACGATGATCCGGTCGCAGTTCCTGACCGTCGAGATGCGGTGGCTGATGAGAACTATGGTTGTTTCGGGCAATTTCCGCAGCAGTCCATCGAAAATGCTTGCTTCGGTGGCGGTATCGACAGCTGAAAGAGCATCGTCAAGCACGAGGATCGACGGATTCCACCGCAAAGCCCTGGCGATGCAGGCCCGCTGTTTCTGACCGCCAGAGAGGTTGATGCCCTTTTCCCCGAGCATCGTGTCGAAACCATCAGGAAAATCGGATACATCATTATAAAGCATGGCGATCCGGCTCGCTTCGATGACATCGACTCCATTACTGTTGCTGCCGACATCGATGTTGTTCCGGATGGTGTCCGAAAACAGAAAGTTCGACTGCGGGACGAAACCGATCGTGCGTCGTATTGTCCAGACAGGCAGAGTTCTGATGTTTTGACCGGCTATCATGATGCTTCCTTCTGACGGATCATACAGGCGCGGAATGAGGTTGACCAGGGTTGATTTTCCGGAACCGGTGGCGCCGACGATGGCCAGTTTCGTTCCCGGCTCGACGGTAAACGAGATGTCGTGCAGTACTGGCCGGTCGGGCTGTGATGGATACGAGAAGCCGATTTTGTCGAATACCAGTGCTCCTCTGAGTGGTCTTGCCGTCTCGACAGCCGGTTCAGAAGTGTTGTGTTCGACCACATCAGGCTTTGTGTCGAAGATTTCCTGCAGGCGGCCCTGTGCAGCTTCTGCTTTCTGGATGATATTGGTTACCCAGCCGATTGAAATGATCGGCCAGCTCAGCATCGACACATAGATGACGAACTGGGCGATGTTTCCGATGCTCATGGTGCCGTTCATGACGCCAATTCCGCCAGCCCAGATGACGGGGATCAGTGAAAGAGCCGTCAGTCCGGTCAGCACTGCCATGAATCTGGCCTGTATTCTGCCGAGATGCAGGTTCTTGTTGTAATATTGTCTGTTAAGCTTCTCGAACCTTTCAGTTTCCCACTTTTCACGGTTGTAGTTTCTGACCACGCGAATACCGGAGATGTTCTCCTGGACAAGGTTTGTGATGGCTGCATAGTTTTCCTGTATCTGTTTCGATTTTTTCTGGATCGACACCCCTGTACGGTAAACCGACCAGCTGAGCAGCGGTGCAGGAAGCAGGGCGAAAAGGGTCAGGAACGGGGAGATAGAGAGCATCGCACCGATGGCGAAAAGCAGCCGGAAGAGGGTATTGAGCGAGTACATGATGCCTGGACCCAGAAAATCGCGGACGGCATTGAGGTCATTGGTACCTCTTGAAATCAGTTCACCCGATCCGGTGTGGTCATAAAAAGATGACGACAGTTTCTGTAAATGGGCATAATAGTCGTTTTTCAGATCGAACTCGATATGTCGGGAGGTAACGATGATGAGCTGGCGCACCAGATAGAGCGTGATGCCGCTGAGGGCTGCAAAAAGAATATAGAACCCGGTCTTCTGGAGTATCTCGTGCATTTCGAAAGGCTTGCCCATCAGGTCGATAGCTTCGCCGAGAAAACGTGGGGCAGCCACGGCAAAAAAATTGGTGGCGATGACGCAGGCAATACCTGCGGCAAGCGATTTCCTGTAACGGAAAAGATATGGGCGTAAGGCCAGCAGATTTTTCATCCGTCCTTTTTTGATGTGACGTCCTTAATGTATAATAAGTGGAGAGAAAACAAAACGAACATCAGCCATGGCCTTTGAATCAAGCAAAAGTTACTATTCGATAGGCGAGGTCAGCCGGATTTCCGGTATTCCCGCCTACCTGCTCAGGTACTGGGAAGAGTTTTTCAGTGAGCTGGTACCAGCAAGGGATACCAGGGGAAACAGGCGTTATACCAACCGGGATATTGCCATGGTGCTCAACATCAAAGAGCTGGTTTACGAAAAAGGGTACAAGCTCAACAGAGCAAGCCAGATGGTCAGAAGCGGCCAGGCTGATGATGATGGGGCCGATCACAAGACCAACGAGATTCTGAAGCTCCAGAAACAGCTTTCACGGGAGCAGAAACAGTTCGAGATCAGCAATGAGCGCCGAAGGATGCTGCTGCTGGAAATAAAGGACGAGATCGAGGAGATTCTTGAGCTGATGGGTTGAGGTGGAAAATGTTGTTTTGTTATTAATCCGGCAAGCATAGACATGACAGGTGCCGGAGCTTATGCGGCTAACTTAATGGGGCTTGAATTTATAGATGAACAGTCATCTGTTTGAATGCCGGATTAATAAGTCGGTAGGGATATCAACCCGAAAGGCTTTATCGGTTTGTTGCGACGCTTCCCATAATCAGGAGGTTTGGCTGAAGCCCGGATTTTTCAGGGGCATGTTTTCCCCGGTTTTTAAACTCCCATATTCAGCCGGGTTTTAACCAGGCGGACATTTAAATCTTCCTCTTTTTTCATATTGCCCCGGTTTTTAAACCGGGGGAGAGAGACATAGCCCCCCTCTTCCCGGGCTTCAGCCCAACCTCTTTATCGATGTGATCCAGTGCGTTCTATACTCAGGAGGTTGGGCTGAAGCCCGGGATTATTAGGGGGGCCTGTTTACCCCGGACTGAAGTCCGGGGCTATGTGAAGAGGAATAAAGAATCGAGTACCCCGACAAGTCGGGGTTAAAACCCTCCTGAACAGCCAGGATGAAGTCCGGGGCTATGTTTGGAGAGCGTTAATCCGGCAAGCATAGACATGACAGGTGTCGGAGCTTATGCGGCTTACTTAATGGGGCTTGAATTTATAGATGAACAGTCTCCAGGTTGAATCCCGGATTAATAGAAGGCGACACAAAAAAAGACCGATCCTGAGACCGGTCTTTTTTTTGTGCATTCGAACTTGTCAAGAGGTGATTACTGTGCGTACAGGACTTCGAACTGGCCGACACCGCCCTTGCAGACGTGCTCGACCCAACGGGCATAAGCGCCACCGCTCCAGCGGTACTCTTCGAGGTTCTGTGAACGGAACTGAGGTGCGGCATAACGAACCTTGTAGCCTTTGGGAAGCACGACCTTGAGCTGGGCGTCAACACGGAAATCGTTGAATTTGCCGACCATACCGTGGTGAACCAGCGGAATGAGCGGGTGGTTCAGAATTCTGCGGAGGCCGCCGCCCGCATCGACCGAAACGCCAGGGAACTCGCCGTCAACCTTGACTTCGATACCCTGAGAGTCGGAACGGAATCCAGCTTCGACCTGTGCCGGCCTGTTGAGTTTGTCTGAGGGGAAGAGTTCTGCCCAGCGGGAGATGGAATCGACCATACCGGAACCGCCGTGAGAGAAACGCCATCTTGATACGCCTACCGGGCCTTTTTCACCGCTCTGGGTGTTCAGACCGTTGACCTCGATCTTCGAAATCCGCTGGCCACCTTCGTTCAGGGCTGTGAAAGCGGGACCGATGAACCAGAACTCACGAATCCAGTCGTTGAATGCACCGGTGCTGCCCACTGCTCTTACGGTGCCTTCCCAGGTGTCGATGAGGTCGTTGTTGTCAAGAGGAACTTTCATGAGGATGTCGTGGAACTGGCGACCCTGCATGTAGATCGGGTTCGGGACATTACGGCGGACAGCGTCGGAACGGTAGTAGAACATGTTCACAACCGAACCTTCGAATGAGAAGGTGTGACTGAAATCACCGACCGATACCATGCCTTCGCCAACGGAGATTCTTCTCTCCTTGGTTTCGTTGGCGATGTCAGCTTCGATGGTGAGCTTGTTCTTTGTGCTGTCAACGATCGACTCGATGACGGCTGAAATGCGCACGAAACCTTTTGCCGGATCGAGAGGTTTTACATTCAGCTTGACATTGCAGTCGGCAGGAAGCAAAGGGCTGGCAGGAGGTACATTTACCTTAGCCCGCGCCTTGACCTTTCCCCAAGAGCTGGACCCGCCTTCAAGTACGATTTCGTAATCGGAATGGGCGGTCGTCACGTCGTTTGAGCCGAAAAGAGCCATAATGATTCTCCTTTTTCTGGTGGCGTTTAAAATGGTATTTTCAGGAAAAACACTGGGTTTCCTGTTAAATAACAGCTTGAAACAAATTTAAATAATAAATATTAATAAGTAAAGTAAAATATGTCTCTTCCCGGCTTTCATCGACCTTCATTCCGTTTCTGTGCAGTAGTGACAAGCATCGTTCAGAAGCCTGTGTTCTATCCTTTTTCACATCTGGTAAAGCTTTGCCGGTCATGAGCGTCAAGAGAAGGGGGTTTGCGAATCATCGGTTTTCCGGAAATTTTTTTATGCCACTCATCAGTGGCCTTCTTCTCGGCGTCTCCTTTCCGACCTGGCCATCCCTGCATCTCGAACCACTGGCCTGGATAGCTCTTGTGCCTCTGCTCCTTTCTGTTGAACATGAAGAAGATTTCGGCTCTTTTTTCAGGAAGAGCTGGGTGGCTATGCTTCTGTACTGTCTTATCGCTCTCTGGTGGGTTTCTCTGGCAACCATTGTTGGCGGAGTTCTGACCGTTTTCATCCAGTCCCTTTTCTCAACCGTGCCCCTGGTGGTTTTCTATCATTTCAGAAAACGGGCGGGTTTCCGTGCAGCTCTTCTGGCTCTTCCGTTTGTCTGGACCGCCTGGGAGTGGGCTTATATGCAGCAGGACTTTTCGCTTGGATGGCTGACCTTCGGCAATTCACAGGCCAATCTGCTATGGATGGTGCAGTATGCCGATCTGACAGGGGTATGGGGTATCAGTTTCTGGCTTGTGGCATTCAACGTACTTGTGCTGCTGCTATTCAGGGGAAAGAAGTCTTTTCAGGTCAGGATGTCCTTCGTGACCATGATGGCAGTGATGATCGCAGTCCCTCTTCTGTATGCACGACATGTTTTTCAGCATGAAAAGACAGCTCCGGCTTCATCTGAGGTCCGGATTGCCGTGGTGCAGCCAGACATCGATCCTCATGAAAAATGGGGAGGATTCACGCCGGAACAGACACTGTCACATCTCTACAGTCTTACCGGGCAGACGGTTCGGGCTGACCGGCCGGAGCTGGTTATCTGGCCTGAAACCGCGATACCATTCTACATTCGCTCGCCCGAGAACAAACCTTACATGAACTCGGTCTGGCGTATGGTTGAACGCTGGGATACCCCGCTTCTGACCGGTTTTCCAGATGAGGAGCCCATTCCGGCAAAATCCTCGGGAGCAGAGGCTGTTGCCGCTTCCGGTACTGAAGCAGTGATCTCTTGTGCTGCCTACAATGCCTCCATGCTTCTTCTGCCGACAGGCGCTCCGGTGCAGATATACCGGAAGATGCGTCTGGTGCCTTTCGGAGAGCGTGTTCCCTATTCAGAATATCTGCCGTTTCTCGAACGGCTCAGCTTTTCTCTTTCCGGTATAACGAGCTGGCAGAAGGGAGATGAGGCGACCATTATGAATTTCAGGAGCCGTGACGGACAAACGGTCAGTTTCGCAAACATCATCTGCTATGAATCGATTTTTCCCGGACTGGTTTCAACGTTTGTCAGGAGAGGAGCGCAGTTTCTGACTCTGGTTACCAATGATGGCTGGTACGGCACCTCCTACGGCCCGTGGCAACATGCAGCCATAGGCAGGCTGAGATGCATCGAGAACCGCCGGGCCATGGCTCGCTGCGCCAATACCGGGGTGACCCTTTTCTACGATTCTTTCGGACGAAGCATTGCAGAAACCCCGTGGTGGCAGGTATCTGTGCTCACGGCTGAAGTTCCTCTTGAAAACGGCATCACTTTTTATACAGCACATCCTGACCTTGTGCCCCTATCCTGTCTGGTGATTTCGGGAGTGCTGGTGGTTGTTGGCGTGTTGAGAAAGAAGAGGTGAAAAAAGGACATAAAGGACGAAAAGGACACAAGAAAAGGATAAAACTGGCTGGAAAACCGCTCTTTATATATTTGTCATTTATGTCTTTTTCGTCCTTTTAGTCACTTTCTTCTCCTTTCATGGAGTGGGTGAGCATTTCGAGTACCGCCTGACGAAGCCACCGAATCGCGGAACAGATAAATCGGGGCAACCTACAGCCCGTACTCCTTGATCTTGCGGTACAGCGTCCGCTCGTTGATGCCGAGTGTCCGGGCTGTTCTGCGTTTGTTCCCGTCGCACTTTTTGAGGGTATCGGCGATGGCTCGTTTTTCCAGTTCGTCGAGTGGTACAGTATTCTCTTCATTGGCCGGATGGGTCGCTGCCGGAGGGGCAGGCTGGGCCGGGAATGCCGGCAGGAGCAGCGGGGATGCCGGCTGGCGATACAGAAGCGCCTGTTGCAGCATCTGACGGATTTCCCCGATCTCCTGGCGTAACTGGATGAGGCTGCTGTAGATAAGGTTCAATTCATTTTTTTCCACCTTGCCCGGTTCGTGCACCAGCCCTTTGTGGCGGCTTCGCTGCACAAGGTGCCTTTCGAGAATATCGGGCGTGATCTGTTTGCCCCGTTCGAGGATGAGCAGCGATTCGATCAGATTCCGTAGTTCACGAACATTGCCAGGCCAGGGATAGCGCAGCATGAGTTCTCCGGATTCAGGGCTGAAGCCCTGAAAGGCAAGTGAATGTTTTCGTTCGAACTCGTGGACGAAATGCTCTGACAGAATCAGAATATCACTGCCTCTCTCCCGCAGAGGAGGTATGTGCAATTCCACGCTCCTGAGCCTGTAGTAAAGGTCTTCCCTGAAATGCTTTTCGGCGACAGCCTGGTTCAGGTTCCGGTTCGTGGCGGCGATGATTCTGGTGTCCGAGGAGATCGTTTCCGAGGAGCCTACTCTCTGGAACTGACCGGTTTCGATGACGCGCAGCAGCTTGACCTGGGTTTCGAGCGGCATTTCTCCTATTTCGTCGAGGAAGATCGTTCCTTTGTCGGCGCTTTCGAAATAGCCTTTCCGTGCCTGTACTGCTCCTGTGAAAGCACCCTTTTCATGTCCGAAAAGCTCGGATTCGAGAATTCCCGAAGGGATGGCTCCACAGTTGACCGGAATCAGGCTTTTGCCTGTCCTTCGGCTGTGTTCATGAATGAAGCGGGCAAGTACCTCCTTGCCGGAACCGGTCTCTCCGGTGATGAGCACCGTAACGTCGGTTGCCGCGACTTGCAGGGCCAGCTCCCTGAGCTGAATGATTCCCGCAGAGCGTCCGATGATGTCGATACCTCGGCTCATGATGCAGAAATATTGAGGTCATGTGAACGGTTCTTCATGGCTGGAGCGGTACCACGAACGATTCGATCGGGAGCGAACGTGCGTAAGCAGCGGCTTCCTGTCGGGTTGCAAAAGAGCGTTTCAGACGAACCTTGTAGATGCCGTTGATCTGCTGAACGGAGGCCGGGGCAGTGGCGGAGAGCTGGGCGCTGAGCTGGTCGGCATTGGTGATGCTGTCAAAACTGCCGAACTGAAGCGTGAATCCTGCGCCTGGTGCCGCGGCAGCAGCCTGGGGACGCGACGGAACCGGCAGTGCAGTACGGGTTGTGTCAACTTTTCTGGCGGTCTGGTTCATGACCGGTTTTTCCGGTAATCGTCTGAACGATGAATCCGGTTTGCTGGCAGGCGGGGAAGATGGTGTGGGTCGTGAGCCTGTCGCCATTACAGGAGGCCTGCTGCCGGAAGAGGCTTTTGCAGGCATTACCGGCAGACCTGGGGTTATGGAGCGAGCCTGTTCAAAGGCTGCCAGTCTTGAGCGGCTGACAGGGTCGAGCTGGGGATCGGGATATTCGGCAAGCTGTTTCCGGTACAGGCTGGCAGCTTTCGGGCCGTCTTCGGAGAGCAACGCTTCGACGAGAATCTGTTCCGAAGGTTTTGTTATCTGCTGGCGGATTTTTTCCAGTAAATAAACCTTATCTTCCTGCACATATTGCACGATCTCGAAAGCATACGAGGCTTCATCTGCCATTGCCGCCGGTTGGCGGCAGGGAAAAATCATGCCGGCCACGATGCAAACAGGTATGATAATAGAGTTACGCATCTTTGGCATGGTTCGGTAATGACGTTCGTTGCATGAGTTCAGCCTGCCGGAGTATCCGGTCTGGATGGTCTTCAAATGAATATGGGAAATATTTTACGATAAAATCAATCGCTTTCTGATGAAGCACTTTTCGGTCAAAGCCTGCGCCAAAATCAATCTCGGTCTGCTGATCACCGGCCGCCGGGACGATGGTTATCACACTCTTGAAACAGTTTTCGCACCAATCGACTGGTTCGATACGCTTGAGTTCACCGAGTCTGACAGTATCTCCATGGAGTGTACCAATCTTGATCTTCCCGTGGACGACACGAACCTTTGCATTCGCGCTGCACGAGCACTTCAGGAGTTTGCAGGAGTTGAAAGCGGGGTATCGATAAAGCTGGTCAAGCGGGTGCCTTTCGGCGCCGGTCTCGGCGGGGGCAGCAGTGATGCGGCTGCAACTCTCAACGCGCTCTGCCGGCTCTGGGAGATTGATGTGCCCTCCGCCGATCTTCACAGGCTTGCCGTGAAACTCGGTGCGGACGTTCCCTATTTTCTTGAAATGAAGGGACTTGCCTATGCCGCCGGAATAGGCGAGGAACTCGAAGACCTTAACCTTGTTCTGCCCTGGTATGTGGTGACCGTTTTCCCGGAAGTACAGGTTCCCACGGCCTGGGCCTACAGAAATTTCCATCGGCGCTTCGAGCGTCAGGTTCCCGATCTGAAAGCCCTTGTTTCGCTTCTCTGCAATGATCGTGATACCAGTGTTCTCGATGTTTTCGAAAACGATTTCTCTTCGGTGGTATTCGAGCACTATCCGGTGGTTCGCGACGTTCGGGATGCTCTGAGTGCTTCAGGCTCGATATTCGTTTCTCTCTCGGGCAGCGGTTCGGCGGTTTACGCCCTTTTCGAGGACCGTGCCGGCGCAATCAAAGCCGCTGACGCCATGAGCGCTCACTATCGGGTCAATGTGACTCCGGCAGGTTTCATGATGGAGTGAAGAGCCCATTACATCCTTCTGCATTTCCATTGCTCCGGTTTTCAAAAGCCGGAGGATCGGTTGTGAATCCATCCGCAACCGATTCTCACCCCCGGCGATTCGTGCCCAGCATGGTTTCGAGCTGCGAGGCGAAGAGTTTGGTGTCTTCGTCGAGGAAGTGTGATGACTGAAGCCGCACCCTCTTGACTACCGAATAGTCGATGACCGTGTCGAAAGTGTGTTCACGGAACATCGGGGCGGCAGCTATTGCCGAACCGTCGGGAGCGGTGAGCGATGAGTTTCCCCAGTAGGTGAAGCTGTCTTCGTTGCCGACCCGGTTTATACAGGCCACATAGCAACTGAACAGAAACGCACTTGTCGAGGCGATGGTCTGCCACTGCGATACGATGGCCGGTATGCCCTGACCGGGCGACAGGCGCAGCGGGCTCGACATGAGCACAAGGAGCAGTTTCGCCCCCTGATGGGCCAGCAGATAGGGCACTGATACATGCCAGAAATCCTCGCAGATTGCTATTCCAACTTTGCCGAGCCGACGTGAGTTTACGGCTTCGATCTGACGGCCGGCTGAAAAATAGCGCAACTCCTCGAACATGCCATAGGTTGGCAGGTAAATTTTCCGATGTACACTTCTGCCGATTCCATCCTCGAACATGAATGCCGAATTGTATACACCATAATCGTCGCTCAGCTCGATGCCTCCGCAGAAAATGCAGATATCCCGACTCAGTTCACGAAGCGGATCGAGTCTCCGGTCATCGATGTGCATGGCCATATCCTGGGCTGCGTCCTGCACATTGTAACCGGTCAGAGAAAGCTCCGGAAAGACGATGGCCTCTGCACCGTTCATGATGGCATCCTCTATGGCTTTGATGTGCCGTTCGAGATTTTCTTCGAAATTGGCGAGCGTGCAGTCGGACTGAACGATTCTGAGCTTTGCTTTGAGCATCGGTTTCCGGTCTTCTTAGTGATAAGGATAGAAGAAATAGAAGGTAAGTGAAAGTGCGGCCAGTACCGCCATACCCGGATTGATTTCCCGGAACCTGCCCGCAAGCGCCTTGATGAGCACCCAGCCGATGAAGCCCATGGTGATACCGACACCGATGTTGAAAGTGAAGAGCATCATGACGATCGTCAGGAAGGCCGGCAGCAGTTCGGTATAGTCGGAGAAATCAAAGTGGCCGGCAGACTCGATCATGAACATGCCGACCAGGACAAGCACCGGCCCGTAAGCCTGCGGCGGCACCATCGTCAGTATGGGCGCAAAAAAGAGTGCAAGAGCGAACAGACCGGCAACCACAAGAGCCGTGAAACCGCTTTTTCCTCCCTGCTCGATGCCCGAAGCAGATTCGATGAAGACTCCGGCGGTAGTGGTGCCGAAGAGCGCCGCGGCAATTGTTGAAAGAGCATCGACCAGCATCGGCTTTTCTATCTCCGGCAGATTGCCGTTCTCATCCAGAAGTCTGGCACGGGCCGACAGGCCTATAAGCGTGCCGAGCGTATCGACGAAATCGAGAACGAGCACACTCAGGATCACCCCGATGAAACCCCAGGTGAGGGCTCCGGTAATATCGACTTGCATGAACAGCGGGGCGACCGAAGGTGGCAGGCTGATTATCTTTTCCGGTACTTTCAGAAAGCCGAGTGCAAGCATGAGTATTGTTGTGCCGGCCATGCCTGTCATCAGCGCACCGGTGACCCTGCGTACCAGCAGAGCACTGGTAAACACCAGGCCGCCCAGCCCGCAGAGCACCGGAATGGCTGTCAGGTCGCCCAGCTTGACCGGCGCTCCAGGCACACCGATAGCCACCACGCCCATGTCGCTCAGACCGAGGAAGGCGAGAAACAGACCGATGCCAACCGCGAAGCTGTGCTTCAGGGTCATCGGGATCGCTTCGGCCAGCCATTTGCGCGCACCCGTCAGGGTAATGAGCGTGAAAAGCAAACCGCTGACCAGAATTGCGCCAAGTGCTGTCTGCCATGAATAGCCAAGTGTCTTGACCACTGTATAGGCGATGAAAGCGTTCTCACCCATATAGGGAGCTACGGCGAAGGGACGTTTGGCATACAGACCCATAAGCACTGTGCCGAAGATTGCGGTCAGGATGGTGGCGGTCATGGACGCCTCTTTTGGCATTCCGGCAGCTTCGAGAATGGCCGGATTGACGACGATGATGTAGGAGAGGGTGAAAAAGGTGGTCAGCCCCGCCAGAAACTCCTGCCGGTAACTCGTACCGTGTCTGTCGAATTCAAAGAAGTTCCGCATGAGATCGCTTGTTTTACGGTGAACGTTGCGCCCGTGTTCAACGAGATTCCCTGAGCAGCACCTCGGCTGGTATCTGCAAGGTACGATGCAAGGTACGAATCTGTGCGATCGAGAGCGGCCTTTTCCGGTTCAGAATTTCGCTCGCCCGGCTTTTCGAGCCGATCAGACGGGTCAGATCGCTCTGCTGCATGTTCATCTGCTCCATACGGAACCTGATCGCCTCCACCGGATCGGGAAAATCGACCGGAACGCGAGCTTTTTCGTAATGATCCAGGAGGATTCCGAGGAGTTCAAGCTCATCGCCTTCGGGAGTTCCTGGTTCCGCAGCGAAAATCTCCTCCATCCGTGCGAGCGCTTCCCGGTAATCGGACTCTGTTTTGAGTGGCTTTATCTGCATCGTGCCTGATTCAGATGGTTGAGGCATCGACGGCGTCGTAATCGGCGTGAGTGCCGATGAATCTGATACAGAGCAGTTTGTACGGATAGTTGATTGCCGCGATCAGCCGGTATTTGTTGCCTTTGATAGTGAACACCACCCGGTTGTGGCCGATGATGCTCGCAGAAGGATAGCGCTGCTTCAGCTCGTCAGGCGAACTCCAGTCGGCTTGTCTGGCCTCGTGGAACCACGCTTTGAGTGGCTCTTCAGCATCTGAGCGCTTCGTCCAGAACTCCACGAGCGTTTTGCGTGCAATGATTCCCAAGAGGCTGTCGGATGATGATGATCCGTCCTGTTTTATGTGAATATAGCTCGATCCCAAATCGGGAACAAATGGCCTCGAAAAATAGTTCAGTTTCCTGTTTGACACTTTCCTGCTGTTTTTTATATTGGACTAAATCAGTCTTATTTAAAGATCAATACAATACAATCATCACAAGGAGATACAATCATGAGCGTACTCGTAGGCCGTCCAGCCCCCGATTTCAATGAAGCCGCTGTCGTCAACGGTTCGACCTTCGTCGATTCATGTCAGCTTTCCGCCTATCGCGGCAAGTATGTCGTGCTCTTTTTCTATCCGCTCGACTTCACCTTCGTCTGCCCGACCGAACTGCACGCCTTTCAGGAGAAGATCGAAGAGTTCAGAAAACGAAATGTCGAGGTGCTCGGCTGCTCGGTTGACTCCAAATTCTCGCATTTCGCGTGGCTCAACACCCCTCGCAGCAAGGGTGGCATTCAGGGCGTGACCTATCCGCTCATTTCAGACATCAACAAGAGCATCGCCAGAGATTACGATGTGCTGACCCCGGATGGAAGCGTGGCGCTCAGAGGACTGTTCCTGATCGACCGCGAGGGCGTGGTGAAGCATCAGGTGGTCAACGATCTCGGCCTTGGCAGGAATATCGACGAGGTGCTCCGTATCATCGATGCGCTTCAGTTTACCGAAGAGTTTGGTGAGGTCTGCCCGGCCAACTGGAACAAAGGCGACAAGACCATGAAGCCGACCGATGAGGGGCTGAAAGCGTATTTCGCGGAGTAAAATTGTAAGGGCGGACCTCTGTGTTTGCTCTTTGGTAAGGGCATCCCGCCAGTCGGGATGCCCCCGAATTAAAGGCTTCCCCGCAAGACAGTATCGCGGGGGAGTCTTTTTTTTTGTGATGGGCGAGGTGGACTTTGTGGACGAGGTGGACGGCGTGGACAGGAGGATGAAAACCGTAGGGGCGGGTCTTGTGCCCGCCCTTTCTGCAATGCCTCAGTACGCTTTGGCGAACACCACTTTCTGACTGGCGGGGTTGCCGCTGCGGATGCAGGTGCCGGGTTCGTCCATGTTATACTGTTTCCGGTACTCCTTGTCGGCGGGCAGTACCCTGATCGTTGCTTTGGTCTCCTCCTTGATGAGGGCTTCTGTTTCGTCCGTGCCGTCCCAGTAAGCGATGACGAAGCCTTTTTCCACGAAGGCCTTGAACTCCTCCCAGGTCGATGCCTCGATGGTGTTTTCCTGGCGGAACTGCAAGGCGCGGTCGTAGAGGTTCTGCTGGATGCTGTTCAGAATCTCCCCGATATTGACAGGAAGTGTGTCATCGAGCAGCAATTCGGTTTTTTCGAGGGTATCACGACGGGCGGCGACGCACTTGCCCTGCTCTATGTCTCGCGGGCCGAGTTCGATTCTCACCGGAATGCCCTGCAGCTCGTACTCCGCGAACTTCCAGCCGGGAGAGTTGTTTTCGCTGTCATCGACAAAGGTCGGGATGCCGTGATGGTTCAGCGCCCTGGCGATGAACCTCGCGTGCGCGCGAACCTCCTCCTTGTTGCCCTTGAGGATCGGGATGATGACAACCTGCCGCGAGGCGAGCTTCGGCGGAAGCACGAGCCCCTTGTCGTCGGAGTGCGCCATGATGAGCGCGCCGATCAGCCGCGTCGAAACGCCCCAGCTCGTGGCCCAAACATATTCGAGCACGCCATCCCTGGTCTGGAACTGGCAGTCGAACGCTTTGGCGAAGTTCTGGCCGAGGTTGTGCGAGGTGCCCGCCTGCAACGCCTTGCCGTCCTGCATCATCGCCTCGATGCACCAGGTTGCGTCGGCTCCGGCGAATTTCTCGCTGTCGGTCTTTTTTCCAACGATTACCGGCAGGGCCATGTACTCTTCGGCGAAGGTGCGGTAGACGTTGATCATGCGGATCACCTCCTCCTGCGCCTCCTCCGGCGTGGCGTGCGCCGTGTGCCCCTCCTGCCAGAGGAACTCGGTTGTCCGCAGGAAGAGTCGGGTGCGCATCTCCCAGCGCACGACGTTGGCCCACTGGTTGATGAGAATCGGCAGGTCGCGGTAGGACTGGATCCATTTCTTGTATGACGACCAGATGATGGTCTCGGAGGTCGGGCGAACGTAGAGCTTTTCGGTCAGCTCCTCTCCTCCGCCATGCGTCACGACAGCGCACTCCGGCGCAAACCCTTCGATGTGTTCAGCCTCTTTGGCAATGAAGCTTTCAGGGATGAACAAGGGAAAATAGGCGTTGACATGGCCGGTCGCCTTGAACATGCCGTCGAGCGCGGCCTGCATCTTCTCCCAGATGGCGTATCCATTGGGTCGGATGACCATGCACCCTCTAACGTCAGAATAATCGGCCAGTTTTGCCGACCGGACAAGATCGATATACCATTGAGAATAGTCTTCCTGCCTGGAGGTGATTTTATCAGCCACGGTAATGCTATTGATTTGATTTATGAGGAAACTGCCGGAACTACGGAGGTTGTATGTCTGTGTGAAAGTTTGTCTTGCAAAGGTAATAACAAAGAGTTGAAAAACAGCAAATAACTGAACGAAACGGGGGAATGGCAGTGTCTGTTTTCGGACTGTATGATGCAGAACGCAGTATCGGCTTGACGGAAACTTTCCTGCGTTTACTGTTCGAAATTTTTCATCTTGTTCATGAGCTGGCGCAGGTGTTCTTTCTGCCGGGTGTCCATGTTGACCCGTTCAGGTTCCACTCGCTTGTAGCCGGCAGGTACGGAGAACTTCGAATCAGGTACCGGTTTCGGGATGATTCGTACCAGTTCCATCGAATAGCGGCCATTGCCGTTAATCTGAATGATTCTGACCGGGAATCCATCAACGCCGTTCTCCTTGAGTACTCTGGAGAGAGCGGTGTTGGAGAGCCGTGGATTCTGAGATTGCAGAAGTCTGAATGTCGAAAAGTCGGCCAGTCCTTTCGATATCCAGAGGTCGAGCTGTTCGGTGCTGCTGGTGAGGCGCACATGCTCGCACGGGTAGTTCTTGACGGTTTCGGCGCCGATGCGGCTGAGGCGGTAATTGCTGTCGAAATCGAGCAGTGTGGCGCTCTCGGCGGCTGTTCTCAGGTTCATGGCGCTCCATGTTCCTGCTTTGTGATTGATGATGGTCGCATCATCCGGTTTCGAACTTCTGGTGATGACGGTTGTTCTGAGCGGTTCGGGAATCCTGTCAAGCATCATGGTCATGTCCATGCGCTGGTCATGCTTTCCGAACAGGTAGGTTATGTCAGCCTTGCCGTTCGGCATGACGAGCGACATCTTCATTTCGCCCGTGAACGCGGCGCGGGCGCTCGCAGGAATGGCAAGAATCAGGATGAGCAGGAGCGTTAGGAGGCTGACAGTTCGTTTCATGGGAGGCAATCGGTTGCTGATGTGCGGCAGCGTCGCCGCTGTTTCCGGGAAAATATCGCAAAAAAACGGAAGATGTTCACTTTACCGGTTATGACGCTGTTTCGGGATGGTTCTTGCCAGGGGGACGAGTTTTCTTTCCTGGGAGCGCCGAGCGCCTGCTCGGCATCTTTTAGGCGATTATATCTCTTGTTTACTGTAGGTTTGCTTCATTTTGTCAAATATTTAAATTTTTTGAAGTCTTCGGCTTCATTGCCGAGCAGGCGCTCGGCGCTCCCGGCTATCGAGATAACCACCAACAGAAAAGCGGCATTTCACGATACCGCACCATGTGGATTCGCATAAAAAAGCGTATCATTAGCGATTTAATGCTATAAAACCGAATCCGTCAGAAGAGTGCCATGAGCGACATTATCATCAGCCGCGCCCGTCAGGAGAGGCCAGAGGCGCAGCGACAGGGGAGTCCGGATGCTCCGGTCGAGATAAAAATTCCGCAACGCATGGTAAACCTGCCAGTTATCCCTTCGAGTATTCTCAGAAACATCGTTTTGCTTGTTCTGACTTTTTTCGCCCTTGTTGCCGGAGGTTATATCTGTTATTCCTTGCAGCAATGAGACGTGTCCTTTTGTATCTGTTTTGAACGTATTGCCTCGCCCCTGCAAAGGTTGTATACTGACGCCGACCTTCCATAACCTGAATCGAGATACATGCCCGAAGAGAAAGTGTGGAGCGTCGTCGAGCTGCTCAAGACCACGATGGCGTTTTTTAATGAAAAGAAAATCGACGAGCCGCGGCTGTCGGCGGAATTGCTGCTTGGACATGTGCTCGGGTTGCAGCGCCTTCAGCTCTATCTCGACCACGAACGGCTCGTGACGCCGGCGGAGCTGGCTGCGTTTCGGGCGGCTTGCCGGGAGCGGATGCAGGGCAGGCCGGTGCAGTATATCGCGGGCGAAGCGTTTTTTTACGGCTACCGCTTTTTCGTCGATGAGCGGGTGCTGATTCCGCGCCCGGAGACCGAGCAGGTGCTCGAACATGCGATGGAGCGGCTCGCGGCGAGCGGCCTCGCGTCCGCGCAATCGCCGTCGATTCTCGACATCGGCACCGGCAGCGGCTGCATCGCCATCACGCTCGCTCTGCGCCTGCCCGGCGCTCGCCTCACCGCCGCAGACGTCTCCGCCGATGCGCTCGATGTCGCCCGCCGCAATGCCGAGGCGCACGGCGTGGCGGAGCGCATCACCTTCGTCCTTGCCGACGCGCTCGATTCGTCTTTTTCCGAAAAGGCTGGCGGGCCGTTCGACATGGTGATTTCCAATCCGCCCTACATTCCCGAAGCGGAGTGGGCGACCCTTCAGGAGGAGGTGAAACAGTACGAGCCGAGGCTTGCGCTGCTCGCGCCGCAAGGATTCGAGTACTACCGCAGCATCGTCGCCGCCGCTCCGGCGCTGCTCCGCGCAGGCGGGGTGCTCTGCTTCGAGCTTCATGCCGACGGCGCGGCGGGGGTCAGCAAGCTCGTTGCTTCCGGATTCAGCGGCGTCGAAGTCATGCAGGACTACAATAAGCTCGACCGCGCCCTTTCCTGTGTTCTTGCCTGAGTGCCGGGATTTATTCAAAGTTAATTTTATGTATATTGTCTGCCGTCAAGGAAGCTGCACTTTCCCGTCGGGCGTCCACGGCAGTGGTTTCCTTTGGCAACTATCGGGCCCTCCTCGTTGTTGATGGTAACGCACAAGGACAGCCCTGGACGGTCGCAGGAGCGGAAAATGTACCTTCTGCGGTCGTTTCTGCAAGATTCAAGATTCCAGTTTCAAGTACATGTATATACCAGATGATCTATCGCGATTTGACCCTGCGTGAGCGCCAGGTTCTGGGTATCATAATACAATCATACGTTGTTTCGGCGACGCCTGTCGGTTCACGCACTATCGCACGTAATTACAACCTTGGACTGTCGGATGCCACCATCCGTAACGTGATGGCCGATCTGGAGGCTGACGGTTTCATCAGCCAGCCCCATACATCTGCCGGAAGGGTGCCTACTGACAAGGGATATCGCTATTATGTCGATCTGATCATGAATGTCAGCCGGATCGACGAACAGGAAAAGAAGCTGATAGATGACCGGTTCATCACACGCGGGTCGGAACTGAAAGGTACCTCTGCCGAAGTGCTGGGTGCTGCGGCAAGAGTGCTGGGCAGCATATCCCGTCAGCTTGGTGTGGTGCTGCCGCCACGGCTTTCCAATGCAGTCTTCGAGCGGCTTGACATCGTTCAGCTTGGTTCTGCAAGGATCATGGTTGTCATCGCTATCCAGTCGCTTTTCGTCAAGACTATTGTTATGGAACTGACGGCTGAAATATCTCGGCAGAAGATTGATGATGTGGTCGATATTCTCAACGAACGCCTGTCCGGACTGACGCTCGAAGAGATACGCAGTACGATCGGCAGGCGTCTTTCGGACTGCAAGAGCGGGGAGGGACTGATGAACAGCATTGTCGGTGCAGCCGATACGCTGTTCGATGAATCATCTATCCTTGAGCGGCTTTATATTTCGGGTACCGAGAACATCGTCGATCAGCCTGAATTCAAGCAGCCCGAAAAGGTTCGTGACATCATCACCATGATAGAGGACAAGTTCGGCATGGCGAAACTGGTGGACAACGCCATTCCCTCTCCTCTCAGGCAGGGCCGGGACCGCGAAGTGGCCATCAGCATCGGTACCGAGAACCGGACAGGCAATGCAGCCGATCTTACGATCGTCTCTTCGCCTTATTATGCTGGCAAGATGGTTGGCAAGGTAGGTATCATGGGCCCGAAACGGATGGATTACGAACATGCCGTGCGGGTGGTGAACTACATGGCGGGTTGCCTGTCAGAGGCACTTTCTGGAAACAATTAATTTCAAATGACTCTCTTTGCAACTATGACTAAAAAAGAAAAGCACCATCAGGAACAGGAAGAGATACAGGAGACGATAAATACCGAAGCGGCAGCAGCGGAGACAGTTGCCATACCGGCAGCGACAGAGGCGGATTTCGAGGCTGAAGTTGCGGCACGTGACGCAGAGATTGCCAGACTTCGGGAAGAGGTGATGCGACGTGCAGCCGAATTCGAGAACTTCAGGAAGCAGAAGGAGCGCGAAGCTGCCCAGTCAGCCACGAGGATGCTGGAAAACACGGTTCGCGACCTGTTGCCACTGATCGACGACCTGAAGCGTGTCATTCATCATACTCCGGCTGAATTACAGGCTATGGCCGAGGCCAAGCCCTTCATTGAAGGGGTGGAGCTGATACGCAAGAACTTCATGTCGTTGCTTGAAAGCAAGGGAGTAAAGGAGATCGAAGCCAAAGGCAAGGTGCTCGACGTCAATTTCCATGAAGCCATTACGCAGATCGATGTGCCGGGCGCCGAATCCGACACCATTGTCGAAGAGTACCAGACCGGATATACGCTTGGTGACAGGGTGATCAGGCACACCAAGGTCATCGTCGCCAGATAATCGAGGTATTAATTATTGAGAGAGCACAAATACGATGAAAAGAGATTACTATGAAGTCCTCGGTGTCGGCCGTTCAGCTGACAAGGACGAAATAAAGAAGGCCTACCGGAAGCTTGCCCTGAAGTACCATCCGGACAAGAACCCTGACAACAAGGAGGCTGAAGAGCAGTTCAAGGAGGTCAACGAGGCTTACGAGGTGCTGAGCAATGACGACAAACGCCGCCGCTACGACCAGTTCGGCCATGCCGGTGTCGGATCGTCGGCTGCATCCTCGGGAGGTGCTTATGGAGGTGCCGGTTATGGCGATATCAACGATATTTTCAGTGCCTTCAACGACATGTTCAGCGGTGGCCGTACCCGAGGAGGCGGTTCGCCTTTTGGCGGATTCGAGGATGTCTTCGGTGGAGGTTTTTCCGGCGGCGGTCGTCGTGGACGATCGGCGGGCATTCATGGCACCGACCTCAAAATCCGTCTCAAGCTCACTCTCGAAGAGATTGCCAAAGGTGTAGAGAAGACCCTCAAGATCAAAAAGCAGGTTGTCTGTGAGCAGTGCAACGGCACCGGCTCGAAGAGCGGCAAAACCGAGACCTGCCCGACATGCCACGGAAGCGGCGAGGTGCGGCAGGCCTCCAAGACCATGTTCGGCCAGTTTGTCAATATTGCCGCATGTCCGACCTGCGGTGGTGAGGGACAGGTCGTCAAGGATCGGTGCACCTCATGCTATGGCGAAGGTATCAAGCAGGGTGAAGTGACCGTCAAGATCAATGTGCCGGCGGGTGTGCAGGAGGGAAACTACCTCACGCTTCAGGGACAGGGTAACGCCGGACCGAGAGGCGGCGCTTCCGGTGACCTGATCGTCGTTATAGAGGAGAAGCCGCACGACCTCTTCAAACGCAATGGCGACGATATCATCTACGACCTTTCGATCGGATTTCCTGATCTGGTCATGGGCACCAAGATCGACGTCCCGACCCTCGACGGTCATGTCAAGGTCACCGTTCCGCCCGGAACCCAGCCGAATACGATGCTTCGCATTTCGGGCAAGGGAATCGGTCATCTGAAAGGAGGCGGCAGCGGCGATATGTATGTCAGGGTGAACGTCTTTGTTCCCAGGGATGTCACTGGCAAGGATCGTGATCTGCTGAAAGAGCTGAAGAAGTCATCGGTCATAACGCCGAATCATGGCGAACAGGAGCACGAAAAGAGTATTTTCGAAAGGGCCAAGGATATTTTCAGCTGAGGCGCTTTTCCCTTCACGAATGCCGGAAAAACGAAAAGCCGCCCCGACTTGTCGGGGCGGCTTTTTTGCCTGTATCGGGATTTCAGTTTCACATACCCATTGGGCTGGAGCGGGCCGCGTCGAGCACTTCCGGCGTGATGTGGATGATGCCGTTCTTTTCGGCATAGACAGCGAGGGCAGCCTTGATTTTATCGGCGAAGAACGGAGGCATCTGGCCGATGATTTCGAGAGCCTCCTCGCTCCACTGAAGCTTGTCGGCCCGGAAGGCTGAACGGGGTCTGGTGGAGATGCGGTACTCATTGTCGATCTCCTCCACGAAGTCGGCAATGAGCTCTTCGTCGCCGATCTGGTGAGGGGCGATCACCCTTTCGGCAAGAATCCGGTTGCGTATCAGATGAACCTTGAGCTGCGGCAGGTAGAGAGCCTGGGCCATCGGTTCGGGACTGCCGCAAGTCACGAAGAGGGCGACATTCTTGTTTTTCAGGCAGCGCTTCAGGTTGCTCTGCACCAGCGCGCCGAGCAGTTGCGAAGAGACGACCAGGTAGTACACGGGAGCACCGAGGATCACCACATCAAAATTGCTGACAAAACTGTAATCGCCCGTCGCCTTGCAGCGGGCTTTTTCGACATAGGCCCCGGTTTCGGCGAGCTGCTGGCCAATAGAATCGATCAGTTTGTCGGTTGATCCGCCAGTGGAGCGGCTGTCATAGAGGATGATGGCTCTCATCTGGCGTTCGTTGTCGGGCGTCATAGAATAAGTTTTGTTGAATCAGCGAGCCTTGCCATAGGCATCCAGAATGTTCGTTGCGAACTCAGCAATCGCTTTCGGGTCACTGGTCTGATCGGGTGAGAACACTTTTTCGGCAAGGATCACCGGGTTGTCGAGATGCATTTTTAGTTGAGGCAGATAGAGAAACTGCGCCATGGGTTCCGGACTGCCGCATATCACAAACAGGGCAACTTTTTTGCCTTTAAGCGCGGCTCTCAGGTTGCTTTGTGACAGTGCGCCGCTGAGCTGGGAAGCGACGAGAAGGTAATAGATAGGAGCTCCAAGGAGCACAAGGTCAAACTCCCTGACGAAACTGAAATCGCCATTGTTCTTGCAGCGGGCTTTTTCAACATACGTTCCCGATTCTGCAAGATTTCTGCCGATCGAGTCGATCAGTCTGTCGGTCGAACCGCCGACGGACTGGCTGTCATAAAGGATAATTGCCTTCATGGGCTTGTTGATGGTGCTGGTCATAAGCCTGACATTATGGTTGTGCCTGACTGTGGAATGTAATCCAATAATAAGACATTACTCTTTCACGGCAAAATCGGGAGGGATCAACTCATCATGCGGATCAGACATATCCGTCTGATCCGTCTGATTCACTCCACCCCACCAAAGCAAAAAGGCTGCCTTTTCGGGGCAGCCCTTTTGCAGCATTTCCGTTCCCGGAGATCACACAAAGTTCGAGTAGATATTGATCAGATCGACGACGCGGGTGGCATAGCCAAGCTCGTTGTCGTACCAGCCGACAATCTTGACCATGTTGCCGGAGCTCATGGTGAGCGGTGAGTCGAAGATACAGGAGTGAGCGTTGCCGACGATGTCCGACGAGACGATCGGATCGACGTTGTATTCGAGGATTCCTTTCAATGCACCCTCTGCTGCGGCCTTCATGGCGGCATTGATCTCATCCTTGGTGGCGGTCTTTTCGACGATGACCGACAGGTCGGTTACAGAACCGTCCGGTACGGGAACCCTCATGGCAAAGCCGTCGAGTTTTCCAGCCAGTTCAGGCAGTACTTCACCGATTGCCTTGGCTGCACCGGTCGAGGTCGGGATGATCGAGCAGGCGGCAGCGCGTGCGCGGCGCAGATCCTTGTGCGGAAGGTCGAGGATGTTCTGGTCGTTGGTGTAGGCGTGTACGGTGGTCATGAAACCCTTGACAATGCCGAAGTTCTCGTGCAGTACTTTGGCCATCGGGGCGAGGCAGTTGGTGGTGCAGCTCGCATTGGATACGATCTCCTCTGCGCCAGTGATGCTCTTGTCATTCACGCCCATGACGATGGTGGCATCGATTTTGTCTTTGGCAGGGGCCGAAATGATCACTTTCTTTCCGCCTGCGGCAATGTGCTTCGATGCTGCTTCACGGCTGGTGAAGATGCCGGTCGATTCGACAACAATGTTTGCACCGAGTGAGGCCCAGGGAAGCTGAGCTGGATCTTTCTGGGCGCAGATGGCGATGGTTCTGCCGTTGACAACCAGATTGTCGCCCTCGATGCTCACTTCGCCTTTGAATTTTTTGTGAGAGGTGTCGTATTTGAGGAGGTGGGCAAGGGTTTTTACATCGGTCAGGTCGTTGATTCCGACGATCTCGATTTCGGGGTTGTCCACGGCCTGTCGGAAAACCAGACGGCCAATGCGGCCAAAACCATTGATGCCAACTTTTACTTTCGCCATGATGCGTTTTTATACTATGGGTTTAATAAATATGAAAATTACTTTGCTCCTGATCGTTGAAAGTGGCGCCATAAATCGGGCGCATGTCTCAAAAGAAATGTCAGAAGATAGAAAAATAGAATATCGCCGGTGATATTTTTATGACTTTTTTTCAAAACTTTTCACCAGGAGCTCTTTCAGGCCGCTGAAACTGCCATTGCTCAGCAGTACGATAACGTCGCCCGGCTGACGTTCGGCTTCGAAGAATCGGGCAATATCTTCCGGATAATCTTCGCTGCTTCCGGCTGCGAAGACCTGCTTGCCCTTCGCTTCCAGCTCATGGCAAAGCAGCGCAACGTCGAGCCTCTCTTCGGGTGCGTAGCGCTCCGGGCGGTTCACTTTGCCGAGCACCACCACCGCCGCGCCGTCGAAGCACTCAGCCAGCTCCTGCTGGAAGATGTTGCGGGTCGTGGTATTGGAACGCGGTTCGAAACAGGCCACGATGCGCCTGCCGGGATAGCGCTCCACAATCGCGCCGAGGGTGAGGCGGATGGCTGTCGGATGGTGCGCGAAATCCTCGATGAGAGTGACGCCGCCCGTGAACTCACCGACCTGCTCCATCCGCCGTTTGGGGCGCCTGAAACTGACGAGGCCGCGAGTGACCGACTCGAAGCTCACGCCGGCGCGGATTGCCGCCGCTGTGGCCGCAAGCGTGTTCATCACGTTGTAGTTGCCGAAAAGCGGCACGCTCACCCGGCCCATCGCTTCGCCGTCACGGACGACGGTGAACGACGTGCCATCGGTGTGTACAGATATATCGGTCGCCGTCCAGCCGGCCTTTTCGTTCAGGGCGAAAGTTTCAACCCGACAGAACGCGTTGCCGGCAACCTCCATGGCGACAGGGTCGTCTCCATTCACGATCAGCAGGCCGTTCGATGGCACGAGATTCACCAGCAGGCGAAAGCTCTTTTTGATGTCTTCAAGTGAACTGAAAATATCCGCATGGTCGAACTCGACGTTGTTGATGATGGCGATGTCTGGACGATAGTGCAGGAACTTGCTCCGCTTGTCAAAAAAGGCAGAATCGTACTCATCACCTTCGGTCACAAAAAATCCCGTTTCGGAAAGTCCGGATGGACGGCAACCATCGCCGAAATTCTCCGGGATGCCTCCGATGAGAAAGCCCGGCAGGAAGCCCCCCGCTTCGAGCAGCCAAGCGGTGAGCGAGGTTGTTGTAGTTTTGCCATGCGTGCCGGAGACCACGATCGAGGTGAGGTGGCCGATCAGCTCGCGACTGACCAGTTCCGGCATCGAAATCAGCTCCATGTGGTGGTCGAGCGCATACTCCAGGTCGGGATTGCCCCGGCTGATCGCGTTGCCGACAACGACCATGTCGGGCGAGGCGCTTTTCAGGTTCTCCGCCGAGAAGCCTTTGAAATAGCGGATGTTATGGTTTTCCAGATAGGTGCTCATCGGAGGATAGAGCTGTGTATCCGATCCGGTGACGGCATGACCCATGTGCGACAGAGCCACGGCCACCGAAGCCATTGCCGAGCCGCCGATGCCGATGAAGTAGATGGAACTCATGATTGGTGCAGGGTGTGCGATTGGATTGTGAGATTCAGGAGGGATTTATCCCGACGGACATTTATAACTCTTGCATTTCATGTTGCCCCGGTTTTCAAACCGGGGTGAGCGTAGTAGGCCGCCGCTCCCGGAACTATTCTAATAGTACAGAAAATCGACAGCCTCGCAAAACAGAGCAGCGCCAAGTCAATGTTAAACAGCCTCGTGTATTATCCGTCATTGCGAGGAGTGAAGCGACGCGGCAATCCATGCGGAATCAGCGAAGGCAATTGAGGATGGATCGCCGCGTCCCGACAAATCGGGCCTCGCGACGACGGGGGAGTGCTATTTTATCAGTTGATACACGAGTGGTTGCTGCCTGAACTTTCGGAATGAAGCGATGAATCCGTATTATAACGGATTGAAATCCATATCAAATTCATAGACCGCAAATTCCATGCAGTTCATAGACCTCATCACCCAGAAAAACCGCATCCGCGAGAACCTCATGAAGCGTATCGAGCGGATCATCGACAGCGCCCAGTTCATCATGGGGCCTGAAGTGCTCGAAGCCGAGAAGAAGCTCGCCGGGTACGTCGGCACGAAGCACTGCGTTTCGTGCGCCTCCGGCACCGACGCGCTGCTCATTCCACTCATGGCCAAAGGGGTTGGCCCCGGCGACGCCGTGCTCACCACGCCATTCACCTTCGTGGCCACCGCCGAGGTGATCAGCCTCGCGGGCGCGACGCCGGTGTTCGTCGATGTGCTGCCCGGCACCTTCAACATCGACCCGGCCAAAGTCGGTGCGGCAGTCGAAGAGGCTCGCGGTAAAGGACTCAACCCGAAGGCGCTCATTCCGGTCGATCTTTTCGGCCTGCCCGCCGAGTACGATCGCCTCGAAAAGGTGGCTGTCGAGCACGGGCTCTGGATTCTCGAAGACGCCGCGCAGGGATTCGGCGGCACGGTTGGCGGCAGAAAGGCCGGAAGCTTCGGCCTCGTCGGCGCGACCTCCTTCTTTCCGGCCAAGCCGCTCGGCTGCTACGGCGACGGCGGCGCGATCTTCACCGACGACGACGAGCTGCTGGAACTGCTGATCTCCGTTCGCGTGCACGGAGGGGGCGATGACAAATACAACAATGTCCGCATCGGCCTCAACGGGCGCTTCGACGCCATCCAGGCGGCGGTCATCAACGAAAAACTCACCATCTTCGACGACGAACTCGACCTGCGAAACAAGGTTGCCGCCGCCTACAGCGCCCGCCTCAAGGGCTGCGTCGAGGTTCCCGAAGTCCCGGAAGGCTACACCTCCTGCTGGGCGCAATACTCCGTACTCGCCAACTCCACCGACGACCGCACGAAGCTCATGGCCGCGCTGAAGGAAGCGGGCATCCCCTCGGCGATCTACTACCCGATCCCGCTGCACTTGCAGAAAGCCTACGAAAACCTCGGCTACAAACCAGGCGACTTCCCGGTCACGGAAGACTTCAGCGCAAGGGTTTTCGCGTTGCCGATGCATCCGTACCTGAAGGCAGAAGAGATCGAGCAGATTTGCGACGTGATTGTGGGGGCGTGATCCCGGGAGCGCCGAGCTCCAGCTCGGCTTGATTCTGGCTATTACGTTATTTACTCTGGATTGACGTTGTTATGTGAAGCTATAAATCAGGGAGGCATATTGAGCAATCTTCTCATCATTGGAATTTTCAGCAACGGGTGAACGTCATGAACTTCGTGGTAATCAAACTGAAAGTTCTTCGTTTTGTTCCTAATGTTCCTAAGGTGATAACATGAAACGTTTAATCGACCTTACAAACGACGAGGCAAGGGATCATTTTATGAAGGGCAGTAGTTACTTCAATGGTGACCTTCCCCGATACATTAGTTTCGAACCTATTCTCGGACAAGTTGCTTCAGTTCTGAAAGGCGGAAACTACTCCGATTTTCAAGCATCAAGGCCTGGACTACTGCCAAATGTCAATTACAACTTCATTGCAAATAAGGATGGTCGTTTTGCTTGGCGCCCATACGAGTTAATGCACCCGGTAATTTACGTATCCCTTGTCAATGTGATTTGCGACAAAGAGAACTGGGGACTTATCAAGAGGCGCTTCAGTGAATTTGAAGGTGGTATAATAGAGTGTTGCAGTGCGCCAGTAATGTCTATAGACCACCAATCGGACGTCGCAACTCAAGTCCGTTGTTGGTGGCAAAGTGTTGAGCAGCGCTCGTTAGCTTACTCCCTTGAATTCAGTCACTTACTGCATACGGACGTAGCTGACTGCTACGGCTCTATCTACACACACAGCATTTCTTGGGCCATTCATGGTTTACCAGAGGTGAAAAGACAAAAAGCTAATAGCTCTCTACTTGGAAACAAGATCGATACCCATATCCAAGCCAGCCGCTATGGCCAAACTAATGGTATTGCCCAAGGCTCAGTGTTGATGGATTTCATTGCGGAGTTAGTACTTGGTTACGTCGATGAACAAATCAATGCTGCGTTGGGAGAAGTCGAGGATATTCGAATACTTCGCTACCGAGATGATTTTCGCATTTTCGCTAATAGTGACGAGCGCGCTGAGTCGGTACTAAAGGTTGCTAGCGATAAACTCAGGCAGGTTGGAATGAAGCTTGGTGTTGCGAAGACTGTCGCTTGTCGGAATGTCGTTGAAGGGTCCATAAAGCCTGATAAATTGGCCGGAATTGAACTACAGGGCCTTGGTGATACGAATGCTAAAACTATCCAGAAACAATTGCTTCGCCTACATTCGTTTGGTCAGAAATTCACAAACAGCGGCGCTCTTCGTCGCTTAGTCAGTGACTTTCATTCGAGCGTATCGAATCAGTCAGAAGCTCCCGATGATTTGGAGATTCAGGTAGCAATAGCCACTGACATTGCTTTTGTTTCTCCTGCAACATTTCCCGCAGTTGCGGGAATCTTGAGCCATCTGATATCTTTGGCACCTAATGAACAGAAACTTCAGTTGTGGGAGAAAGTAAAGCAGAAGATGGCGCGCATTCCATACAATGGCTATCTGGAAATATGGTTACAGCGTGTAACGCAGCCCAAGGCCGTAGGTATTGATTTCAATAGCTCGGAACCAATTTGCAGGATTGTAAATGGTGAGGCGCTTCAACTTTGGGAAAACAGCTGGGTCGCTAATGAGGATTTGAAGTTGGCATTGGAAGTTTCAAGGATTGTTGTGGCAGCGGTTGATGATGAAGATGAAGTAGTGCAGCCAGAAGAGGTCAAATTGTTCAAAGAAAATGCGTGGGCCTACTGATGCGGTTCATCTGAAATCGAATAGAATCCAACAGCTTATGTGGGACGTGGGACGTAAATCACTTCGAGGAAATAAAATGCTCTTTTCTGCCCTTAATTCTGAACCTTGATTTCGTTGACCAGTCCAATGGGATTTCCTGGGAGAGAGTTTTGTGTTTTTTATAACTTTTCTCAGTTGGTTAAACTTCCTCCTGTAAGATTGGGGAAAATTATTTGCTGCGGAAAACGGCTGGTCAATGGTACAATCAATATCATTTTCTGAGGAGAAGCAATGTACAGGTTCATTGCCGATAACGTCGTAGTCTTCGATGTCGAGTGGGTTCCGGACCCGGCGTCAGGCAGACGTATTTACAAATTGCCGGATACGGTTTCTGATGATGACGTTTTTGAAGTCATGTGGCGGGAGTGTGGTGCTACGCCTGAGGATCCTCGCCCGTATCTGAAAACGGTGATGTGCAGGATTGTTTCTGTTGCAGCGGTGGTTCGGAAAAGGGTACGAAGTGACGTAAGGCTTGATCTCGTTACTCTCCCCGGCTTACATGATGGCGTGCAATCGGAAGGTGAGATTATCCGTAAGTTCCTCGAAGCCGTTGGAACCCTCGGGGCACAGCTTGTAGGGTTCAACTCGTCGAATGCCGACCTGCCAATTCTTTACCAACGGGCACTGGTGAACAGAGTCACGGCGCCGACCTTTTGTCATCGGCCGGAAAAGCCTTGGGAAGGCGCCGATTACTTCAGTCGATACAGCGATTTCAATATCGACCTGAAAAATGAGCTCTGTGGCTACGGAAAAGCGACCCCATCGCTCAACGAATTGGCTGCATCACTGGGAATTCCAGGCAAACTGGGAACCGATGGCGCAGATGTGATCAATCTCTGGTGCTCCGGTGACATCCGTAAAATCATCGAGTACAACCAGTTCGACGCCCTCTCGACCTATCTGGTGTGGTTGAGAACGGCCCACTTTTCAGGGAGACTGACAGACGATGCGTTTGTGCGAGAAGAGCAGTTGCTGGAAGCCTGTCTTTACCAGGAGATCAATGACGGTTCGGAGCATCTGACCTTGTTTCTCGATGAGTGGAAGAGGTTTCGCTAGCTACCGTTATAGTGCGACTTGTCTGAGAATTTGGAGACATCCGTTCCTGCAAATTTTCCCGGAAAACAATCGTGATCTGACCTGTTCCCACGGTACGGCGGTTGAAGGATCAGCACGGTGCGTGGCGACGCAATTCATCTTTTTGAGCCTGTGACAGATCAATCGTCTCCGACGCCTCAGCGACAATGCTATCCCAAACGTGGGAACTTCGGGGACGTCGTTCCGTTTCCGCAAATTCTCATGCGGCAGCAGGTTGGGCGCGGGTAATCAGCAAAGAAAAAAGCAGATTGGTCGGGTTGCTCTTCAATCTGCATCGCCGGCTAATCCTGATAGATCAAGTAGTCGAGCGCCGTGGTATATCGACAGAAGTTCTGCCAGATTATCACTTGCCCTGTAAACGATGCGATAATTCCCGAAAAGAATTTCGCGAACAGCTGGGTCGTTCACTTCCGGGACGATCCTGCCGGAAAAAGGAAATTCAGATAACCGTTCAACGGCCGCCAGTGCGTTTATTGCGAAAAGCTTTGCATAGGAGGCAGAATCTGTAGCGATGAACGCTGTAATCGCTTCCAGATCATCAGCAGCCTGCGGAGTCCACCTTACTTCAGCCATTTGGACATTCTCTCTCTGACCTCCATATGCGAGACAGTCTCCCCGTTATCCGCCTGCTTGAGTCCTTTTTCAACTTTTGTCAGAAAAAGAAGCCGCTCCATAGCCTCCTCAATCGTTGTGTCAGCCGGAAGCGTTTCAACCGCCTGAATGATTTTCTCTTTCGTTGTCATAGGTTATCTCCTTTGTAATGAGGCTGATGCGACATCATTGTTAACACCCAGGGAGGTCTTGGAGTTGCAAGCAACGAAGGCCAGCAGCACGTGAGCCAGGTGTTCCGCGTTACTGCGGCATAAAGTAACTTTAAAATGTAAGATTATTTGCCCGTTCCCATGAATCGCGATGTTCTTCAAGTTCAGCTTCAATCTCCTGAACCGTATTGCCCCAAACACCTCGGGCGATGCCTGCATAAGAGATAGCGGATTTTTTCGTTGACGCACGGGATACCGGTTTCAGCGTGAGAACGCCGTTTTTACAGGTAATTTCCAGCACGTCATTTTTTTTGATATTGGCCGATTCCGCTATCCTTGCGGGGATGGTGATCTGGTGCCTGCTTCTGACTTTGACCTGTGCCATGATGGTGTCTGTTGATCGTGAGTGCGTACAAACTGATGTTAATCATTCGTCGTAACCTGAACAAGCCAATCACTCCGAAACATCTCACCCTTTTTTCTCCTCCCGCGCCCGCAGCCACAGGCCCCCGAGCATCACAAGCAGGTTCACCACGCCGACGATGATGAAGGGGGCTCATGCCGTCGAAGAGGCGGCCTCCGGTGGTGGTGATGGGAACTTCGTGGGAACTTCGGGGACGTCGTTCCGTTTCCGCAAATTCTCATGCGGCAGCAGGTTGGGCGCGGGTAACATGCAAAAAGAAAAACAGATTGGTCTGGTTGCTGTTCAATCCGCGTCACCAGCCAATCCTGACGGATCAAGCAATTGAGCCCCGTGGTATATCGACAGAAGTTCTACCAGATTCTCATTCATTCTGTCTGAGAATTTGGAGACGTTGATCCGTTACCACAAATTCTGATATTTCTGAATCCATGTTCTGAAAACCGCTCTTGCTCCTTCTCGATCCTCCAGAACGATCACGAATCCCACGGGTTGTGAATATCGATGGAACATCCGGCGAAATCACGAATATTCCTCGTTACCAGCACCAGATCATGCACGGATGCTGTGGCGGCAATGAGCGCATCGATAACGGAGAGGGAGTGACCGGTGTTTTCGGCTTGGCCAAGCATTTTACCCCACGTCAATGCTATATCCGGGGATACCGGAATAATTCTGTCAGCAAACCGTACCTCCAGCTCATCTTTCAGCCATGATCCGAGAATGGATCTCTTTTTACCTGACGGAAGCCGGGCAATTTCTTTCTGGATTTCG
>Ga0172375_10000755_pt1 | contig 52158 bp, 44 predicted proteins | sample LakKiv1m_FD_114537 | JGI IMG/M metagenome (GOLD analysis project Ga0172375, IMG submission 114537) | Freshwater microbial communities from Kabuno Bay, South-Kivu, Congo - kab_092012_11.1m | ecosystem: Environmental > Aquatic > Freshwater > Lake | place: Democratic Republic of the Congo... | reverse complement strand
CTATATAGAATCGCTTCACTTTGTTTATGACCCCGTAGAGATGATCACCAGGAGAAAGCCCAATATTTACCTTATGGCCCTGGATTTAAAGCGCCTTAATATAGCGAAAAATAAAGAGGGGAAAATAAATATAAAAGAGCTTATCCCGGTTAAAGATAACACTGCGGGAGCGCCCGCAGAGACGCCGTTTTATTTCGACGTCCTGGTTTTAAGCGTGGGCAGCGTGACCTATTCGGATTACAGCGGGAGAAGCAAAAAGGAATATAAATACACCATCGGCTTGAAGGATGCGGCATTCGTCGGGCTGAAAGATGAAAATACGGTTGTAAGGACGATTGTTTACAAGGCGCTGGAGAATACTAGGATCGGAAAGCTTATTAATCTGACTATTGTGCCGGTTATCTCCTCAATAGGGGATACCGTGGACGCGGCCTGGGGCACGGCCAAGATCGGGGCAAAGAGCGCCTGGGAAATAGCCACCTTGCCCATAAAACTTTTTTCCGGAGGGCATTAATAATATCTGCGATGGCCAAGCTGAATTGCTGGGAATTTAAAAAGTGCGGGAGGGAACCAGGGGGTGCCAAAGTCAAGGAGCTGGGGGTCTGTCCGGCAGCTGTTGAAAAACGCGTGGATGGGTTTAACCGCGGCAAGAATGCCGGCCGCTGCTGCTGGGCCTGCGCAGGGACATTCTGCGAAGGCAAGGTCCAGGGCGTATTTGCCTCTAAAATAACCAGCTGCCTGCAATGCGATTTCTTTAAATTAGTAGCTAAAGAGGAAGGGCATAATTTAAAAACCGCAAAAGACATACTGGATAAGTTTGGGAAGGAAGAAAAATAGTTAACGGCAGTCAGGCAAATATAAAGCTTGACCGGATATTATCTATGATTATACTATTAATTGAAGGCAGGGAACAGATAGCTTGTTGGAGCCGAGCATAAAACTACAAGGAGGCCGGGAATGAAGAGGAAATTTTTAGCTACCTTCTTATTCATTATAATTTTAACCGGGTCCCTATTCGCCTTGGATAGGGGCCGGAAGATCGAGCCTGTGAAGGACGATCTTCATCTAGTTTTGACAAAGAGCCTGTTCGATCAGACCAGGGGGATGGATGAGGCTACGAGAAGGATGATTTACGTTGCTTATATTGCGGGTTTTGTGGATGCTATGCAATTGGAATCTACCGATCCAGGCGCCGCTAAAAAATTCATTGATGATTGCCAGGGGATGACTTTAGGTGATCTCATAGATATGATGATAAAATTTAAGGATGAAAACAGCCAATTTAGGAGTATCAGCCCGGCTATTTCCTTAACAGTTGTGATTCCGAGGCTGAGAAAAGGATTAACGCCCTTTCCCGAGAAGTAAGTAAGCAATATGCCTGAAGAGCTGGAGGGAGAAAGAAACCGCTTTCCCAGAAGTCCCCAAAAACCCTTGAAATTAATTACCTAATGTAGCATATTTGAGTAGAGACGGTTGGGTAATGCAGCATCCCTAAAAGCCACGGGAAATTGCGAAAATTGTCTTTTTTTGATCATGCTTCTTTGGCATTTTATGCTAGAGAAGGATTTTCATTCCTTTATCGTTTCAAGGGGCAGTGGTAAGCTCCGGAAACAGGGATAAATAAGATGGAAGAGAGAAGAAGATATATAAGGATCCCGGAAAAGCTGCAGATATTCTATGAGGTTGTTCCCACGGAGCAAAGAGGGGAATATATCACCAGGGATATCAGCCAGGCAGGGATAAGTTTCCTGGTCCACGATTTTATCCCCAAAGACAGCTGTTTGAAGATCAAGCTTACCTTTAGGACCTCCTTCACTTTTGAGGCGCTCTCCAGGCTTGTATGGATCAGGGAAAGATCTTATAACGGAGATTATGAAGTCGGCGTAGAGTTCATAAATATGCCGCAAGAAGCCAAAACCTACCTTGTTGACTGCATAAAAACGCACATCGTCCATTATTAAGCAATTCTCGCCACTCTTACCATCGTAAACAATTTTCTTGAGCCCTACTTCATGCTATAATAATCGCTATGATCAAAGCAATCCGCCCAAATCTTCTGGCGCCAATTATATTATTCCTCCTGGGGATCAGTGTATACTCCAATACCTTCGGTAATTCATTTCATTTTGATGATCTTTCCTTTATCCTTGATAATCCTGCCATAAGGACGCCGGGAAATTTAACGGAGCTCTTTAAATATTGGCCATCCCGCTTTATCGGGTTTTTATCCTTCGCGGTAAATTATCAGACCAATCAATTCAGCGTATTTGGTTATCATCTGGTCAATATAGGGCTCCATATTCTGACCTCTTTTCTGGTTTTTTGGTTTGTATGTTTGACTTTTTCTTCCCCTGCCATGAAGGACAAGGGAGCCTATCGCCATAGAGAGCTTATAGGTTTTTTTGCAGCAGCCATATTTTTGACGCATCCGGTGCAGACAGAGGCACTTAATTATATTTTTCAGCGGGTTACGATACTTTCGGCACTTTTCTACTTAGCGTCATTGTGCCTATATGCAAAGGCAATGCTCGCTTTGATGGAAAGCGGCAGGGCCAATAGGTATTATTACTCCGCCAGTTTAATAACTGCCTTTATAGGGATGTTCGCAAAGGAAAATATAGTTACCCTGCCTTTAATGATATTGTTTTATGATCTGTATTTCTTTCGCCAGAGCAAAGAACTAAGATGGAAATATCTCACCCCTTTTTTATTATTGCTTCCCGTTATCCCCCTGACCGTAGCTATTGCCAGACCGATAATCTTTGCTGACGTGGAAAGGTTGCTGAATAATCCGTTGGCCGCTCCTTCGCATTACCTTTGGACCCAGCTCAACGTTTTAGTAACTTACTTAAGGCTCTTTTTATTCCCCTACGGATTGAACTTGGATTATGACTATCCCATCGCGCAGACATTTTGGGGGGTATCTACATTAGCCGGATTTTCAGTTTTACTCCTTATTATCGTTACTGGGATCCTGGCCTTACGCAGGCATCGGTTGATCTCATTCGGCATCCTTTGGGCTATTCTCACTTTATTGCCGGAATCAAGCATTATACCTCTTGCGGATCCGATATACGAACACCGGCTTTATTTGCCGCTAGTCGGCTGCGGCATTTTTACGGTAGCCGGCCTGTATTATCTTTTCCGGAATAAGTGCTTTAAGATTGTTATAACCATACTGACGATGATAGTAGCCGCCTGCTCGGTACTTACTTATGAGAGGAACCGGGCATGGGAAAACGAGATTGTTTTATGGAGCGACGCAATCAACAAATCCCCGGGCAAGGTGCGGCCTTACAATAACCGGGGGTTGGCGTATTTTGACCAGGGAAAATATGAAAAAGCTATCGCTGATTTTTCCCGCGCTATTGAGCTAAAAAGGGATTACGCCGATGGCTACTATAACCGCGGCCTCGCATATCAGAAAAAAAGAGAATATAGCAAATCCGTCGTTGACTATACCGAGGCGATAAAAATAAACCCTGGATACCTGAAGGCGTATATCAACAGGGGGCAGGTATATAGCGCGAATGGAGATCATGAAAATGCGCTTCCTGACTTTAGGCGCGCTATAGAGATAGCCCCTCTTGACACAGCGGGATACTTTAATCTCGCCTACCTGTATCTTGCCCTTGGCAAAAAAGAAGAGGCGGCAGCCGTCTATGAAAAGCTATTGGAGATCAACCCGGATAATGCAGAGGCGCGTTATAATCTTGAGGTCATCAGGGTCGGCCGCGGCAAGAATAAGAGCAACCCTTTATTCCCGGCAGTCAGATAGTATTTGTAATATTCCCGCGCAGGTGGTATAGTTATATCAACGGAGGTGGATATGAAGCCGAGAAAAATAAATAAAGCAAAGTCCGCTAAAAAAGCCAAAAAGAAACTTTCGCGTTACTGCCGTTCAGGCAGGGTACTTTGGTAAAAGTTATTTTTAAGAAAGTCTCGCCTGTAGTTTTAATCAATAAATTAGGCCGTTATCTCGCCATCTCCACAGCTACGGGTGATTTCTATGAGATAAGCCCGCAAACTCACGCTTTATTAAAGGAGTGGAAGGAGGGGGTTTCATCCCTTCCCGCCGGCTCTTCCCGCGCGGAAATATCGGCTTTGGGCAGGGCGCTTAACATTCCTTCAACGGTAACCGGGCTTTTTCCTATCCCTCGGGAAAACATAAACCCGGAAAACAGCGGGAATATATCCGCCTGCCTTACTGACCTTACCCTCAACTTAAACTCAGATTGCAACCTCCGGTGCGTTTATTGCTGGAATGACCACGGCAGTTACTCTAATAGCCGGTTCCTGGAAGGGAAGGCGAAAAGTCATGGAAAGAATGGAACGGTTGTCCGTATGCCGGTCAAGACCGCTTTGAGAGCGGTAGATACCCTGGTAAAGTTGCGCGGCGGGGATAGGAATCTGGTGGTTGATTTTTACGGCGGGGAACCATTATTGAACTTGGATACCCTTATGGCGACAGTGAATTACTGCCGGGAAAATCAAGCAAGATGGGGGGTGGATTTTCATTTCCTGCTGGCTACGAACGGGACACTGCTTACTCCCTCAATAGCCCAGAGCCTGATCGATAAAGGCGTGCAAATTGCCGTCAGCATAGACGGTCCGAAAGCAGTGCATGACAATAATCGGCCTTTTCTTGACGGTTCCGGTAGCTTTGAGAAAATCCTGTTAAACATCAAAACGATGCCCAAGCCGCTCCTAAAAAGGCTGGTTGGCCGCACTACGGTGACTCCGTTTTTCCCCGACATGGCAAAGCTTTATGAGCAACTGAAGAAACTGGGATTTGAGCGGGTTGAGATATTCGAGAGCGAAGACGCCTGTCACAATATCGGCTGCGGCGGTCAGGGCAGTTTTTTCAGCACGGAAGAAAATTACAGATTGTTATATAAGTCATATGAAAAGTTAGCCGCAAAATATATCGATGATGTCGTCTCTGGAAGATTGAATTACGGTAAGACCTTCTTCAACCGGTTTTTTAAATTAATGCAGAGATTATATTACAATCATGAATTGAGCGGTGGCTGTCCCGCCGGCAGAGGCCAGATCGCGGTTTCTGCCGACGGAAAGATTTATCCCTGCACTTCTTTTATCGGAGTCAAGGAATTTGAATTGGGAGAGGTGCGCCATGGGCTTGAATATAAGGCCTACCGCAGGTTCGTGGAGAAGGCGAATAAGAGATATGAGTATTGCCGGCAAGAGTGCGAGTTGTTCAGCCTTTGCCGTTCAAGCGGCTCATGCCTTAACGTAAACTACTTCTTCAACGCAGATCCGGCGCGGCCGCATAAAAAAAGCTGCGCCCTCTTCAGGGAGAAATTGGGCCTGGCGGCGGCAACCCTGTGTATCCTTTCCGATAAAATCCCCCATCGGGTGGAAAAATTGTTCGGATTCGATCCGGTAGGGAGAAGAGGCAATAAATTATATTGATCAGCGGCCTAATTTTCTTGATTTCCATCCTTTATATCGTATAATAAATCAACGTATCTGGGCGGGCATATTTTGCGCCCTCCGGGCAAGGCGCCCGGATTAATACGGCTTATTTTATGCGCGGGTGGTGGAATGGCAGACACGCAAGCATGAGGGGCTTGTGCCGAAAGGCTTGGGGGTTCAACTCCCCCCTCGCGCACTAAATTGTATGGTTGACCCCCAAATCCTTCCCTTAAGGGCACACAATTGATAATAAAAAACAGACTTTTCGTTACAATAGTAATTATTACCCTTATAATTATGGGCGGTTTCCTTGCCGCTTCGATATTAATGAACATGGCCCCGCCGGACATAATCCTGATTACTATCGATGCGCTAAGAGCCGACCATCTAGGTTGTTATGGCTATGAAAGGAACACCTCCCCGAATATTGACAGCTTGGCGAAGCAGGGGGTATCTTTCCTGAACTGTTTTTCTCCGGGATCTTCTACCACCTCAGCCATGCCGTCAATTCTTTCCGGAAAATACCTGAACATTTATAACAAAGAAGCTGTTTTTGACACCGGCCTGAAAAACATCCTGGATGAAAAGTTCACTCTTTTAGCCGAATATTTAAGGCAATGGGGTTATCATACGGAGGCTTTTATCACCAACGGCCATTTAAGCCCGGGTTCAGGATTTGAGCAGGGTTTTTCCCGGTATCACTTTGATTTTAAAGCAACCGATGGCGAGGATTTGACTTCCTGGGTATTGCGGTTCTTGGGCTCTTATCATGAGAGGAGGCCTTTTTTTATCTGGGTGCATTATATAGATACCCATGTGCCCTTCAGGCACGCCGATCAATATACGGATAACTTTGAAAAAGACGAAGCTTCTAAAAAGAACGACAAGATTCTGCGAATAAGAGAGGGAAACCCCGCCGATATAGAAAGAGACCCCTGTTCCAGCCAGGGTTATATACCAAAGGCCAGCTATATCAAAGGTAAGCTTTCGTTGAATTATTATGTCGGGCGCTATGATGCGGAAATCCGGTATATCGATAACCAGTTAGCCAGATTAATAAAATATCTTGGGAAAAACACCATAATCATTCTTGCCGCAGATCACGGGGAATCGCTTGGAGAGCATAATATATATATGGCCCATGGAGAAAATATCTACGATGAAGTTTTGCGAGTGCCTTTGATCATAAAAGACACAGGTTTGTTTAAAGGGGGGCTCAAGATCGATTCGACGGTCTCTTCCGTAGACATAGTCCCGACTATTTTAAGCAGGGTAAATCCGCCGTGGTATTTCTTTAATAAAAATAAATTTGACGGTGTAGACCTGAAATCGGTAGTGCTGAAAAGAAAGACAAAACGAAAATATATATATTCATTTTATCCCTGGGCCGTCAGCATCAGGGATACCGGAAATAACTTCAAATATATCCTTAATGAAAACGGCAAAGAGGAATTGTATTCCCTGCCGGATGAGAATAATAATCTTATATACCCAGGTTCTCCGGAAATCGATTTGATAAAAAACGACCTCAAAGTCAACCTGAAGGCCTGGTTGGGATACCGGCCGATACGTTGCGATATCAGAACGCAGAAAGCTCCCCTGAGCGAAGAGGAGAGGGCCAATTTAAAAAGCCTGGGATACCTCCAATAAAAAATGCCAGATTCTCCTGTAGCGGTCATTCCGGATATTTCCGTAATCGTTATAACCTGTAATAGCGAAAAGCTCATCCGGCCCTGTTTGGATTCAATCTTCAAACAGGAATGCAAGGTCTTAGAAGTTATACTTATTGATAACGGCTCGCAGGACAGGACAATCGGTATTATAAAGGATAATTTCACCGGCGTAAAGCTTATTGAGAATAACGCCAACCTGGGGGCTGCGGAGGCAAGAAACCAGGGAATCAAACTTGTTAAGGGAAAGTGGGTGTTGGCCCTTGATTGCGACGCCCTACTGGAGGGCAATTTCTTTTCTAATATAATCAACATTATCGGCAGATTGCCTTATAATGTGGGGATGTTGCAGCCCAAGATACTAAACCTTGATAGAAAAACAATTTATTCCTGCGGAATTCATCTGACCTGGGCAAGAAGGTACTATGATGTCGGTTCAAGAAAAGACAATACCAGCCAACTCAACAGGGAAAGGGAGATTTTCGGGCCTTGTTCTGCGGTAGCGTTGTATAGCCGCAAGATGCTTGAGGAGATAAGAGAAGATACGGGATATTTTGACAGGCGACTTTTCTTCTTAGTTGAAGATGTTGATCTTGCCTGGCGTGCCAGGATAAAACATTGGAAGTGCTTGCTGATCCCGGAAGCAAGATGTTATCACAAAGGGGACAGCTCCTGTCTTGACCCAAAGAAGAGGCAATTTCTTAATTTCCGCAACCGCCTTCTTATGATAAAAAAGAACGAAGGCGCCTTTCGCTATTTAATCAAATTCCTCCCTTTTATATTATATGATTTGCCAAGATTTTGTTGGCTATTTCTTACCAACCCTCTCCTGAGAAAACATTTATTCGGGACCTTTGTTGTAAAAAATGGGGTTTCATAATGAATCCATATACCAAGGTTAGAGAATTTTTCGGGAATAATCTTATATTAATATTTATTTTGGCCATTTCTGTCTTTCTCTCCTGCTATAGGCTAAAAGATTGCCAGATGACCATGGATGAGTTTTTCAGTATAAACGTAGCCCAGCGTAACCTTGGCGAGATTTGGAGCTTAAAGCCGCACCCGGGACCCTTCTATTTCAATAGATTTCCCCCCATGTATGAAACTTTATTGCATTTTGTCTGGCGTATTTCAAATGAGGGCCTTATCTATGCCAGGTTTCTTTCGGTGCTCTTCAATACTGCAGCCCTGTATTTAATTTTTCTGGTTTCGAAATTATTATTCGATAAAAAGACCGCACTTATTGCGGCCTCTCTTGCATTATTGAATTACGCCTATATTTTCTTCCCGAAAATGATCAGGTGTTATTCTTTCCTTAATTTCCTGGGGCTTGCGTCATTTTATATATTCTTTAGAATTGCCAAATCCAAGACAACCGATAACAAGAATCTGGTATCCTTATTGTTTATCAACGCCGCAATACTCTATACATTTTACCTGGGGGTTTTTGTTATACTGCTGGAGTTGGCCTTATCCTGCTTTTTTTTGGTCCGTCGGCAGCTCCTTAAAATGTGGCTTGGGCTTTTAAGCTCTTTTATATTTTTCCTGCCATGGCTAGGGCATTTGTCGGAAGACCTGGCCAAGGAGCTTGCGTTTCATTTCAAAATATCGGATATGCGCCATTTTCTGGATGTTTTATTTGCCAGGTTAGAGGCCGGGATCTTTCATGATACAGCATTATTAATATTATATTCCGCCGCCGTCTATTTCATTCTAAGCTCATTCTCTTTGTTTTCTAGAGAGAAGAAGGAGGAGGGAAAAGCGTTATTTGTTATCGCCCTATTAATTATTTTGATAGTCCCAACCGCCGTTATCAATTACTTAACTTCCGAAGTATATAAGAATTCCATCCTTTTCCCTCTAAATGAGCCCGGCCGGGCCCGGTATTCATTTCCGTATATTTTCCCGGCCTTTATTTTGATGGGGGTTTTTATTAAAGAATTACCCCGGCATATAAGCCGGTTAGTTTTTTTCATCCTCATTTCTTATTCAATATATGTCGTTGGCACCTATTTTAAAGCACCGGACCGGAAATTCTGGCCGGCCCAGCTTGCTCCGATTGTAAAGGAGGCAAAAGATTTCCGCCTGCCCAATGCGGATAAGGTTATTGTTGAGGTCGAGGATTCTTTTTTTGTGCCCCTCTTTGTTTACTATTTTTACGGGCCGGGATATTTTAGAGACGCAAGTGTGCCTTATGGGGGGGCTAATTTAAGGCAGTTGAATAGAGACCCCAAAAATAATTATAAGATAGTATTTAATATGGCCGGCATAAAGGAGTTCCATTCTTTTAATAGTGCCGCCCATTTGTCTGATTTCGATTGGTTGTTTCTTATTTATTCTAATTGGCTGGAAACTTCCTGGGGAAGGCCTTTTAGGGAGATATACGAAGAGAAGTTGAGAGAGGCGGGGTCGCAAAGCAGGATATCATTAGTAAAGAAGGAATCGGTAGGGGGATTTACCCTGGAGATATATAAAATAAAAGAATGTCGCTGATTTATCCTTCTACTTTTCTTGTCAGGCGAGGTAAAGATAGATAATTTCTTAGAGATAAGCATAATTGGTTTCCTGGTACAAAAGCTGCCGGATACTTATTTTTAGATGAAAAATAATTCATATTTGGGAGAGCTGGAAAGCAAGAGCATTTACATCATCAGAGAAGCTTATTGGGAATATAAAGAAAAGCTGGCTATCCTTTGGAGCATGGGCAAGGATTCCACAGTCCTGGTACATCTTGTCAGAAAGGCCTTTTTTGGGCAGGTTCCGGTGCCCGTAATTCATATAGATACGGGATTTAAATTCAAGCAAATATATGAATTCCGCGGCAAATACGCCAAACTCTGGGATCTGGACCTTAAAATCGCCAGAAACGATACTGCGTTGAAGAATGGAATTTCTCCCGTAAACGGGGGAAGATTTGCCTGCTGCACGCAATTGAAGACGGCGGCATTAAAACAGGCAATCCATGAGCATCGTCTTCGGGCATTACTGGTAGCCATAAGAAGGGATGAGCATGCGATAAGGGCGAAGGAAAGATACTTTTCCGTAAGGGACAAAGGTTTTAAGTGGGATTACCAAAATCAACCAATGGAGTTATGGACTGAGCACCATAAGACAAATAGTGAAAGAGGAGCCCATTTCAGGATACATCCTCTGTTGCATTGGCGTGAAATCGATATCTGGGAATACATAAAACAGGAGAGGCTCCCCGTCATTGAGCTTTATTTCTCAAGGCAGAAAGCCAGGTATAGAAGCATAGGGTGCCAGTGCTGCTGCCAGCCCGTAGCATCAACCGCAAACACGATAGACAAAATTATTAGAGAAATCCGGGGTACGAATATTGCGGAAAGGTCAGGCCGCTCCCAGGATAAAGAAAGAGAATATATGATGCAGAAACTGCGGTCGCTGGGCTACATGTAAATATATGCAAAATTGTTTGAAAATCGTAGTAGCAGGTGATGTGGATGCCGGAAAGTCAACCTTGATCGGAAGATTCCTATATGATTCCGGTTCTCTCCCCGATGGGGCGATCGGGAATATTGAAGAGTCCTGCAGAAAGATTGGCAATGATCTTGAGTTTGCCTATCTTTTGGATAGCCTGGAAGAGGAGAGGGAAAAACAGCTTACAATTGATACTACCCAGGTTTTTTGCAGGGATAAAAAAGGAAGGGAATGGGTTTTTATCGATGTTCCCGGGCACAGAGAATTGCTGAAGAATATGCTTGTCGGCAGCACCTGTGCCGATGCAGCTGTGTTGGTTATAGATGCCCAAAGATCGCTTACAGAACAGACCAAAAGGCATCTCCAGATCTTAAAGTTCCTGGGGATCAGGCGGTTTATAATAGTTATCAATAAAATGGATATTGCCGGCTATAATGAAAGGATCTTTTTGGAGGAACGCAAAAGGATCTCCGATTTTCTGCACAGGATAGACATAAAGCCGGAATATTGCATCCCCGTAGCGGCTAAACATGGAGATAATCTCTTTGCTAATTCCCGAAGGATGAGCTGGTATAAAGGAAAAACGCTTATTGAGGCATTGATTATAAACTGCCATAAGCATGGCGGCAGGAATTTTCGAATGCCCGTTCAGGATGTATATAAACTGAATGGGAAGGATATCATCGCGGGAAGGGTGATCGCCGGCAGGATCAAGTCCGGGGAGAGGGTAGTTGTCCTGCCTTCCAATAAAGAAGCCCGGGTAAAACAGATAATGGTTTTTAAACAAAATGTCCCGGCTGCCGGGTCCCCGGAGAATATCGGGCTGATACTTGATAACTCTGGAGGGTTAGCAAGAGGAATGATTTTGGCTAAGCCGAAGCTGCCGGATGCCCAGAGCAGGGTTTCAGCCAGGATATTCTGCGTCCATCCGCTGAAAATAAATGAAAATTTGAGATTTAAATCCACAACCCAGGATGTTGCGGCACATATCGGGCAGATTGATACTGCTTGGGACTCCGCGGATTTGGAGGCCAGGCCTAAAACAGATTTGTTGCGGGAGCTGGAGTTAGCGGAGGTAGTGATAGCTGCCAAGCACCCGGTTGTAACGGAGAAGTTTGAAGGTTTAAACAGCTTGGGCAGGTTTGTGCTGGAAAATGAAAAGAGAGAGATCTGCGCCGTTGGTATAATTTCATAAAGCAGCTATGGCATACTTACGTAATTATGTGGACCCGGGCTCCGGATTTATCTTCGGCCAGGGGTTATCTGTCGTATGGTTGTTATTCTTAGGGTTTTTCGGGTTTCTTTTGTTATTTTTCAGGTTTTTGTTCAGATTCCTGAAAAAATTTTTCTTAATTTTTGCCGCCGTAGTTTTAATCGTAACTGCCGGAGGATTGCTTATGCAAAAAAATTGCCTTAAAAAGAAGATAATAATCATAGGCATTGACGCTATGGATCCCAACATTACCGAGAAGCTCATGCGGGAAGGCAGGCTGCCGAACCTTTCTTATCTAAAAGCCAATGGAGGATATTCCCGTCTGGCAACTACCAATCCGGCAGAATCAGTGGTTGCCTGGAGCACTTTTTCTACGGGATTAAACCCCGGTGACCACGGAATATTCGATTTCATCATGCGCGACCCCGATACTTACCTGCCCTACTTAAGCCTTAATGAGGTTTACAATGACAAGGGCAGGATCAAGGTAAAATTACGCAGAAAAGGCAAGACATTCTGGGAGGTCTTATCAGAACATAAGATCCCCAGTTTTATTTATTTTTGCCCGAATACTTTCCCTCCCCGTCCATTATCCGGCAGGATGATCTCAGGGATGGGGGTTCCCGATATCACCGGTACGATGGGAAGGTTCTCCTTCTATACCACAAAAATATTATCCGGAGAAGAAAAAGATAGCCGGGGCAGGATTATTCCCGTAGTTTTTGAAAATAATGTTATCAACGGTGAGATTTACGGGCCAAAAGTCGCTTCCAAAGGCGGACAAACCGATGAGAGCCGGATTCCTTTTAGGATAATTACCCGGCCCGGCAAGAAAGAAGCCATTCTTGAATTCCAGGGAAATCAAGTCCTGTTCAAAGAGAGGTCCTGGAGCGGCTGGATGCGGTTGTCATTTGACCTAAGCCCGTTCAGGAAAGCCCATGGGATAGTTAACTGTTATTTGAAATCCATTGATCCGGAATTAGAGCTTTATATGAGCCCCGTAAATTTTGATCCTCAAAAGCCGCTTTTCCCCATATCCTATCCTGAAAATTATTCTGCCGCGTTGGCTAAAAAAATAGGCCTGTTTTATACACAGGGCATGCCCTATGATACCTGGGCTTTAACAGAAGGCAGATTAGATGAGGAGGCATTTCTGGGGCTTGCGGATAAGATCCTGGAAGATAACGGGAGGATCCTTAATGAAGGGTTGAAAGATTTTAAAACAGGGGCTTTCTTTTTTTATATTGAAACTCTGGATGTAATCCAGCATATGTTTTGGCGCTACCTGGACACAGCGCATCCGCTTTATAAAAAAGATTCCCCGTATCAGGATACTATCTATAAGTATTACGAAAAGATGGATGGGATCGTGGGAGGCCTCTTAGAGAGATTGGACAAGGATACGATCATGATTGTTTTATCGGACCACGGATTCAGCTCTTTCCGCAAGGCAGTCAATATCAACCGTTGGCTTTTAGAGAAGGGGTATCTTTTTCTAAAAGAAGGAAAGAGCGAAAGCGGCGAATTCTTCGAAAGCGTGGATTGGTCAAGGACCAAGGCCTATGCCTTAGGTTTTGGCGGGATCTATCTGAATAGGGTAGGCCGGGAATATTATGGGATTGTAAGCGAAGCCGAGGCGAAGAAGTTAAAGAGCGATATAATAAATGGGCTTGAAGCGGAGCGGGATGCTCGATCCGGAGAAAAATTTATTAACAAAGTATATTCCGGAGAAGATATCTTTAGCGGCAGATATCAAAATGACGGCCCGGACCTATTCGTCGGTTTCAGCGCCGGTTATCGCGCCTCCTGGCAGACGGCCCTGGGAGGAGTGCCTGCCGCGCTGATCGAAAATAACAACAAAAAATGGAGCGGGGATCACTTAATAGACTATAATTTAGTTCCCGGGATCATATTTGTTAACAGGAAGGCGGCGTTGAAGGGCCATTCTATTGCCGATATCGGGCCTGCTGTATTGGGTTTATTTGAGATATCTCAAACCAAAGAGATACCGGGGGAGTCTTTTTTAGAGAAAAGGCAATAACAGCGGGTATAATAACGGTAATTAATAACCGGGGTTAAAAATGCCAGGAACTTGCTATTTACTCTTTAGATCTATAATCCGGCCTTTATTGATAAGCTCATTATGCGTTTATATCATAATGATCCGTCCGGGTTATGCCGAATATGAATTTATGCGGGATAAGAAAATAGTTTCGCTTGATCTTGCGGATAAAAACGGTCTTATTAATTTAAGCGCCATATTATCGGATAACGACGCCTTCCGTTATCTCTGTGTTTATAAAAAGATTTCCGCCCTGTCTTACGCGGAACTTGACGGGCTGCTGGCCAGAGCCAGGAATATCCCCTCCGCAGAAGCGTTGGTGGAATTGATAGAAAGGATGATGATAAGAAAAGAAAATGAAGGGATCTTTCTGCTAATGGAAGACATAATCATTAATAATACCCCGGTATTATCCGGCTCTCCTTTTTATGGCAAAAGCAAAGAGGGCCTTAAGGCCGCTGCGTTAGAAGCCCATGCCGAACGATTTTATTTTGACAATTTAAGGTTAAAACACCGCAAGAATATTTTATTAAGCGAATCAGGCAAGCTATGGGTTAATCCAAAAGCTTTATCCGGTCAAAGGAAAAGCGGCAAAAACCGCGGCGCTCCACCCCGGGGGAATACCGGTTTCACTTACGAAAAATTAGCGAAAAAGGCAGATAAAATATGGTCTTACCGCCTTAGGGGCGATAATTTAAACGATTTTTATTTTGGTATGCGGCAATGGGTTAAAAGATATAAAGAGGATTTAACGGACGCCCCTATTATTGGGGAAGCGGCAATAATAAGAAATGAATACAGGATATTTTGCGTGGATATTCTTAGCGGCAGGGAAATCTGGTCTTTCGGAGGCATGGATAAAAATAGACGCGAATTTACCCACTCCTTACGGCATCCTCACCAGAATTCATACGGGAACGAGCTCCTTCTGAATAATAATATCATCTTTAGTGAATTGGACGGAAAACTGGTTGCGGTCAGCATAAAAGATCTATTTTTCCCGCTGCTTCTTTGGGAGGTAAGTTTGGGAGAATATAGCGCAGCTTCCAGGCCCATACAAGCCGGAGCAATATTGGTGGTTACCTTGATCAATGCCAAGGGTGAGCTCTGGGCGTGCGGATTCGACAGCCAAAAAGGGAGTTTGGAATGGAGCACTTACATCGGGACATCCTCTTTTCTTTCTCCGGTTTGCCGGATCCACAGCATTATAAACGGGAAAGTCCTTATCGGTACTAACCACGGAATCCTGGCATGCCTGAATTATCTTACCGGAGAAGTTATTTGGCTGCGTAAATATACTCCTAAAGATTACGGGTTATGCGATTACTGGTTATGCGATTACTGGTTTAAAGGTTACCATAAGGATAAAGTTTTTAATACGGGCTCTATTGAATACGACACGCAATTTCTGGATTCCGCAGGCAACCAGGCCGTATATTACAAAGCGCGCGAATCCGATTATTTTTATGTTCTTGAACAGGAAACGGGAAGGTTGAAAGAAGAGGTATTAATCGATCCTGAAAAGCTCTTCTTACTGGGGACACAAAACAATAAAGCCGTTTTCTTAAAGAAAAAAGGCCTTAAAGGGAATAATATGGAAGTAAAGGTGGTTGAATTGAATTCCGGCAAGCAGTTGTTTGATAAATTGATCCCTTCAGGGGAATTACACGGGGTAATAAGAATAGATGAAAGCGGCATAGCCTTTAAGGCCAGAGACAGAATACATTTTTTGATGACGGACTCGGATAATATAATCCACAGGGAGGTGGTGGCGAAAACAGCCGGATGGCTGTTGAGTTTTAAAGATGGGTTCATGATTATAAAAGACGGTTCGGTAATATCCTGTATCGACCTGTTTCAAAAGAAGTATCGTATCAATAAGAATGATCCTGAAATAGCCGGTTATCTCAACCGGATTGAGAGCGCAAAACTCCATCTGCAGCTTTTGCTTGCATCGGGGAAGGAGGATAGCAATTCTTTCGGGGAGAGAAAGAACTTACTGGAAGAGTTCCGGGAATTTAGGATCCCCCTGGCTGAAATCTTTCCGATTATCGTTAAAAACTTACAGAAAGCAGGATGTCCTGAATGGAAGGAATTCTTTGCGGGGTTGACAAATTTGTATGGCAAAGAGGTCATTAATTACCGGGGTATCGATATGCAGTTTTCTAATTTAATGTATGAAAAATTCCCGGGTCCGGAGGATAGCTATGGTAAGTCCGATCAAAGGGCAGAAAATAAACATTCCGCCGGGAATGATTTTCTGGTGCGGGCGGATACGGTTGTACCCGTACCTATTAAGGTTATAAAAGGTTTTGCTTTGCCGGGATATTTCCTCATGGCAAACAATGACCAGCTTATTTGTGCCGCTGAAGACGGGGATATATTGTGGGAAAGAAAAATATTTGCTTCTCTTGGCTGGAAAATGCTCATAAGAGACAGCAATATCGTTCCTTATGACGCCACTACTATTAAAGCCTATTTGTACGATGATACCTTGATCATAAATGACGGTGTAGACCTGCTGGCGGTAAAGGCCTTTGATGGCTCATACCTCTGGAGTATGACAAACCACGGGGAGTTAATTGCCCAAGGGCCCAGGAAGCCGTTTACAGGATATTCGCATTTTGAAAAATATAATTTACGCGGCGCAAAATTCGAAAACAAAATTTTTTATACCGGATTTTTCGATGATTCCTTATTGGTGGCCAACGGGAATAAAGTATATTTGATAAATCCGCTTACCGGCTACTGCAAGGATTATTGTCAGCTGGAAGGGGTTACCCCGATAGGAGTGCAATCCAGCGGGGACCGCATATTGATCTTCACCGTTGACCGCTTGAAAGTGCTGAATAAAGAATTAACGTTGATAGGAGATCTGGCTTTTGATGCTTCCGGCGGGGATAAAGACAAAATCCCCGATCTAACCTTTGCCAAAGAAATAAATATCATAAAAATTGACTCCCGCTTATATAAATTGGATCTTAAAAATATTTCTTTAAAAGATATTTCTCCGGGAGACCGCGAAAAGACTTATTTAGACAGCTTTGAGGAAAAAATATTGATCCTCTCCCCTTTTAGGAAGCTGACAGCTTATCGCCTGGAGGGCGGCAAATTAAAAACTACCTGGGCATATAATGTCGAACCAACCAACGCCCCGCTTTTCTGGAAATCAAAGGGCAGGGCAAGCGAATATTATTTTATCACCGGCGGGCGCTTATTGATGCCTATAAGAAAATCGGGAGATTATTTTATCGTTTGCATAGATCTACGGACGGGTAAACAGCTTTGGGAGCAGTGCTTGAAAGGCGTTGACGGGCTGTTTTATAATTTATCCGACTTTGTGAATAATAAAGGGAAGGTCGGTTTTATTATCTCTACCGTAGATTGCAAGCATAACGAAAAGAGGATAGAGTTGCTTGATGAAGAATCAATGGCGGGAAATGTTTATATTAACTCAAGCTTATTTTGGCTGGATGCTGCTAGTGGCAGGATCGTAAAAAACGAGAAACTGCCTGCCATTTGTTTTATGGGATATAAAAATGCCAATATTACCGAATCAGAGAGCCTTTTTCTATATGGGATAAACGGCAATACAGTAAGGGCCTGCAAAAAATGATGACCCCGATTAAGCGGACAATAAAGATATTATGTATAAGTTACCTTCTCCTTTCATCTTATTTATCCGGTAACGCCTATTGTTATAAGGAGGCAGAAGAGGAAAGAATCCCCAATGTTATCGTAGTAATGTTGACCGGCGTACGCAATAGCGAGAGTATCGCCGACCCTACCCGCCAATATTTTCCCAATCTCTGGAATGAAATGCTCAAAAGAGGGGTTTTATATACCGATTTAGTCGATATAAATTATGAATTCCATATGCCTGCTTTCAATGCCATGAATGCAGGCATAAGTTATAATAAGGAAACCAAAGTAACGGGGGTTTCCATCACCCAATATGTCCGGAAGAAATATTGTTTGCCGAAAACTAAGTTATGGATTATCGGGCATTGGTGGTTTCATGATTGTGTCTATAAGACCAATGATTATCCCCCGGATACCTATCCATGCGAGGTAACATTTACCGACCTGAAGTTTTCTCCGGAGTTCAAGTCGATATTGACCAGGCAGGAGCTTATCACTTTAAACAATTACCAAACAGTGCTGAATGAGGTGACTGGACAGGAATTTGAATTCGATCTATGGGACGGCATGAGCGAAGGTATTTATCAAATATTCATTAGAAAGATCATGCCGGAATTTAAGCCGAAGCTGGTCTTATATCTTATGGATGACCCTGACAGCTCTCATTATGATTCTTTCCCCCGGTATCTTCATACTTTGAAGCGCTGCGACGAGAGGATCTATGAGATTTGGCGCGCAATTGAAAACGATAAATTCTATAAAGGGAAAACTTATTTGTTTGTCTGTATAGATCACGAACGCAACCCTTACTATATGCAGCATTCCGAAAATGCCTACGATAATCCATCCCATGTATGGATGTATGTTTACGGCCCGGGGATTAAGGCAGGTAAGATCATTAACCGGCCCATCAAACATACCGATATCTTCGCTACCATCGCGGAAATTATGGACGTTAAGACACATGAAACCGAAGGCAGACCATTAAGGGATTGTTTTAACGGAAAGATTCCGAAGGTTTTTAAATAGACGGGGAATTAGCTTATTTCCATGAGAATATTATTTATCGACCCTCCATTTAAAAATGTTTTGTCAGATAAATATACGCCAAACTGCGGGTATTTATATATGGCGGCATATTTAAAAAGCAACGGATACGGGGATATTAAAGTTCTGGATGCCCATGCACTAGGCATGGATTGGAAGGGGGCCGCTAAATTTATAAAAGATTTTAATCCCGATATCGTTGCCACAAGCAGCGTCACAGCCGATATCTACAGAAGGATGCACCTTATGCGCATTATTAAAGAGCTGTCCCCTTCCGTAATTACGGTCATGGGAGGTTACCATGCCTCTATGCTTCCGGAAGATGTGTTGAGGGTGTCGGAGGATACAGATTATGTGGTAATCGGGGAGGGGGAGCACACTTTCCTTGAGCTGGTAAAAGGCATAGAAAATAATGCCGCTAAAGAAGAAATGAAGATGATTAAAGGGCTGGGTTATCTGGAAGACGGGGATTTTATTTATACCGGATCCCGGCCGCTTATAAAAGATCTTTCGGAGCTGTCTTTGCCGGATTATTCTTTGATCCCCATGGATAAATATCAGGCATTTGAGTTTCCCGGTAATCCCGGGGAGGGTATCGCTGTGAATTTCAGCAGGGGTTGTTTCCATAAATGCGTATTCTGCCCCCAGCCGCCGATGTGGCAAAATACAATAAGAAGCAGGAAAGTTAGGGATATGATCGGAGAGATATCCCTTCTTCACAAAACATATTCAAAAAACAATTTTATATTCAGCGACAATGATTTTCTTTATGACAGGCAACGGAATATCGGTTTCCTTGAGGAACTGCGGGCCAGCAAAATCGGGATCAAGTACAGTATTATGACCAGGGCGGAAAATGTCATCAGGAACAGTGATTTATTGCCGGAATTAGTTTCCCTCGGCTTAATCATGGTCAGGGTGGGGGTAGAGAGCTTTTCTCAGGGATTGCTGGATGAGCTTAAGAAATCGCAGACCATCTCCGAGATAAATGCGGCTTTCGGGTATTTAAAACGATCAAAAATACCCATTATTAATGCTTTTATCATTTGGGGAAATTACGGTGAAAGCAGGGGCCATTTCCTTGAAATCTGCCGGGATATGCGCAGGCTCGGGGCAAACCATCTCACCCATTCTTTCCTCACCCCCTTTCCCGGGACCGAGCTTTATAATGACCTCAATAAAAGGAATATTATTAAAAACCCCGACTTTAGATGCTATAATTTCTTTCAACCGGTGCTGGCCACAAGGCGTCTTTCTTGCCGAAGCTTGTTCTTCCTGCAGGTGCTCCTGCATTTTATCTGGTGCTATTGGCCGGAAAGAGTTTTTGGAAACCTTTTCAATAAGTACCGCCGCCATTTACAATTTTATTATTATCCCAGGATCAGCTTTAATCTGCTAAAATTGTTTGTGAAGAAAATATTCTCTTTTTTTAAGAAAGATCCCTATGCAAGATATTATCTTCGAAGCAAAGAGTATTACAGGCTTCAATCCGGTGACCAGCGTTTTGGAGAAAAAGGCCGTTAACCTATGAGAATATTATTAATAGAATTGCCGATAGATTTCTGGAACAGGCCGGGCAGGCATTATTTGCCCAACCCCGGCACCTTATCCGTAGGGACATATCTTAAATCCAACGGCTACGATGTAAGGATATTGGACACATATGCAGAAGGGATGGATTGGGATTCCCTTATCAATTATATTAAAGAGGAGAGGCCGGATGTAATCGGCAGCAGCACCTATACCTGCGATATTTATGGCAGGGTGCTCCTCTCCAGGCTCATTAAACAGGCCAGCCCTTCTACAATTACCGTTTTTGGCGGGACTCATATTACCCTTGCTCCCGAAGAGACGCTAAGGTTGGCAGGTTCCATTGATTATGCTGTCCTCGGAGAAGGGGAAGTTACAATGCTTGAGCTTATAAGAGCCATAGAAAGCGGAGGCAACAAGCCGGAATTGTCAGCTTTGGAGGGGATCGCTTACCTTGATGGCGGTAGGTATAACAAAACAACTGCCCGTCCGCTGGTTAATAATCTGGATGAACTGCCTTTGCCGGATTATTCATTGGTCCCCATGGCTAAATACCACAATTCATTCTTTCCTTATCCGGCGGATCAGGGGCTCTCTATCTGTTCCAGTAGAGGATGCGTGGCGCGGTGCAATTTTTGCTCGGAGTCGGTATTATGGCAGCATCGTTGGCGGGGAAGGAGCGCAAAATCGGTAGTCGAAGAATTAATGCAGTTGAATAAATATTACGGCAAGAGGGCTTTTTTGTTCAATGACGATAATTTTCTTTTTGACCGGCAAAGAAATGTTGATTTTATTAAAGAAATGTCCAGGAGCGGCTTAAAGGTGGAATTCAGGGTAGGCGCGAGGGTAGATACCCTGCTAAGAGACAGGGATTTATTGAAGGATCTGCGCAGGGTGGGGTTGACGGCGCTGCAAATCGGGATAGAGAGCTATGGCCAGGGAGATCTTGACGCCCTGAACAAAGATTACAGGGAGGAGCAAATAAGGGAGCTGTCTTTTTATCTGAAGAGCATTCATATCCCCATGGCTATTGCCTTCGTTATAGTAGGCAACAGGGAGGATGGGAAGAAGACCCTGCGGGAGATCATCAAGAGGACAAAATCCTGCGGCTTCGGCATGCTGCATATATCTCCTCTTACCCCCTGGCCCGGTACAAGACTTTACCGCGACATGGAGGCAGAGGGTTTAATCAAAGTGAATGACTACCGGCTTTATAATTTTAAGAACGCGATCATGCCGACAAAATACCTTGGCTTATCAGCTTTGGATAAGTTGAGGGTATTTTTATTCGTTAGATGGTGGTTTAGTTTTACGATACTTGCCCGGAATCTGGCCGATCGGCACCGGAGAAATTATTTTATAAGGGCGCTCCTGCCGGCGGCCTTCTCTTCCATACAGTATTACGTTTCTCAAAAGCTGGGGCTTTGGAAATTATACAGGCATAACCGTATGATAGAGCGGATTTACAATGAGCATTTGGCTCTGAGAAAATAAAATTATGGTTTATCCGCGCATCAAGCAGGAGAGGTCCTTTATAAAGAAAATGTACGATAGCGTTTACTCGGATAAGGCGCGTAAGATCGGCGGGCTTATAAGGGACAAAGTATTCGGCAGGGGAGGCAACGTCGGGCAGAACTGCATTTTATCCAAGAAAGAGATCCGGAAAATCATCTGCGCTTCAGCGATCACCAATACGGGAAAAGTTTTAGATATTTGTTCAGGGGACGGCAGCATAGCGTCATATCTGAGCAAGGAATTTAAGTTCGAGGTCACCGGAATTGACTTTTCCGGCGTTGGGACAGATGTGGCGATCAAAAGGGGAGGCCATAAAACTAACTTTTGCGTCAGCCTTGCCGAAAACCCGGCTTTAAAATCCGGGTATTTTGACCTCATCTACAGCTTTGATTCCTTTATCCATGTTTATGATAAATTGTCTTTGATAAAAGAATGTTTCCGGATGCTTAGGCCCGGAGGCGAATTTATTTTCTCCGATTGGATCGATAATAAAAATGTTCCTAAGAAAATACAGAGTAAAGGAGGGTTATGGGGGCCTACCCATCTTATTTCAAAAACAAAATATAAAAAATTGTTAACAAGAAGCGGGTTTAGACTGGTTAAACTTTCGGATAATTCGAGGAATTTTTCTAAGACCATAGCCAAATGGGAAAAGGCCAACTTCTATTACGCGCCCCATCTCATAGAAAAATGCGGGCAGGAATATTTCAGCAGGGCCAGACAGCGCTGGCTCTTAGCAAGAGAGCTGTCGCAGTCTAAAAAATTAAGCCAGGTTATTTTCATATGCCGAAAATCATGCTAAATCCGCAGATCAAAAAAAAGCAAGTAAGAAAAATAGCCGGGATGCTGGCTGATTTTTGCGGCCTGTGGGTGGTCAGCGCAGGCCTGAAGAGCGGTATTTTATCCGAAATTTCAGAGTGCGCTTGCCCGGTAACGGCGGTTGAGCTGGCAAAAAAAGGCGGATATTCCCTCTTTTTTACGGAGAGATGGCTGTCGGCGGCCTACTCATTTGAAATACTGGAATATATCCCCAAAAAGGGCTTCAGGCTTTCTGCGCATATGAAAAATATGCTTTTGAATAAAGCCGATGATCATTATATGGGTGCTGTGATCATGATGTTCAGCGGATTAAGCAAGGCGTATGATGAATTTTCTAAAAGAATTAAAGATGGGAAAAAATCTCTTCCGCCCAGGCACAATATTACAATGATAAAGTCTATGGCCGAAGTTACCAGGAATGATTATGCGGTTATTATTGAGAGGATAATCAATAATAATGCAGGGCTGCGGAAAATAATGCTTGGAAGGCCAGCGGTTTTGGATATCGGCGCAGGCCTGGGTTATGGCCCTATCAATTTCTGCAGGGCATTCCCCGGGGCCAAAGTTACGGCGCTGGATATAGACAAAAGGTCAATTGCCGCAGCCGTCAGAAACATCCGCAGGCAAGGGTATGAAAATAGCATTCGCCTGGTAGCCAAAGATGCCAGAATCGCTGATTTTGAACAAAAGTTTGATCTTATATTTATGAATTTAAGCCTGCATGAGATAGGGGATAATGATAAGGAAAGATCGGATTTTCTGGTTAAATGCCGCCGCTGGCTAAAAAATGATGGTTTTGTATTGATCAGCGAATTGCCTTTTCCCGCGAAAATGAATGAGCTTAGGAGGGTTTCTTCGCAGATAATTTCAGGGATCCAGATCTTTGAGGCAGTTTCCGGGGATAAGCTTATGAGTATCCCGGAGATCTCCAGATTGCTTAAAAGTTCCGGATTCAGTAAGGCCCATATTATGAGGCACCTGAGCCCTTTAAGAGTTTTTATTTTGGCAAGCAAATGAAACCAGGTCATTGGAAAATATGGATATACAGAATGCTATCGTAGAAGCCAAAAAAATATCCGCAGGGCTGCCGCTAAAAATGCTGAAGGCCAATGGTTTTGCCGTGGACCGGATAAACGAGAACCCGGAAGCAGCCAGGTATTTTTTAATGTTTGCCGAGTGGAAGAAAATAACCGAAGAGGAGATTTTCAGCAGCCTGGATACCTCTACCGCCAGGGAAACGCAAGTTTACGTGGATTTCCCGTTTTGCAATAAATTATGCGATTTCTGCGCTTTTTACGGAATAGTCCCGGCAAATGCCAAAGAGGTAAGCGATTATTTTGACGATCTGAAGGCCGAGATCAAATTATTGAAAAGAGTTTATTTCGCAAATGGCTTTAAAGCCGATGCCCTGGAGTTCGGCGGCGGGACCCCGACCTTGCTGCCGCTTGGGCTGTTAAAAGAAGTAACGAAATTTATTTTAGGGGAACTCCCGTTCCTTAAGGGGCATGAATTTAATTTTGAGGCCTCTCCCGAAACCCTTACCGGAAGATCAGGAATAAAAAAGCTTGAATTCCTCAAAAATGCCGGGGCAAACAGGATGAGCATAGGAATACAGAGTTTTGAGGACAAGGTATTGAAAAGCAATAACCGGCCGCACAACGCCAAAGATGCGGTTGAAGCGATAAGAAATGCCAAGCGGGTTTCTTTTGAGCGGATAAATGCCGATCTTATGCTCGGAATTTATGGGCAATCGGCGGAAAGCTTCCTGGATTCTGTTAAGAAAGCGGCAGAATTCAGAATAGACATAATTGAACTTTATACAATGCGTTATTTTGACACCAAAGAATATGTTTCCTTAAAAAGAAGGCTTAATGCCGGCCGCCGGGGATTTTTAAGCCCTGCCGAAACGTTGACCGCGCGTATCGCCGCCGATCATATTTTGCGTAATTGCGGTTATGTTTCCAGCAATGGCAGGACTTACGAAAGGCCCGGCACTAAACACAGTTTCTACGCCGCTTATTACGAAGGAAATTTCAATGGTAAAAATACGCTGGGTATTGGCCGTAAAAGCAACTCCAATATTTATCCCTGGCAATATGCCAATTACCGCAATTTGGCCAAATACCGGGATGCCGTAAAAGAAGGCAGGCTGCCGATCGCCGCAGGGGCTTTTTTTTCGCCAAAGGCCAGGATGGCCAAGCTTCTGACCGGCATGCTCCAGCTTCCCGGGGGAATAGATTATTTCCGGCTGCGCAGAAGATTTGAGGGGCGGTGGATTGTTGATTTTGATAAGCTTATGGATACATTTTTATCGCTCGGAGTTATCAGGCGCAAGGATGATAAATTTGAAAAAACCTATACAGGGTTTCTTTTTATAGAAGAGATGTTAAAACGCGTATATGAGCTGGCAGTTACCCCTTTTGGCGCGGGAAGCCTGTTTCTGGGGGAAAAACAAGCTGTTCAACGGGGATAGGGAAGGATTGTTCTTTGATATTAATTTTGCCGAAGAAGTTATCCTTAAAGTACGCGGTATTCATAATGCACCCCGGTTCCTCGATATTGCATACGGAGTGTTTCCTCATCCGGGCAAGGATGGAGGAAAAACTTTCTTCCCGGATACTGCCGAATTTTAACGGCACCATGCTGCAGGGTTGAACCTCCCCGTAGGGGGAAATATAGGCAACCGTTTTATGGGGGATATAACAGTTTAAGATCCCGTGGAGTTTAACAAACTCTTTATCCGCGGCAATATCAAGCAGCCGCTGCATCGCTTTTTTTGAATATACCGGCGTGTCCAAAGAAAAGAATCTTCCGGTCTTAAAAGGGCTGAGAATGCGGATGGATTGGAAGTGTTTTTGTTTGGCGAGCCTTACGAGTTGTTCTGTCCGGCCGCTTAAGATATCGCTTTCTGAAGCGTGCACCGACATAATGGTCTTGATCTTGTTTTGAATGCAATATTCCGCGCCCTTTAATGCTTTTTCAAAAATACCGGGGATATTTCTATTCCGGTCATGGAGAGCCGGGTCCGGGCTGTCAAAGCTTATTGATATGGCAGAAAGGCCGTTTACAGATAGTTTATGCACATTTTCCCTGGAAAGCAACAAGCCGTTAGTGAAAAGGTGGGTAAATATGCCGTTCTTAGAGGCGCGCTTAACATACGCATATATGTTCTTATCTAAAAGCGGCTCACCGCCGAAGAAATCGATCTGCCCGAAACCCCACCTGACAAGGCTGTCGATCAGGGAGAATATTTCTTTCGGGGCCAATTTATTATTTGCCTTATTGTATTGGCTTACCCCGCAGTGGCTGCAGCTGCATTGGCATTCGTAGGCGAGAGAAACCTGGATGTATTTTATGGCTATCGGAGAGAGCAGCCGGTGTTTTATTCTATTGATCGGCGGCCAGAAAAAGGGAAAGGCGGAATTAAGCGCACAATAAGCAAGGCATCTGGGATAAGAGAGCCGAAAACGCTCTTTTTTGTCTGGTAACATTGGGCAGATAATTTTGTCAATCTTGCCAGGTTTAATATCCGGGCTGCTTTTATTATACTAGCTTTAATTTCCCGGTCAAGAGTAAAGGAAATAACAACTTTTATTTATACCTATGGAAGACCTCATTCAAGAAGCCAGGTTATTTATTGAAAAAAATATGGGTCCGGCAGTGTTGACAGGGGCTCCTCAACGCTCCTCCAATTATACGAAATATACTACCGACCTGTACAGCTATATTCCCCTGCCTTACTATGAATTACACAGGATTGACGGCGACCTGATCTTTAAAAATTATCCTTATCCCGGCAAGGTTTTGTTTTATTTTCACATCCCCTTTTGCTCTTACAAATGCTCATTTTGCTACTATTACAGCCTTCCCCGCTGCGGGGATGATCTTGTAGACAGGTACCTAAGTTGCCTTCAAAGAGAAATGGAATCAGTCAATTCCAGAATTCCCCTTGCAAGCCTGCCTGTGCATTCCCTGCATTTTGGGGGAGGCACTCCAAGTTATCTGAATCTCCGGCAACTTGCCTTTCTATTTTCGGCCGTAAAGCGGATTGTTAAAATTGACGGCAAGACCTGTTTGGCTTTTGAAACAAGCCCCGAAACCATTCTGGAGCAGGATAAACTGAAATTTCTATTTGATAACGGAGTCAGGCATATCGATATCGGCGTACAGACCTTTCAGGATGACGCGCTCTCTTTTTCCAACCGCAGGCATACTTCAGAGACCGCCGTAAAGGCCTATAATGAAGCGAGAAAGACAGGGTTTGAGGAGATCAACCTGGATATGATGATCAATCTCCCGGGGCAAACCCTCAAGGGCTGGCAGGGAGACCTGGAGAGGCTGGCCTTACTCAAGCCTTCCTCGGTCACCCTCCACCAGACGATCCTGAAAACAAATTCCATGCAGGAGCTTTACTCCCGGGACAGCGGCAAATTTTCTCATAACCTGGATATATTGATGATGAAGGTCATGGCGCATATTTACCTGGAGAGAAACGGCTATCAGCTTCAGAAAGTGGATTTTTATTCCCTGAAACACCAGAGTCCCGGCAGCCCTGAAAATATACCCGAAGTATTGTCTTTCGGGGTGAGGTCATGGTCCTGTTTCAACAACTTTGAATATTATAATGCAATGGATATCTATGAGTATATGAAAATTGTCGATAAAGGTAAATTGCCGATAGTTGTGGGCGCAAAAATCCAGCAGGATAGAACCCTTAGAAAGTTTGTCATGCGGGGCCTGAAAGATACCGTTGGCGGCCTGGAGATAGGATTATGGGATAAATATAAGGGCCTGAATGATGAAAACCTCCGCCAAGGAGAAAACATCGAGCGGATGCAATTGGCCCATATCGTAAAGAACAGGCTAAAGCTGAATATCGCCGGGATATTTTTTGTCGACGAGATCTTTAAGGAATTTTTCGAAAGCAAAACAAAAGAGGCGTTATTTGTAAGGATAGTCCTGGGCAATAAACTCCTCCGGTATTTATATTTTGAGATATCAAAAAGCAGCCCCGGGTTTACCAGCAGGCTCTTTCTATGTCTGAATATAGCAATCCGGAAGCTGAGTAAAAGCGCTTTGTTCCTAAAGAGGATTATAACTCCAAAGAGAGAGAAGTAATGGAGAATAATGCCAGCTCGTTTAAAGAGAATATTTTCGAGAAAATAAGCTCCGATTACAAGCGCATCGAAGAACTTGAAAGCGAAAAGGAAGCCCGAAAGGCGACGATCTTTTACAGGAGAAAAGGATACTATTTTGCTTTTTGCATGCCGGTTGGCGGGAAATGGCGCGTTTACATAGAATAAATTGATTTTATTTGGAGCTCATCCGTGTTATAATATTCCAACTTTTTAATAATATAAAGAGTAAAAAGGAGGATGGATGAAAAGAAAACCCGTTTTTGTTTTAAGCATGGTTTTACTTGCCATGTTCAGCTTTGGTTTTTTTGTCCCGGAGAAAGTTTTCGCAGCTGAAGCCAAGCCGGACAAGGTAAGCTTACGGTTGAGCTGGATCCCTTTTGTAGATTACGCTTTTTATACCATCGGCATAAAGAAGGGTATCTATAAAGAGCACGGTATCGATCTTACGCTGAATTCCGCCAAAGGTTCGGACCTTTCCTCAAAATTGATCGCTAACCGCGAGGATCCTTTCGGCGGTGTGTCCGCGGAGGTAGTGCTTATATGCCGCAGCAAAGGAATGCCGCTTAAGGTACTGGCAATGTTCCATCAAAAGACCCCGGTGACCATTGTTTCCCTGAAGAAAACCGGAATAATTAAACCCAAGGACCTGGAGGGTAAAAGCCTGGCCACCGATATAAGCAGCATGAAACACAAGCAATTTGAGGTCTTTTGTAAATTGAATAACGTGGATATAGAAAAAATAAAATTGGCCCCCATAAAAGGATCAGATTTCATACATATCTTAAACGGCAGCGTTGACGCGATACTGGCATTCGGTTATGCCGCGGAGAGTTTAAAAGAAAAGAATGTGGAGATAAACCAGATCAAGCTTTCCGATTATGGTATAGATATTTACGGCCTGACCATTGCTACCCACGAGGCCCTTATAAAAGAGAACCCGGATCTGATAAGAAGATTCCTGGCGGCGACAATGAAATCATGGGAATACGCGATCAATCATCCCGAGGAGGCTACGCGTTCCTTTGTTGAGGCCTATCCCGAACTGGACTATAAAGAGCAGCTCCTGCAGTTTAAAGGTGCGGTTGACCTCCTTCAGAGCGAAGACACCAAATTGCACGGACTTGGCCACCAGTCTGAAGAAAGATGGGTAAAGACCCAGGATTTGATATTCAATACGGGGCTTTTGGAGAAGAAAACAAAGATCAAGGATGCTTTTACTAATGATTTCTTGCCCTAATTTTTGCTGAAGTCAGCAATTAATCATTCCCATGAATGTCGCATTGGTGGAACCCAATATCGGCTATTCCCCCCTTCTTAACCTGGGTCTCGCTTATATTATATCTTCCGTTGAGAGGGAGCATTCTGTTCGGCTCATAGATTTAACATTCCAAAGGAAGAATTACCTCCGTTATTTCAAAGCCAGCCTTTTAAAAGAAAGACCCGATATCCTCGGGTTTTCTATCACCAATTTCTCTTTTTTTACCGCCGTAAAATTAGCCGAATTTGCCAAGAAAATATATCCTGATATGCATATAATTTTCGGCGGGCCGCATACGGCTATCGCCCCCGAAGAAGTAATTCAGCAAACGGCAGTAGACAGTATCTGTCTCGGTGAAGGGGAATCCTCGTTTTTGGAGTTCCTAAAAGCCATTGAGCAGGGTAGAGAGCCCCGTATGAACGGCATCTGGTTTAAAGATAGGACAGGCCAGGTCATCCGCAATCCGATGAGGCCATTCGAAACAGATTTGGAATCGATACCTTTGGTGAATTGGGATTATTTTGACGTTAAGAGATACCTGGCCTCTAATTTTGTTTTTACCGGCCCCGGGGGGTTGACCCATTTTTCATCGCGGGGGTGTTTCTATAATTGTAACTTCTGCTCCGTGCACGTCATCAAAAAAGCGGTGCCTGGAACATACTACCGGGTGAGGGATCCCGCAAAACTCATAGAAGAGATACAGCTCAATATTAAGAAATACTGGAAAATCGGTTTCAGGGGGGTTAGTTTCCACGATGCCTTATTCGGGGCGCAGTGGCGGCAATTTGAAAAATTCTGCGCCCTCTATATCAAGGAGGGATTGCACAAGCTATTGCCCTGGTCATGCGCTACGAGGGCGGAGTTTGTAACCGAGCGCTGGGCGCGCCTGGCCGCTCAAGCCGGGTGCGTAAAGGTCAATATGGGGGTTGAGACGGCAAACGAGGAGTTGCGCCGAAAAATATATAACAAACCGGTGACCAACAGGCAGATCGAAAGCGCGGTCAGTAATCTGGAAAAGAACGATATTTTTTACGTTTTTTTTTTTATGATGGGTTTTCCGGAGGAAACAAGAGAGACGGTGCAGGAAAACTTCAATTTTATCAGGAGCCATTGTCCCATAGAGGTTCGCATGCCTTTTTGTCAGCCCCTGCCTAAAACGGATTATACGAGCATGCTGGGCAGGCCCCTGGATGATTCGGGGAAAGAGCTGGCTCTTTTTAAGGGGCATGATCTTTGCAGGGCAGAGAGTAAATACCTGTCTACAAAAGAGCTGAAGAAATTAATGCTGCAGCACCGTTTTTGGTGGATATCAAAATGGTTGATGGGGGATTTGCTCCGCTTTGGCCCCAGGTTCGTAATTGATATTTTAAAATACACCTGCAACATAAAGGGGGAGCGCCCCCTGCCGCTATTGCATCCCTATACGTATAAACTTATTAAAGCGCACACGCATTTAAAATACAGCATAGAACTATGGAAAAAAAGGCACGGATTCAAATCGCCGGAAAAGATCATAATCTCATGAGCCAGGCCCAGATCGATAGGCAGGGATTGATCCGGCAGTTAAAAAAAGGGGGAGCTACAAGGGCTATTTTTATCGGGTCCGGAGAGGTCCCGCTGGACTGGAAAGCGGTGATGTTATGTTTGGACTGCAAGGTGAACAATAACCCAAGGATGAAGCGCTGGAGTTGTCCGCCCTATGCTTTGACCCCCGATAAAGTGAAAGAAATGCTGGAAAAGCATCCCTATGCCTTACTGGTAAATTTGGAGGTAGATTTTTTCCCGATCGTTAACCGAAGCTGGGATAGTTGGGATCCTTTCCTGCAGATCGCCCAAAAAGTATTTTGTCACTTCTATTGGGGGAAATTACACCGGATAATGCTGGATCTTAAGGAATATCTGAGAAACGGGCAGATCCCCGGTTATGTTTGGGGCAGTTCTCCGTGCCATGCGTGTTTTAAATGCAGCTACCCCCGGAAATGCCGTAAGGCAGGCGAAATGCTTATTTCTCCCGAGGCCTCGGGTATCGATCTTTACCGGTTAGCGGCTAGGGCAGGTATTCCCGTAGAGATCCCGCCCAAGAAGAAGATACAATTGATGTCTTTAGCTGTTTTAGGCCAGAGACCATGAATTGCCAGGGTTAATAATGATCGGCCTTCTATCCAGAATAGCGTCTTTCAAGATCGGCAGGGCAATAAAAAGCATTAAAACCCTGCCTATAAGTTTAGCCTTCAGTGTTACCGGTAGATGTAATTTAAGCTGCAAGACCTGCAATATCTGGAATTCTGAACCTAAAGAAGAGTTATCGCCAGGGGAATATAGGGATATATTTTCTTCTATCGGGGGGCGGATCCCCTGGCTGACTTTTGACGGGGGAGAACCGTTCTTAAGGCAGGATTTTACAGAGATTGTCGCCGGCGCCTGCCGTTTATTAAAGCCCAGGGTGGTCAATATCGCTACTAACGGCACCTTGCCGGAGCTGATATACGGGAGCATAAGAGAGATTGCTGGCGATTTTCCGGCAACGCAGTTCATTGTCAACCTTTCTATAGACGGTATCGGAGAGAGGCATGATTATATCAGGAATAAGGCCGGTTCATTCTCAAAAGTCAGGGAAACCTTCAATAAATTAAGAACAATAAAAGAAAGCAACTTTTCGTTGGGAATAAATACAACGGTTTCCGCCTACAATATAGATTATTTGCCGGATATCCTGCGATATTGCGTTGAGTTGGGGCCCGATTCTTATCTGATGGAATTAGCGGAGGAAAGGGAGATGTTTAGAAATTCCGGTTCCGGAATTTGTCTGGATCAAAAAAAAAGCATTGATGCGCTGAAATTTATGTTAAAGGAGGCGGGAAGATCCAGCGGAAAAAGATTTTCTGCTCTTACCCGGCTTATTAGGAGCCGGTACTACGATCTTGCCAGAGGCGTGATTGAAAAGCAGAAAAGGACGATCCCTTGTTTGGGGGGGACGGCTTTTGGCCACGTTTTTCCAAACGGGGATATCTGGTGTTGCAGCGTGAAAAAAAGAGTTATGGGGAACCTAAAAGAAGCCGGTTATGACTTTAAGAAGGTTTGGCACAGCAGCCAGAGTAACCGATTAAGGCGGGAAATCTCATCCGCTAACTGTTTCTGTGTTTCAGCCAACGCGGTTTATTCGAATATGCTATGCCGGATTTGTTTCTTGCCCCAGCTTGTCCAGAACTACCTTCTTTGGAAAACAGGATATTTTAAATGATTTCGAATTCTTCGGGCCCGGAGATAAATAACAGGCAGGTTGTGAGCATAGGAGTGCCTGTTTATAACGAAGGGGAGCATTTGGATGCTTTTATCAAAAGCCTCTTGAGCCAGAAGGGGGCCGATTTCCTGGAAGTCATTTTTGTCCTAAGCGGCTGCAATGATCAAACCGAGGAATCGGTAAAGAAATATATGCAAAAAGAAAAAAGAATAAAACTGGAGATCCAGAAATCCCGGGAAGGGAAGGCCTCAGCGATCAATCTCCTGCTGAAATTGGCCAGGGGCAATATTGTCATAATTTCCAGCTCCGATCTTATACTGGGGCCCGGTTGTTTAAAAAATATCCTGGCTTCTTTCAGTGACCCCGAAACCGGGATGGCAGGGTGCCATCCTTACCCGCTAAAGAATTCAAAAGGCATAGCGCATTCGTTGAATCTTATTTTATGGGAATTGCATCATGAGCTTTGTTTAAGGGCGCCGAAACTCGGGGAGCTGATCGCCTTCAGGAATATTATAAAAGAGATCCCCCGGGATTGCGTAACGGATGAGGTTTATATCGAGGCGGCGGTCAAGGGGAAGGGTTATCAGCTTCGCTACAGAGAAGACGCGTTTGTGTATAATAGATGCCCTGTAAAAGTGCGCGATTTATTCCTGCAAAGAATGAGGGTGTTCTGGGGGCATATTGATATGCGGCGCAGATATGCTTATAAAGCCTCAAGCATGGACACGGGAAGGGTCTTGAGAATTTCTGCCGGGCATATGATCAAAAGCCCTGGCTTAATCATTCCTTTTGTTGTATTATGTTTTATAGAGTTTTTTGCCAGGGCCGCGGCTGCCTGCAGGTATTATTGCACAGATAGGCCGGGGGATTTCATCTGGTCAACCTATCAAAAATAGCGCTGATGAAAAAAACGAGAAAAATAAAATATTGTATCGGCTTAAACGGCAAAAGCGGGAATCTGGAAACCCTGCTGGCTGAAAGAGGGGCGGATATTTATGAGGTCTACGCCCCCTGCCCTTCCGACATAGCCCCGACAGGCAGGCGGGTAGAGGTGCAGATGACTTTGAAGGAGTTAAGACGCCAGATCAGGCTGGCGCATGATCATGGAGTAGATTACAACGTCCTGATGAACGCCTCCTGTTTCGGGGGCGCCGAATTCGGCCAGACATGCAGGAATAAAATCTCCGATTTTGTAAAAAAGATCGATGAGCTGGGAGCCGACTCTACCACCGTTATGAACCCTTTTATAATAGATTTGGTCAGGCAGGGTTCCAGGAGGATTAAAATCATAGTGGGTAGTTTCGCGGAGATCGTTGAGCCGGTTAAGATTGAGCGGTTCAGGTCCCGGGGGGTTAACCGCATAGTTCTGCACCAGAATGTTTACAGGAACTTTGAGATGTTGAAGAAAATAAAAAAATACACCGATCTGGACCTGGAGATTATCCCCAACCAGGGGTGCCTGAACCGGTGCGAATGCTTCCTGTCCCACATAAATATAGTCGCGCATTCAAGTATAGCGACAAAAAGCGAAATTGAGGGATTTGGCGATTTTGATTTTCCGATTAAGCGCTGCCGGATGATCCGGCAGAAAGACCCGATTGAGTTCCTGATGTCCTGTTTCATACGCCCGGAGGATCTATCTATATACGAAAAACTGGGTTTTAATATCTTTAAACTCGCCGGCAGAAGGTCTTCCACAAATTGGATGCTTAATGCCCTGGGCGCTTACGTCAATAGGCAATATGACGGTAATCTTTTTGATCTCTCCAGCCATGTGGGGGAAAACCCCAAGATCTGCCAGCTTCCTAATCCGGTTTTAAATGGCTGGTACCAGTATATGGGCAGTAATTCGGATCCTCTGGATTTTCGTGAGAAAGCAATAGAATTCTGTTTACGTAAGAAGATATATAAGTACTTTCCCGGGTGGAAGAGAAAATGAACCTTAAAAGAAAAATAGGTTTGATTAAGGAGAAGTATCTGCCAAGTCTGGTATTCGTAATCGCCCTGCTTTTATTATGGGAACTCTCCGTAAGGTTATTTTCTTTGCCGGAATATATCCTGCCCTCCCCGTTTATGATCGCGCGGACCATTCTAAAATTCAGAAAAATATTATTATTCCATACTTCGATCACGCTATTTGAAACATTATCAGGGTTTCTAGCGGGGGCTATGCTGGGTTTTGCCCTGGCGGTCCTCATCTGCATGTCAAATTTCTTTTACCGGACATTTTATCCGCTCCTTATCATCATCCAAAGTATTCCAAAGATCGCCTTAGCCCCTTTTTTCGTAATCTGGCTCGGATTCGGGGTCTTGCCTAAAATAGCCATCACTGCTTTAGTATCAATATTCCCGGTATTAGTAAACACGTTACACGGCCTTGTTTTTGTAAAGCAGGAACTTATAGACCTGATGAAGGTTTTTCATGCCTCCAAAATTCAGGTATTGTTCAAGATAAGGATACCTTCAAGCCTGCCGTTTTTCTTTACCAGCTTAAAGATCTCCATAGTTTTTTCTGTAGTGGGAGCGATTATAGGGGAGTTTGTAGGGGCCAACGAGGGTTTGGGGTATGTGATCATGATCTCCAGTACTAATTTGAATACAAGTTTGATGTTTTCCGCTTTATTCCTGTTGGGGGCTATGGGATTTTTTTGTTCCGGATTTGTATCTTTATCAGAAAAATTACTGCTGCCGTGGCATAAAGAGGCGAAGGATGCCTGAGAAAATGATAGAAGCAGTTAGGATCGGTAAAGAGTTTACCAGTAACTTCAAGAGATTAGAGGTCTTGAAAGACATCAGTTTCTCCGTCAAAAAGGGAAGTTTTACCAGTATTGTCGGAATGAGCGGGTGCGGTAAAACTACTTTATTAAAAATAATTTGCGGGATATCCAACCCTTATTCGGGCCAGATATTGATCGACGGAGAAGGGGCCTCAAAGGCCGGCAGAAACCACTATTTTGGGATTGTTTTTCAGGAGCCTACCCTTTTACCCTGGAGGAATGTATATAATAATATAGAACTGCCTTTGGAATTAAACTCCTGCCCTAGGACCAAGTTTAAAGCCGATGACCTGATCAAGCTGGTAGGGCTGGAGGGCTTTGAAAATGTCATGCCCCATGAGTTATCCGCCGGCATGAAAGCCAGGGTGGCCATAGCCAGGGCCCTGATATTCCATCCTTCCATCCTTTTGATGGACGAGGCCTTTAATAACCTGGATGAGATAACCAGAAGTAATCTTAATTTAGAACTGCTGCGCATTTGGGAAGAAATAAGAACCACAGTATTGTTTGTCACGCATAATATAAGCGAAGCCATATTCCTTTCAGACCGTATAATCGTGCTTACCCCCAGGCCAGGCACGGTTAGAAAGATAATTGATGTGAATCTCCCGCGGCCAAGAAACAAACAAACCAGGCGCCTGCCCGAGTTCATCGAGATAGTCGAGAACGCAAGGGAGCTGTTGACCTGATAAAAATCACGCTGAATCAATGAAAGATATCAAGGCAGGATACTCCAGCAGTTTAATCGAACGCTCAAAACAAATAAGCGATTCTTTAGATATCGGCGTCCTTAATAAAGCAGGCATAGCAAGAAGCCGTCTTCAGTTTGAGTTATTTAATCAATACCCGCCGGTCTATCTTCTGCGCCCTATTAAAGATCCGGAAGCAATATTTTCTACGGATACCCGCTGTCGGCCCGCCGAAATTCCCATACCCATGGCATTATATGTGCACATACCTTTTTGCCTGAAGAAATGCACTTTTTGCTGCTTCTTCAGCGTTGATAAATGGGCAGACGGATATATAAGCAAATATCTGCATTATTTAGAGAAGGAGATATGCCTATTGTCCAAAAAGGAGTATTTTAAGAAAAGCAGGATAAATTCCGTGCATCTTGGCGGAGGCACGCCTACCCTATTGGGCAAAGGGGAGGTATTCCGGTTAACAAATGCCATAAGGAACAATTTTTGCGTTGCCGCAGATGCGGAATTCACCTTTGAGGCGACCCCTGAATCGCTCAGCCGCAAGAAGCTGGGGCATTTTCGCGAATGCGGTTTTGACCGACTAAGCATAGGTATCCAGACTTTTGACAATGAACTCTTGAGGTCGCATGGAAGGTTATATACGGATAAACAGGCGGCCAGGGCCTTTAAGTTAAGCCGCAGCGCAGGTTTTTCAAAGATAAATATTGATCTGCTGTTCGGTTTGACCGGGCAGGGCCTGAAGAGCTGGGATGAATCGTTGAAGATCACGGCAGATCTGGGGCCGGCCAATGTGACCGCCTACCCTTTTATGGGCTGTTTCGTCAAGAATGACCTGCGCAGGGCTTTCAATAATTTCCAGGACGAGGAAAATCAAAGGCTGTTAATGCATATTATGGCGATAGAGAAGTTTACCGGCTTAGGATATATTCAGATAACCCCCTATCAATTTATCAGATCGTTAAAGTATCCATTTAAGCAGCAGGAGCATAAATCCAAATGCGGAGAAATCCAGGCTCTCGGGGTTACGGGGCATTCTTTTGTAAATAATGTAGAATACCATAATCATCACACCCTGAAAGGTTACGAGAATATGCTGCTTAATGACATTATTCCCGTAGAGAAGGGGAGGTTTCTCATCAGCAAAGAACAGATGATCAGGTTTGTGATATATAATTTACAAAAGAGGGCAGGAATCAATCGTAAAGATGCTGGAATAGATAAGGACGCCTTTGCCAGGAGATTCGGCGTTTCTTTAGAGAGTGAATTTTCCGGTAAACTGCGAAAGCTGCTCGATCTTGGCTTGATCAAAGACACAGGCCGATATGCGCGCCTTACTTACCTGGGCTTATTATATCACACGGAAGTGTGCCAGCTCTTTTATTTAAAAAAAGATATTGAAGAGATCGCCAAGATTTCTTAATTGGCTAAAATAATTTTCTGGAGGCTTCACAATGAAATTATCCGTGCCCACTAATTGGCAAAAGGATTTACTGGCAAGATTAAATAAAGAAAGTATCGCGGAAATTTACGGTAAATTAAAAGAGGATATCTTTGGCGGAGGGCGCGCCTCGGTATATTTACCAGCCGTAAACAAAAAGGAAGTTAAGGAATTTGTTTCCAGCGCGCACGGGTTTGGTTTAAAGTTCAATTATTTATTGAATTCTTTATGTCTCTCCAACCTGGAATGGACCCCCAAAGGCCAGCGGGAGATCCGCGCCTTTCTTGACTGGCTGGCGCAGATAGGGGTAGATAGCGTTACGGTATCCCTGCCCTATTTACTGCAGATGATCAAGAAGTGTTATCCGGATCTTGAAGTAAACGTATCCATTAATACCGATATCAATAGCGTAACTAAGGCGAAAACCTGGGAAGATTTAGGCGCGGATCAACTTACCTTGTCTTTGAATGCAAACCGTGACTTTGAAACACTCAGACAGATACGCAAGAATGTCAAATGCCGGCTCCAGTTGATAGCCAATCTCTTATGCCTGCGCAATTACCCATTTTGCACCTATCATTATGTATCAACCAGCCACCTTTCACAGAATAGCAGTAAAATAAACAAAGATCTCCATTTCACCTATTATCAATTACAGTGCAGGCGTTTGATCCTTTCAGAGCCTTACAGGATAATTTCTTCCGGCTGGATAAGGCCCGAGGACCTGAAATACTACGAAGGGTTAGGGATAGACAGGATAAAGCTGATCGACAGAAGGATGAAGACTGAGCTTATCCTGCGGGCAGTTGAGGCCTATACCGCTAGGAGCTATGATGGCAACCTTTTTGACCTGTTTTTTTACCGGACCACCCGGGAAAATAACCAATTTTCAAAAAATCTTATAAGGAGATTATTTGATCATTTTCTTTCATTAAGGAGCTTGAATTTATTAAAAATCCGCAAAGAGATGCGCTCCCTCCAGATACCCGATTCAATCTCTCTGGACAACAGAAAATTAGACGGCTTTATTTCCTATTTCCTTACCGGGAAATGCAAGCTTACGGATTGCCGGGAGTGCGATTATTGCCGCCGGATAGCCGACAACGCGCTTGTTATACCGCAAGAGTACAAAGAAAAGATGCTTAATATATATAAGAATATCTTGCAATATTACATTGATGGCAGCTTATTTTATGCGGGCAAAGGGGCAAAATGCCAGGATCACTGGTAATGGCAAGCGCCAGGATCGCCGAGATTAAGGAAAGAACAGCGGTTTGGCTCATTGTAACTGCCGGGCTCCTCTTAAGATTATTCGGGATTACTAAAAAGAATCTTTGGTTTGACGAGTTATTAACCAACAATTTTACCTATCAATTAATCGGCTTAAAAGCGTCATGGAGAGTTTCGTCGGAAGCCGCCTTTTTTTTATATAAATTAACATCAGATACGGTTTCTGCGGTATACGGTTTGCTGGTTTATATCTACAGCTTCTTTTTCGGCAATTGGGAATCCCTGAGGTACATTTCTTTAATATTCAGCACGGCAAGCATCATCCTTTTCTATAAATTAGCCCGCCAGTTCTTAAGCCGGAAGGAAAGTATATGCGCCCTCATCATCATGGCGCTGAATCCCTTTCAAATCTGGTACGCGCAGGAGGCGAGGGAATATTCTTTATTATGTTTTTTATCAATTGTTTTTATTTATCTATTTACAAAAGCACTAAAGACAAATAAGCTTTCTTATTGGGCTTATTTCACAATAGCAGGCATTGCAAGCGTATACACAAGCTATTATTTCCTCCTTCTCCTGATTATGACCGGGCCGGCTTTATCTCTTAAAGAAAACCGCAAGTGTTTAAAAAAATGGTACTTGTCAGCTTCGATAATTATTGTTGCTGTATTACCTTCGCTTGCGCTGGCCATGAAACAGGTTTTACTAATCAATAATCATTTCTGGCTGCGCCCGCCGGATATAAAATCATTATTTTTGACATTCGGCGTTTTCAGTTTGGGGTATTCATCAGGCCTTCTAGGCCTGGCCGCGGGGATTGTTTTATTCATCTCCTTGTTCATTTACGGGATATATTCACAGTCTAAGAGCTCTAAGAATGATACATTAATTCTATCGGCCTTCTGCCTGCTCCCGGTTCTCCTGGTATATATTTTTTCTAAGATAGCCACGCCTATTTACCTTGACCGTAAATTTATCATATTCTCTCCCTTTTACTATCTTTTTATAGGGAAGGGGGTAATAAACATAAAGAATATGGTCCTCAGGTCCGCGGTTATGCTCATTGCGTTATTTCTGGTATCGTCATCCCTGCTCAATTATTATAGAGAAGGATTTGTGATGTCACGTTCTGACGGGAGGGATGTCTATGAAGGGGTGCATTTTAAGAAAAACTATTACGGGCTGATGGAGACCGTGGTAAGGAACCTGGATGATGATACCGCTCTCTGCGTAACCGATCTGCAGTCCTTGATGCTCTCGGTTCAATACCTTATTAGAAAGGGGATACCCGATATTCCACACCTATATTATTTTCTTTTCTATCCGGGCCTCCTGGAACCCTATCAAAAGGCATCTATTGAAATGGATAAAATAGATTTTACCGATTACCCGGCTGGAAAGGAGCGGTTATATTGCGCCCAGCGTATTAACGGGAAATGGCTTGTTAATAAGGCCGATTTAATTGATAAATTTGATAAAATATGGCTGATTTCATCGGCCTGGAACGAAAAAAACCGTTTTTTTGATAATTCCTATGAAGTAAAGAAATATTTCTTAGCCAGATATGTAAAATTGGCGTTTGAAACTAAAGACGGTATATTAATTGAGTTATACGGCAGAAAGAAATAAGAAACCGAAAATTTAAGCGGCCTCAATTCCGGATATGAATAAAAGAATAGATTTTGGCTATTTTAGTTCGAAATTAATTATTCCCCTTCTTATTTTTAGCGGCCTAGCCCTTAGGATCTTAACTATAGCAAAACGAAATCTCTGGTTTGATGAATTACTCACAAATAATTTCAGCTACCAGTCAATATGCCTGAAATCAAAGCTTTTCGGGCTTTCGGCATTTCCTTACTATTTATATAAAATAAAGACCGACCCCATTTCTTTCATTTATAGCATAGCTGTTTACCTTTTTAGTTTTCTTTTCGGCAACTGGGAATCCCTAAGATATCTATCCGCTATATCAAGTTTCTTTAGTGTGCTCATATTTTACAGGCTGTGCGGGTTATTCCTGGATAAAAAGGAAAGGATCTATGCCCTTGCGATCATGGCTTTCAGTCCATTCCAAATCTGGTATGCCCAGGAGGCCAGGGAATATGCCTTTCAATCTTTCTTTTCTGTCCTGTTAATTTATTCGTATTGCAAGGCCCTGAAAAACAATAGGCCTTTTAATTGGGTTATTTTTTCTTTTGCCGGCATAATAGCGTTATATTCAAATTATTATTTCTTATTTCTGATCGCCGCCACCGGTCTATTCCTGCTCATCAGAAAAAACCGCAGATTGATAAAAAATTGGTTTTTATCGGTTTTAGCCATGGCGGTTTTTCTCCTTCCCTCCCTGCCATTATTTATGCGGCAGCTTGCTCTTACCTGGGATAAATTCTGGCTTCATGTCCCAGGACTAGTTTCTATCCCCTTTTCGCTGGGAGTTTTGGTTCTCGGCTATTCCTCTAGTTTACCCCAATTAGCCGCAGGAATAACATTATTTTCCATATTATTCATATATGGCATTTATGCTTATTGCAGGTCATCCAGGGAAGACGCCATTTTTATGCTCCTGTTATTTTTGTTTCCCTTACTCCTGATATTTATTATTTCCAGAGCTATCAAGCCCATTTATCTTGACCGGAAATTCATCATATTCGCGCCATTTTATTACATTATCCTGTCAAAATCCTTCGGTAGCTTAAAAAATATAATTTTGAAAATCCCCATACTTATAATAAGTTTGTTTCTAGTTGCCTCATCACTATTTAATTACTACAGAAATACTCCCATGATTACGCGCACAGACGGAAAGGATTTTTATCAGGGGGTTCATTTTAAAAAGGATTATTCCGGCCTCATGTCTTTTGTCACGAACAATTTTGCGGATAATGATATTGTCTGCAGCACAGACGCCCAATCCTGTATTATCTCCTGCGGGTATTTTGAAAGACACGACGCTGCGTCATTATTAAAAAGTTATAATTTTATCTTTTACCCCAAGCTGCTTAGTCCTTACGAAACCAAGTACATGAAATTGAGCAGGCATAATAAAGAAATTCTTGCCGCAGGGAACGCTCAACCGCTCATAAGGCAGGAAAAGAACGGCAGGGGGGTTATTGTGAGTTCGGATGAGCTTGATAAGCAGGGTAGAATATGGTTAATATCTTCTTTATGGGAAACCAAAGGCGCATTATCAAGGAACTCCAAGAAGGTCAATGATTACCTTTCGGCCAGGTACCGTAAGGTCTTATCCTGCGGCTGGGACGGGATATTTGTCACCCTTTTTGAGGCAAGCAATAAATGAAAAAGCGGGAAAGATCAATATTTTTTAAAAATAAAACCTTTTGGATATCGTGTAGCAAGTATATCTATAGGGCTGTTTATTCAAGGCAGGGCGCGCCGGCATCGGGGATATTGCGCAGGATTGCCTTCTTGATGCTCGATTTTAGCTTCAGGAGTATCAAGCTGCACTTAACCAATAAATGCAATTTGAAGTGCAGGCACTGCTATAATCAGGCAGGAGAGGAGGTCCTTGAATCACGCCACATCTTTTCTTTATTGGACCAGTTGAAAAGGGGGATAAGGAACCGGAGCTTAAGATTGGATATTTTGGGAGGGGAGCCCCTTTTAAGAAAAGATCTCCTGGAGATAGTTTCTTATGCCAGGAAAAAAATAAAAATCAGGACAATCCAGGTTTTTACAAACGCCACCCTGATAGACGATGAAATGGCCGGGAAAATGAAAGAGGCGGGAGTGGATATAGCGGTTGTCCCTCTTCACTCGCATAGGCCGGAAATCCATGACGGCATAACTCAATGCCGCGGCTCCTGGTCAAAAACGGTGTCCGGGATATCCTCGCTAGTTAATTCAGGGATCAGCACATACGTATTTATCATTTTTATGTCTTCCAACAGCGATAAAATCAAAGAGGTGGAAGCATTCGCTCGCGGGTTAGGGGCCAAGACGATTTTCTTCCCGTATATCAAACAGCATTCTTGCGATGATTTACATATCCATGATAAGATGAAATACCGCGAATTACTAAAATATGCCTGGGAAAACAGCGATAAACATAGAAGTCAAATGTTAAGTATGATTGAGCTCCGGGGGAAAGCCTGCCCGGCATTTGTGAATTCAATCACCATTAAATCCGACGGTACGGTTACTCCCTGTCCTTTCGTCGATCTGAATTTAGGCAATATCAAAAGGAATAAATTATATTCTATCTTGCATAACGGCTATAAGAATGAAGAATTGATCAATTTCCTCTCCGTACCCGATGAATGCCGCCGGTGTTCTTGCCTGGAATTATGCGGCGGAGGATGCAAGGCTTATCGTTTTCAAACTTATCACGACGGAGATTCCAAGGATATAAATTGTGCCGGTCCCTATAAAGAAAAGATAGCGTTGGGTAAACTAGGCGAGTATTTGCCTTATTTTTTCTAAAGAAATACAATGACAATCTTTAGGATACTCGAGGAATTGAATAGTTGTAATTTGGGGCACCGGAAAAAAAACAAAGTGGGTATGAACTTGCTTTGTAGATACCACTACATTCCTGCTGAGGAGTATAATGAGCTGAAGCAAAGGGGAAGGGTGTTATTCCAGACACTGGATAAGTTTAATAACATATATGCCGATGCCATCGCGAAAGAAGACAACGAGCTGCTCCCGTTATTAGAAACCGGGATTTTGAGGAGCCGCAAAATAGGGGCGTTGCACAGAAGGATGTTTTTTAACGGCCAAAGGAAATTACCTTTAGTGTTCAGGGCCGACTCTACCGATCTGGAACAGTTTATTGATTTTCAGGTAGGATTACGGGGGCTGGGTTATATATATGCTTTAAGAAAAATAATGGATAAATATTTTGAAACAGGCCCCTATCATAATTTTGAACGGTTAAGCGGGCTACTGTCCGTATTCATCAAAAACCTGAAAGCGGATGCGCAGAGGATAACCTTTTATCCGATGCCTTGGAACCCGCCGGAAATAGATTATTTTCTTAAAGAGATGTTTTTAGGAGGGGCCGCCAGATCCGGCAGGCTGCCTAAGGTATTATTCAGCCCGGAGCGATCGAACGGTTCGGTAACAAGGCAGTTATGCGTAGCTCCCCGGGATTTCTACAAGCATTTCAGAATGGGCAGGTCTTATTTCTGGAATACCTGGCTGCAAAAGATTTTCCTGGGTTTTTTGCTGGATGCCGCCGGAAAACATGCCGGAAAGGAATCGGAGGTGGAGCCCCCTCCGAATTTATTGCTTGAACAAAAGACCATATTAGCGTTGGTGCGGGATGAGAAATTCAGGGGTTATTTTACCCGGCAGGAAAAAGCCATATTCCCGGAAACATACATTATCAGGAAAGGCCTGAAAATGCAGTTTGACGGTAAGGCGCTTACGCTGCAGGATATCGTTGATATGCCGCGCCCGGCGCGATCCTATATCATAAAATATGCCGGGCTGGATTTCAGGATCAACTGGGGAGGCCGCGCGGTATACAGGATAAGAAACCTCTCAAAGGCCAGCACGGCCAATATTATAAGAAAAGCAGCGCTGTCTTATGAAAAATATAAAGAGCCCTGGGTCCTGCAAAAAGAAGTCTCGTGCAGGGAGAATATTGAATACCTGGATACGGATGCAAAATTAATTAAAACCGGTAAAATGTATAAATTATACCGGCCGTATTTCATATATATGGCGGATAGAAACGACATAGAGCTGCTGGATATCATGCTTATATTCAGGGATAATTTCAAGGTGCATGCAAAAACTGACTGCGTGATCGGGTTAGCTTCTATAAGAGAATGAAAAGCATACTATTGTTATATATGCCTACGGCGAACCAGAGGATGCTTCCCTTCCCCCCTCTGGGCATATCTGTTTTAGCAGCCAGCCTCAAGAAAGCGGGATTTGAAGTCAGGATACGCGATTTAGAAATGATGTATTGGGACAGGGATCTGTTCAGGAACCGTTTCCTTAAGAAGCTGGCCAGGGCGCTCCCCCTGAAATACAATAATCCCAAGAAGATATTCCTTGATTTAAGAAAGGTCTATGATTATCTGGATTCCGGCAGGCCGGATGCCGCCATGGAAATAATCTTGAATGAGTGGGAGGGTTGTTCAAATATTGATTTAAGCCGGTTTGAATATATCGGATTTTCCGTCATGGGCATGGAGCAGCTTTCTACAAGCTTATGTTTTGCAAAATTCCTGAAACAAAGATATGGCGTTAAGATAATATTCGGCGGCAGCTTAATTTCAGAGAAAACGAGCGTTTTATTAGAAAAATATAGCTTCCTTGATTATTTTATCGTCGGAGAGGGGGAGATCCCCCTCTCTTTGCTTTTGAGGCAGGAAGAAGAAAAGGATATCCCGAATTTGATCTTTAGAAAAGGCGGGCTGGTAACCGTAAACAAGACCGCCGCTCTTTATTCGGAAAACATGGAACCTGATTTTGAAGGCCTGCCGTTCGATCTGTATAGGCGCAATAAAGTCCTTTTGGTCCCTTATGAAACAAGCAAGGGCTGCATTAATAAATGCAACTTTTGCATTACCCGCAGAAAAGAATTGCGCTTTAAGGAGGTCGGCAAGATCATAGAAGATTTACGCAGGATCAGGGATACTTATGGAACAAGATGCTTCCTTTTTGTTGATAACGCAATTAACCTAAGCCATGACTTTTCCCGGGATCTATGCAATGAGCTTATAAAAAATAAGCTGGATATCCTATGGTCGGCGTATTGCATTCCCAAGAAAGAAGATGGAGATTATTTTGAATTATTGCGAAAGTCCGGCTGCGTGCAGCTAAGGTGGGGGATTGAATCATTCAGCGGAGATGTCTTGAGGGAGATGAACAAGAGAATAGAAAAGCGGGAGGTTTCGGATTTACTGTCCAGTTCGCACTCCGCGGGGATCTGGAACCATGTGATTTTCATTTTCGGCCACCCTCTTGAGAAAATGGGGGATATTTTTGAAGTCATCCATTTCATAAGCGGGCACAAAAAATTCATCAGGAGCGCAGTCCTGGCCAGGTTTGAGCTTGAGCGCCTGGATATTTTCTCGGAAACCGGAAATTATTATCAGGACAATTACCCGAACGGAAAGTGCCGCCAGATGGAAAAGTTCGGCATCAAATACCGAATATTTGAAGACAGGCATCTTGCCCTGAAATATGGATTACTACTCCGCTCCTTCAGATTTAACGGAATAAGATTTATAGGTAATTTCAATAAAATGAAGGGCAATTTCGAGGAAAATCAATTTATGTTCAATGTTTTTAATTCATACTTAGCAAAGGAGAGGACTATACAATGAAAAGCAGGATCGCCAAAAAAGCCATAAAAGCCCCCGATTTCCTGAATGAGCCGATCGAATATAATAAATCTTTCTCAAGAGGCTTGAGAATCCAGTTAGATAGGGCGGTAATCTTAGAGCTCTCCGGAACCGCAAGTGTCGATGAAAGGGGCAAGAGTATCCATACAGGTAATTTTTCCGCGCAGGCAAAACGGACTTTTGATAACCTCACGGCCCTGCTGGAGTCCGAAGGCGCCAGTTGGCGCGACGTAGTTAAGACCAGGTGTTATTTGAAGGATATGAAGGATTATGGTAAATTCAATCAATACCGGAATTGGTTTTATAAAAAGCAGAAACTTTCTTTATTCCCGGCAAGCATTTGTGTGGAGGCCGGCTTATGCCGGCCTGAATTATTGGTTGAGATAGAAGCAACGGCTATTTTGGGGAGGAAATAAACCGGTCAACAAGATGTTTCTTAGCCGGCCATAAGCTTTATGAATAAGGATAATCGCAACCAAACTAGGATTTCCGCCTGGCAGAAACTATCGCTTATACTATTCGGGCTATTTGTAACGCTGGCCGTTCTTGAGATAGGATTGCGTCTTGGAGGGTTTATCTTTCTGTCTTTTCAGGAATACCGGAACAAGGCCTCCATCCGCCAGGAGGGAGCATATCGGATATTATGCCTGGGGGATTCCCTCACGGCGCTCGGAGGCAGGGAATCATATCCTTCCCAGCTGGAAGGATCTTTGAATGCCCGGGGTAAAGGCATAGGTTTCAGCGTAATCAACAAAGGGATCCCCGGGGTCCGGACTTCGTACATACTCTCGCAATTAGAGGACAATCTTAAAAGGTACACGCCCAATATGGTCATTATTATGGCGGGCATAAATGACGGCCCCCCTACCGATTCAACCCGCTTCCATATCCCGGCCACGATTAAAATTGCCATGTCCTTTAAGACATATAATCTTTTGCGTGCGGTATGGCTATCTTTGAACGCGAAGCTGCAAAAGGAATATCCCTTATTGCATAAAACGGATGGAGCGATGGGCGCACCGGCATTACTGTCCGGTAATAGCGGCGAGAAATATGCCGCCTTAGGCCGCAGTTATATATTACAAGGGAAGTTAAAGGAAGCAGAAGAATGCTTTAAGAAATCCCTTGAAATTAATCCTCATACCGGCATTGCCTACCTTCATTTGGCATGGATAGCCAGAGGGAAAAGGGAGTTTCGCCAGGCCGAAGAATACAGCATGAAGTTATTGGCGGAGGAACCGTTAAACGATTTGGCCCATACCCAATTAGGGCTGGCCTACGCGGAGCAGGGAGAATATTCAGAGGCGGAAAAAGCCTTTAAAAAAGCAGTTGAAATCAACCGTTATAATGATCGCGCGTGGGGAGGCCTTGGAAGGCTGTATGCCGCAAGAAGGGACCATGTATCTTCGCAGGCATATTTCCAAAAAGCAAGCCGGGTAAGAAACGAGAACTACAACCCGGTGACTTACGCTAATTACCGGGCGCTCGGAGGGCTGCTGAAGAGAAATGGAATAATTTTGGTTTGTGTCCAGTATCCCCTGCGCAGCATAACACAGTTAAAAGAGATATTCAGGGGCAATAGCGAAGGGATCATCTTCGTAGATAATGAGAAGACATTTGAAGATGCGGTCACGCGCGATGGATACGCGAGATATTTCTACGATGTTTTCGCCGGTGACTTTGGGCATTGTACGGCAAAAGGCAATGGATTGCTTGCTGAGAATATCGCGGATACCCTCTTGGAAGAAGCCTTCCATATCGCCACAAAGAAATGACCGCCAAATTGCTTTTAATCTTTAAAAGCGGGTGTTATAATAAATATTGTTGTTAGCTATTGATGGCATCCAAAAAGAAGGAGGGATCATGATTAAGAGAAATTTATTCCTGATTTTGGTCCTTTTGCTTGCGTTGGCTTTCAAAAGTAATCCCGCTTTTTCGGAAGAGAACAATGATAGTTTGGAGATCCAAAAAGTAGTAAATAATTATCTTGATGGTTTTGCCAATCAGGATTTGAATTTTTTGATGGAGCAGATTTCCCCCGGCTACTATAGCTTAAGAGACGGAGAGGCTTTTGATTATGAGAAAATAAAATCGGCCCAAGAGAATTTTATTAAGGCTTTTTACAAAATCCATACTAATTTACGGCACTGGGATGTGAAAATAACCAATCTTGTTATAAGCGGAGATAAGGCTACTTTGGATTTGGAATACAAATGGAAAGCCTTAAATCTGGATACCTCAAACGACGAGGAAGCAACCAGAAGGAGGTTCTTGGGCCTTGCTAAAGAAAATGGGCTATGGAAAATAATTCAGATCAAAAAAATATCCACCAACGAGGAGCAAGGACCGTAATTCTCGATAATTTGCGCCGGTTAATTTTCCGGGATTCCGATGTTCAGCGGTTGCGGAGGAGTTATATGAATAAAAAAGGGTTGATCGCAGCCTGTTTCATTACTCTATTATTTTTTACTACTGTTTTTGTTTGCGCCCAGGAAGGGGCCCAAGATGCGGAGATCAAAAAAGTAATAGATAATTTCTTAGGTTGCGTCCCCTTTAAGGACCTGGACTGCATCATGCGGCAGGTTTCCCCCGATTATTACGATAAAACCGGGTCCTTTGAGATAGATTACGCCAAATTCAAATCCGATCAGGCGGCTATGATCGAAAGATCCTCCCGAAAATATATCGACATCACTTTTAGCGATATCAACATATCCAACCTTGTCATTAAAGATGATAAAGCGACCCTGGAATTAAAATATACCCAGAAGGCATATAATACGGACACCTTCAGCACGGAAACAATCCCCAAAAGAATATCGGCCGCTTTAAAGAAGAAAGAAGGGGAATGGAAGATCACTAAATTTAGAAGATTAAGCTTATACTAATAGTTAATAATGCCTATACGGAAAGATTATTTTCTTGAGGCCGCAAATTTGCCGGAAGAAATGCGCCTTTTGCAGTTATTTCAGCCTTCAGGAATGCTCAAATAGAGTGAAGGACAAATATGTATCCGGCATAAAGAAAGAGTCCAAATTATTTTTGAAGAAGAAGCATTTTAAATCCAGGATTGTTACCTCCGTATATTGGGGCGGAGGAACGCCTACGCTGTTGAACGAAAGCCAGATCAGCGATCTTGCGCATTATTTGAGGGATAATTTCGAGATATCCTCCGATGCGGAGATATCCTGCGAGACGACCCCGGAGGAGACCGGGATGAAAAAGCTGGAATGCCTCTTAAAGAACGGGTTTAATCGTTTAAGTATCGGAGTCCAGAGTTTCGATAATAATCCCTATAAGAGATTGCATACGGGACAGGATTCGATCGATGCCTTTAAAATGAGCCGCAAGGCGGGCTTCAATCACATAAATATTGATCTGCTGTTTGGATTATCAGGCCAAAACCTTCAAAATTGGGGGAGATCCCTGGAGATAGCGTATGGCCTGAGGCCCGCCAATGTAACCGCCTATCCATTTTCTTACGTAAACGCCTTTGGTGAATCGATTGTGCCCAAGGGCGCAAGGACCAACCTCCCCTGTGAAGAGGAGAGGCTTTTGATGCATGTCATGGCTATCGAAAAATTCGCAGGCGGCGGATACATCCAGATCAATCCGTACCAGTTTATAAGTTCATGGAAATATTTTTTCCGCCAGCAGGAATATAAGACAAAAAATGGGAGGTTTGCGGTGTGGGCATATCCGGCCGCTCTTTCATAAATAATGTTGAATCCCGCAACCACCGTTCATTAACCCGTTATTACCAGATGCTGGAAGAAAACATATTCCCGCTGGAAAGGGCCAGAAAGCTGGATAAAAAAGAGCAGATGATAAAGTTCTTCATTTTGAGCATCCAGAAATCAAGCGGGATCAACAGGGCAGAAGGCGGGGTTGACAAGGCGTTATTCCTAAGGCTATGCGGATTATCCGCTAATGAAATATTCAGAAAAGAATTGGCGGTTTTGAAAAACCTGGGGCTTATTTCAGAGGCGGGCAAAAGGGTCCGGGTACGTACATGAAATTCGCCGATCAAAAATCTATTCCGCTTGACAATATCGGCAGGACCGGATATAATTTTTTAAATTATTCTATTTATTAAACCGGGTAAAGTTAGGATCTTCTGTAAGAAAGGAGCAAGAAATGTTCCGAAGGATCAACTTTTTACTGTGTGTCTTAGCCGTTTTATTCGTAAGTGTTCCTGTTTATGCCGCGCCACAATTTAAATTTGGTTTTTATGAGCGCATGCGCTATGAATATTGGAAGAATCTTTTTGATATGGATAACGGCCAGCCGGATAACCGCAACTATTTCCGTTTTAAAACATCCGTGTGGGGCAAGATGGATGTTGACAAGGACCTAAGTTTTTTTGCCAAATTGACCAATGAATTCAAGGCCTATACGGAATTTCAGGGCTCAACCGCCACGGTGCCGGATAAAAGCGCCACCAAAAAGGGGTATCACTTTGATATCAGTGAAGTAGTTTTTGATAACCTTTATGCCGATGTTAACAATGTGTTCAACCTTCCGGTTGACCTGCGCATAGGCCGGCAGGATTTTATGGGCCAGTATGGGGAAGGCTTCCTGATTTTTGACGGTACCCCGCAGGATTTTACGCGCACATTTTATTTCAATGCCGCCAAGGCGAGCTGGCGCGCCGATGAAAAAAACAGCCTGGATTTTATTTATATCAATGACCCCCGGACCGAAGAATTCCTGCCGGTGATCAACCGGACTATGTACGTGCAGGTAGCCAATCCCCGGCTGGATAAAGTACCCCAGGCGCTGAATACCACCGATGAAGAGGCCTATGTTTTATATTGGAAAAACAAGTCGGTAAAAAACCTGGCTTTAGAAAATTATTATATCTATAAACGCGAAGGCTGGAAGGGCGGCACGGGCATGCAGGGGGAAAAGGGCGTTATTAATACCGTTGGTTCTTTTGCCAGATACGATTTTTCCCCTTTTACTGTAAGAGGCCAGTTGGCTTTCCAGTTCGGCAGCTACGGCACGCAGGACCGCCAGGCCATCGGCGGGTATTTATATTTGGACCGCGATTTCAAGAACGTCAAATACACTCCCAAGTTTTCTTTGGGTTCGATCTATCTTTCCGGAGACAAACTGGGCGCAAGTAAAAAAACAGCCTGGGACCCCTTGTTTTCGCGCTATTACTGGATATCTGATATATATGCCTGCAGTATCGCTAAGGATACGGGTAACAACATATCCGGGTATTGGACTAACCTGGAGGTTTGGCGCGCGGAGTTTTCTTTTGTGCCGACAAAGAAAAGTAAAGTGACCTTACGCTATAACTTCCTGCGCGCCCCAGAAGAGGTTGCGGCTAACGCGGTTGTTTCCGGAAAAGGTAAAGACAGGGGGCATCTCCCCCAGCTTAGGTATGATTATACTTTTAATAAAAATGTTTCCACGTGGTGTTTACTGGAGTATTTGATCCCGGGTAATTTTTATAGAGATAATGACCCGGCCATATTCTTCAGGGCAGATGTAACCGTTAAATTTTAACACTTCGCAGCCGTAACAGCGGGACCTTTAACAGAGCCTCCAGCACGATATTTATGGATTTTTTGGTCTTACCGGATTTACGCCGGTTAAAGGTAATGGGCAATTCTTTAGCGGATAGGCGTCCTATTTGAAAAAACCGGTAGATAAATTCCGCCTGGAAAACGAATCCTTTTGAAATAAATCCATCCAATCCTATCTTTTCAAGAACATCTTTACGGAAGCATTTAAAACCCCCCAAAGAATCCGTTATTTTAAGACCCAAAATAAACCGCGTATAGAGGTTGGCTAAAATACTAAGGAGCGTTACGTTTACGGGTTTGCCGGGCGAGAGAAAACGCGAGCCGATGACCAGGTCGCAGGTTTTGATCTCTTTCAAAAACCCGGGAATATATTTAGGGTCATGTGAAAAATCCGCGTCCATCTGGATGATACAATCCGGGTTAATTTTCAGCGCTTCTTTGAAGCCCGCGATATAGGCCCTTCCCAGGCCTTCCCTTTCTGTCCTATGCAGGACACTGATCTGGCGGTTTTGTCTTGCCAGTGTATCTGCAACCATGCCTGTCCCGTCGGGAGAATTATCATCCACGAAGAGGATCCCTGCTTCCGGAACCACCTTAAGGATGTTTTCCGCTAGAAGACAGATATTGCCTTTTTCGTTATACGTGGGAATTACAATGACTGTTTTCATTTTAAGCAATAAGCCCCAGGAGCACCCACCAGATCCCCGCAACCTCCGGCAGAAAGAATGTAAAGTCAATAAAGTTATGCGCGAAGAAAATGACAATTGCGCTTATCAAGGCAATGGCATAATTTTCTTTATCACCGGATTTTAATTTATTGAAAGCCGATCTTAGCACTCTGAATACAAGCCAAAGATAAGCCGATATTCCCAGAATGCCCATTTCCGCCCATATCTGCAGATAGGAGTTATGAGCATAGCGGCTTAAGGGCAGATTAAAATTTCCTATACCCACCCCGGTCAATGGACTGCCGCCTATTATTCTTAGAGTTTCCCGCCAATAATCCAGCCTCATCAGGGCCGAAAATCCGGGCGCAGCGTGTGTTTTCATGGTCATTGATCTGGCAATGAAAATCAGCCCGGTTACTATTAACAGGCCGGCAAGAGGCAGGAGTGTTTTCTTCCCCGATTTACCTTGAAGG